>Ga0081455_10001200_pt1 | contig 32453 bp, 23 predicted proteins | sample TabmetS3T2R1_FD_70207 | JGI IMG/M metagenome (GOLD analysis project Ga0081455, IMG submission 70207) | Tabebuia heterophylla rhizosphere microbial communities from the University of Puerto Rico - S3T2R1 | ecosystem: Host-associated > Plants > Roots > Rhizosphere ...
CCACCAGGTCGGCCGGTCCGTCCAGCAGGTAGCCGCCGGGCCGGCGTGGCAGCCGGGCGCCGACGCGCGCCAGTGCCGGCCGCAGCCGCGCCAGGTAGGACTGCACCGCCCGGCGCGCCCCGGCCGGCGGGTGGTCGCCCCAGACCCGCTCGACCAGCGTGTCCACCGGCACGACCCGGCCGGCGTCGGCGGCCAGCGCCGCGAGGACAGCGCGCTGCCGGGGCGTACCCACCTCCACCCGGTCCGGGCCGGCCCATACTTCGACCGGCCCCAGGAGATCGATCCGCACCCGCCCATTCTGGCCCGCCGACCCGGCCATCCCGCCACGAACCGGGACGGCCGGGGACGACTCAGCGCCGGCAGGCAGCGCACGGCGCCGGGAGCGGGTTAGTGAGGGCATGAGGCTGAGGAGACCCGATGGACCCTGAGATGCGGGCGGACTTCACCGCGTTCGTGGCGAGCCGGTCGGCGTCGCTGTTCCGGACCGCGATGGCACTCACGGGTCACCGCCAGCAGGCCGAGGACCTGCTGCAAACCGCGTTGGCCAGAACGGTGCGGCACTGGGAGCGCATCCGGGACGGCCGCCCCGAGGCGTACGTGCGGACCGCGATGTACCGGCAGTGCACGACCTGGTGGCGGCGCGGACGCGAACGCCCCACCGACCGGCTGCCCGAGCTGCCCGGCCCGGACGCGATGGCCGGCGTCGACCTGTCGCTGGCCCTCATCGCGGGCCTGCGGCAGCTGGCGCCCAAGCACCGCGCCGTGCTCGTCCTGCGCTACCTGGAGGACCTGCCCACCGAGGAGATCGCCGAGATCCTCGGCTGCGGCGCCTCGACCGTACGCAGCCAGACCGCCCGCGCCCTGGACCGGCTGCGGCAGCTGTGCCCGGACCTGACCGCTCCCACCGCAGTACAGGAGACCTCGCCATGAACGACCAGCTCCAGCGCGAGTTGACGCGCGCCTTCGAACGGCTGTCGGCCGGGGCACCGCCGCCCGGGCTGGCCGAGGGTGCGCTGCGGCGGGCCGGCCGGACCACCCTGGTACGCCGGGTCGGTGCCGCCGGCGCCGCGCTCGCCGTCCTCGCCGTGGCCGGGGCGACCGCCGCCACGCTGCGTACCACCGCGGCCGCGCCCGGCCCGAGGACCACCGCCGGCAGCAGCACCCCGGCAACCCGGCCCGGCACGGTCGCGGTCACCGCCTACGGCTGCGGCGGCGGCCGGGTCGACGCGCACGGCCAGTACGTCCAGGACGACTCGCTGCTGCTGGACCGGACTACCGGCCGGTACGCCCGCGTGCCGTACTGCCAGGTCCTGCCCTCCCCGGACGGCCGCCTGGCCGCGGTCTTCCGCAGCGGCTCGGAGCGCGTCGGCATCCTGGACGTGGCCAGCCGGCAGGTCCGCTGGATCGACGGGTACGCCGGCCGGCCGGCCTGGTCGCCGGACAGCCGCACCCTGCTGCTGACCGGCGGTCCGCTGGTCCAGGGGCAGGCGGCGAAGTCGGACCCGGCCAACATCGGCTTCGTCCTGGTCGACGTGCGCGCCATGCGGTCGCAGTTCCACCCGGTCGCCGAGGCCGCGAACGGGTTCGGCTCGGCCGCGGTCTTCCTGCCCGACGGTCGGACAATCGCGATCACCGGCTGCGCCTGCACCCCCGGAGCCACCCACGAGGGCGAGTGGCCGGTCACCCACATCAGCCTGTACGACCTGCGCGGCGCCCTGGTGCGCACGCTGCCGGCCACGCAGGGGCTGTGGTCGGCGGCCGCGTTCTCGCCGGACGGCACCCGGATGGTCCTCGGCCCGCAGCTGCAGTACGGCACCGTGCGGGTGCAGGTCGCCGACGTACCGACCGCCGCGGTGCGCCGCAGTGTGCTGCTGCCGCAGGACAGCGCGTTTGTGGGCTGGTACGACAACCAGCAGCTGGTCGTGCTGACCGGGGTGTCGGACCGTACCGGCCGGTCGGCGCGGTTGGTGGTCGTGGACCTGGCCGGCCACCCGGTCCGGACGGTGCCGCTGCTGGGCGACCCGGTGGCGCGGTCGGCGGTCGACATCCTGCTCGGCCCCGCGACTGGCCTGCCCGGGACCGCCACGGCCACGGTGTTCTGACCTCTCGCTGTCACATCCGCGCCCGCCTCGCTGGCAACAGTGGGTGGGCGCGGATGCGTGTCCGCGATTTCGTGCCGATGGTGGGCCCGTCCTTGATGTACTAAGGGCCCGTGACGATCATCGGCTGGAGAGCGCAGTGACCGACCGCCCGGCACCCCGACGGCTGCGGGCCGACGCCCGGCGCAACCAGGAGCAACTGCTGGTGGCGGCGCGCGATGTGTTCGTGGAACGCGGGCCCGGTGCGCCGCTGGAGGAGGTGGCGCGGCGGGCCGGAGTCGGCATCGGCACGCTTTACCGCCGCTTCGCCGACCGGTCCAGCCTGCTGCGCGCGGTGGTCCAGGAGGCGCTGGCCCGCACGATCGAGGCGGCCGAGCAGGCGCTGGCGCAGGAGTGCGACGGGTTCTCCGCGGTGGTCCGGTACATGCACGCCGCGCTGGAGGCCAAGGTGTCCGCGGTCATCCCGCTGGTGCTCAACACCGAGGTGGACGACGAGCAGCTGGCGCCGGCCCGGGAGGCCGGCGCCGCCCTGGTGCAGCGCCTGATAGACGCCGCGCACGCCGACGGCACGCTGGCCGCCGACGTCACCTTCGCCGACATCGGCACCCTGCTGGTCCGGCTGGCCCGCCCCCTCCCCGGCGGCCTGCCGCCCGAGGTCAACGACCAACTCGCGCACCGCCACCTGGACCTCCTGGTCGAGGGCCTACGCCACCGCACCACCCGACAGGACGCGAGCGGCCCGCGAATGCAACGCGCCGACCTCCACGCCGCCCGCGAAACCCGGCGCGAGGGCACGCCCGACGCCACCGCGGGCAGGCCGGCGGTTACGCCGATGCGGCCCCCCACCACCGGCGCTCACAATCGGGAACACCCAGGTAGCTGACGGAGAAACCGCGTCGCTTACCGCGCCCCTCGTATCGCCGCCGCTGACCCGCCGTACCGGCTGGGTGCCGTGCATGTTGACCCGGTGCAGCGCGCGGCGATCGTCGCTGTCCCGCCGGCAGTACCCAGCCGTACGACGCGAGGGAGCGACGACGTGCGACCAGCCACACTCCCCACCAACCACCCCTCCACCCGGGCCAGGCTCGGCCGTGCCGCGGCCGGTGCCACGCTCGCCCTCGGCCTGATCGCCGGCGGGAACGCGCTGACCTCCGGCGCTGCCGGCGCGGCGGACAACCCGTTCCAGCGCGGGCCCGACCCGACCAACGCCAGCATCTCCGCCGAGCGCGGCCCGTTCGCGGTGACGCAGCAGACCATCACCAACCCGCGCGGCTTCGGCGGCGGGATCATCTACTTCCCGACCAGCACCGCCGAGGGCACCTTCGGCGCGGTCGCGATCTCGCCCGGCTTCACCGCCCGCTGGTCCAGCCTGAGCTGGCTCGGCCCGCGGCTGGCCTCGCAGGGCTTCGTGGTGATCGGCATCGAGACCAACTCGGTCTTCGACCAGCCCGCCTCCCGCGGCAACCAGTTGCTGGCGGCGCTGGACTGGGCGGTGACCAGCAGCAGCCCGGCGGCCAGCCGCATCGACCGTACCCGGCTGGCCGTGGCCGGCCACTCGATGGGCGGCGGTGGCACGCTGGCCGCCGCGAACACCCGCCCGGCCCTGCAGGCGGCCGTACCGCTCGCGCCGTGGAACCAGACCAAGAACTGGCCCAACCTCCGCGTGCCCACCCTGATCGTCGGCGGCGAGTCGGACACCGTCGCGCCGGTCGCGCAGCACTCCGAACCCTTCTACAACAGCATCCCGGCCGCCGCGGAGAAGGCGTACCTGGAGCTGAACAACGCCGACCACTTCTTCCCGAACTCGCCCAACACCCCCACAGCCCGGCTGATGATCTCCTGGCTCAAGCGGTTCGTGGACGACGACACCCGCTACACCCAGTTCCTCTGCCCCGGCCCCACCGCCGGCGGCGACACCCAGGAATACCGCAACACCTGCCCCCTGACCTGACCCCGAACCCGGTGGCGGCCGCCCACGCGCGGCCGCCACCGCCGTGTTACGCGGGCCGACCGAGCCGGGCGCGCGCGGTTGCCCGGGCGCGGGCGATATCGTCCTCCTCGCCGACCGAGGGCTGGATGCGGACTGCGTCGTCCAGGTCGTCCAGCGCCAGCGAGAACTCGCCGGTCTCGATCCTGATCAACCCGCGCTCCACCAACGCATCCACGGTGCCGGGCGCGATGGTGAGCGTGGCGCCCAGGATCGCGGTGGCTGCCCACAGCTGCCCCGAGTCACGCAGTGCCCGGGCCAGGTCGATCTGGATGGCCGGATCGCTCGGCAGCCGCGCCTCGGCGCCTTGCAATTCGGCAACGGCCTCGGCGTACCGCCCGCCGCGACGCAGTATCCGACCGAGCCCAGCCAGCGACTTCCCGGTGCCCGCCGAATCCTGAAGCAGCTCGAACAACTCGGCGGCCGCGCGGAAATGCGCCTCGGCATCGGCGTCGTGGCCGAGTTCCATCGTGATCCGCCCGAGACAGGCGAACGCCGTGGCCCTGGTGTGCGGATCTCGTTCGCTGGTCCGGATCGCCTCGGTAGCGCGGCGAGCTGCCAGGGCGAAATCCTTCCGCGCGAAGGCGATCTCGGCGGCCGCAAGGCTGAGCGCCGCGGCGCTGCTCGGATCCACCCCGCCGGCCAACCGCCTGCCGGCCGCCTCCCGCACCGGCCCGAGCAGCCGGTCGTTCACCAGGTGGTACCACCGCGCTCCGAGCCGATCCTCCGCGCTGAGCACGTACCGGTCGACAAGCTGACCCGCGACCTCCTTCGGCATGCCCGCCACCCCGGCCATGCCCTCGTGCACGGTGTCCCGCCCGCCGAGGTCGGTGATGAACTCCCGCACAAGCCAACTCCAGAGCTCCACCTCGGATACCTGCTGGGCCTCGGCGACGGCCCGAACCGCGTCCTCGCAGAACCGGACCAGCGCACCGTCCAGATCCCCTGGGCTGTACAGATGTTCGGACCGAACCTCGGCGACGCCCCCCGGCAAGGCCCGCCACAGCGCCGCGCAGGCCATCTGCAACTGCACCGGCTCAACCACATCGGCCACGGTCTCGCGAATGTCGCCCAGCATGTCGACCAGACGCGGGGTCAGCAGGTTGCGCACAACCTCATCGGCCACGCCCTCGCCGTACGACCGGCCCGTACCGACAACCGGCCCGGAGACTGCCGCACGTGCCTCGGCGGGTCTCAGCGCCTCCAAGCGCAACCGGCTCGCCGTACCCGCCACGGCCTCGACAATGGACAGTTCATCGACAGCGTCCTCGCGTACCGACAGCAACAGATGCAGCCTCGGCACCTCGGCGAGCGCTGCCGCCAACTGCTGGAACAGGTCGGATCCGCGTACGTTCGAGGCGTTCGCGCGAGCGGCCAACTCCACCTGGTCGACGGCCGCGAAGATGCGCATGTGCGCCAACTCCGGCGGACGTACCAACCGCAGATAGTCTGAAATCGAGAAGGGGACAGTTTCTGCCGGTTCGGTGGCTTGCGCCCACAGACGGAGTACCGTCAGCGCCGATGGAACGTAATTCGTGCCGCCAGTCAGCCGGACGGTCGGCAGCACGATGGCGTCCGCACCCAGGGCGGCCCGAAGCATCGGCACCACCCCCGCCTGGACAAGCGAGGTCCTTCCCGCCCCAGGCGGCCCGTACAGGACCGTCAACGATCCGGATATCCACCGGTCGAACAGCACCCGTGTCTCTGACGCGCGTCCAAAGAACAGATCCCGATCACCAGTCTCATACGGCCGGAGCCCGACATATGGCTCGCGTGCCGCCTCCGTCACGTCGGCCGCCGTAGCCGCACGTCCAACTCTGTATCTACTCTCCTTGGTTGGGTCCACTCCGGCCGATCCGCACCTCCCCGGCGCCAGGACCGAACGCCGCAGGCCATCCGACCCATGATAGCCGGCCGCTGCACTCCCCTCCGTCGTGCCGGACCGAATGGCGACGGCAGTCACGCACCCCGCGTGCCCGCTGGGGCCACGCTTCCACTCGTGGACATCTAGTCCAATACGTACCGATACGCCGGCCCGCCCAAATCACGAACAGGCCGGCAGGATCACTCAATCGAGTGGTGCTAAGGTCGGGCTGTCCTGGGCTCTGCTCAAGATACCCACACATATGGGGCAATGCGTTACTGTCAACGTACTTACTGTTTGACGAGGAGCCCCTTGGTCGTGAATGGCGCGGAAGGTACGGCGCGCGGCGTGCCCGTGGTCTGGGGGAGCGTGCCCCAGCGGAATAAGAACTTCACGGGTCGTGAGTCGCTCTTGGAGAACCTACGCGGGCGTGTCAGGGGTGAGGTCACAGCAGTCCTGCCACATGCCCTACAGGGCATGGGCGGGGTTGGCAAGACCCAATTGGCTATTGAATACGCGTATCGGTATCAGAGCGACTATGACGTCGTCTGGTGGGTGTCAGCCGACCAAGCGGCATTGGTCCGTTCCTCGCTCGCTGCGCTAGCGCCGCGTCTCGGCCTGACCGGCATCGCGCCCGAGCGGGTCGAAGACGGTGTGCGGGCCGTGCTGGACAGCCTCCGCCGGGGCGAACCGTACGCCCGCTGGCTGCTGATCTTCGACAACGCCGACCAGCCCGAGATGCTTCGGGACCTGATGCCCAGCGGTTCGGGTGACGTGCTGGTCACCTCGCGGAATCACCGCTGGCAGAGCATTGTCGATGCCGTCGAGGTGGACGTCTTCACCCGTCAAGAGAGTCTGGAGTTCCTGCACCGGCGGGTCCCGGGCAGCATGGACGACGACTCCGATCGACTCGCCAACGAACTCGGGGACCTGCCGCTCGCGCTCGAGCAGGCGGGAGCGCTACAAGCAGAGACCGGCATGTCGGTTGGCGAGTACCTGAAGCTACTGGCAACAGAGGCTCGCAAGCTCCTGGCCGAGAATCCCCCTTCGGACTACCCCTGGCCGGTCGCCGCAGCGTGGAGCCTGTCGATGGCCCGATTGCGGGACCAGATGCCGTTCGCCCTCGACCTGCTGCGGCGGTGCGCCTTCTTCGGCCCGGAGCCGATCCCACGTGAACTCCTGCAGCGCGGCAGGCACCGGCTCGGGTCGTCGCTGCGGGAGTTGCTCGGGGATCCGATCATCGTCAGCCGCGGGATGCGCGAACTCGGCCGTTACTCGCTGGCCCGGATCGACAACAGCCGCAAGACACTCCAAGTGCACCGACTCATCCAGAAGCTGCTCCGGGACGAGCTGAGTGCGGAGGAAGCGGGAAAGATCCGGCACGAGGTGCACCTGCTACTTGCCGCGGCGGACCCGGGCGATCCAGAGAACTCCGACAACTGGTCGACCTACCACGAGCTGCTCGCTCACCTGGCGCCCTCGCAACTCCCCGAATGCCCGGACCCGGATGCGCGCCGGCTGGTCAAGAACGTCATCGACTATCTCTACTATATCGGGGACTATACGACGGCCAACGCGCAGATCCACGAAGGACTGCGCTTGCGGGCGGCTGCCGGAAAGGTCGGCGAGGACCGGGACTCGATCATTCTGCGCGGTCAAGAGGCCATGGTGCAGTGGGCGATGGGCGAATACCGGCAGGCGGCCGAGAAACGCCTGTACATTCTGGAGCAGGCCAGAAGCCTGCTCGGCGAATCCGATGAATACACCCTGCACGCATTGAGTGGTTACGGTGCCGACCTGCGCGCGAGCGGAGATTTCGTCACCGCTCTTGAATCCGACCTGGACCTGGTCGAGCGCTACCGGCAGGTACACGGTCGGGATCACCCGGAGACACTCAAGACTGTTCATAACCTTGCGGTCGACTACTCGCTGACCAGCGACTACCGGACGGCCAGGGCGGTCGACGAACAGAACTACCAGGACCGCCTGGATCTCTACGGTCGAGACGAAGATCCCTGGGTTGTAACCTCCTTGGGAGCGATTGCCCGCGATATGCGGCTGGGCGGCGAATATTTCGAGGCGGTCAAGGCTGCGGATCGTGCTCGGCAGCGCTTCGAGGATCTTGCCCTGCAGGGCGAATTCCCCAAGAACCATCCGTGGGTGCTGTTGCAGACGAAGGACTATTCGGTCGCACTACGTAAGATTGGCCGCTTTCAGGAGGCGCTGCGGCTCGCCGAGGACGTCTACCGGGACCACGAACAGGTGCTCGGCGCGGAGCATCCGGAAACGTTGGGCGCCGCGATCAACCTGGGCAACGCTCAGCGGTCAGCGGGCGACCTGGACGGCTCGATGGAACGCATCGGCAAGACCATGCGGCGCTACGGCGCCGTGTGGGGCGACGATCACCCCTTCACCCACGGATGCGAGGTGAACCTCGCACTCGTCCAACGGCGGCTCGGTCACCTGGAGGAGGCGCGATCGCTGCTGACAGGTGCCCTCGCCGGCCTGGAAAGGACGGTGGGCGCTGACCATCACTACCTGCTCACCTGCCTTGTCAACCTGGCCACCGTCATAGCGGATCTGGGCGGCGCGGCTGCCGCCCGCGACATGGGCGAGAAGGCGTTTCCGGCGCTCCAGCGCGTGTTGGGATCGGACCACCCACACACGCTTGCCTGCGCGGTGAATCTTGCGACAGACCTGGCGGCCACCGGCTCGGCCGAGGACGCGACGGCGCTCTCGCGGGATGCCCGCGCGCGGCTCGCACAGAGCCTAGGTGCGGACCATCCGGACGTACAGCGTAGTGAGCGTGGTGACCGGCTGACGTTCGACTTCGAGCCTACCGAGGTCTGAGTGGTGAATGATGCTTCAAGCGCGGCTCAGCCAGCCTGTGAGGGACTCGACGTGGGGTTCGTTGCCGGCGCGGGCAAGTTCGATGTAGACCCCTCGAACAGTCTCTGGCCTCGAGAGCAGGGTGCCGCGGCCCGGGGTGCGCAGGTGCCGTTGCGTGAGGGCTAGCCCAGCCCACGCCTCAGGATCTGCGGGTACCTGGACGAGGGTTCGCTCGAACTGCTCGGCTGCCCGCTGGTAGTCGCCGCCGGCATAGGCGACGTCCGCTGGTTCGGCGTTCGCTGCTGTGGCATGCAGGGATGAGGTCGCGGCAAGGTCCAGGAATCGGTCCGGATCCTGCAGCCGCAGACGTGTCAGAGCGAGCCGATCATTGGCCGCGGCCCACTTACCGCCGCTGGTACCGACAGTGGTCAAGCGCGGTGGGAGGCGTGGCGCAGGCTCGCCGGAAAGCCACGCACGGACATACTCCATGATCCGATCGCGGTCAGGTTTGAGGTTGTGTAGCCGCCAGCGGAGCCAGTGGTCGAGTAGAGCCTCTCGCGCCAGGAACGCGGGGAGGGCTGGTACGGCTGGCGTGCGCATCTCAGCAAGTCGGCGCTGCATACCGGCGAGAAAGTGGATGCCTATCGGAGTGAGCCGGCCGGCCTTGGCCAGCGTCGCCAGCGTTCGCCGGACCGCGTTTCGCCAGCGTGCGAACTCGAACTGCGCCGTTCTGCCCGCCGGGCCGTCGGCTACGGCACACCGTTCTCGCCAGTAGTCAACCAACCCGAGGTAGGCGTAGGCGCCGTGAATCAAACCGGCGAGATGTCGGGCGTCGGTGCGCCATGGCGCGTAGTACTCGTTCGCAGCATGCTGATCGTTCTGCAGCGGTACGAGGTCGAGGAGCGCCGAGAGTTTGGTGTGTTGGAATTCATGCACCAACGCCTCGGCGAGCACATTTCCATCCGGTGGCAGGGTTAGTGTCACCGCGCCACAGGCGTCGCTGGTGGAGGCGCTTGAATCGTCTGGCCGACCGCGGGGGTCGAGGGGCACCAGCACTGACACTCCGGCCGAGATCGAGGCGGAACGCGAGGTATGCCCACTGACCAGGGTCCGCCACCCTTTGTCCAGGATCTGTTGCCAGGCTCGAACCTCCGCCCTGGTCAGCCGGTCCGTGACACCGAGTCGATGGCAGTCTCGGTAGGGGTCTACGTCGTCCAGGAGGACCTGGATCCGTTTGTCGTCGCAGGTGCTTGCCAGCCGGTGAACCGGACACCAGTGGGGATCATCCACCGCACTGCCGACCGGCATGCGATGGATCCCTCCGGGCAGCTCGACATCGATGGTGCCCGCGTCGGGCTCGGCCCGAGCCGCGTACCAGCCGGCGGGTACGTCGAGCCGGGCAAGACCGTAGGTCGGGATCATTACGGTGCCGTCGGATCGGACCCGCAGATCCGCAGTAAAGCCGTGACCCGCGGTCATCCCGGCAGCGGCGGCGATTGCCGCGAGGTGCCCGAGATCATCGTCCAGGCCATGACGGTAGTCGGCCGGCTTGAGCAGACGGCGAAGCGTGTGCGCACACCACGCACCGACCAGTGGGTAGCTCAGGATCGCTGCCACGGATTCTGGCGACCTACGGCGGAACGCGGCGAGTTGGGCGAAGCTTGCGGTGAAGTGTTCGGCGGCGACGCCGAGTTGTCGGCGTGTAGCTATCTCCCGCAGCATTGCCACAATCTGGAGTAGTCGTTTGCTGAGCTGACCGGCGAGCAACTCTCCGACGTACTCACCGGAACCGCTGGCGATGGCGTCGAACTGTGCCACGGGTAGCCGATGCCTGTGGAACATCAGTTGACCGCCGTGCCGAGCCTGCCGATATCTGCCACCAATCTGGCGCGAATTCGCTGTATCGTCGCGAACAGGTCCGGGCAGTACACCGACGGGTTGTCGAATCCGGCGCCGGACCGGTAGCGGTGCGGGTAGAAGCCGCCACCGCACACATCGCGTACGAGACAGGCTTTGCACTCGTCGGCGAGCGAGGCAATTCCGCGGCGCCGAGCGGCGAAGGCTGGATGGTCCAGCAGGTCGTCGACAGAGTCCCGCATCACGTGCAGTCCGGTACTGGTCGCGCCGGGGAATGCTGACTTCAATGCGTCTACTTGCTCCAGTGAACCATCCGATTCGATCACCGCCACCGTGGGCACGGCGGCGCCGAGGCCCTCAAAATGAGTGACACCGCCGAGTAGGAGGTGCATGATTTCCCGGAAGAGGCGTAGTTCTGTTTCTTGCCGTGGAGCGTTGTACCATCGGTCGAACACCGCGCCGAGCCAGTCTGCATATGGCGTCTTGGTCGAGTCTGTCGGTCGTCCGGGTGGGCGACTGGTCCAGTTGCCGAGGGGGAGCAAGAAATCCATGCGCGGTGGTTTGAACTGGAGTAGCGACTCGTAGCAGCCTACCGGGTCCTGAGCAAGGTCAACCTTGCACAGCAAGCCGGAGAACAGGTGCCGGTACGCGTCTGATCCGAGCAGATCCAGGCCGCGGGCTACGGCGGCGTAGCTACCTGTGCCGCTCGCGAACTTCCTGTGCCGGTTGTGTGCCTCTGCCGTGCCATCCAGGCTGACCGCTACCGAAATCTGCGCTCGCGCCAGTGCCGCGAGTACGCGATCGGTCAGCAGGATGCCATTGGTCTGCACGGTCGCGATGAGATCGGTACCATTGCCGAGTCGATTCCGCAGCAGGTCGGTGGCTGTAGCCAGAGCATCCGCGCCGGCGAGCAAGGGCTCCCCGCCGTGGAAGACCACATTGACGGCGGGCAGCTGGTGCGTGTGCGCGTGTTCGGCTATGCGGCCGGCGGCGCACTCAAGCACCTCCCTGTTCATGGTCAGCGGCTGTTGCCGCCAGGATTGATCGGCCATCTCGTACACGTAGCAGTAGTCGCACGCCAGATTGCAGCGACTGTGCATCTTGAGGACGAATTGACGGATGGGATTGGCGCCCGCGGTCATATGCTCTGCTGGAAGCTGAAGGTCGCCTCCGCCGGGTTCTCGGCGGCCCGTTTCACTCGATCCAGTGCCTGCCCGAGAGCTGAATCCTGGAGCGCCCCGAGGCGGATAAGATCATCAACTTGGGTCAGGTCCACGAGTGCGGACTCGAGGTCTGGATCTTTGTCACCCATCCGGTGGCCTCCGTGTGGCTCGTTTCGTAGACTACCGCGCGGTCCCCCGACCGTCATCTGCCCGTATGTCGCGATCAGCCGCCGTACCAGCATCTTTGACTGGGTGGCGGGTGGGTACAACCATAGGTCGGTGTGCGGTATGGCAATGTAGGAGGGGTGGTTGAACGGTCCGCGGTGACGAAGCCTGTGGACTTCTTCGTCTCGCATGCTGGCCCGGATCAAGATTGGGCGAGCTGGATCGCCCAGCAACTGCTGACCGCTGGCTACACCGTCGAACTCGACGTGTGGCACTGGGCGGCGGGTATGGACGTCATCCAGTTGACCCGTCGCGCGATGGAGCGTGCTTCACGACTGCTGTCGGTGTGGACACCGGTCTATTTCGAGCGAATCTGGGCGCAGATGGAGTTGCAGGTCGCGTTCCGGAAGGCTCAAGTCAAGCCCGGGTTTGTGGTGCCGGTCCTGGTACGGGGTAGGGATGCGGACATCCCGGACCTGTACGCCGCGCTCAAGCGGATCGAGTTGATCGGCGCGACCGAACCCGAGGCGCGTCGACTGCTCCTCGACGGGGTGGCCGGCCCGAAGCCGCCGACCGAGCGACAACCCTTCCCCGGCACGGCGCTGCGCGGCGGCTATCCCGGCCGGCTGCCGCCGGTCTGGAACGTACCGATCCGCAATCCCTTCTTCACCGGCCGGGACGGGGCGCTGGCCGAGTTGCACCGCCAGTTGTCCGGCCCGGGCCAGGCGACTGCGCTGCTTGTCGGTGAGCACGGCGAGGGCGGTTTCGGCAAAACCGCCCTCGCGATCGAGTACGCCTGGCGATACGCGGGCGAGTACGACCTGGTCTGGTGGGTCGAGGCTGGGCGACCGGACGGGGTCGAGGCCAGCCTGGCCGATCTCGCTGCCGTGCTCGGCGTACGGGCCGCGGGCGACACCGTGCTAGCGGCGCTGTTCGCGGCGCTGGGTCAGCGAACGAACTGGTTGCTGGTGTTCGATGACGTCGCTGGTGGCGACCAACTGGCCATGGTGCGGCCGCCGCCGTCCGGGCGGGTGCTGATCACCAGCCGGGACAACAGCCTTGGCCCCGTCTCGAACCGGCTGGCGCTGGGGCGGTTCGATCGGGCCGAGTCGGTCGAACTGCTGCACCGACGCTGCCGCTGGCTTGCCCCTCCGGTGGCCGGCCGTATCGCGGCGGTTGTGGGAGATCTACCGCTCGCCGTTGCGCAGGCCGGTGCGTTCCTCGCGCAGAGCGGGCTGACCGCTGAGGAGTACCTGCCCCGGCTGCGCGAACGTGCCGCACGCGTCGGCGACGACTCGGTCGGACTGGCCGCGACGGTGGCGGTCGGCCTGGACCGGCTGGGCGAACTCGACCTGGCCGCGGCCGAGTTGCTGGAGGAGTTGGCGCTGCTCGGTCCCGAACCGGTGCCACTCGCGATCCCCGGCCCCGAACAGGTACCCGGACTGGTTGTCGGGGATCCGGACACCACCAGCGAGGTGGTCACGAGCATCGTGGGCCTGGGCCTGGCCAGCCGGGCGGGTACGCAACTCCAGCTGCACAGCCGGGTACGGGAGGTCATCGGCAGAAGCCTCACCGACAAACGGCGCGCGGTGGTCCTCGGCCGGGCGCTGCGCCTGCTGGTCGCGGCTGATCCGGGCGATCCGGGCGACCCGGCAACCTGGACGCGGTACGCCGCACTCAGCCCGCACGTCCAGGCCGTCATGGCCGTGCTTGCCGGCACGCCAGGCGTCACCGAGACCGTCGAGTCCGACCGGCTCCTGGCGCATGTCTGCAGGTACCTGCGGCTGACCGGCCGGCATGACGCGAGTCACGACCTGGCCGCCCTGGCGTATCAGCGGCGCCGTTCCAGCGCGCCGGACGAGGATCCGGAGGCACTTCGTTGGGCCACGCAGCTGGCTGACAGCCTCAGACTGCTCGGCCGGCACGCGGAGGCCCGCGAGTTGCTCGCGGAGACCTTCGACCGGCAGTTGACCCTCGCCGGACCGGACCATCCGGACACGCTGTGCTCGGCGCACGGCTTGGGGGTGTGCGTCGCGGAGATGGCGGAGTTGGAGCGGGCGCAGGAGCTGCTGCAGGGCACCCTCGACCGCCGGCGGCGGGTCCTCGGGCAGGACGCGCCGGACACTCTCCAGTCGGCCACCGCGGTCGGCGCCGTCCTCCACTTGCGCGGATACCACGAGCAGGCCAGGAACGCGCTCGACGATGCGTTGGACCGGCGCCGCCGCGCCCTCGGCCCGGACCACCCAGACACCCTCGCCACGACATATCACCTTGGGCTGGCGCTGGCCGGTCTCGGTGATCACCAGTCCGCCAGCAATGTCCTGGGGGAGGTTGTACGGCTGCGTCGGCGGGTCCTGGGCACCAGTCATCCCGAGACGCTGTCCGCGGCGTACCGGCTAGGGCTGGCACTGGACGCGGCGGGTGATCACCAGGCCGCTGCCCTCGAACTCGGACATGCGCTCGACGGTCGGCGCGCATTGCTCGGCCCTGACCACGCGGACACCCTCGCCGCCGCGCACGCCCTCGGCCTCGCGCTGTCCGCGGCGGGCAGGGGTCAGGACGCCGCCGGAATACTTGGTGCCGCGGCGGACGGCCGGCAGCGAGCCCTCGGGCCGGAGGCGCCCGACACCCTGGCCAGCAGGCACCATCTCGGTATCGCGCTCGCGGCGATCGGCGAGTATCAGGCTGCGGCCGACGTCCTTGCGGATGCCTGCGAACGGCGCCGGCGGGTCCTTGGCATCGGCCATCCGGACACCCTCCAAACAGAACTAGCGCTTCGCGCGCTCCCGCCGCCCTCCAGCCCCATCTGATCGGCTCCGCTCAGATCTCAGGTGGGTCGAAATCGATGACAAGCCTCCCGCCGGTGAGGTTGGCGGCGCAGGTGAGGGTGTGCGGGTGGTCCTCGCCCAGCAGGGTCCGCAACCCGGCAAGTGCGTCGCTGCCGAACTGTTGAGCGTCCTCGCGGGCATCGGCCTCGGCCGCGACGACGGCCAGATCCGCGAGGCAGATCAGCGAGTAGGGGTGCGCCTTCCCGACCCTGCGTTGCAGGCCTTTCAACGCCTGTTCGAGCCGCGTGCGTGCGGCGGAGAGATCTCCCCGATGCAGGAGAGCGATCGCCAGGTTGATGGCGCCGCCATGGGTGAATGGATGGTCATCGCCCCACCCGTCGCTGTAGGGCTGAAACAGGTCGATCATGAGCGCGGCAGCGCCTTCCGGATCACCGGCGGCGCGTCTTGCGTTACTCAGATTCACCGCGGCGCCCAGGGTTTCCGGGTGGGTGTCGCCGAATACGCGCTTGTACATCGCGTGCACCCGTGTGGCTACCGCAAGAGACTCGGTGAAGGAGCCTGCCTTGCGCAATGCCAGAGATCTGTCCTTGGCCTGCATCAGGATCCGCGGATGCGTTTCGGGGTAGCCGTCCTCGATCAGCTTGGCGAACTCCTGGTCAGCCTGTTCGACGGTCCGCAACGCTGTGCTGTATTTCCCCAGGTACAGTTGATCCCTGGCAATGGCTGACAGCGACAGTGCCATCCAATGATGAGCATCCCTGCCATATGTGTCGATCCGGTCCTGATAGTTCTTTTGGTCCAATTGGTTCGCGCGCGAGTATTCGCCGTTGAGGCAGAAATCGAGAGCGACGTTGTTCGCCTGCATGAGCGTTTCGGGGTGGGTGGTGCCGAGGGCTCGGCGGTGGCGTTCCAGGAGTTCTTCGTCCAGTTGGAGGGCGGCGGCGAAGTCGCCTTTCGCGCGGAGGTCGGCGCCGTAGCCGCTCAGAGTATAGAGGAGGTATTCGTCGTCCTGCTTGAAGACGCGATTACCGCGGCGTAGGACGTCCTGCCGGATGCCCGCTGCTTCGGCGTAGCGGCCGAGCGCCCACAGGACGTGGGCCTTCCGGCCGAGCATGCGCAGGATGTACGGGTCGTCGGCGGCACCGTTATCCCAGGCGTCCAGCGCGGTGTTCATCTCGGCGAAGCAGGTGGTGTAGTCGCCGATGATGTACAGGTATTCCGTGACGTCGTCCATGAGTCGGCGTACCGCGGGTTCGGGGCATTGGGCGACCCGGGAGGGGCCGAGGTGGCCGAGCAGTTCGCGGTACCCGGGCCAGCTGTCGGGCTCATCGGGCTCGGCCGGGTTCGCGGCGGCCAGCAGGAGGTGCACCTCGTGCCGGATGGCAGCCGCGTCCGCCTCGGCCAGTTCGTCGCGCAGGAGCTTCTGTACGAGCCGGTGTACCTCGACGGTCCGGCGGCCGCTGTCGATCCTGGCCAGGGCGTAGCGGCCCAGTTCGCGCATGGCGCGGCTGATGATGATCGGGTCGTTGAGGCCCTGCCGCAGTGGTGGCCCGAGGACGTGGCCGCCGCGCTGGAGTACGTCGCGTGGGATCGGGCCCGGGCCGAAGAAGGCGCACCGGCGCAGCAGTTCCAGCGCGAACGGCATCTCGCTCTGGAGCCGGGCCACGGCCAGGTGCCAGGCGGCGGCGACCGGCCAGGGGTAGTCGAAGGGTTTGTTCTCGGCCAGCAGCTTCCGTGTCTCCCGGCGGAACAGGTCGAGGTATTCGGCGACGGACATGCCGGTCTCCGCCTGGAGCGCTCCAGCCTGCTCCAGCGCGAGCGGCAGGTCGCCGAGCTCTTCGGCCAGCCGGTTGGAGTCCTCCGGATTGCTGCCGGGTACCCGACGGTGGAGGAATTCCAGGCTTTCCGATCGAGTGAATACGGCGACCTCGACGGTGTCCACAATGCTCTGCCAGCGCGAATTGCGGGAGGTGATCAGGACATCGCCCGGACCATTGGGGAGCAGTGTCCAGATGGACTCCGGCAGATCAGCGTTGTCGAAGATCAGCAGCCAGCGGGAGTACGGCTCGCCACGCCGGAGGCTGTCGAGAACGGCGCGTACGGCCTCCTCCACCCGTTCGGGGCCGATGCCGGTGATCCCCAGCCGCGGTGCTAGCGCGGCTAGTGTCGAGCGGATCAACACCGACTGATCGGCGGAAATCCACCACACCACCTCGTATTCGGCCGCGTACCGGTACGCGTATTCGATCGCGAGCAGGGTCTTGCCGACTCCGCCCAGGCCCTGCAATGCGTGCGGGAGGACCGCGGTGATCTCGCCGGTAACGCGGTGACGCAGGTCGGCAAGGAGACTCTCCCGGCCGGTGAAGTTCTTGTTTCGCTGCGGAACGCCGCCCCAGACGGCCGGCGCGCCTCGCAGGGAGTCGGCCCCACCAGCCTCGGATACCAATGAGCTTCCCCTGTCAGAGACCCGGCGTCACGAGTCTATAGCCCGGGTTGCTATCGGTCCTGACGTGGAACGGCGGAACGGCTATTTCGTGCGGTAAAGGCTGGGGTTCAGGGGCGGGTGGCGGTGAGGTAGGTGGTGGCTTGGGTGCGGTTGATGGTGGCGGTGGCCAGGGCGGCGCGGAGGTGGGTTTCGAGGTGGGTGCGCTCGGCGGGGGTGAGGGTGGCGGCGATGGCCTGCTCGTAGGTGGGCGCCAGCGGGTTGGGGGCGGTGCGCTTCATGGTGTCCCAGTCGGTGGTGGGCATCGGGTGCGGGACGTCCACCTCGGCGTGGTAGTCGAGGGCCAGCGCGGTGAAGCCGGCGCCGCCGGCCCAGCGCAGCAGGTCGCGTTCGTCGAAGTTGAGCATCGGGTTCTGGTCGGGCGGGGTCCGGGCGTACGCGGTGGCCACCTTGGCGGCCAGGTCGGCGACCTCGGTCAGGTCGAGGCCGCCGAGCAGGGGCAGGTGCGGCCCGCCGAAGCGGTTGACCGGCTCGAAGATGGACAGCCGCCCGCCGGGCCGCAGCACGCGGTGGAACTCGGCGAAGGCGGCCGGCTTGTCGGCCACGTAGATGAGGACCGACCGGGTGGTCACCACGTCGACGGTGCCGTCCGCGATCTCGCTCAGGTCGTCGGCGGGGGCCTGGACGAAGCGGCAGCGGTCGGGCTCACCGGCGGCGGCGCGGCAGCCGTCCAGCAGTTCGGCGGAGATGTCGCTGAAGATCACCTGGCCGGCCGGGCCGACCCGGTCCAGCGCGGCCAGCCCGATCAGGCCGGTGCCGGTGCCGACGTCGAGCAGTACGTCGCCGGGGTTGATCGCGGCCCGGTCGAGTACGCCGTCCCGGTAGCCGGCGAGCAGCGCGGCGCCGAACTCGCGTACCCGCTCGTCGCCGGCGTCCCGGCCCTGCCGCAACCACTGTGCCCACCGGTCGGTCGCCATCGCGACAGTGTCCCTCAGGGGAGGGTGGTGAGTTTGTTGCGGACCTCGCGGGCGTCGGGGTGGTTGAGGTCGGTGAGGATGGCCAGCGCCTGCTGCCACGAGTCGCGGGCGGCCGGTACGTTGCCGGCGGCGCGGCGGGTGTCGCCGAGGTGGGTCAGGGTGGTGGCCTGGTAGTAGGGGTCGTCCAGCTCGATGAGCAGGTCCATGGCGCGCTGGTAGCAGCCGGCGGCGTGGGTGTAGTCGCCCAGGTGGTGGTAGGCGTACCCCAGGCTGTCCCAGGCCTCGGCCTCGCCGTACCGGTCGCCCCTGCCCTGTTGCAGCGCCAGCGACTGGCTGCAATGGGTGAGCGCCTGCTCGTAGTTGCCGAGCAGGGCGTGGCACCAGCCGATGCTGTTGAGCACGTCGGCCTGGCCGCCGTCGTGCCCGGCCGCGCTGAACAGCGCGAACGCCCGCTGTGCGTGGTGCAGCGCCGCGTCGGGCCGCCCCTGCCGGTCCCACAGGAACCCCTGGTGCTGGTGCACCCGCGCCTGCCCGACCAGGTCGCCGGTGCGCTCGTAGAAGTCCAGCGCCAGCGTGTAGTGCTCCTCGGCCTCCGCGTACCGGCGCAGCAGCGTGTACGCCATGCCGAGCCGGCGATGCGCCAGCCGCAGCACGTGCGGGTCGTACTGCTGGGCCACCGCCGTCTCCCACACCCCGGCCAGGTCGTCCCAGTGGCCGTGCCGGTGCAGGTACGCGTCGAGGCTCCAGGCCAGCTGGCTGGCCAGCGTGTCCCGCCCGGTGGCCGCCGCGAGCCGGACCGCGGCCATCAGCACCGCCCGCTCCCGCCCCAGCCACGCCGATGCCTCCGCCTCGCCGGACAGCGGCTGCGAGGTGGTGCCGGCGGCGGGCGGCGCGACCGGCAGGGGGAGCGGGTCGCGGGTCGGGTACGCCAGCATCGCGGCGGCGTGCGCGGTGTGCAGGTAGTGGCCGAGCAGCCGGCCCACGGCGGCGCCGCGGTCGGGCTCGCTGTCGTGCTGCGCCGCCAGGTCCGCGGCGTACGCCCGGAGCAGGTCGTGGCTGGCGTACCGGCCGGGCTCCGGCTCGGCCAGCAGCCCGGCGTCGCGTACCTCGGTCAGCAGCTCCCGCGCCACATCGAGCGGTACGCCGGCGAGGCTGGCGGCCGCGGCGCCGGACATCGCCGGCCCGGGGTGCAGGCCGGACAGCCGGAACAGCCGGGCCGCCGCCGGGGTGAGCGCCTGGTAGGACCAGGAGAACACCGCGCGTACGGGCTGGTCGCCCGCGCTCAACGCGTCCAGCCCGTGCTGGGCGGCGCTCAGCTCGGCGGCGAGCGCGCGCAGCGGGTAGCGCGGGTGCAGCGCCGAGCGGGCCGCGGCGACCCCGAGCGCCAGCGGCAGGCGGGCGCAGCCGGCGATCAGCTCGTCCGCCGCTCCCGGCTCGGCCGTGATCCGGTCCCGGCCCAGCCGGGCGGCCAGCAGTTCGCGCGCCTCGGCCGCACTGAGCAGGTCCAGCGCGACCGGGTGCGCGGCACCGCCGGCGACCAGCGGGGCGAGCTGGTTGCGGCTGGTCAGGACGACCACGGCGGTGGGCGTCCCGGGCAGCAGCGGCCGAGCCTGGTCGGCGTCGCGGGCGTTGTCCAGGACCAGCAGCAGCCGCTGGCCGGCGAACACGCTGCGGTACAGCTCGGTGCGCGCCTCCAGCCCGGGCGGCACCTGCTCGGCGTTCACCCCGAGCGCGTCCAGCAGGTCGGCGATCGCCTGCGCCGGGTCGACCGGCTGGCCGCCGAAGCCGTGCAGGTCCACGTACAGCTGGCCGGCCGGGAAGCGGTCGGCGACCGCGTGCGCCCAGTGCACCGCGAGCGCCGTCTTGCCGACCCCGGCCGTACCGGAGACGACCGCGACGCCGCCGGTGGGCACCAGGGTGTCCAGCTCGGCCAGCTCCTGCCGCCGGCCGGTGAACCCGGGCGGCGGCAGTGGCAGCTGCGCCGGCCGCGCCCGGCCGGACAGCTGGGCGGCCACGCCGGGCGGCAGCAGCCGCGGGTCGTGCTCCAGCACCTGGCGGTGCAGTTCGGCCAGTTCGGCCGACGGCTCCAGCCGCGTACGCGCCTGCCGGAAGGCGGCCAGCGCGTCGGTCTGCCGGCCGGCCCGGTACAGCGCGGTCATCAGCTGGCCCCACGGCCGCTCCAGCCCCGGGTGGGTGCCGGTCAGCTGCTCCAGCTCGGCGACCAGGTCGGCGCCGAGCCCGGTGGCCAGGTCCGCCTCGATCCGGTCCTGCACCGCGGTGAGCCGCAGCGCCGCCAGCCGGTCGGCCTCGGCCCGCAGCGGCGCGCAGTCGCCGAACTCCGGGTACGCCGGGCCGCGCCACAACCCGAGCGCCGCGGCGAGGTCCTCCGCCGCCGCGCCGGCGCGCCCGTCCCGCAACGCCCGCCGCCCGGCCAGCGCCAGCTCCTCGAACCGCGCCGCGTCCACCGCGTCGGCCGGCACGGACAGCTGGTACCCGGCCGGGCCGGTCACGATCAGCCCCTCGCCGGCCGGCCGCAGCGCCGTCCGCAGCAGCGAGACGTACGCCCGTACGGTGCGCCCGGCATCGGCCGGCGGCTCGGCGCCCCACAGGCCCTCGATCAGCGCCGGCAGGCTCACCGCGGTGCCGGCGCTGGCCAGTAACAGGGCCAGCAGGGCCCGCAGCCGGGGGCCGTCGACCCGTACCTCGGCCGCCCCCGAACGTACCTCCAGCGGCCCGAGTACCCCGAAGCTCACGTCCACCGCGATCTCCTCCCGAGCCGGCGCCGGCACCAGGGTCCCACCAGACCGCCCCGGTCCGGAGGCTGGTGGGGGAGCGATGTTGGCCGGGTGTTCAACCGGGTGCGGCATGGTCGGCAGTATGCGGATGACGGTGGTGGGCTGCCGGGCCGGGATGCCCGCCGACGGGCAGGCCAGCTCGGGATACCTGGTCAGCGAGGGTGCGGACACGGTGCTGCTGGACTGCGGGCCGGGCGTGGCGCTGGGGCTGAGCGGTCTGCCCGAGCGGCCGGCGCTGGGCGGTGTGCTGATCAGCCACCTGCACCTGGACCACTGCTACGACCTGCTGCCGCTGGGCAAGACGCTGCTCAGCGCCGCGATGGACTACCCCGCGCCGGGCGCCCCGCCGCAGCTGAGCGCCGGCATCGAACCCGTACCGCTGTACGTGCCGGCCGGCGGCGCCGCGATGCTGCGGCAGCTGGCCGCGCTGTTCCCGGTGCGGACGATCCCGTTGCTGGACCGCGCCTTCGACCTGGCCTTCGAGGTGCGCGAGTACGGGCCGGGCGACCGGGTGACCATCGGCGGGCTGGTCGCCGGTCTGCTCGAGCTGCGGCACAGCGCGCCCAACTGCGGCATCCGGGTCGAGGGCCGTACCGGCACGCTGGCCTACACCGGCGACACCGGCACCGCACCGAATCTGGTCCCGCTGGCCAGCGGCGCGGGGATGCTGCTCGCCGAGGCCACCCTCGACCACACCGACCCCGGACCGCACGGTCACCTGTCGGCCGCGAACGCCGGCCGGGCCGCCGCCGAGGCCGGCGCCGCCAGCCTGGTGCTCACCCACTTCCGCACCGCCGACCGGGACACCCTGGAGGCCCAGCGCGACCAGGCGGCCGCGGTCTACCCCGGCCCGATCCACCTCGCGCAGCCCGGCACCACCCTCGACGTACCGGGGCGGGTCGCCTAAAGGAGCCGGAGCGTCACCCGCACGCTGTCGCCGGTCTCCACCCCTTCCCGGGTGCGGACCGCCTTCTTGACCGGGAGCACGTACCCGGCCCCGGCCGCGTTGGGGAACACCGAGGTGGACCAGCTCGAGGTGCCGATGGTGGCGTGCACCTTGACCGACCCGAAGCCGCGCCGGGGTGCCTGCGCCGAGCGTTCGGCGATCTCCTCGGACGGCTCGGGCGGCACGGTCACGAACACCCAGCTTTCGGCCTGCCGGGCGTCCCACAGCCACAGCTCGGCGGTGAAGGTGAAGGTCACGCCCGACACCCTGCCACCCGGCACCGACAGGAATCAGCTCACGGCGGCGGCGATGCGCTCCAGGTAGGCGGCCGGCGCGGCGGACAGGGCCACCGCCCACAGGTCGGGTTCGTCCCGTGGGTGGTTGGCCAGCAGGTGCGCCTCCAGCTCGGCGTACCGCTCGCTGGTGGTGTGCAGCACCACCTGCCACTCCTCGGCCTCACCCACCTGGCCGCGGAACCAGTACACCGACACCGGGGTCGCCACGATCTGGGCGCTGGCCGCGAGCCGCGCCGACACCGCCGAGTACGCCAGCATCGAGGCGTCCTGCCGGTCGCCGGCGATCGTGGACACCTGCACACATTCGGTCACGGGGCCGGAGCCTAACCACGGGCGTGCCGCCGGGCCGAATCCGCTTCAGCGCTGGTTCAGCGCCGTTCCAGCGCGGGTTGGGACGGTCCCCTGACCCACTATGGATACGGGGGAAGGACAGGCATGTCAGTCTCGGCGGCTAGGAGCCGTGTGATGCAGGCGCAGACTCTCATGGAGAGCCGGCGCTACGGCGAGGTCGAATCGGTTGTGGAGGCTGGGCTCGCCTTCCTCATCGGGCTCCCGGAGGAGGAGACCTCCGAGGTGGCCGCGCAGCTCGCCGCGGTACGGGTGGAGGCGGCCAAGGCCGACGCGGAGGAGAAGGCCGGCGCCAAGATCCGGGCCGCCGAGCGTGAGCTGAACGTGGCGAGGGAGGACATCGAGAAGGGCAACGTGCTCTCCGACTCCATCGACTTCCGCTTCGACAAGGCGATCGGGTACATGGAGGGCGTACCCGCCGAGTTGCAGGCGCCGCTGCTGGACCAGATCGAGATGATGAAGGCGATCCTGGCCGCGCGCGAGGGCCGCAGCACGGTCAGCACCAACCCGGTGCAGGCGCCCGCCGCGCCGGCCCCGACCGCCGACCAGCAGGCCAACCTGTCCCGCGCCAAGGGCCGGATCAACCAGGCCCGGTCGCTGATCGAGACCGGCCGTACCGAGGGTGTGGACGGCCTGCTGGACGACGCCGCCGGGCTGCTGGCCGGCGCCCCCGAGGACGACCGCGACGCGCTGCTGACCGACATCGAGGCGCTGCGGGCCGAGATCGTCGTGGTGGAGCAGGCCGAGTACGCCCGCCGCATCGGCGAGGAGTTCAACCGGCACCTGCACGAGGCCGAGAACATCGATGTGTGGCGCGCCCACGACAGCGCCCGCGCGATCGCCTACCTCACCGAGCGCATCGGCGAGGAGAAGGGCCGCGGCAAGATGCCGGCCGAGGTGCTGGCCGGCTACGAGCAGCGGGTCGCCGCGGCCACCGTGCGCCGCGCGGCGATGCTGAAGGAGAACGCGCTGGAGCGCGGCATGCCGCTGCTGACCGAGCTGGAGCAGGGCCTGGTCACCGACCCGTTCGAGGGGCTGGACGACAGCGCCGCGTACCGGGCCACCCAGGACCTGGAGGTGCTGCGGGACCGGGCCCGGCACGAGGTCCGCGAGCTGCCCCAGGACGACCCGGACGTGGTGTCGTTCAACGCCCGCCTCGACGCGGCCACCGCGAAGATCGAGGAGTGCGCGCAGCGCTGGGGCCTGGCCAAGTTCCACGACAAGATCCGCCTGTCCTGGGACATCGTGGCCAACAACGAGGAGATCGCCGGCTGGCGCGAGGAGGTCGCCAACGACGAGCCGCGGCTGCTGGAGGTGCCCAGCCTGCCCCGCACCCGTACCGCGGTCATGCGGATCGGCTGGCTGCTGCACGACGACGAGACCGTGTCCGCCCGGGCCGAGCACCCGGACGACGAGGTCGTACGGTCCACCTACCAGCGCGCCGAGGAGGAGCAGGCCGCCGCGGTGGCCAAGCTGTCCGAGGCGTACCACGCCGTGCTGGCGCTGGCCGAGCAGGCCGAAACCCCGACGCGGTCGGACGACCTGTACAAGACCGGGCACTTCGCCACCGCGGTCCAGAGCAGCTTCGAGGGCACCACCGCGCTGGAGGCGCTACTGGAGCGGACCACCGCGCTGGAGAAGCGGTGGGAGGCCGAGGTCGCCGCGATCAAGCAGGGCCGGCAGGACCTGTACGACCGGCTCGCGGTCGAGGCGGACAAGGACTGGCCGGCGATCGTGGCCGCCACCGGCGCCGAGGAGACCTTCGACCCGCTCGACCCGGTCGGCAAGGTCGTCCACCTGAGCGGGGTCTACAACCGGTCCGGCTGGGACTTCAACAACTACGACTTCTGCATGCGCTGGGACGGCGTCCCGGTCGGCGGCAGCTACGAGTCGTACGTGCTGCAGGCCCTGGAGCACGCCTGGTACGAGCTGAAGCTGGACGTGAACGACCGCATCACCTGGGACCTGGTCGGCATCGTCCAGGGCGGCGGCCGCATCGGCGAGCGGACCAAGGTCTCGGTACGCGGCTCGAACGGGCTGGAGATCGGCACGGTCGAGGAGTGGCCGAGCGTGGAGTGCGTACGGCTGAAGATCATCGCCCTGCACGCCGGCCCGGTCGCGGTCGGACCGGACCACCCGTGGAAGCCGGAAGCCTGAGTTTAGCGATCACGAAGGCGAGGCATAGTCTCTGGCGCTCCGTGCAACCCCTCGCACGCTGGGGTTTCGGAGGGTCTGATGGCGGTTTTCTCCCTTAGGGGCAAGGTTGTTCTGGCGCTCACCGCGGCTGTTCTGGCCGCGGTGAGCGTGCCTTTTCCGGCGGCCGCTGCGCCGCGCGGTGTGGTGGTGACCGTGGCCGGCGCGCCCGCGGTTGCCGGCTCGTACGTCGTGGCGCTGCGCGGGCGCGCCCCGGTGGCCGGGGTGGCCGATGCCCTGGTCGCCCGCTATGGCGGGAAGGTCCTGCGTACCTGGTCCGCTGCGCTGCGCGGCTTCCAGGCGGCACTCAGCCCCGACATGGCGGCACAGCTGGCCGCCGACCCGCGGGTGGCGTACGTGCAGGCCGACGCGGTGGTCAAACTGGCCGAGGGGACCCAGCTCGCGCCGCCGTCGTACGGGCTGGACCGGCTGGACCAGCGCGCGCTGCCGCTGGACCGCAGCTACACCTACCCCAGCGGCGCCAGCAACGTGCACGTGTACGTGATCGACACCGGTATCCGGACCACGCACGAGACCTTCGGCGGGCGGGCCAGTTTCGGGCACAACTCGGTCGATACCAACAACACCGACTGCAACGGGCACGGCACCCATGTGGCCGGCACGATCGGCGGGGCCGAGTACGGGGTGGCCAAGAACGTCTCGCTGGTGGCGGTGAAGGTGCTGAACTGCCAGGGCAGCGGCAGCACCGCGCAGGTCATCGACGGCATCAACTGGATGACCGCGCACGCGGTCCCACCGGCGGTGGCGAACATGAGCCTGGGCGGTGGCGTGGACCCGGCGCTGGACGACGCGGTGGGCGCGGCCATCGACGCCGGCATCACCTTCGCCGTCGCCTCCGGCAACTCCGGCGCGGACGCGTGCGACCAGTCCCCGGCGCGGGTGCCGGCGGCGATCACGGTGAACGCCTCGGACCGCAAGGACGTCCGCGCGGTGTTCTCCAACTACGGCATCTGCACCGATCTGTTCGCACCCGGGACGTACATCACCTCGGCGTGGAACACCAGCGACACCGCGACGAACACGATCAGCGGCACCTCGATGGCCACGCCGCACGTGACCGGCGCGGCGGCCCTGTGGTTGTCGGAGCACCCGTCCGGCAGCCCCGCGCAGGTGGCCGCGGCGCTGACCGGCAACGCCACCCCGGGCGTGATCCTCGACCCCGGCGACGGCTCGCCCAACCTGCTGCTGTACGTCGGCACCGCACCCGTACCGCCGCCCCCACCGCCGCCGGTGTGCGCGGACCCGGGCCAGCAACTGGTCAATCCCGGCTTCGAATCCGGTACGCGCGGCTGGCTGGCCACCTCCGGTGTCCTGGGCAACACCACGGGGGAGAGCCCGCGCAGCGGCAGCCAGTACGCCTGGCTGCTCGGGTACGGCTACCCGCACACCGACCGGCTGCGCCAGACCGTCACCATCCCCGCCGGCTGCGTCGGCTCCGAGTTGAGCTTCTGGCTGCACATCGACACCGACGAGCCGACCGTACGGACGGCGTACGACATCCTCACCGTCGAGGCCGGCACCGGCGGCCGCCAGCTCCACTTCTCCAACCTGGACCAGTCCAGCGGCTACCTCCGGTACGCCATGCCGGTCGGCCGTTTCGCCGGCCAGACCATCACGATCACCTTCACCGCCACCGAGGACGAGGACAGCCAGACCTCCTTCGTCCTGGACGACACCGCCCTCACAGCAGCCTGACCTGGGCGGGCGCACAGCTGATCATCAGGTTGGGCGTAGGTGGCTGACAGGTTCGGCCGGTCTCCTGGCGCGGGAGACCGGAAGGAGCTGGGGTGGTCAGAGCGGTGGTGGGGCGGGTGCGGGCGCACCCGTGGTGGGCCGGTGGGCTGGCGGTGGTGGTGCTGGCCGTGGCCGGTGCGGGGGTGTACTACGGCACCCGCGCCGGCAGCGCCGCGGCGGCGACCACCAGCACGGTGCAGACGGTCGGCACCGGCACGATCCGGCAGAGCGTGTCGGCCACCGGGACGCTCGCGCCCGCCGCCGAGGAGAGCCTGAGCTTCAGCGTGTCCGGGCAGGTCACCAGCGTCCGGGTGACGGCGGGGCAGAGCGTACGCAAGGGTCAGGCACTGGCCACTGTGGACTCGGCGGCGCTGGCGGCGAGCCTGGCGCAGGCCAAGGCGGGCGTGGCCAGCGCGCAGGCGCGGGTGGACGACGACACCTCCAGCGGTGCCGGCGACACGCAGCTCAGCGCGGACCAGGCGGCGCTGACCGCGGCCCAGAACCAGGTGACCTCGGCGCGCAAGCAACTCGCCGCGGCGACGCTGACCTCGCCGATCGACGGTCAGGTCGCCGAGGTCAACCTGACGGTGGGGCAGTCGGTGTCCGGGTCGTCGTCCTCCTCGACGCCTTCGGGTGGCGGCGACACCAGTTCCGGCGGCAGCGCGCAGGTGCTGGTGATCAGCACCGGCAGCTGGGTCGTCAACGCGACCGTGGACGCCTCCTCGGTCGGCCTGATCAAGGCCGGCAACCAGGCGCAGCTCACCGTGGACGGTGCCAGCGGGACCGTGTACGGCACCGTGGCATCGATCGGGTTGGTGTCCAGCTCGTCCTCGGGTACGGCCAGCTACCCGGTGGTCATCGACGTGACCGGTACGCCCGGCGGCCTGCACGACGGCGCCAGCGTTACCGCGACCGTCATCTACAGGCAGCTCAGCAACGTCGTGGTGGTGAGCGCGTCGGCGCTGCACCGGGATTCCTCCGGCGGGCAGTACGTGGAGCAGGTGACGGGCGGGGCGACCGTACACACCGCCGTCACGGTGGGGCTGTCCGCGGGCGGCCAGACCCAGATCCTGACCGGGCTGGCGGCCGGCGACCAGATCGTGGTGCCGCAGGCGCAGCGATCCGGGGCCTCGACCAACCGCGGCGGTACGACCGGGCAGGTGCCCGGCGGCGGGCAGTTCCCGGGCGGGGGCCAGTTCCCCGGCGGGCAGTTCCCCGGCGGTGGCGGCGCGCCGGGAGGCGCGGGTGGCTAGCGTCATCGAGCTGGACCAGGTGCGGAAGGTGTACCGGACCGGCTCACTGGAGGTCGAGGCGCTGCGCGGGGTCTCGCTCAGCATCGAGGCCGGCGAGTACGTCGCGATCATGGGCCCGTCCGGCTCCGGCAAGTCGACGCTCATGCACATTCTCGGCTGCCTGGACACCCCGACCGCCGGCCGCTACCTGCTGGCCGGCGAGGACGTCGGCGAGATGGACGAGATCGACCTGGCGCTGGCCCGCAACCGGCGCATCGGGTTCGTGTTCCAGCAGTTCAACCTGCTGCCGTCGCTGACCGCGCTCCGCAACGTCGAGATGCCGCTGGCGTACGCCGGGATGGCCCGGCAGCGCCGCCGCGAGGTGGCCGCGGACGCGCTGGACCGGGTCGGGCTGGGCGACCGGATGCAGCACCGCCCGGGCGAGCTGTCCGGCGGGCAGCAGCAGCGCGTCGCCGTCGCCCGGGCGCTGGCCGGCGACCCGGCCCTGCTGCTGGCCGACGAACCCACCGGCAACCTGGATTCGGCCGCCACCGAGGACATGCTCGGGCTGTTCGACTACCTGCACGCGCAGGGCCGTACGGTCCTGCTCATCACCCACGAGGCGGAGGTGGCCGCCCGCGCGGCCCGGGTGCTGCGCATCCGCGACGGGCTGATCGCCGCCGACGAAGCCCGCCGCCTCGAGGGGATCCGGTGAGCTGGGCCGACATCCTGGGCAACGCGTGGGACGCGATCCGGATGCACCGGCTGCGCTCGGCGCTGACCGCGCTCGGCATCCTGATCGGCATCGCCGCGGTCGTCCTCACCGTCGGGCTCGGCCAGGGCGCGCAGCGGCAGGTGTCCACGCAGCTGTCCGCCCTCGGCGGCAACCTGCTGATCATCTCCCCGGGCAGCTCGACCAGCGGGGGCGTCCGGGGCGGCTTCGGCTCGGCGTCCACGCTGACCGTGGCCGATGCCACCGCGCTGTCCTCGGCCACCGCGGCACCGGACATCGCGGCCGTGGCGCCGATCCTGCAGAGCAACTCGCAGTCGCTGCTGAACGGGTCCACCAACTGGACCACCACCGTCGTCGGCACCACGCCGTCCTGGCTGCCGGTCCGCGGCCGCACCCTGTCCAGCGGCCGGTTCATCACCGCCGCCGAGCAGTCCTCGGCCGCCGCGGTCACCGTACTGGCCGCGGACACGGCCAGCGAGCTGTTCAGCCCGCTCAACCCGGTCGGCCAGACCGTCACCATCAACAGCGTCCCGTACGAGGTGGTCGGGGTGCTCGCCGCGGCGGGCTCGGACTCCACCACGAACCTCGACGACCAGGCCATCGTCCCGCTGAGCACCGCGGCGCAGCGCGTGGTCGGCGGCAGCAACCGCACGTCCGTACAGACGATCTACGTGAAGGCGGGTACGCCGGACCGGCTGACCGGCGCGTACCAGGAGGCCAACGCGATCCTGGCCTACCGGCACGGGATCAGCGCGACCGGCACCGCCGACTTCACCATCACCACCCAGCAGTCGGTGATCAGCACGACGTCCAATGTGGACAGGACGCTGACCACGCTGCTGATCGGCATTGCCGCGCTGTCGCTGCTGGTCGGCGGCGTCGGGGTCATGAACATCATGCTGGTCTCGGTGAAGGAGCGGACCCGCGAGATCGGGCTGCGCAAGGCACTGGGCGGTACGCCCGCGGCGATCCGCCGGCAGTTCCTGTCCGAGGCGTCGATGCTCGGCCTCACCGGGGGACTGCTGGGTGTCGCATGTGGACTCGGCGCGGCCGCCGCGCTGCCGCACGTGATCTCCAACCCGATCAGCGTGTCCGTGCCGTGGATCCTCACCGCGATCGCCACCGCGATCGTCATCGGCATCGGCTTCGGGGTCTACCCCGCCGCCCGCGCCGCCCGGCTGTCGCCCATCGACGCCCTGCGCAGCGAATGAAGGGAAATCCCATGACCCTCAGTGCAAAGCACCTCGCGGGCGGTTTGATCACGGTGCTCACGCTCAGCGCCTGCGGCGCCGCGGCGGCTACCTCCGGCGCGGCAGGTACCCAACCGTCCGGCACAGCTGCCGCGGGGGCCGGCCGCGGGCCGGCTGCCTCCGGCACGGTCGCGGCCATTGCCGGTACGACGATGCAGGTGCAGAGCCAGCAAAATGGTCAGGTCGCGGTCACCTGGACCGGGACGACAGCATTCACCCAGGCGGTCGCGACGACGCTGGCAGCGGTGAAGGTCGGCGACTGCGTCACGGCGACATCGACTGGTACGGCTGCATCGACTGGTACGGCGAGCGATTCGGCAGCGTTCACGGCGACGACCCTCGTGGTGAGCAAGGCCGTGCACGGCACCTGCGGGTTCGCCGGCGGTGGTGGGCCGGGAGGGTTCCCCGGCGGCGCGCCACCGTCGGGAGCCCAGCCGTCCGAGGGAGCCCAGCCGTCCGAGGGAGCCCAGCCGTCCGAGGGAGCCCAGCCGTCCGAGGGAGCCCAGCCCTCTGGACCACCACCGTCCGGGTCACAGCCCTCGGGCTCGTTCGCCAGCGGCAAGGTGACCGCGGTCTCCGGATCCACCCTGACCGTCGCGGCCCGCCAGCAGGGCAGCGCGACCGCAACACCGTCCACAGTGGACAGGACAGTGACGGTCGCGGCCAGTACGAAGATCACCACGGACGCGGCGACCACGGCCAGCTCGCTGAAGGTCGGCCGGTGCGTGAGCGCGCAGGGCAGCAGCGACAGCAGCGGCACGGTGGCGGCCACCAGCGTCCGGATCAGCGATCCGACCAATGGCCAGTGCGGCGGTTTCGGCGGTGGACGCAATGGCGGCTGAGCGCGCGCGCCGGGCCCGGCTGCGCCGCCGCCGGCGTGCCGTTGCCGCGGGCGCCAGCCTGCTGGTCGTCGCCGGCGGTGGCGCCGCGGCCGCGGCCAGCAGCGGCGGTTCGGCACCGGCCCGTACCCTCGCGACCGTCCAGCGCGGCTCGGTCAGCCAGACCGTCGAGTCCTCGGGCACCATCAGCGCGTCGGCGAAGTCGACACCGTCATTCGCGGTGTCCGGCACGGTCAGCGCGGTCGCGGTCAAGATCGGCCAGAGCGTGGCCGCCGGGCAGGCGCTCGCCACCCTCGACACCACGGCCCTGCAGGCAACCCTCGACAGTGCCGGGTCCACAGTGGCCAGTGCCAGGCAGAAACTCGCCGCCGACACCAGCGGCCAGACCAGTACGTCCACTTCGGACAGTCCCGTCGCGAACCTGACCGCGGTCACCACCGCTGCCCCGGGCGGCGGCGTTTCCGCGGCACAGCGGGCCGTCATCGATGCCCAGCGCGCCGTCGACGCCGGCCAGACCGCGGTGGACAAGGCGCAGCGCACGGTCGCCGCGGACGTACTCCAGAACACCAGACTGCGCGATGCCCAACAGGAGACGTGCGCGGGCGAGGAGGACCAGAGCGAAGAGTGTACGAGCGCGACGGCCGACTACGAGACGTACGCGGACACGCTGTCGGCCGACAGCGCCATCCTGGACAAGGCGATCGCCGCGCAGGACGCCAACCTCGGCGCCCTCGCCAAGGCGATCAGCGCCCTCGACCGCCTCATCGCCGCCCAGCAGTCCAGCAACGACGCGCAAACACCCGCACCCTCGACGCCAACCGCCGGGAGCGACCAGGCCGCCGGTAACCAGGGCTCCGGCGGCACGCAAAGCTCCGGCGCCTCCGATGAACCAGCCAGCGCCAGCCAACTCGCCGCCGACCAGGCCGCCATCGACGCGGCGGAGGCCCAACTCGCGGTGGCGAAGCAGGACCTGACCGCGGCCACGCTCCGCAGCCCGATCGCCGGCAGGGTCGCCGCGGTCAGCCTCACGGTCGGCGCCAACGCGGGCAGCGGCACGATCACGATCGTCGGCACCGGCATCCAGCAGGTCACCACGACCGTACCGCTGGCCAAGGTCGACCTCATCAAGCCCGGCGAGCGGGTAACCGTACGCGCCGACGGCATCGCCGCCACCCTGCCCGGCACCGTCGTCTCCCGCGGCCTGCTCAGCACGACCTCCGGTTCCAGCACCACCTTCCCCGTCACGATCCGCCTCGACAAGGCGGTCGACGGCCTCTACGACGGCACCGGCGCCGAGGTCAGCATCGCCACCGGCAGCGCCACCGACGTCCTGCTCGTACCCAACTCCGCCATCCACGCCGGCCCCGCCAACACCCACACCGTCACCGTCCTCACCGACGGCAAACCCACAACCGTACGGGTCACCCTCGGCGTCGCCGGCCCAGACGCCACCGAGGTCACCAGCGGCCTCACCGCCGGCCAACAGGTCATCCTGGCCGACCTCACCACCGCCCTCCCCAGCACCACAACCGCCACCCCCAACCGAGGCAACCTCCCCGCCGGCTTCCCCGCCGGCGGCCCCCCAGGAGGCACCGGCCGCTAGCAGAAGCCCGCACCACACCAACCCAGGGCTGAACGCGGCGGGCGTGCAATCGGCTGCGGTGCCGGTCAGGGCGGTGCCGGCGGCCAGGGCGGTGGCGTTCCGGGAGGTGCCGGCTGCTAGTGGGCGTCCGTGCCGTGCCGGATCAGGGTGAGCAGGCGGTGGGTGTGGTCGGCTGCGGTGCCGGTCAGGGCGTTGCCGGCGGCCAGGGCGGCGGCGTCTCGGAAGGTGCCGGCTGCTAGTGGGCGTCCGTGCCGTGCCGGATCAGGGTGAGCAGGCGGTGGGTGTGGTCG
>Ga0081455_10001201_pt1 | contig 32452 bp, 24 predicted proteins | sample TabmetS3T2R1_FD_70207 | JGI IMG/M metagenome (GOLD analysis project Ga0081455, IMG submission 70207) | Tabebuia heterophylla rhizosphere microbial communities from the University of Puerto Rico - S3T2R1 | ecosystem: Host-associated > Plants > Roots > Rhizosphere ...
GGAGCGCGGCGCCCAGGCACGTGGACGGCTGGCCGGCTTGCAGGCCGCGCGCGCGGCGTTCTATGCCGGCGACATCGCCGAGACCATCGTGCGCTATCACGAAGAGAATGGCGGCTATCTGGCGCGCGACGACCTCGCCAACTTCCACAGCCGATACGAAGAGCCCGTCAAAGTGCGTTGGCGCGATTTCGAGGTCTATACATGCGGGCCTTGGTGCCAGGGACCGATGCTCGCGCAGGCGTTGCGCATGATCGAGGCAGCGGGCGGACTCAAGGATCTGAAGCACAATAGCGCCGACTATATTCATCTTGTCGCCGAGATCCTGAAGGCCACGTGCGCGGACCGCGAGTACCGCTATGGCGATCCACGGTTCGTCGATGTCGGCATGGACGAGCTGCTGTCCGACGCCCATGTGGAAGCGCGCGTGAACGCCATCGACATGGCGCGGGCCATGCCCGACATGCCGCCACCGGTCGGGCGATATCCGGCCAACGCCCCGCCGCCTTCCAAACAGGCAAGCGATGCGGTCGTCGAGCCAGACACCTCCTACTGCTGCGCCGTCGATCGATGGGGCAATGCGATGTCGGCAACTCCGAGCGATGGCAGCTGGCGGGCGCCGGTGATTCCGGGACTAGGCATCGTGCCGTCGAGCCGCGGCACGCAAAGCCGGCCCGACCCCAGCCATCCATCAGGCGTGGCGCCCGGCAAGCGGCCACGGCTGACGCCCAATCCCGCCATCGCCGTACGCGATGACGGCAGTGTCATGCCTTTCGGCGCCCCCGGCGGCGACGTGCAGGTGCAGGCCATGCTGCAGGTGTTTCTGAACGCCTTCCATTTCGGCATGGACATCCAGGAAGCGATCGAACAGCCGCGCTTTGCGACCTTCAGTTTCCCCAACTCCTTTGCGCCATACACTCACCTGCCCGGCCGGCTGAACATCGAGGACCGGCTCCCGCAAGCCACGATCGAAGAGCTGAAGCGGCGCGGCCATGACGTGGAGATGTGGCCGGCTTTGACGCGGCGAGCCTGCTCGGTCGAGGCGATCCTGCTCGACAGCAAGACCGGCTTTTTGCGCGCGGGGGCCGACTGGCGCCAACCGGCCTACGCTGTCGTAAGCTAGGCCTCGGGCGGACCTGAATCGTTGTCGACCTCCCTCGCTGGCGGAACCGCCAAGCGAGCGCTCATGACGATTCATACTTCAGCCCATCGAAATAGGAGGCAGACTGACGAGCGCGCATTGACCAGTTCGGGGATTGGAGACACCTGAGATGAAGCCAGCGGCGGCGAAATTCGAGATAGGTGTCGATATCGGCGGCACTTTCACGGACGTCGTATGCCGTGACGAAAAGGGCTCGATGCGCCTCGTGAAGATCCCCACAACGCGGCACAATCCCAGCGAAGGCGTCGCGTTGGCCATCGATTACATGCGCCGGGAATGGGAGGTCGATCCAGGGCAGATCGAACGTTTCGTCCATGGCACGACCGTGGCGACGAACGCCGTCCTGGAAGCAAAGGGCGCCAGGATCGGGCTTCTCACGACCGAAGGCTTCAAGGACGTGCTGGAGATCGGGCGCCAGATGCGGCACGCCATGTACGATCTGGCGCTGAAGCCGGAGACGCCCGGGTTCCTCGTACCCGGAGCGCGGCGCAAGGAAGTTCGGGAGCGCATCACCGCATCGGGCGGGGTCCTGGTGCCGCTGGATGAGGCCTCCGTCAATCGAGCCGTCGATGAACTCGTTGCCGAAGGCGTCGAAGCCATCGCGATCAGCTTCCTCTTCTCCTTCCTCAACGCCAGCCACGAGCAGCGCACGCGGGAACTCGTTCTGGCGCGGCATCCAAAGATGATGATCTCCCTGTCGTCGGAAGTGGATCCGGCGTTCCGGGAATATGAGCGGACCTGCGTGACGGCCTTCGATGCGTATATCAAGCCAGTCGTGGGACGGTATCTGGAGAACATGGAAGGGAATCTTGTCACCCGTGGCGTGTTGCCTCCCCTCCAGATCATGCAGTCGCGTGGCGGCATCGCGTCCTCTGCCATTGCCCGGCAGCGACCGGTACGGTTGTTCCTCTCGGGACCGGCCGCGGGCGTCATCGGCGGCTTGGAAGTCGGCCGCGCAGCCGGGATAGAGGATCTCATCACCGTGGATATCGGCGGGACCAGTTGCGATATCGCCTTGATCAGCAATGGCCGGCCGCTGATCCGCTCGGAGGGCGACATCAGCGGTTATTCGGTCCGGGTGCCGATGGTCGACGTCAACGCCATCGGATCAGGTGGCGGGTCGATCGCCTGGATAGACGGTGCCGGGTCGCTGCGCGTCGGGCCAGAATCCGCCGGATCGCAGCCCGGCCCGGCTTGCTACGATCGCGGCGGCAAGCTTGCCACCGTCACCGACGCCTCGATCGTCCTGGGCTATATCGATCCCGATTACTTCGCGGCCGGTTCGCTCAAGCTCGTGCCCGACCTGGCGCGGCAGGCCATCGAGGAAAAGATTGCGCGCCCCTTGAAGATGAGCGTCGAGAAGGCCGCTCTCGGGATTCATCGGGTCGTGAATGCGCAAATGGCGGAGGCGATCCGACTGGTGTCGATCGGCCGCGGCATCGATCCGCGTGGTTACACATTGTTGCCGCTGGGCGGCGGCGGTCCGCTCCATGCAACGGCGTTGGCGCGCGATCTCGGCATCCGTCGCATCGCCGTGCCGCCTCATCCTGGCGTGCTCTCGGCAGCGGGTTTGTTGTCCGCGCCGATCGAACACGAGGTGTCGGCGGCGTTCCCCTATGACCTCCATGGTCTCGAATGGGCGAAGGTCAGGCGTGCGCTTGATGGTTTAAATGAGACCTGCTCCGAACTCATGCGGCGGGAAGGTGTTCCGGAGAACCGCGCTGAGATCCTCTACTTCGCCGATGTCTGCCATGTCGGCCAGTCCTACCATCTCGAGATTCCGCTTGATGCCGGCGCGCCGGAACCGCTCGCGGTCCTTTATCGCGACTTCCTGGCAGCTCACGACCGCATCTATGGCCACAGCACGGAAAGCCCGGCGCGGATCGTGAACCTTCGTACGATCCATCGCAGTACGGTCGGGCGGACGCCCGAAAGCCGTGCCGCGTATGTTGGCCGTGTCGGGACCCGCAAGGGCACGCGAGCCGTCCTTACGGCCGAAAGCGGAGGGTTCACAGACGCCGCCGTGTACGATCGAACGGTGTTGGCGTCAGGCGCAAACTTCGACGGGCCGGCAATCGTCGAGCAGGCCGACACGACAACTCTCATTGAGGATGGTTGGCGTGCCAACGTGGCCGGGAACGGTACTCTTTTGATTGCGCGGATCTGATTATCAGGGGCTGATGGAGCGACCCATGAATTCGAATGGCAGGACGCAAGCGCTCGACCCCATCACTGTCGAGGTCGTACGTCACAAGCTGGACGGCATCGCCAATGAGATGCAATCGACGCTTCTGCGCAGCTCCTTCTCCCCCATCGTCAAGGAAGGGCTCGACGCCTCGGCCAGCCTCTTTACACCGGACGGCACGACGCTGGCCCAGTCCTGCTCGATCCCGATTCACCTGGCAACACTGATCCCGGCCGTTGCGAAGGTCATCGAGACCTATCCGATCAACGCGATGCGCGATGGTGACATCTACATCCTGAACGACCCATATACCGGTGGCACGCACCTTCCCGATATTGCCGTAATCATGCCGGTGTTTCACCGCGGCAACGTCATTGCGCTCAGCGGTGCGATGACCCACCACCAGGATGTCGGCGGCATGTCGGCGGGCTCCGTTCCCACGAATGCCACCGAGATTTACCAGGAAGGGCTCCGCATCCCGCCCTTGAAGCTCCGCGAGGCGGGCGTATTCAACGACACCTTGGTCAAGATGATTCGGCAGAATGTCCGCATTGCCGATACCGTCATGGGCGATCTGAATGCTCAGGTTGCCGCCTGCACCGTCGCGGCGCGACGCCTCGGCGATCTTGTCGATGTTTACGGTCACAATCAGCTGACCGCGATCTGCGACGAACTCTTGATCCGCTCGGAGGTCATGACCCGCAAGGCGCTGCGGGCAATCCCTGAAGGGACCTATCGCTTCGTGGACTACCTCGATAATGACGGGATCGAGCTGGATAAGCCGATCCGTATCGAGGTCGCCGTCACGGTCAAGGACGGAAACGTCGAGTTTGATTTCGAGGGCACCAGCCCGCAGGTGAAGGGCCCGCTGAACTGCGTTCCCTCCGGATCGCTGGCCGCTGCCTGCTTTGCGGTGCGTGCGTTGACCGATCCGACGATCCCAACCAACGGGGGCTGCTTCCGGCCGGTGACGTTGCGTCTTCCAAAGGGAACGATCGTCAATCCCGAGGAGCCTGCGCCGGTCAATGCCCGGACCTCGACCATCAAGCGTATCACCGGCTGCATGATCGGTGCTCTCGCCCAGGTGCTGCCGGAGCGGGTCCCTGCGGCCTCCGCGGGCGAGCTCCTCGTGATCGCCTTCGGCGGGCGCTACTCATCGGGACGCCGCTATGTCGTCGGCGAGCTGATCGCGGGTGGCAGCGGCGCGAGCGCGGGCAACGATGGCGTCGATGTCATCGAGACCGATGCGACGAACTGCATGAACTTGCCGGCGGAGGCGATGGAGATGGAAGCGCCCATCCGCATTCATCGGGTCGCTCTCCGTCAGGACTCGGGAGGCGCCGGTGAATGCCGCGGCGGGCTCGGCGTCGTTCGGGAATACGAGATCCTTGAAGGTGAGGTGTCGTTCTCGCATCGCGGTGAGCGTCATTTCTCGAACGCTCCCGGACTTGCTGACGGCATGCCAGGCGCGAGGGCCCATTCGGTGATACGGCGGGTGGATGGGACGGAAGAGACCATCCCTTCGAAGGTGGTCACGACACTCCGCAAAGGAGACCGCATTGTCATCGAAACGGCGGGCGGCGGAGGCTTTGGCGATCCGCGCAAGCGGTCACGCGAACATGTCCTCGAGGATGTCCGGAACGGCAAAGTAAGCAGCCAGGCGGCCCGCAAGCTTTACGGTCAGGCGTAGGTCGAGCCCCCGAAAACTTAAGCGGCCCTCGAAGGCTGCGTCATGAGCAAGTTCGGGCGGGCGCCGGCAAATGGGAGAGCGGCATGTCGCCCTGCGAAGGGCTGGCTCGCCTGAACTTTGAGCAATGGTGCCCCCGGTCGGACTCGAACCAACACTTCCGTGAGGAAACCTGATTTTGAGACAGCGCCCGCTATGGGCTCAAGCCATTGAAATAGCATGCTTATTGAAAGCTTAGTATCCAACACTTCTGACCATCGAGAGACCAGAAAACAGCCACTGATCGACCTTGCTTCCCAGCTCGACGCCTAATCGAGATGATAAGGGGAGCAATCTTAAAGGGCGCTGTTTCGGGCAGCCGTAGGTTCAAATCGAGGGAGTGCACTAGCTTAACTTGCTGATCCAAGCCGCCGTGTAGCCTGGGGCGACGGCACGAAACCATCGCCAGATCAGCGCTGCTTGCAAGCGTGATGGCGCTCGAGCCAAGCGGCGGCGCGGATCAACCCGACGTCATCGTTCAGCCGGCCGACGAACTGCACGCCGACCGGCATGTTCTCCGCACCTGCTAACAGTGGCAGCGTGACGGCGGGAGCACCGAGCAGTGTCCAGAGCGTCGACATGATCGGGTTGCCGGTGCCCGCCTCGCGCTTCAGGGCGATGCCCAGCGCGGCTGGTGTGATAACGGCATCGTAGCCAGCCACAATCTCGGCGTAGCGTGCGCGTAGGCGATCCCGCTGAGCCAATGCAGCAATGAACTCCATGGCCGGGATCTTCCGCCCATTCTCGACGATGCCGAGCAGAACGGCGCTCATCCTGTCGCGAGAGCGGACATAGTCGTCGCGACAGGCGTCGGCGATACCCGCATTCATGATGACGCCCTGTATGCTTGCTGCGTCGTCGAACAGCGACGGGAGAGCGACCGTTTCGACCATGCCTCCGAGACTGGCGACATATCCTTCGATCGCCTTCTGGGTCGTCGTATCCGCTTGATCCCAATAAGGGCTCCTGATGAAAGCCAGCCGCGGCGGCGCCTCGGCTTCGACGGCGGCCGCCGACAACGGCGGCACCGGAGGCTGCAGGCTTTGCTCGTCGAGCGGATCGTATCCACCGAGCGCATCGGCAAGCAGGGCGACACCAGCCACATCCATCGCCATCAACCCGGGCTGGTCGAGCATGGTCGATTGCTTGAGAATGCCGGTGCGCGGCAAGACGCCGAGACTCGGCTTGAATCCCACCACACCGCAGAACGAGGCGGGGCGTATCGTGGATCCGTTGGTTTGGGTCGCCAGCGCGAGCGGCACCATCCCGGCGGCGATTGCGGCGGCCGACCCGCTTGATGATCCGCCCGGCGTTCGCGACAGATCGTGCGGGTTGCGCGTCGGTCCCGCCGTGTAGACCGCGAACTCCGACGTCACGGTCTTGCCCATGACGATCGCGCCTGCCGATCTCAGCCGCTGTACGAGCGTCGCGTCCTTGGTCGGACGGCGCCCGCGGTAGATCGGGCTGTTGTATTCGGTCGGCAGGTCGGCGGTGTCGATGATGTCCTTGACGCCTACCGGCAGGCCATGAAGCGCCCCAAGCGATTGCCCCGACGTCCGGCGCGCGTCGGCTGCCTGCGCCTGTTGCAACACCCTGTCGCGGTCGAGATGAGCCCAGGCTTGAATATCGGATTCTCGGTTGACGATGCGGTCGAGGCAGGCGGTGGTCAAAGCGACAGCGCTCAGCACGCCCGACTTGAGATCGGCGGCAAGGCTGGTCGCGGACCGTTCGAGGAGATCGCTCATGAGGTACACGCCTTAAGCACGCTGCGACAGTGGCGCCCATTGGAGCAGGCGGGCAGAAAGCTTGCTGATCGCCCAGTAACTGATCGAGGTGTAGAGGATGAACAGGAGCGCAATGAAGAACATGCGGTCGAGAAAAGCGAACTGCTGTGCGTAAACGATGATGTAGCCGAGGCCCGATTGGGCGCCAAGATATTCGGCGCCGAGCACGGCGCCCCATCCCGCGCCGAGGCTGAGCAGAATCGTCGAGCGCATGGCCGGGAAGATTGCCGGCAGGATCACAGTCCGATAGAGCGTCCAGCGCGAGGCGCCGAGCGATCGCGCGTTGTCAATATAGATCTGCGGGACGTTGCGTACAGCATTGACCGTGCCGGCAAAGACGATGACGCCAATGCCATAGGCGACGAACATCACCTCGCCTATAAAATAGGTGCCGAACCAGAGCTGGAACAGCGGCACCATGGCGAGCAGCGGCAGCGTCCGCAGGAATTGCAGCGGCCAGTCGAACAGCCGACGCGTCCAGCGTGCCCATGACACGGCAAGCCCCAGGATCAGCCCGACCAACCCGCCGACCGACAGTCCGATCACCAACCGGCCCATCGTATCGAGCGAGTGAGAAAGGACCGAGAGAAATGCCGCGAGGTAAGATCGGTCCGCGCCCTCCGCGACGGAGGGGACGCCCAATCCACCCTGCCAGTAGTCCGCCAGTGACAGGAAGGTGTTGGTGAAGAGAACCTGCCAGCCGGCGATCATCGGCTCGCCAGGCGCCGCCTCGGCTGGATAAAGGACGGAGAGAAGCTGCCAGACGGCGGCGAGCGACAGGAAGACAGCGACCGAGATCCAGCGATCGCGCCGGGCATGCGCAATTGCGCTCATGACCTTGCGACTTTCAACGGCGCCGTGGGCTTCTCAAGGCCGAGATGAGCGAGCAGTTTGTGCTTGATCGCGACCATCTCGGGCATCAGCAGGCTGTCCGTCGTGCGCGGCCGCGTGGCGGTCACGGCAAGATCGTCGATCAGCCGGCCGCTGTGGAAGACCAGGATCCGGTCGGCGAGTGCCAGCGCTTCATCGACGTCATGCGTGACGAAGAGGACGGTCCGCCGTGCCGTCGACCCGCCTTCCTCCCAGAGGTCGAGCAGCACGGATTGAAGCTGATGGCGGGTAACATAGTCGAGGGCGCTGAACGGCTCGTCGAGCATCAGCACCTGGCTGCCATTGGCAAAGACGGTCGCGATCGCGACGCGCTTCAGCATGCCGCCAGAAAGTTCACGCGGCCAAGCCTTGGCGACATGGGCGAGGCCGACGCGCTCCAGATAGGTCTGGGCGATTTCGCGCCGCTGCGCCGCCGGGACGTCGCGGCATTTCAGGCCATATTCAACATTGTCGATGACCCGCTTCCAGGGAAACACGCTATCCTTCTGGAAGACCATGCCGCGATCACGCCCGGGGCCCGCTATTTCGTGCCCGGCCACGGCGATTTCGCCGCTCGTCGGCGGCAGCAGACCGGCAACCATCTGCAGGACGGTCGTCTTGCCGCATCCGGACGGGCCGACGAGACAGACGAACTCGCCCTCACGAATTGCGACCGAGACATCTTCGACAGCCTGAACGGCCTGCCCGTCCGCGCGCTTGAACGACCGATTGACGTGAACCAGCTCAATCATGCGCGAGGTGTTGGGAGCGTTCACACGGACCTCGTTCTAGCGCGCCGGAGCGCTCCATTTCGCCGTGCGCGCAACAACGAAAGCGGCACCGGCATCGACGATCATTGCCGTCAGCCCGAGGAGCAGAAGCGTGGCCATAATGCCCTGCGGATCGGTTGCACCAGCGAGCACCTCGAGCACCTTGCCAATGCCGGATTGCGATCCAAGGAGCTCGGCGATGGCTTCGAGGCCCCATGCGCCAGCCAGCGCAATCCTGAGCCCGCCAAGGATTTCGGGCACGGTCGCAGGCACCAGTATGTCCCAGACCATGCGCCGCGGCGTGGCGCCGAACGTGCGGGCAGAATCCTCGTAGACCGGGTCGAGATTTGTCGCAGCACGCTGCGCGAATATGTAGAGGATCACGATCACATAAAACATCACCAGGCACACAGCACTCGCGCGGCCCACGCCGAACCAAATCAGCAGGAAGGGCGCCGCGATGAGGATCGGCACAGTGCCGGCCGTCATGATGATCGGATCGATCACGACGCGGACCAAGTTGAAACGCGCGGAAAGCAGTCCGGCCATGATGCCGATCACAGAACCGATCACCACCGCGATCGCAACGTTCTCCGCGGTGTAGATGAGGTTGGCATAAAGGTTGGCCTCCTCGACCCCATAGTAGGAAAGCGATGGAGCCGACCAGAAATCCGAAAGCAGGCGTTTTGCGACACCAAGCGGCGTCGGCAGGATGATCGGCGGCAGCAAAAGCGTCAGGAGCTGCCAGGCGGCGATGAAGACGACCGCGCCGGCGACCCGCAGTGGATCAAGGGTCGCCAGCGCGGCGTTGAGCCTGGAGGAGAGCGCGTCCGGCACAGCTGAAGTCTTACTGCGAGGCGGCCAGCGCCAGACGATAGGAATCGAGAAAGTCGTAGTTCGCGAAATGCGTCTTCGCCTTGTCGACCAGCGCCTGCTTCTCCGGAGCAAGCGCCTTGCCTTGCAATTTTGCGAAGAGATCGTTGGTCTTGGTCCTGTAGTCGACAAGCTGGTGCCAGATCGGACCGCCCCAGATGATGTCATCCGGCTTGACCTTGCCGGCCGGGATGATGCCGTGCGCTTCGAAGTCCTTGATGGTCGCGCCCCAGACATTCGCGTAGTAGGTCGTACCGTTCTTGTCGTCGTAGTATTGCTTGTTGTCGTCGAAGGTCGTTAACGGATCGAGGACTGCGATCGTGTCTGCGACGCCCTTGCCATCTAGGCTTGTGCCCGCGACTGAATTTAGATAGGGCGCCTGCAGGTCGAACAGGGAGGGGTCGGCCTTGGTGGCGTCGATGATCCGCCAGACCACCGACATGAAGCGCAGGACAGTGTTCTGGTTGGCGTTGACGTAGTCGGAATTGGCGCCAACGCCGACTATGCCAATCAGCGGCTCGATCGGCGAGTCGGCCCCGCCGGGGCCGTGTTTGATCAGGTCACCGATATCGATGAGATTGGTCCAGCCGGCCTGGCGCAGCGTATAGACGATCGGCGCTCCCTCCGGATTGACAAAGTCCTCGCGGCCGGCTTTCGCCAGCACAAGCGACTTCGCATCGTCGAGCACCTGCAACTTGAAGTCGGCACCGGATACCTTGTTCAAATATTCCTCGAAAGCGCGGTCGCTGAGTTGCGGCGCGCCGACCAGCGTCTTGCCCTTCAAGGGTGCGAGCGTCGCTTTAATAGCTTCTTCGTAGGGCTTACCCTCAGCAATGTATTCCTTGAACGTCTTCAGTTTGAGTTTCGGATTGGCAAGGATCGCATTGCCGAGGAAGTTGTCAGTAAACCCGACGCATTTCAGCTTGGTCGAATCCTTGTAGGTCGGCAGCATCAGCGGGCAGTATTCGGAGATCAGATCCAGCTGCCCGTTCAGCAGCAGCGTTGTCACATTGGAATCATTGACCTTCAATCCATAGGGCGGCGGATCGAAGCTGATGCCGACCTCGTCGAACCAGCCCTTCTTCATGCCGATGTAGTAGAATGTGTTGTCAGCATAGGGACGCATGCCGAACTTGATCGTCGCCTTTGGAATGCTGGTGCCTGCTTCGGCGGCAGCCGGCACGAAGCGGTCGGCCGCGACCGCGACCTGCGGCAGGGCGGCGATCGCGAGCGCGGTGGCGAGTGCCAGCCGGGAGAGATTCTTGCGCGTGCTGAATGCTCTGCCATTTAAAGGCGTGCTTGGCATGTCGAGTGCCTCCCTTTGGGACGTGTCCCTAACTGAAATCTGCAGCGTTCACGTTGAGTCCGCAATTGTTTTGCATGCAGAATCCAGCATGCAGAATTGCGACGGCAAGGACTGAGGTTGCCTCCAGGCGCGCGGTCGCTTGCAGCTAAGCAGTTGCCTACTCTGCGGTCCATCGCGGCCATCGTGCGCTCACATCCCCTTCCATGAGAAGGCGGTGGATCCGCTTTACGCGACTTGATCATGAAGGCAGGCACGCGCCGGGCGAACGCTCGCACGAGATGAATCTGTCAAAGGCCGCCCCTCAAGCGTGCTCTACTTGGTGCGTCCTTCAATGCGCGCGGCAAGGCGTGGCGCCAGGCCCGTTGTCGCCTTCGGATCCGGCCGACGGAAGCTCCCTGCAACAGCTTTCCGTGGCGAAAGACGAACAAGCGCTTCGGCTTGGATGACCGCAGCCGATATGGGATCAATAACAGGCACATCAATGCGGTGTTTCATACGATCCGCCAGTCCGGCGAGAGGGGCGCCGGCAAGGATGACGACGTCGGCATTGTCTGCTCGCACGGCTTCGTTAGCGAGTTCGACAAGCAAATCCTCTTTCTCGTTTTGAACGGAGGAAATCTCGCGAAAGGGTTGATCGAGCAGACGGACGCCGGCGCTGCGGTGGGTAAGACGATGCATCTCCACACAGTCGTTGTACCAAGGGCCCAGCGCGCGGGCGAAAGTGACGAGAGAAAACCGACCACCCAACATGCACGCGGTCAGAAGCGCCGCCTCGGCCATGCCGACCACGGGAATGTCAAAAAGTTCGCGCGCGCCGAACAAGCCAGGGTCGCCAAAAGCCGCAATGATCGCCGCATCGGCATCCTGATGATGCTCAGCGAGCATCTCGAGTGCAATGGCACCGCCGATCTGCGCTTCGGCGCGCGTCGCTATATAGGGCACGCCCTTTGGCGCCGTCAGGGGCACAATCTCCGTGCCAGGTGCCGCCGCCTTGCGCCCGGCGGCCGTCAGAAGTTCAGTAACCGACTCGCTGGTATTCGGATTCAGAAGGATGATTTTCATGGCCGTCGCTGCTGACGTTTTGAACGGACGCCGATATTGGCCAAGTTCGCATGCACGGTCTCTGGAACGGCGGCGACGCAGGCGATCATTACGACGAGCCAGAACGTCAGGTAGACGGCTACGGGCCAAGGCGAGTCGAACTTGATGACGAGTTGAGTGGCGACGATCGGGATCAACGCATTACCCAACAGCCCCGCAAGCTGGAAGCTGAGGGATGCGCCAGTGCAGCGAACGCGCGTCTCAAACATCTCTGGCAGGAACGAACCGAGAGGCCCCCACATCCCGGCATGGAAGAACATGCCGACGAAGGACGCAAGTATGATAAGCGCGGGAACCTTCGTGTGCAGAAGCATAAAGAACACATAAGCCCAGATAATCGTGGTGGCGGCACCGCCAATCAGAACCGGCCGGCGACCTATCCGATCAGACAAAGCCCCCGACAGCGGGATGCCAATGATCTGCGCGATGGCGGCGGCCAAAATCGCCTCAAGACCAACGGCGCTTGGAACTCCAAGTCGCGGTAGGTACACGAGGAGGAAAAAGGTAAAGACGAAGAAGATGCAATCGCTTCCGATACGACTTCCAATGCCCAGAAGCAACTGACGGCGCGCCGTCCGCACAACCTCGACCAAGGGAGCGCTGGCAGCCCTCTCGCTTCTCTCAACCTCTTCAAACAACGGCGTTTCCGTCAGATCGCGGCGGATGAAGTAGCCTATGATGACCAGAAGCGCACTCAGCAGGAACGGTACACGCCAGATCCCGTTAAGAATAGCATCTGGTGTCGCAACCTGCGTCATGAGGGCGAACACGCCATTTGCGGTCAGTAGGCCGATGGGACTCGCAGTCTGTACGAGACTACCGAGCAGGCCGCGCCTTTTTCCTTCGGCGTCGTATTCGTTGACCATCAACGCGGCTCCGCCCCATTCGCCACCCAGCGCGAGCCCTTGCACGAGGCGAAGCGTAACGAGAGCGATCGGCGCTGCGATGCCCGCAACTGAATAGGTAGGAAGAAGACCGACAAGGAATGTGCCGCAGCCCATCGTCACAAGCGTAATGATGAGAATGTTCTTGCGGCCGATTAAATCTCCGAAATGACCAAAAACGATGGCACCGAGAGGACGGGCCACGAACGCCACGCCGTAGCTTGCCAGAGACAGAAGTAGTGCAGTCGCCGGATTGTCCTGCGGGAAGAAGAGCTTGGGAAATACCAGCGCCGCTGCAGATCCGTAGATGAACAGATCATACCATTCGAGACTGGTGCCAATGACGCTGGCGGTGACTACGCGGCCTATTGAAGAGCGGTGGGGAACTGTGGACGCTCCGACATTGCTCGTAACCATTGAGGCCTCCCTGCGATGTCGCAGACACGGCGCTCTGTCAGCGCACTCGTTCATTTAGTCGACGAAGTGTCGCATCTATTCATACAAAGTAAAGAGTAATTGTGCACAATATTAGATCGATCTTTCCCTCAAATCATCCGAACGGCTGCCGCCGCGGAGCTACCGCTTTGCCACCGCCGTCAAAACGGTACGAAGATCGACAGTGTTTTTGGGCACGCCTTTGCCGAGCCGCGCTTCAACGGCTTGCAAGTGTGCCTGCGCCAACTCCATGGCCGTAGCGGCATCTTTGTTTTCCAGCGCATCAACAAGTGCCCTGTGCTCAGTCGATATGCAGTCGGCACCCAAGACCGGGTGATACAGGGCCATGAAGAGCCTGGTCTTCGCTACGAGTTCCTGTAGATATCGCGATACGTCGGCACTTCCGAGACTATCGACAAGGAGGAAATGGAACTCGCCAGCAAGCCGCAAGGCTCGAGAGTGGTCGCCGCTCGCATGCGCCTTTTCTTCATCTGTAACATGCTCGCGCAGCTTGCGAAGCGTAGCGGGCGTTACTTCGTGCACCAGCGTCCAGACGATTCCCGCTTCCAGGATGCATCGAGCGCGATAGTATTCCTTTGCCTCCTCGACCGTGGGCTTCGGCACGAAGACTCCCCGATTGGCGATACGAACCAACCAGCGCTCGTGGACAAGACGGTCTAGGACCTTTCGGGCCCTTTCACGCGAGACGTCGAAGGCTGACGCGACTTGCTCTTCGCCAAGCTTGGTTCCCGGCGACAGAGCGCCCGCCGACATGGCCTCGAGGACACGGGCATAAATGTGGTCTTCGACCGAATCCACTATCCGGCCTTTCCGAGCTGACTTCGTCGCATGGCTACGGGGCGTTCTCATCTGAGCAGCTATAGCACCTATCGACCGGACGACGCGTGGGAAGGGTTGCTTGTCCAGCCAAGTGGACTTTGTGCACAATTATTCATAGTATTGTGAATAATACACGATTGAGAGTTTGGCGGGAGTTGGCGATGAAAAATTCGACCCCTGTCGCTTGCGACATGTTGATCGTACATGGCTACGTGGTATCGGGAGACGAAGCGTTCACGATTCTTCGCGACGGCGCTGTAGCAGTGCTTGGGAATAGTATTCTCGACGTCGGTCGGACATCTGACCTTGTTGCTCGTTACGAGCCTGGTCATCTGATCGATGCGACTAACCGGATCGTGATGCCCGGGCTTGTGAACATGCACAATCACAGCCCGCTGATGGTGACGCGTGGCATGGTCGAGGATTTGGGATTTGCGCCGGCATATACGCCAAACATCCCTCAAGGCCACGCACTCTCCGACGAGGACGCCCTGGCACTCGCCCGCCTTGGCCTTTTTGAGATGATGCGGTTCGGATCGACGACCATCGTCGACTTCTACAATCACGCCGAGGCTCTGGCGCGGGCGGCGGCGGAGATCGGCGTGCGCTCGTTTGTTGGTGGCCGTATTCATGATGCGGACATGGCTGCGGTTGCCAGCGGTACGTGGCAATACGATCGCGCGATCGGCGAGGCGACACTCCGGGAAAATCTGGATATTTTCGACCGCTGGGACGGCAAAGAAAATGGGCGCATCCGGGCCATTCTCGGCCCTCACGCGGCCGATACCTGCTCGCGCGAGCTGCTTGTTGAAGTGGCGGAGCTGGCACGAGCGCGCGGTGCATCCGTGCATACTCATCTCGCTCAAAGCGAGATAGAGGTTAAACGAGTGCGGGAACGGGACAATCGTACGCCGGGCCAGCTTCTCGAGGAGATCGGCCTTCTCAACGAAAATCTCGTAGCAGGCCATTGTATTCATCTCGACGATGACGAGATCGCACGCGTTGGCGGAGCCGGCGTGCGTGTCGCTCACTCCCCATTCGGCAACGCGGTCTCCGGACGAATTGCACCGATCCGTGCGCTCGAAGCCGCCGGCGCCACGATCACACTCTGCACAGACACCAAGTCCGGAGATATGTTCGAAGCCATGCGCACCGCCGTTTCCGTGGCCCGCATACGCCGCGGCAGCTACGATCTCTTCGCGCCGACGGTATTTGGTTGGGCAACACACAACGGCGCGGCGGCGCTCGGTCTCGCCAACCGCCTTGGAATGTTGAAGCCCGGGCAACTTGCGGACATCGTCATCCTCGATGCGACCGCACCAAATCTCTGCCCGCTGATCGATGGTGCAGGGCAGGTTGTCTACAGTGCGGTCGGCATGAATGTGGAAACCGTGATTGTCGATGGACGAATGATCCTCAGCAGGGGCGAGCCGACATTGTTCAATGCTGACGAGGTGGTAAAGCGGGCGCAGGAGACCGCTAGTGACCTGTGGCGGCGCTACAGTCAGTGACTCCGGCGTCCGCCGTGCCTCTCGCAGACCGCAACAACCTTGCGATAAATGGTCTCGAAGCCGATGCGGCGCCTATTGCGCTCCGTGAGCCGACTGGCCGCGGCTGCGGAGTTCTGCGTTCAACTCGATCGCGCAGATCTTGTTTCAGAGCAAACGTCCCGTGCGCCGGCTCCAGGTACCGCGAAAGGCAACACACTCCTGTTCCAGGACACCTGAAATGACCGAAAGCGACTGCCCAGTAAGCTGCATCAGAGATTCGACGGTAAACGTGCCGAGATCGCGACGTCCAAGCGCGGCATGACGTGCGCCAAGCACAATCGTGTGAATGCCCGCGAGATGGATGGCCCAAGCGCACATGGGGCAAGGCTCCATAGTCGAATAGAGAATGCATTGCGCCAGAAAATCACGACCAAAGCGCCCTGCAACCTCCCGGATCACTACGGCTTCGGCGTGGTCAAGTGGATCGCCGGTCGTCTCTACCCGACTGCCACTGCATGCGACGATCGTCTCGCCATGCCGAAGGACGGCAGCGACTGCCGTATTGCCGCTGTCTGCCGCCCTCGCAGCTTCCTCGAGCGCTGCGCGCATGAACGGAACATGAGAGGCAGAGGTGATTTTCGAGCGATCCATGGCCGGCTTTTCCAGATTACGACTGTCGATAGTGAAGCTGCTGTTATAGCGTCTAGCCCTTTGAATGACATGTTCGCTGCGGCATGGGGACAACGATCATGACGAACTGGACGCGCGATTTCATCGGATACGGAGGCCGGCTGCCGCGCGTACGCTGGCCAAACGATGCAAAGGTCGCTCTCTCGCTTGTGGTCAACTTCGAGGAGGGAGCGGAACTCTCCATCGCTGACGGGGATGAGCGCAATGAATCCGTCTACGAGGCCGTCGAACTGGTCCGTGATGCGATTGATCCATGCATGATGTCCCACTACGAGTACGGACTGAGGGCCGGATTCTGGCGGTTGATGGACACTCTTGATACCGCCGGTGTGGTCGCCACGGTCAGCGCTTGTGGCCGAGCCGTCGAGCGGACGCCCCTTCTGATCAAGGAAGCTGCGGCACGAGGCCATGAGATCTCCTGCCATGGCTATCGCTGGGAAAGTCATGCCGCCATGTCAGAGGAAGTAGAGCGGCGTGCAATTCAACGGACTGTGGCGGCGATTGAGGCTGTTGTCGGCCATGCACCCGTCGGCTGGCACACGCGGTCGGCGTCGTCCGCGCAGACACGACGCCTGTTACGTGAACACGGCGGCTTTCTTTATGATTCCGACGCATACAATGATGACCTGCCCTATCTCCTCCCAGGCGCGCATCCTCATGTTGTAATCCCTTATGCCTTTGACACGAACGACATGCGCTTTCAGCCTGGCGGCGGATTTGTGCACGCTGAAGATTTCGCGCGTTATTGCATCGCGGCCTTCGACAAGCTTTGGCAGGAAGGCGGCAGAGGACAGCCGAAGATGATGTCTGTCGGACTTCACTTACGGTTGATTGGTCGGCCGGCTCGGATCAGCGGCCTCGAAGACTTCCTCTCGCATGTTTCGAAGAAGGGCGGAGCCTGGATCTGCCACCGTGCCGATATCGCACGGCATTGGCTCGAGTTTACCGGACGCCAAGCAAACGTAGATGCTACGGCAAAAAAACCAACCGATAGCGCGACATAGCGGCCGATGTACCCTTTCGATGTGCTGTATCAGGCGAAAATAGACGGGTCGATCAACGGCCTGCCGCGTGGGCGTGCCGCTTCCGGCCGGTCACACTTCTGGAATTGGCCGCGGCCAGCCAATCCGCTCATGCGCCCTTCCTCCATCACGAGATCGCCTCGCGAGAAGGTCATGACTGGGTAGCCCGTGAGCTCACGACCCTCGTATGGCGTGTAGTCGCAGTTGTGATGCAGCATCGCGTTGCCGAGCGTGACTTTGCGATTGGGATCCCACAGCACGATGTCGGCATCGGCGCCGACCGCGATTGTTCCCTTGCGTGGATGCAGGCCGTAGATCTTCGCAGCGTTGGTCGAGGAGAGCGCCACAAACTGCTGAAGGCTAATGCGGCCTTTGTTCACGCCCTCGGAGAAAAGCAGTGGCAGACGCGTCTCGACACCCGGCACGCCGTTGGGGATCTTGCGAAAGCTCTGAGCCGCGCCCGGCAATTTCTTGCCGCGTACGTCGTCGTAGCGGAAGGCGGCATGGTCCGACGACAAGACGTGGAAGGTGTTGGCGCTGAGGCCGGTCCAGATATGTTCCTGGTTCTCCACGCCACGCGGCGGTGGCGAACAGACGCATTTAGCACCCTCATCGCCGGGCTTATCGAAATCTTCCTCGCTCAGGAACAGGTATTGCGGGCAGGTCTCGCCATAGACTCGCAGTCCACGGGCCTGCGCGCGCTGGATCTCGTGCATGGCCTCCTTGGCCGAGACATGGACCAGTAGCATCGGCACGTCGAGGAGCTCTGCCAGGGAAATCGCACGATGCGTCGCCTCGCGCTCAACGACAAATGGTCGCGACGTGGCATGGAACTTGGCCGCCGTCATGCCCTTCCACTCTAATCGCTCGGTCAGCCAACCGATGCAGTCGGAGTTCTCGGCATGGATCATCAGCATCGCTTGCTCTCGCCGCGCTGAAGCGAGGGCATCGAGCATCTCGCGGTCGGTGAGCTTCATGCCGTCATAGGTCATGTAGAGCTTGAACGAGGTATAGCCGTCAGCAACAAGGGCAGTGAACTCCTGCCCCATGATCTTCTCGCTCGGGTCGGTCAGGATCACATGGAAAGCATAGTCGATCAGTGACTTGCCCTCAGCGCGCTGGTGATACCTATTCACGGCGTCGCGCAGCGACTGGCCTTTGTTCTGATACGCGAACGGCACAATGGTCGTCGTCCCGCCCGCAGCGGCGGCGCGACTGCCGCTTTCAAAATCATCGCAGAAGACCGAGCCGTCCGACGTGTCCTGGTCGAAGTGCACGTGGGCGTCGATCCCTCCAGGCACGGCGATCAGGCTCGTGGCATCGATCTCGCGTCGCCCCTTGTCGAGGCGCTCGCCCAGCGCGACTACGCGCCCGCCAACAATGCCAATATCACCCTTCACCACATCTGATGCCGTGACGATGGTGCTGTTGCGGATCACGAGATCATAGTCGGCCATATCTTCCATCCCAGGAACGAGCAATAGGAATTCAGTGTTCCTAAATTTCGATAAGATTGTCACTACTATTGAATTTGGTAAGAGCGCTTCAGGAGCATGGGCTTCGTCTGGCCCCTGGCAGATCGTATTCTCGCATACGGGATTGAGCACCTGGTTTGGAGGTGTTGTCCGCGAAGACCATCGCTGAATGGCGCCCAAGGCCACGAAATAAGGCACTGAGGTAGAGGATTCTTTTGCGCAAAGAAGCTACGCTGTATCTGCGACGCTGGGGCCGCGACGTCACCGTGATCGCCCCCGCCGCCGCCGGGCGGCGCCTCCTACGGCAATGCCGGCATGATCAGCGCCGACACGTCGGTCCCGATTGCGCTCCCCGGCATGGTGCGCAAGGTGCCGAAGTGGTTGACCGATCCCCTGGGTCCACTTGCCGTGAAGCGCTCGCTCCACCCACCGGTAGGCGTTTTACCGGTTTCTTAACCATCACTTTCGGTATTGATCGATAGCGGCCGAGCGTAAGTGACGCGTTCTGTCGGCCGCGCCCGCCTACCATTTCGGCCACTGCGGATTTTAACCACTCGCTCAGCGGCGCCAGACAGTGTTGGTGTCGGGAATCAGATCAACACCGTCTCAGGGCTATGCCCTCAGCCTGGCCGTTGCGGCTGCATCAATCGTTCCATCCACAATGGCGACACCATATCGATTGGCGGCTTCGTTCGTGGACAGATATCCGTCAAGAACATCGCTGAGTACCGAGGCCGGATCGCGCTGCTTCGGGTTGCCATAGCCGCCACCACTGGGACCGTAAGTGACCAGCCGATCCCCGGCCTTAGCCTTCTGGTACGGTACCTTCGAGACCAGTGGAACATTGTTGCCGTCAGCAGTGACCAGCTGCAGTGCGGCAATGTAACCGTCCTCTCCACCGGCAAAGCCCCAAGGTCGGTACTTATGGCCGTCTCCCTCAACGGAGAAGCCGCCGTCGGCCAGGTAGGTAAATTCGCGTACCGAGCCGATGCCACCGCGCCACCGACCGGCAGAGAGAGCGTCCTCTCGCAGCTCATACCGGGTCACTCGCAGCGGCAGATGACTCTCGATGTCCTCGACCGGATTGTTGCGGGTGTTGGCATAGAGCGTATCCACGGCATCCATGCCATCGAGGCCAGGGCGGCCACCATAGCTGCCTTCGAGAATTTCCATATGCACCCAATGCTGATTGCCCTTAAGGCCACTAAACGCAATCACCCGCAAATTGCCGATGCCCGCACTGACCTGGCCCGGCACCGCGGGCGCCAGTGCCTTCATGATCGTGTCGGCGAGTTGATTGCCCGGACAGAAACGAGCAATGACAGGCGACGGGAAAGTCGGATTGGTGATAGTGCCTTCGGGTGCAACGATCCTGATCGGCCGAGTGAGCCCGCTATTCTGCGGGATGTTGCCGTAGGTCACACTGTCGAGAAGGATTGACCGCAACGTGAGCCACACCGCGCAGTCGACTGTGCCTTCTAGTGGCATGTTGATCGGCTTGTCTGGCAGTTGTGGCGCCGTACCGGTGAAATCGACAGTGAGTTCGTCGCCCTTCACGGTGATCGCGACGACGATCGGCAGATCACGGCGGCTGGGGTCAGGATCATCCAAATAACCGTCAATGAAGCCAGTCGCCCGGTAGACGCCGTCCGGCAAATTCTCGATCGCAGCGCGCATCAGTCGCTCCGAGTAGTCCAGCAAGTCCTCGTATGCGGCACCGACAGCGCCGTGGCCGTAGCGGCGCACCAGGTCGAGATAGCGCTCGGCGCCAATGCGGGCCGCAGCGATCTGCGCCTCCATATCACCCACTACCAAATCAGAGGTTCGGATATTGTCGCGCAGCATGTACCACACGGCATCGTTGCGCCTTCCAGCGTCGTACACCTTGATCGCCTTGAACTGCAGGCCTTCGGCATAAGCGTCGACTGCATCGACGATGCCGCAGCTGCCTGGCGTCAGCGCTCCGATGTCGAGATGGTGTGCCGTCGTGACCGAAAAACCAATCAGCTTATCGTCATGGAATACGGGAACGCAAAAGCCAACATCAGGCCCATGTGAAGCACCGGCATAAGGATCATTGTGCATGATGACGTCGCCGGGACGTAATTCGTCGCCTCGCTGCGCAATTTGCCGGAGGATGCCGCGAACGTAGCCAGGAATCGGGCCGGACTGCAGAGGCGTGCTCATGCGGCATTCACAGAGCTGGCGACCTTCGGCGTCAGTGAGGGCGGCGCCGAAATCCTCCGACTCTCGGATAATGCTCGAATGACTCATGCGCATCAGCTTGTGGCCCATCTCGATCGCAATGCTTTCGAGCGCGCCCTGTATTACCGCGGCAGTTACCGGGTCGATGCGGTTCGCACTATGCTGGCGCTGATCGGCACGCTGGAACTGCACCGTCACTTGCGACCTCCAATGGTGATAATCAGGTTTCCTGCGGCATCAATGACGGCCATGCAGCCTGGCGGAATCACAGTGGTGCTGTCCTCCTGCAGCACGATTGCCGGCCCGGCCAATTGTGCGCCAACGGGTAGACAATGGCGCCGGTAGAATTGCGTGTCGAACGCGCTCAGCTTGCCATCGACCCGAAACAGGCATTGCCCACTCTTGACCTTGGCGACCGCAAGCGAACCGTCCCGCGACGGTCGGGCCTGCCTAAGCTTCGGCATTCGGCCAAGACCGGAAACACGTATATTAACAACTTCTATCGGATTGGCCTCAAAGGCATGCCCATACTCTCGCTTGTGCATCGCGCGGAATTTCGCCCACGTTGATGTCAGCTCCGCCTCGCCGATCCGCCCTCCCGGCAACGGCACCTTGAGCTCGTAGCCCTGCCCGACATAGCGCATGTCCGCGTCGCGGACGAACGTGATATCTTTTGCCGAGATACGATCGCCCTCAAAGCGCCGCGCAAGCTGCTCTTCCATTGTCACGAAATCCGCGTTCAGCCGCGACAGGTCAATGGCCGTGCTGAGCTGAAAGGCGGTGCGAATGGCGTCGTACTTCAGATCCGTCGTCAAGAGGCCGATGGCGGATGTGATACCCGGATAGGGCGGCACCACGACTTCGGGGATGCCAAGCATGGCCGCTACTTCGGCGCCGTGCAGCGGACCCGCGCCGCCGAAGGCGACCAGCGCAAACTCTCTCGGATCGATGCCCTTCTGTACCGTGCGCGAGTGAATGGCATTAGCCATATTGCTGTTGATCACGGTGACGATACCTTCGGCCGCCTCCAACTTATTCATTCCAAAGCGTTCGGCGAAAGCCTCGATGGCGCGGTGTGCCGCAACCTCGTCGAGGCGCATGCTACCGCCGAGAAAATCATCCTTGTCGAGGCGTCCAAGAACCAGGTTCGCGTCAGTGACTGTGGGCTCAGTGCCGCCGCGTCCGTAAGCTGCCGGACCAGGCACCGCTCCAGCGCTCTGTGGTCCGACCCGGAAGGCGCCCCCGCGGTCGATATGGGCTATGGAGCCGCCGCCCGCACCTATGGTGTGTATATCGATCATCGGCAGCAGCAACGGGAAGCCCGCGATTGCAGTGCTCCGCGAATCGGCCTCGGCGCAGCGGCCGTCGACCACGATCCCGATATCGGCGCTGGTACCGCCGATATCGAAGGTGATCAGGCGCGGACGCTCGGCGAGCGCGCCCACCCAAGCGCCGCCAAGCACACCCGCGGCCAGGCCGGACAACAAGGTATAGACGGGCTTCTCCGATACCATAGCTGGCGTGGCGACACCGCCATTCGAAGCCATGATGCGCAACTTCGCCGGCATCCCTGCGGCCCCCAACGCCTTTTCCAGCCGTTCGATGTAGTGGCGCACCTTGGGGCCGATGAAGGCGCAGACGGCCGCCGTGGTAAAGCGCTCGAACTCGCGGAATTGCGGAGAGATCGACGACGAGGCGGCAATGAAGGCCTCCGGCATCTCCTCGGCCAGAATTTCCCGCGCACGCTCTTCGTGGACAGGATTGAGGTAAGAAAACAGGAAGCAGATGGCAACCGACTGGACACCCTCCGCTTTCAGAGCGCGCGCAGCTTCGCGCACACCGGCCTCGTCCAGTGGCGTCAGCACCTCGCCGTGCGGTGGGATCAGACGGCCATCGACAGTCTTGCGATGCCGCCTCTCGACCAGCGGGCGACTCTGCCATGGCAGTTGTTGCATGATTGAGTAATGTTCAACCCGCTGATGCCGGGCGATATGGATAATGTCGCGGAACCCCTGGTTGGTCACCATGCCTGTCCGAGCGCCCTTGTGCTCGAGCATGGCGTTAGTCGCCGTCGTGGTGCCGTGCATGACGAAGTCAATGTCGCGGCCTTGGATCCGACATTTACGGCAGAGTGCGTCGATGCCTTGCAGCACGCCCGTCGAGGGATCTTCCGGTGTGGTCGACACCTTGTGGATGTCGATATCGCCGTTCTCGGTATCGCAATAGACCAAATCGGTGAAGGTACCACCGACGTCCACTCCAATCATCTTCACGGCCTGCACCTCGCGTCAGGGCTGGGATCCTGCTCAGTCGTCAGGAGTCACGACTCATGGCGTCAGCACGACGAAACCCTCAGATAGCGTAAGAAATTCCGTGTCTGCATCGCTGCCATCGTTCCACATCCAGACGGCAAACTCACCCTCGTTATCGATGACAGTGAGACCATGGTGCCAAGTATCAAGGCGGTAATTGACACCCTGGTCACCGGCGACGATGAAGGCACGCACTTTCGCCAGGTCCGGCCTACCGTCGAGCTGTTTCGGGGCAACGATGACAAGATACCGGTCGACGTGAACCGGGACGAAGGTCTGCGATGAATGCGGATGACGTTCCAACAGGGTCACCTCAAGCGGGAGTTGCTTGGGAGCAACCCGGATTAGGGTGAGCATCGGTTGGGCATCGGGACGCCCATTCTCAAGCGTCAACTGTGGATCGAGCCGACCGGCTTCGGCCGGACGGGCGAAGACCTGGCCGAACGGGGCAAACGCCTCCGCCGTGATCGCCTCCGCCGTGATCCGTGGCCGTCGAGTGGCAATCTGCATCAAAGTGATCCTTCGCCTTGTGATCGACAGTGACTATTCGACACCCTTCAACGACCCGAGGCAGAGAGCTAGACCTCTAAAACTGCTGTTCCTCACGACCGCGCACGAGCTGCGACAGCGTCACCGCCAGCACCAGCGCACCGCCATAGAATATGTCTTGTACGAAGGTGCTGACCCCTAGAAAGATCAGCCCGGTGATGCCGGTCACCAAGAAGTATACCGCAAGCGCTGCGCCCCAAGGATTGAACCGACCAGGAATGATACTGGTCGAGCCTAGAAACGCTGCAGCAAAGGCCGGCAGCAAGTAAGATAGGCCTGACACGGGATCTGCTGCCCCTTGCGTGCCGGCATAAAGTACGCCCGCAAGAGCACCGAGAAAGCTTGAGGCAATCAGGCACCCCCAGCGAATGCGATCGGTATGGATGCCACTCAATCGAGCCACCTCGCGGCCGCGGCCAACAAACAGAATGCGGCGGCCAAGAGCTGTATGCTCGAACACATACCAGACGATCACGCAGATGATCATCGCATAGTAGAACTCGAGTGGAATGCCAAACAGACGCGTGACGATGACCGAGTCGATTAGGATTGAGGAAATGCCGCTGATCGTCATCGAGTCACTAATCCAGAGCGTGACGCCGTGCAAGAACGTGCCAACGCCTAGCGTCACAATCAACGAGTGGATGCGGAATACAGTAATGAAGAAGCCGTTGACGATGCCGACCAAAACGCCGACGCCAAGTGCCGCTAAGATTGCCCATCCGATTGGCACGCCGAATTGAACGTTGAGGACGGCGATCAGCATCGACGAGAGCGTCATTACATAGGCGATTGAAACATCGAAGTCGTTGGCCGCGAGCGGAATAATCAAGCCCAGGGTCACGACCACGAGGACTGCTTGGGAGCCGAAGATGGTCGAGAAGTTCGGCCAAGTGAGAAAGGTCTGTGGCTTCAAGTAGCCGAAGATCACAATGATCAGCAGCCAGGCGACGATCAGGCCATACCGCTCTGCATTCTCCACTACCGTATGCCGGGTTTTCTTCCGCGGCACGGCCGCTGGTTGCGTCTTCTTGCTCATGTCCGCATAGGCGTTTCCAGCCATTCCCGTCCCCTGTGCCCTCTTAGCCGTTGCCGCGCGGCATGCTGGCGTAGCATCGTTCCGCAATGTTATCTTTGGTGATCTCGGCGCCCACGAGTTCGGCGACAATGCGGCCCCGACTGAATATCAGCACCCTGTCGCAAATCGCTTCAAGCTGTTCATAGTCAGAACTCGCACAAAGGACCGCTGCACCGGTGTCGGTTGCTTCTTCAATCGCCTTGAACACCTTTTGGCGCGCGCCCACATCGACACCCTGCGTCGGCTCGTCCAGAATGATCAGCAGCGGCTCCATCTGCAGCCACTTTGCCAGGATGACTTTCTGCTGATTGCCACCGCTGAACGCCGTAAGTGGCAGTGATGGATCGTTCGGAGTCACATCAAATCGCTGCGCCAAAGTTTGCGTTCTCTCCAACAAGGCGCGCCGGTTCAGCATCCAGCGCCGAAACGCCGTGTGCAGCACGGGCATGGTCACATTATCCGCCATGCTAAGGGCGCCGATCGCGGCCGCATGCGGGCGGTCGGCTGGTATGAGCACCATCTTGGCAGCCATTGCTTTTGCCGGCGTCATATCGGTAACGTCGTATCGACGCTCACCGAGCCGCAGAACGCCGTTCCGTGCCGGGTTCGCACCGAACAACAAATAGGGCACTTCATCGAACCCGGAGCCGATCAGCCCGGTGAGACCGACGATTTCGCCGGAATGCAGTTCGATGTTGACGCCATCGAGCGTACCGCCGGACAACCCCTGAATTTCCACGTTGCCTTTCTGTTGACCAAAATCAGTCGGGCGCGCCGGCAAGAGCTCGAGCCGACGGCCGATGATCATTTCAATAAAATCCTGCTTCGACGATTGGGCGGTGACCAGCGTGCCGGCCACCCTTCCGTCGCGTAGAACGGTAGCGCGATCAGTGATCTCAAGGACCTCATCCACGTCATGCGACACGAAGATGACGCTGGCGCCCTGCTGCACGACACTGCGAACCAACGAAAAGAGCTTATCGACGTCGTGTTTCGGCAAGAACGGTGTGGGCTCATCGAGCACGAGCAAGCCACGGCTGCTGGACTCAGCTCCGGCCACGCGCATTTCCTCCACGGCGCGAACGATTGCCAGCAAAGCCCGCTGCACGGGAGCAAGCTTGCCGACCGTTGCCAAGGGATCGATATCGAGCCCATAACGTTCAAACAATCGTGCCGCACGCTCGCGCTCGGCTGACCAAGAGATCATCCAACGCGCGTGCGAGGCCAGCTCGCCGATGAACAGATTCTCGACCACGCTCAGCGGGGACACCAGGCCGAGGTTCTGGTGCACGAAGCTGATGCCGTAGCGGCGGAATTCGCCCGGGGCCAGTGGCAACGAAACTGGCTTGCCGTGAATCTTCAGCTGCCCGCCGGGATCCGGCTCATGGAACCCGGCGAGTATCTTGATCAGGGTGGACTTGCCTGAGCCATTCTGCCCGAGGAGCCCGTGCACTTCGCCTTCATTGATGCTGAGACTTGCCCTTTGCAGCGCCTTCTCGCCGCCAAAGCTCTTGGAGAGATCAACAATCTCCAAGGCAGGTGTAGAGGCTGTCCGGTTTGCGGCACCGGGCTCCGTTTGCTGCATTATTTCAGCATCCAGAGCTTGGCGTATCCATCGAGATAGGCATCACCGTAACCCTGCGACAACTGCGGCGGCGTTCCCGCGTCTTTCGCGTTCTTGGCATCAAATATATAGAACGGGATCATAGGGTTCGAGACTGGCGGCAGTTTGCACACCATTCGCATCTCGGCATCCATGACGGCATGGCCGATCCAATCAAGGTTTTCGCCGATATCCATCTCCACCTTGCCGTCCTGGATCAGGCCAAGAACGAAGGGTGTGCCATTGAAGGCATCGATCTTCACTCGGCTTTGCGCACCACTGATGGTCACTGCAGGAGTGACGAACTGAGCCATGCTGTCATAGATGATGATGATGTAATTGACCGTCGGGTCGGCCAGTAGAGCAGATTGCACGTTAGGCGTGATTCGCGTGCCCCAGTCGACCACTGGAACGTTGATCACTTTGGTCTTGCAGTCCTCACAGTGCTTCAGTTCGGCAGTTATGCCGTCCATCATTGAATCCGTAGAAAGCGGCCCAGTGGAGATCAGGACCAACGCATTCATATGGCCTTTGGTCTGCACCACCGCCCAATCCACGAGGAGGGCACCGGCTTTGAAATAGTCGATCGGTACGTCGGCGGTGGCGAACTTCTTGACTTCAGCCGACTGCTGCAAGCCGTTGTAGTGTGAAGCAACAACCGGGATGCCGGCCGTCTGCGCCGCTTTTACCTGTGGGACCAAGACTCGGGGGTCAGTACCGGCCAAAAGATCGATCAAGTCCACTTTCTGGTTCACTGCGGTATCCATGCCCTGAACCCATTGGGCGATCTGCCCTTGGTTCGACCATTCAGTGAACTTAAAGCCTACTTTCTTCGCGACGTTCTGCATCGCCACTTCAATGTTGGCGGTAAAAGGGTTGGCGCTGGACACCGGGATGCTCAGGATACTCTTGCCCTGCATGCACTTGCGCGCATCGAATGCCTGGCCAGGTGCCACGAACTTCGGCTTGCTCATAAAGGGCTCAAGCTGCTTCTGGAAGAAATCAAGCCCCTCAGCTTGAACCGAGGCTACCGCCGATGATCCGAGCAGCAACGCGCCAGCGAGCGCAGCCGCCGCTGCCGAACAGAACCTTTGATGCATAGCCGTCTCCTCCCGTTAAGACAGTGAACGTCAGCAAGCAACTTCCATGCTAGGTCACGCCCTTCCGTGGCGCTTGATCCAAGCGCGAGCGATATCTTCTCTGGTCGTAAACCAGACGTCGGAATATTGCTTCGCGTATTCGATAAAGCGGCGCAGCGCCGAGATCCGTCCTGGCCGGCCGATGATCCGCGGATGTAGACCGATAGACATCATGCGGGCATGACGGGCTGCTTCGCCATACAGGACATCAAACGAGTCCTTCATATAGGTGAAGAATTGGTCGCCCCCAGTGAACCCCGGCGCCAACCAAAAACGGATATCGTTGACATCCGCGGTGTAAGGAATCACCAGGTGCCGCTTGCGACCAACCTGGACGAAGTATGGCGAATCGTCGTTGTAGGCATCTGAATCATAGAGGAAGCCACCTTCCTCCACGACCAGTTGGCGCGTACGGACACTGGCCCCATAGCGGCAATACCAGCCCAGTGGGCGTCGACCACAGGTCTTGCGAAACGACTTGATCGCCATGCGGATGTGTTCGCGCTCTTCCTCCTCGGTAAGGCGAAAAACTTCCTCCCAGCGATAACCGTGGCTGCAGATCTCATGTCCGGCTTGCACCGCGGCCTTGGCCACGGCCGGGTTCTGTTCCAAGGCGATGGCACAGGCAAAAAAAGTGGTCGGAACCGCCGTCGCCTTAAACAGGTCCAGCAAGCGCCAAATGGCGACTCTGGACTCGTATTCGTTCATTGATTCCATCGCGAGATTGCGAATGTCGCCGGGCACTGGATAAGCGCCCCATTCAGTCATTGCTTCCTGATCGGGGTCACCCATCGCAAACGACCGCTCTGAGCCGACCTCGTAGTTAACCACAATGGAGACCGCCAGCCTGGCACCGTTCGGCCATGGCCCAGGAGGTGGCTTGTGTCCATAACCGACTAAATCGCGCTTGACGCTCATGCCCCCTCCTTCGGCCCCTCGTTACGCATCTACAGCGCAGCCCGCTCAACGCGTCGTCGTCGCCAAGCGCCGATCTCCTGGCGCAAGACTCGTGAGATATTCTGCGACCGCCGCACAATCGAGCACATCCGCGTAAGCGCGATGCATGTCGAACAGGCTGATTTCGTGGCATACCGGTATGCGGTCAAACACCGCCTCGCGCGGTACGATCACCCGAAAATCGAACGACGCACCGTCGACGACCGTGGCTCGCACGCAATTGCTGGTCGAGCCACCGGTAACGATCAGGGTATCGACGCCAAGGGCGATTAGATGTGACAACAAAGGCGTGCCAAAGAACGCGCTAAACCGCTTCTTCTCGAGCACCAGTTCGTCAGATGCAGGTGCAAGAGGCGCAACGATCTCGCTCCCGTGCGTCCCGGCAAAGAACATAAAGTCGCTGACCTCGCTGCCGATCTTGCGGGTCAACACGCCGCCGGCATTGGCGACAGCCGGATCGATGATCAGCCGAGTGAACACAATCGGTACAGCGCATCGACGCGCGACACCGAGCAACCGCGCTATCTGGTCGATCGCTTGCCAGCCGATCTCCCCGCAACTCGCCGGATATGCGGCCTGCTCGCCGCCGCGCACTCCGGCCATATAATTCTGGGCGTCGATTATTAGCAGGACAGGTCGCTGGCCGACACCACCACGCTGCGCCCACCGGCCCCGCGCCAAAACGGCACGGTCAGCTTCGCTCAGGTAGTGGTCCCAAGAACTCATCGACAATGTGTCCTACCGCCCGCGCCGACACCGTATCCCCACGACCCAAGGTCATGGACAGCGATGTCCTTCGGCCTGTCGACTACACACCAGACGACGCTAACATCCTGCTACCCTTCGCCGAAATACATAAGCCTGATAAGCGCCATTGTGATTCGTTATGGCCTGGAACGGTGCCTCCGAGGCACCTTTGCCGGCCACGCACGACGCCTGGCCAAATTATCCGCCAGTTCAATGACGATCTGCCAAACTGATTCGCAAGCGCGCGGCCAGCTGCGGCTGTTATCGCGCACCAGCATCACCTCGCGGGTTATTGTCGGATCGACCACTCGGAAGGCCGATACTCGGTCGTTTGCCAATTCATCGGCAACGACCGTGCGGGCCACAATCGCGTAGGCGAAGCCTTCCTGCACCAGAGTCCTAATGTGATGCGCCGCATCAAGCTCCAGCGCAACGTTCAGTGCGATATGGCGCTCGGCCGCATAGGAGTCGACCAACAGCCGCAATCCGTGCGGCAGGCCAGGCAGTACGAGCGGATAATCGCCAAGCTGTGAGAATCGGACGGTGCGGCGCGGAAACGGCGGCTTGGCGTAAGCTCCGACCAAGTAAAGATCCTCACGCACCAACAATTCGCTAGTCAGTTCAGGCGAACTCTTACAGTCGAACACGATCGCCATATCGAGACGACCCTGCTGTACCCATTCGAGCAGGAAGCCGCTCATCGCTTCGACCACATGCAACGAGATTGCAGGATGCCGTTCGCGCACCGCGTCGATCAAGGGCATGGTCAGTACAAAACTTACCGATGAGGAGAGACCAATGGAGACCCTTCCTCTCGGACTGCCGTTCGTTTCCTGTACAGCTTCGCGGGCCCGATCGACCTGACGCAAGACCAGCCGCGCCTGTTCGAGAAGCTTCATGCCACTTTGGGTCAGCTGAACGCCACGCGCGGTGCGCTCGAACAGCGACACCTGCAAATCGTCTTCGAGTTGGCGGATATGATGGCTAAGCGCCGGCTGAGCTACTCGAAGGTGGCGCGCTGCCCGCGAGAAACTGCCAAGCTCGGCAATCCAAGCGAAGTGTCGAAGCTGCTTCAGATCCATAGCGGACGCCTACAAGGCATGGGTGGGCTATATTGATGCCATCTTGCCGCCTTTGCGCGATGAAAAGACGGATCGACGTTCTTCGGGACTACCGTTGATAGGAAGCGCGGTCCTCTGCGCAACGCCCAGCCGCGGTGCGATACATGCCAACCGCTTGGTTTGCCTCGGTCATCGTAACCTGATCAGCACGTTGCGCTTACCGCCTGGCGATCTGGCACGGATATCGCGCCACATCCTCGATCACCGCCGCAACGTTGGGCCAGGTTTGTCATCCCGAACGCATGCAGACAAACCGCGATCTACCCGGATCGCAGGGCTATTTTGCTCGCGACTTTGGCGAAGATCGATCCTGTTGAGCCCTAGGCGCGCCACGGATTAGGTCGACTTCACGACAATCACCCAGAAATCGAGCCGATAAGATCTCGACGCTGCTACGTCAAACAGATAGGCCTTCTCACTGGCCTCGCGCCTTCCGCTAGGGACCTGCAAGCGTTCCGAAGCACCGTAACTGTATGAGCCTTTGTCGACCGGGGCGTTGCTTTCGAACATCGCGCGGCTTGGACAGAAGGCGGCAAATGTGGGTCTCAATGTAGTGTGGCGTGTCGCCATACCTCGACAGCGCAGCCGTCGAACCAGCGTCACGGCAAACGGTTCGATAAACATTGACTCGTCGAAAGCCTGGGATGAAATTCATCCTGCATGCGGGAAATTTAGGCGAGATACTCCGCGGACCTTATCGAACGGTCACGTGCACCGTCATGAAGTGAGCGGAGCGTCCGGTACTTAGCGTCGTGTTGGTTACCTTTTGCAAGGGAGCGCGCGATGAGCAAAGCAGCGGAGGAAAAACGCAAGAGTAAGATTAAGCGTCGACAGGTCTTGAATGTGGCAGCAGCAGGTGCCGGCCTTGCCGTCGGCTCGGGCCTGGTGCGGGGCTTTCCGACAATCTGGGCGCAGAACATCAAGGACATCAAGCTCGTTCAGGTTGGCGGGTCCTATTCGAACATTGTCGAGATCGCCAATCAGGCAACGAAGGAATTGGGCTTCACGGTCGAGATGCAAGCAATCGATCCCGACGCCCAAACCAATCGTACGCTGACCCAGCCGAAGAGCATCGACATCAATGATCTCGGCACCTTCCTTCTTTATTACTTCGTCGGCCGGAAGATCGTTCAACCGATTCCGGTGAGCAAGTACAAGTACTGGGACAAGACACATCCGTTCTTCACAAAAGGCGAATACGCCGACGGGCGCAAAGTCTCGACCCAAGGCACTTCCCCGATGAAGATCCAGTACTATGACTCGGCGGAAGGCAAGAAGTTCGCGACCCAGCCGACGGAATGGTTAACCGGCATTCCCACCATGTTTAACGCCGACACGCTGGGCGTGCGTCCTGATCTCATCGGACATCCGGTCGAAAGCTGGAAGGAGCTGCTCAATCCCGAGTTCAAGGGCAAGGCCGCTCTGGTTAACACTCCGTCGATTGGTGTCATGGACGTGGCGATGGCCCTCGAAGCCCGCGGCGATATCAAATACGGCGACAAGGGCAATATGACCAAGGAGGAGATCGACAAGACGATCAAGATAATGCTCGATTTCAAGAAAGGAGGACATTTCCGCGCCTTCTGGACGAATTTCGACCAGTCGGTGAACCTGATGGCGTCGGGCGAAGTGGTCATTCAGTCGATGTGGTCGCCGGCGGTAACAGCAGTGCGCTCCCGCGGAATTGATTGCTACTACGTGCCACTCAAGGAAGGCTATCGCAGCTGGTCGAGTATCCTCTGTCCGATGGCGCATTTGAGCGGGATGAAGCTCGACGCGGCCATCGACTACATGAACTGGCACAATTCAGGTTGGACTGGCGCCTTTGTCGCGAGGCAAGGCTACTATTCGAGCGTTCCCGAGACCGCGAAGAAGTTCCTCAGCGCCGAGGAATGGGACTATTGGTACGATGGAAAGCCAGCGGCGGTCGACATCAAGGATCCGTATGGCAACTTGATGGAAAAGAAAGGAAAGGTCCGCGACGGCGGTTCGTTCGCGGAACGCACCGGAAAGATCGCGTGCTGGAACACGCTGATGGACGAAGACCGCTACCTGACGCGGCGCTGGAACGAGTTCATCTCCGGGTGATCCTCTACAATTCGCATCGGCGGGGGGAGCAAATTGCCCCGCC
>Ga0081455_10001202_pt1 | contig 32431 bp, 28 predicted proteins | sample TabmetS3T2R1_FD_70207 | JGI IMG/M metagenome (GOLD analysis project Ga0081455, IMG submission 70207) | Tabebuia heterophylla rhizosphere microbial communities from the University of Puerto Rico - S3T2R1 | ecosystem: Host-associated > Plants > Roots > Rhizosphere ...
CCCAGCGGGTGGCCGAGCGCGATCGCGCCACCGCATGGATTGAGCTTCGCCGGATCGGCGTCGAGTGCGCGCTGCCAGGCGAGCGGCACCGACGCGAACGCCTCGTTGACCTCGAAATGCGAGATGTCGCGCAAGCCGAGCCCCGCGCGCTTGAGCACCCGCTCGGTCGACGGAATGGGCGCGGTCAGCATCAGCATCGGGTCGTCGCCGCGCACATCGAACGCGACAACGCGTGCGCGAGGCCGCAAGCCCAGGGCTTTGGCACGCGCCTCGCTCATGAGCAGCAGGGCCGCTGCGCCGTCTGTGATTTGCGACGAGTTGCCTGCGGTAATCTTCCATTTGATGTCCGGGAACCGCTCGATCGCGTCCGGCGAGCCGAAGGAGGGCTTCAGCCCCGCCAGGCGCTCGAGCGTCGTATCGGGGCGGATCGACTCGTCCACAGTGACCGGGCCGTTCGGGCCGTCGATGGGAACGATTTCGTTGTCGAAATAGCCTTTTTTCGCCGCCTCAGCGGCGCGCAAGTGGGAAGCCTGGGCACAGGCGTCGAGGTCGTCCCGGGTGAGGCCGAATTTGGCCGCGACCAGTTCGGCCGCCACCCCTTGGGAGATGAGGCCCGGGGCATAGCGCTCGGTGACCGACGGCCCGCAATAGTCCTTGCCCAGACGATTGCTCCCCATGGGCTCGCGGCTCATCACCTCCACCCCGCCGGCGATGACGATGTCATAGGCGCCGGCCATGATCCCCTGCGCCGCAAAGTGCACCGCTTGTTGTCCGGAGCCGCAGCGGCGGTCGATCGTGACACCCGGAACATGGTCGGGGAAACCAGCCGACAGCCAAGCCATACGGCCGGGAGTGGCCGACTGCTCACCGACTTGGGTCACGCAGCCCATGATCACGTCGTCGACCGTGCCGGGATCAAGCTTATTGCGCCCAACCAAGCCTTTGAGAACACCGGCCAGAAGATCGGACGGATGGATTTCCGACAGCGCGCCGCCTGCCTTGCCGCGCCCCATGGGCGAGCGGACGGCGTCGACGATCACAGCGGTGTTGGTCATGGTTCACGCCTCCTTATGGGATTTGGCGGGCCGTTCAGCCGTCCCGCCCTCCAATGTGCCTTTGCCGGATGTATTGCGTATACAATTCAGATGGTTTCAACTGCGCCCGCACCGGCAAACCTCGAAAAAGCTTCCGGGCCGACAATACAGACTTATGGAGAGGTTCGTGGACAGGAATTTTCACAACGGCAGTCCGCCCATGTCGTCGGCCGCCCGGAAAAGTGACCGGCGGATCGGCATCATCGGCGGGGGGCCGGGCGGGCTCTGCACAGCGATCAAGCTGAAGGAAGCCGGCTACGAAAATTTCACCATCTTTGAACGCTCCAAGGGGGTCGGCGGCACCTGGAACACCAACCGGTACCCCGGGCTGGCCTGCGACGTCCCCACGCACCTCTACTCCTTCTCCTTCGAGCTCAACCCGTCCTGGACGCGGGAATACGCTCCGCAACCCGAAATCCTTACTTACATGGAACAGGTCGCCCATAAATATGGGTTGATGCCGCATGTTCGCCTAGAGACGGCCGTCAAATCCGCCTATTGGGACGAGGAGTGCACGGTTTGGCGGGTCGTTCTCTCGACGGGCGAGACCGAGACCTTCGATATTCTGGTCAGCGCCATCGGCATGTTTAACGAGCGCAACTGGCCGGACATCCCTGGTCTCCAATCCTTTCAGGGCACGAAATTCCACTCCGGCGAGTGGAACGAGGAGCACTCGCTCGAGAACGAGGCGGTGGGCGTGATCGGCAATGCCGCGAGCGCGGTGCAGTTTCTGCCCAGAATCGCGGCCAAGACCAAGCAGCTCTACGTATTTCAGCGCACGCCGAGCTGGGTGCTCCCGAAGGACGACCCGATCTTCGACGAAGAAACGCTGGCCGCCCGCCAAGCCGATCCGCTCGCGCCGCGCAAGCTCCGAATGAAAGTCTATCGCGATATCGAGAAGTTGGTCGAGTATCTGCCGGAGGATGTGGCGGCGAACACGCAAGCCTGCCTCGAAAACCTAATGGTCGTGAAGAATCCCGAGACGCGCAGGAAGCTCACGCCGGACTACAGCTGGGGTTGCCAGCGGCCGCTGTTCTCCAACGAATTCTATCCGGTGTTCAATCTGCCCCAGGTCGAGGTCGTGGACGCCGGCATCGAGCGCGTCACGCCACAAGGCATCCTCACGCGCGACGGAGTCGAGCGAAAGTTCAACACCCTCATCTGCGCGACCGGTTATTCCGTGCGCAAATATCTGACCGCGATCGACGTCACCGGCCGCAAGGGGCTGCACATCAACGACGCCTGGAAGCACGGCGCCGAAGCGTATCTCGGCATCACGACGTCGGGCTTCCCGAACCTGTTCATGATCTATGGGCCCAACACCAACAACGGCTCGATCCTGTTCATGCTCGAATGCCAGGTCGCCTACATCGTGCGGCGGCTCGAATGGATGCACGACAACGATCTCGCCTGGATCGACGTCAAGCGCGACATCGAGAAGCGCTACAACGAAGAGCTGCAAGCGGAGATCCGGCGGAACCACATCTGGACCGAGGGTTGCCGCAACTACTATCACACCGACGAGGGCCGCAACGTGACCCAGTGCCCCTACGGGATGAATGAGTATCGCGCGCGGACGATGGCGCCGGATCCGGACGCTTTTCACTACCAGCACGGCGCACCGCTATCGCGTTAGAAAGCACGCGGAAGAAGACGCGCAAAGCAGGGGGATCGACGCAAGTCGAGGGGACGAGGGCGAGAAGCGATGCGCTTCGGCTTCCACATGTTCGGATTTCCGCCGGACGAGTTTCGCGACATCGCGATCGCGTGCGACGCTTCGGGCTGGGATCACGTCGCTTTTGGCGACAATCCCTTCAACCCGAAAGTCGTCCGCATTCCCTACCCTCACTCGGCGGATGGAAAGCGGTTCTGGGATCTCACCGATCCCGTGCTCGATCCCTGGATCGCGATCACCCATATGGCAACAGTGACGAAACGGATGCGTTTCATGCCGGCCGTGCTGCGCATGGGAATTCGCAAGCCGCTCATGGAAGGGAAGATGGCGTGCTCCGTCGCGTCGGTTGCCAACGACCGGCTTGCTATCGGCGTCGGTCTCGGCTGGATGCCCGAGGAGTTCGAGTTCACCAACGAGCAGATGAGCACGCGCGGCGCCCGCCTCGACGAAGCGATCGACATCCTGAAGCTCTGCCTCGGCGGCGGGTTCATCGAGTATCACGGAAAGTACTACGATTTCGACAGCCTGATCATGGAGCCGCATCCGAAGACGAAGGTGCCGATCTATGTCGGAGGCCACGCGGACAACGCGCTTCGCCGCGCGGCGCTCAAGGCGGACGGTTGGCTCGGCCTGCTGCACCCGTTCGAGGAAGCCAAAGCCTATGTCCGCAAGCTCGCCGCGCTGCGCAGGGAGTACGGGCGCGAGAAGGAGCCATTCGACATTCTGCTGCAATGCCCTGATGCCACGACCGTCGACGATTTCAAGCGGCTCGAAGATATCGGCGTGACCCACACCTGGGTCGTGCCGTGGGCGCCGGTCAAAGCGCTGACCGACGACATCACCGAAATGTTCAACGACGACCCGCCGCTTCAGAAGAAGATCGATGCGATCAAGCGCTACGGCGACGAGGTCATCGCGAAGTTTTAGAAAACGAAAGGCACCTTGCATGCGATTCGGGTTTCACATGTTCGGCTTCGCGCCCAGCGAATTCCGCGATATCGCGATTGCATGCGACAATTCCGGCTGGGATCACGTCGCGTTCGGCGACAATCCGTTCAATCCGAAAGTCGTGTCCGTGAAGTATGACTACTCGGCGGACGGCGAGCGGTTCTGGGATCTGGCGACGCCGGTGCTCGATCCCTGGATTGCGATCACCCATATGGCGACGGTGACCAAGAACCTGCGCTTCATGCCGGCCGTGCTGCGCATGGCGATCCGCAAGCCCCTGATGGAAGGCAAGATGGCCTGCTCCGTAGCGTCCATCGCGAACGATCGGCTCTATGTCGGCCTGGGTCTCGGTTGGATGCCGGAGGAATACAAATTCACCAACGAGGAAATGAAGACGCGCGGCGCCCGCCTCGACGAGGCGATCGATATCCTGAAGCTCTGCCTCGGCGGCGGCTTCATCGAGTATCACGGCAAGCACTATAATTTCGACAGCCTGATCATGGAGCCGCATCCGAAGACGAAGGTGCCGGTCTATGTCGGCGGCTATGCCGAGGCCGCGAAGCGGCGGGCCGCGCGCAAGGCGGACGGATGGATCGGGCTTCTGCACCCCTTCGAGGAAGCGCGCCAGATCATCGCCGATCTCAACACCTGGCGAAAGGAATATGGCCGCGAGAAGGAACCGTTTGACGTCGTCCTGCAATGTCCCGACGCCATTACGGTCGACGATTTCAAACGCCTGGAAGACATCGGCGTGACCCACGCCTGGGTCGTTCCCTGGGCGCCGGTCAAGACCAATACCGACGAAGGCATCTCGAAAATGTATGACGACGATCCGCCGCTCCAGGCCAAGATCGACGCCATCAAGCGTTATGGCGATCAGATCGTTTCGAAATTCGTCTGACGATCGTGCCGGAGAGTTCCCGTCACGGTCTCTTTCAGGAGGTGTGGAAATGAGTTCCTCGCATCCCAAGATCACGCCGCGGCGTCCGAAATTCAATTTCGACAACACGCCGCTCGTCTGGTCGAAGCATCCAGAGTTCGCCATGATTTGGAACGCGCAGTCGACGGCCGCGCCATATGCCGAGCCCTATCTCAACAAGGTTATGTTGCTGGCGAAAGACAAGCTCGGCGGCAAGGACAGCCCGATGGCGGAGGAGATCGACAACTTCGTCCGGCAAGAAGCCATTCATTACCAGATGCACATCCGGTTCAATGAGCGCTTCTACAAAGCGGGCTATGATGTCAAAGAGCAAGAAGCGGCCTTGAAGGCCGATTACGATGAGATGCTCGGCAAGCGATCGCTTGCGTTCAACGCCGGCTATTGCACCGGCTTCGAGAATTTCACGCTGTTCACCGCAAAGTTCATGTTCGAGACGGCGGACGACCTTTTCGAGGGCGCGGAAGCCTCAGGGGGCGATATCTGGCTCTGGCATCTGGCCGAGGAATTCGAGCACCGCTGTGTGGCGCACAATGTGTTCGCCGCCGTATCGGGCAATTATTTCATGCGGATCTACGGCACGCTCTATTCCTATTTTCACCTGAACAAACGTCTGGGTGAGATGACGAAGATTACCTTGGGGAAATTCCGCGCAGGCATGTCGGATGAGGAGCGTGCAGCGTCGCTCCGTCGGGAGAAAGAATACAAGAGCCGCTATGCCAGGTTCGCGCTGCCACGCATGCTCGCGATCCTCGTTCCGTTCTACGATCCTGCCCGTTACAAGACGTCGAAAAAGATCGACGACGCGCTCGCGCATTACGCCGCGATGAGCGCGTAGACTCCCGGCAAATCGCATTTCGGATTGTGGGAAGGGCGGCGGCTGCCCCCTCTCCCCAAGGGGAGAGGGGACTCACGGCGCTACTCTCCCTCGCTCAAGCCCAGCGCTTTTGCGTAGACGTCGTGGAAGTGCTGGATGGCGTTCTCCTGATAGCTCCCGAGTGTGAGATAGGCGCGATCCGGCGCCGCTGCCTTGAACCCGCGCTGGATGGCGACGAGATTTTCCACGTCCTGATCGACGATGTAGCCGAGCGAGCCCACTTGATCCTCGTAATCTGAGACGCGCTCGTCGAAGTCGATGTCGATAGGCGTCGCCGTCTTCGGACGCGGCCCGTTCTTGGGAACACGTTGCGTGACGCGGAGCTCCATCAGAGACTGATCGGGATCGCGCCCGATCGGCGTGAAGCGATACCACCACGGAATCGCCTCGCCCCACCAGGGATGATGGTTCGGGAACACATACGCCTTCGTCATGTCGAGATACATCGCGTTGGGCGTGCCCGAAAGATCGGTGCCGCAGGCGTCCTCGATGATCTTGCGCCGCGTTTCGGCGACATAGGCACGCGCATCTGCGAGCGTCTCGCCCCGTCCGGGCGGCGGCATCGGCACCTGGAATGCCGTGCAATAGCTGATGAGACCGGTGCGCGGCGAGATGCGGTCCTCGACCCATTTGTCTGGCATGGCCGACGGCGTGACGAGACGGCTGAGATGAGAAGCGCCGTCGTCCCACACATCGTATTGGGTGGACGTCGAGCCGAAGAACGGCATCGCGTCCCAATGGGTCTGAAGCGTGTGATACGCCTCCATGAAGGCTTCCTGGACCGCCTTCCAGTTGGCGCGGATGCGCTTGCGGATATGCAGCACCGTGTAACGCTCGTCGAGTGGGAAATCGGCGAACATCTCGACCATCGGCCCGAGCGCGGCTTCGAGCGGCGGCGCATTGGGAGCCGGGTTGATGAACACATTGCCGCCCCAGCGCGCCACTTTGACTTCGATCAGACTGTGCGACTGCCGTGTGGCCTGTACGAAGTCCTCGTTCGACACCACCCAGACAAGCTTGCCGTCGAGCGCCCAGGTCCAGCCATGGAACGGACAGCGGATGTGCTCGCCGGCCTCCGGTCCCGTGCACAGCATGCGCGAGCGATGCGGGCAGCTGTTGTAGAAAGCGCGGATCGTGTCGGGCGCGCTTCGGATCAGGAGAAACGAGAGATCGCCGACATCGTAAGGCAGCCGGTCGCCAACATTGGGCAGATCCTCCTCGCGACATGCGACCTGCCAATGCTTGCGCCAGAGATGGTCTCTCTCGAGGTCGACATAGCGGGGTTCGATGTAGCGCTTGTAAGGTATGCGCGATGGCTTGGGCGTGTAATTGCCCTCCTGCATCATCGCCGGCACGCCCTGCCCCTCGGCGCGAAGAATGTCTGCGTAGCTGAGACTGCCTCGGCTCGAGGCGCCGATGGCCGGCTGCTCAAAGCTGAGGCCGAATTTACCTTCTCTCATGCGTCACCCGCTGAGTGTTCCTGACCCTGCGGGGGTATCATTGTCGGTTTCGCGCAGTGAGGGAAGGCGAAGCAACCTGCGATATCGCATCAAAGACCTGCGATATCGCAGGCTCAGAAGCGCCGCGCCGCTTTCACGACATCCGGGCGGCTTGGTCCCTTGTGCTTGCGATGCCAGGCCTGAAATGCGTCGAGGAGAATCCTCATGTCCCACGCAGCCTCCGTGAGTTCGTATTCCACGCGCGGCGGGCTCTCCGGAAAGACAGTACGCTGCACGAAACCATCCTGCTCCAGCTCGCGCAGTTGATGGGTCAGAACGCTCTGACTGATTCCGGGATTCGCGCGCCGCATTTCTCCGAAGCGCAGCGGCTTCGGCATGAGCGACCAGAGGATCGCGAGCTTCCAGCGCCCGCTGACCGAGCGCATCAGCTCCACCAAGGCGATGGCTTCGCTCAAATCCGGCGGGTCCTCAACAAACCTCTTGTCAGTGCTGTTTTCCATACCAGCTCCTGAATTGTTACCTAGTTGAGCGAGTAGCCGATGCAGCTCATAATGACGCCTTGCGCCGTGGTGGGCCAGAGGGCACGCCAAGGACGGACAAGAAATGCGCTCATGAGTTACTGATTATGCGCCATCTCGAACGTCCTGTGTCCAGCTAGAAAAACCACGGTCGCCGCGCCAAGGCTACCAGGAAATGCGTCAGGGAGATTGACTATATGACGATCGCCACACGTTCCCCCATCCCGTCCCATGTGCCGCCGGAGCTCGTGGTCGACATCGATGTGTACAATCAGCCGGACGGCGCGGTCGATCCGCAAAAGGCTTGGCGCTGCTTCAAGGGAAAAGGCCCTCTCGTCTTCTCGCCCTACAACGGTGGGCATTGGATTCCGACTGTCGGCGATGACGTATTCCGCTTCTACCGGGACGCCCAGCACTATTCCAACAGGCTCGTCGCCATCCCTGATCCCGACGCGGACAAGATGCTGCCCATTCAGGCGGACGCACCGGACCATTCCCAATACCGCGCGCATATCCAGAGCCTGTTCACGCCCAAGGCGATCGATCGCCTCGAGCCGAAAATCCGCGCGCTCACCATCGAATTGATCGAGGGGTTCCGGGCTAAAGGCGAATGCGAGTTCGTCTCCGAATTTTCCATGCCGCTTCCCATCAACATCTTCCTGCAGATGATGGGTCTGCCGCTCGAGGATCGGCCGTACCTGCGCAACCTGATTGAGATTTACGTCACCGATCCGGATATCGAGCACAAGGCCGCGGCCCATGTCGAAGTCCACCATTACATGGACAAGTGGATCGAGAAGCGGCTCGCGGAGCCGACCGACGACGGCGTGACCTTGGTCACCAAGGGAACGATCAATGGCCGCCCTTACACGCGCGATGAGATGCTGGGCACCTTGACGTTGCTTCTCCACGCCGGGCTCGACACCGTCGTCAACATGCTGGCCTTCATCGTGCTCCATCTTGCGCGCTCGCCGTCGGATCGCGAGTACATCCGCAAGAACCACGACAAGATGCCGGACATCATCCAAGAGCTTCTGCGCCGGTTCTCGGGGCCCAATCTCGGCCGCGTCGTCGCCCAGGATCATACCTACAAAGGCGTGCTCCTGAAGAAAGGTGACCGCGTCATCCTTCCCGTCAGTCTCTTCAACATGGACGAGGAGAAGATGGAAGATCCGGACACGGTCGACCTCACCCGCTCCAATGCCCGGCACATCACCTTCGGTGCGGGCGCCCACACCTGCGCGGGCGCGCTTCTCGCCCGGCGTGAGATTGCGATCTTCCTCGAGGAATGGTTGGCGCGCATTCCGGACTTCGAGACCGACCCGACCCGGCCGGTGAACATGCGCGCCCTGCCGCAGAATTCGGTCTTCGAGCTGTGGCTGCGCTGGAAGCCCGCCGCGGCCCACTAAGCCACACGACGAACGTTTCTGTCATCGGTGCTGTCCTAAGGGCGGCACCGATTTTTTTGACCGGGCCGTGCCCGGGCCGAAAAGGTTGTGTACAGACGAATTCGCTCCTTTCAAGAGAAAGGGGCCAGGAGCTCCGCGCTGCCTTCGAATGCTCCGTAACGGGACAATCCACATTAAGCATGAGCGCAGACATGAGGCTCCCAGGCTTGAGCGGAGCCCTATACGGCCGTGACCTCTATTCGGGCGGCCCTCACAATGCTTTTCAACACCAAGCGCGGCTCGGTTAGGTCATCAGTACTGTTCATCCGGCATCAATCATTCCGTCGTAGTTTCGTAAAAAATATAGATATCAAAAGGAAGCTCCATTGGGCGGCGCCACGGTGTCACCGGACGGGCCAATTGCAAGCTTCGCGCTCATTGACCGCGAAGGCCGGTTGCTCGACTGGGATAGCGGGCTCGAGGCCGAATTTTCGGCTGCGGCGAACCTCATCGCACACGGCACCTTGTTCTCCGAGATTGTGCGAGCAGCCTTTCGTGTCGATGGCATCTCTCGTGTTGCGGATCGTCAATCAGGCACACCAGGCGATCCCGCAAGCACGTTTCGCTATCGCGCCGCGTGGGATCGGATCGTTCTCGTCAGCGAGACGATCACCAGCAACGGATGTGTCGGGCGTATCGCCAGCGACGTGACCGCGGGCACCCGCACGCATGGGTCTTCTGCCGACGAGGAAACGACGCTCCGGGCGCCCTTGCAGCTGATTCGCGGAAAGGACGGCTTCATCACTCTGACCATGACCCCGGAGATCAACGCGTTCTATGGTCTGCCTACGGATAACCTCGACATCCTCGGCGTATGGTCCCAGCTGGACATGACGCAGGACGAGCGGGATGAGATGTTCGAAAAGATCCGGAAATCGGATGCCGACTTGGAGGCGCTGTCCTACGATGTACGCATTCGCGATGCACGCGGTCGCCGAAGGTGGGCCCGCCAAGGGCTGATTCCCACACGTGGGCCGGACGGCACGACCGTTTGGAACGGATACATCTACGACATTACGCGCGAGAAGCTGTCGGAGGAGCAGGGGGAGCTGTTCCGCGCGGCCTGTCTTCAGGCATTCGACGCCGTGCACATCTATCATTCCGATGCCAGCGGCAGATCTACATATCTCTTTCTCAATCCCGCGGCGGAGGCGATGTTCGGTCATTCCTTGACCGAGGTTGTCGGCCGGTCAATCGACGAGTTCATACCGAGCGATGTAAGAGAAAAAGCGCTGCCGCTTGTCTTTGACGCGCTCAATCGGGATGACGGCGCGACGATCGAGCTCGAAACGGCCCGGCGTGACGGCAGCCAGATCTGGATCGAGGTTCGTGCAAAGGTCATCCAGCGCTATCCCGACGGATCCTTTTGCTGGCTCAGCATGAGCCGGAACATCGAGACGCGGCGCCGGCTGCAGCAGGCGCTGATCACGGCAAAGGACGCCGCGGAAGAAGCGTCGCGCATCAAGAGCGACTTCCTTGCCAATATGAGTCACGAGATTCGCACGCCGATGAACGGCATTCTCGGCATGACCGGCCTCCTGCTGGAATCGCCGCTCGATGCCGACCAGCGGAGCTATGCCGAAGCCGTCCGCCAATCGGGCGAGCTTCTGCTTCGGGTGATCAACGACATTCTCGACATCTCGAAACTCGAGGCCGGCAAGGTCGAGCTCGAGACGATCGATTTCGACATGACGAGCATCGTCGACAGCACGGTCACGCTGCTCAGACCACGCGCGGTCGAGAAAGGCATCGAGATCGGCGTGTTCCTCGACCCTAAGGCGCGCCGCGCTTTTCGCGGCGATCCCAACCGCCTGCGTCAGGTGTTGTTCAACCTGCTCGGCAACGCGATCAAATTCACCGACAAAGGCAGCGTGTCCATTGATGTGATCCTGCGGGAAGAATACACCGAAGGCACCGCGCGCGTGCAATTCGACGTCAAGGACACCGGCATCGGCATGGCCGAAGACGTCGCGCAGCGGCTGTTCAAGAAATTCAGTCAGGCCGACACCTCGATCACGCGGCGCTATGGCGGCACCGGCCTCGGTCTTGCGATCGCAAAGCAGCTCGTGGAGCTCATGGGCGGCGGCATAGAGGTCAAGAGCCGGCCGGGACTTGGTTCTCTGTTCCGGGTCGATGTGCCTTTGCAGATCTCGACGGCGAGCTTTCCCGACCAAGACTACGTCGTGTCCCACTTGAAGGGCATGCGCGCGCTCGCCGTGGATGATATCGAGATGAATCTCGAGATCATTTCCCGGCAGCTGCGCTCGCTCGGCATGGAGATCTACACCTGCAAAGACGGCTTCGATGCGCTCGCCGAGCTCGAGCGGGCCTGGCATCGCGGCAATCCCTATGACGTCGTGTTTCTCGACCAGATGCTGCCTGGGCTTTCAGGGCTCGACATTGTCGCGCGCATCCGGGCGAACACAGTCATGGCTCCGACCAAGGTGGTTCTTGTGACCTCGGGCGGTCCGCGCCGAGGCGACGAGGATCTCAAAAACTTCGACCGGATCATCGACAAGCCGATCCGTCAGGGCGATCTCGTCATGTGCCTTGCCACACTGATCGAGGCCACGCCGTCGCGCGATACGCCGCCCCAATATTCCGGTTCGACGCATTCCAGCAAGCGTGCCCTGAACATTCTTCTCGCCGAGGACAACCGGATCAACCAGACCTATCTGATGGCGGTGCTCGCCAAGGCCGGGCATCGCGCGCATCTCGCGGAGAACGGGCGTGAAGCCATCGAAGCCTTGCGCAAGTCCGATTACGATCTCGTGCTCATGGATGTCCAGATGCCCGAGCTCGACGGCTTCCAGGCGACGCAGCAGATTCGCCAGATGCCGCCGCCGAAGGGGGACATTCCCATCATCGCGTTGACCGCTCACGCCATGCTGGGCGCGCGCGAGGAATGTCTTGCCGCGGGCATGAACGATTATCTTTCGAAGCCGATCGAAAGCGCGCTTCTGCTCGTGAAGCTCGACGAGATTGCCGGAGCGGCGCGCCCGCAGACATCGTCTGCCGCATCGGCGCTTCCCGCGGTCGATCTCGATCAGCTCCGCTCCATCCGCGAGGTGCTGAACGACAAGGTCTTCTTCGAGCAACTCGAGATTCTGCGCGAAGACTTCCGCGTCCGGGTCGACCGCATCGGTGCCCATTTGACGAGCGGCGATCTGTCCGCCAGTGCGCGGGAAGCGCACAACCTCGTATCGACGGCGGGAAATTATGGCGCGCGCAAACTGTCGAGCCTCGCGCGCGAGATCGAGCAGGCTTGCGTGAAGCAAGAATCCCAGATCGCTGCAGCGCGCTATCAGGAGCTCTGCCCCGTCGCGCATGACACCGACGAGGCCTTCGCTGCGTTCCAACGCAGGAGCGTTGCCTAGAGCGCTTCCAGGAAAAGTGCTCGGCGGCGAAGCCGCCTGGCAAAGTGATAGGGCACTTCGTGCCCGGGCGGTTTTCCGTCCGGAAACGCGACAAATCAAACGCCTCGGATCAGCCGTCGACGGAGCTGACGGGATTCCCGACGATGGTGAGGAATTCGCGGCGCGTCAGCGGATTGGTGCGGAACTCACCCAACATCGAGCTCGTGACCATCGTGACGCCCGTCTTGTGCACGCCTCGCGTAGTCATGCACTGGTGCGTCGCTTCGATGATGACGCCCACGCCCTTGGGCTCGAGCACGTTCTGAATGGCGCCCGCGATCTGCGCCGTCATCTTTTCCTGAACCTGCAGGCGCCGCGCATAGGTCTCGACCACACGGGCGAGCTTCGAAATTCCGACGACCTTATTGTTCGGGAGATAGGCGATATGCGCGCGTCCGATGATGGGTGCCAGATGATGCTCGCAATGGGATTCGAAGCGGATGTCGCGCAGCAGCACCATCTCGTCATACCCTTCGACTTCCTCGAAGGTGCGCTGGAGATAGTCCACCGGATCCTGGCCGTAGCCTTCGAACCACTCTTCGTAAGCGCGGACAACGCGCGCGGGCGTGTCGCGCAAGCCCTCGCGGCTCGGATCGTCGCCGGCCCATTTCAGCAAGGTCCGGATCGCCTCCTCGGCTTCGGCCCGAGACGGCTTGGAGGCGACGAGCTTCATGGATTTGGGCGGCATTACGGATGTCTCCCTGGATGGCTTATCTCGCGAAGATTATGAACAAAAAAACGTGTGCCGCCCCCACCCCGGGCGAGCCCTCTCTTCCTAATATAGCGCTGAGGTCGCCCGCCGCTACTGCACCGAGCGAATTTCGTGCGGGCTGTCGAGGGAGAACGTCGGGATCGAGACGTTGAACATCTCCCCGCCCGTGGTTTCCATCTGATAGGTGCCCCCCATGATGCCGGACTCGGTCGTCAAATGAGCACCGCTGACATATTCGAAGATTTCGCCGGGCTTGAGCAGGGGCTGCTCGCCTACGACGCCGACCCCCCGGACCTCCTGGATACGGCCGAGCTTGTCGGTGATGCGCCAATAGCGGGTGCGCAGCTGGACCGACTCTTTGCCTTGATTCTCAATGCGAATTCGGTACGACCACGCGTAATAGTTGTCGTCCGGAGAGGACTGGTCGTCGAGATAGCTGGGCTCGACCGAGATGCTGATGCTGCGGGTCGTCGTGTTGTACATGAGGAGTTCCCTCCCGGCCGACTATCCTGCGACAGCCGATGCAAGCGCCGGACCGCCCGACTATCCGAAGAGCGCGGCCCATTGTCCAGGGGGTCGGCTCTCTGCCGGAAGCGGCTGAATATCGCAGCCGCCAGTATAGGGCTCCTAGGTTAACGCAACACCGCCAAAGCCTGGGACAAGTCGGCTTTCAGGTCCTCGGCGTCCTCGAGGCCTACGGATAGCCGCAACAGGCCATCGGAGATGCCGAGCTCGGCCCGGGCCTCCGGCGTCAGGCGCCAATGGGTCGTGGTGGCCGGATGGGTGATGAGGCTCTTTGAGTCGCCCAGATTGTTCGAGATGTCGACGAGGCGGAGCGCGTTCTCGACCCGGAAAGCCTCCTCGCGCCCGCCCGCGATCTCGAACGCGATGATCGAGCCGCCGGCCGACATCTGCTTCTGCGCCAGCGCATACTGGGCGTGATCACGACGGCTGGGATAGATGACCTTGGTCACGCCTTTCTGCTCGGCCAGAAAATCCGCGATGAGCGCCGCCGATCGGCAATGCTCGCGCACGCGCAGCTCCAGCGTCTCGAGACTCTTCAGCAGCACCCACGCATTGAAGGGGCTCAGGCTCGGCCCTGTGTTGCGGATGAACATCTGCAGATGATCGGCAAGGAACTTCTCGTCGCACAGCACGACGCCGCCGAGGCAGCGCCCCTGCCCGTCGATGTGCTTGGTCGCGGAATAGACCACGACGTCGGCGCCGAACTCGGAAGGCCGCTGCAGGATCGGCGTGGCAAACACATTGTCGACCACGACGCGCGCGCCATGCGCGTGAGCGATCTTGCAGACGCCTTCGAGATCGACGAGATCGAGCGTCGGGTTTGACGGCGTCTCCAGAAAGAAGCTCTTGGTCGTGGGGCGAACCGAGCGCTCCCAGGATTTGAGATCGGGCCCGTCGACCAGCGTCGTCTCGATGCCGTAGCGCGGCAGCAACTCCTCCACGACATAGCGGCAGCTGCCGAACAGCGCCTTCGCCGCCACGACATGATCGCCGGCGCGCAGATGACACAGCATCGCCGTCGTCACCGCCGCCATGCCGGTCGCTGTGCCGCGCGCGACCGGCATGCCTTCGAGCAGCGCCATGCGTTCCTCGAACATGGAGACGGTCGGATTGCCGAAGCGCGAATATTGAAAGCCGATATCCTCGCCCTTGAAGCGCGCCCAAGCCTGCTCGGCGGAGTCATAGGCATAGCCCGAGGTGAGATAGAGCGCCTCGGAGGTCTCCTGGTTCTCGCTGCGATGGGTGCCGCCGCGAACAGCCAGCGTGCGCGGGCGCCAGGACGAGGGCGGTTTCTTCGTGCTCATGGGCTTGTCCGTCATGACACCACTCCAACAAAAAACCCCGACCTGAAAGGGATCGGGGTTCTGTCGGACCTTCGACCCTTTTAGCGTTTTGTTTAACGTGGCCGCAAGCTGGTCGCCAAATCACCACGTGGGTTGGTTTTAGGGGTTTCCAGGAGCGGGGTCAAGATGGGGTAGTGGGTCACTTTGAGAGGTGACCCCTTGAACTTGCGCTACAGGTAAAGGCTCGACAACAGCGATCGCACGTAGCTTCTCATGTCGACGCCAGCCATGACCAACGTTGCAAAGGCGCACGCGGCAATCAGCCCGAGATATGCAACCATCACCCGAATTCGTCCGTCACGAATTCCATGCGTGAAGGCAGCAATCAATAAAAGTACCGTAACGGCGCCAGTAATTTCCGCGTAAATCGGCAAATGCCCCCTCCCTTGGGTAGTGGGCTGGTTTGGCTATAATTCACGATTACTTACGTCAGTTACGCTAAGGTCGATGGGTTGAGATGATGCGTGCACATAAAGCCTCGTCCCATCCATGAATTCGATCATCACTTCATTCGCGCCGAAGCGCTGAACGAGACGCACCGTTTTCCCCGCGAGAAGCCTCGTCGCTTCAGCTGTCTCTTGATCTGTGTCCACTTACCCCTCCTTGCCCACCGCTGCGCATGATGCCAGATTCAGAGCATGAGAACGCCTGATTTTGAGAGAGATCGCTGGTGTCTAGACCACGGCGAAGAAATGCACCGCGCTGCTCCAGCGACGTTTCTCATACCCGACCTCGAACTACGCAAAGGTCTCCAACTCGGCGACCTGGCAAAGCTGGTGTTCAGGATTGCAGTCGAAGGCGGCACAGTCTCGGTCGAACGGATGTGGGTAATAGTTCGGGAACGTATCCCTGGCGGCTACATGGGTATGCTCGACAACGAGCCGGATACGATTGCGGAGAATGATGTGTTTTGGCTGGGGGCGGAATTGCCGTTTGAACCTCGCCACATCATCGCTGTGGATCATGCTAACGAAAAAAGCAAATTGGCTGCGAGCGCCCCACCGCCGATCCCGTGGGATCGGGCGTGACCGCTAAGCTGTCCAAACGCCCCAGAACTTGAGCGACGCTCAATAATGACGCTCAATGCGGGTAGCTACATTCGTGTCATTGCCGGGCTTGACCCGGCAATCCAGGGCAACTTGCTCCGATGCTCGTATTTCCTGGACCCCCGGGTCAAGCCCGGGGGTGACACGGAGCGTGTTGAGATCTGTTCGTATCGTCCTCAGCCCCAGAGGCGGCAGTCGGTTGTTAATTCGGATTCCGAATTTCGGTTATCCGTGCTCGGGCTCGACCCCGCCATTTTTGCTCCGCTGTCCGCGGGGTAAAATGTTGGACAGGGTTCGCTCTCCCTCTGCCAGGAAATCGTAGTGCATTGCGCAATCCAAGATGATTGCGCGTTGATCCGGGTCGGATAATTGTCTCGCTATTCTGCGGAGATCGATCGCTCTCTGATGGAACGCGCGCGTTCTCTGAGCCTGTTTCATGTTAGCCCCCATTCTTAGAGATGGTTGGGCCTCATCTTCCTCCCGCAAAATGCGGTCGTCAATTGGAGACCGGAGCGTTTACCGTGCGCAGTCTCACCCTCGTTTTTCTGCCATCCTTCGAGACGCCGCTGCGCGGCTCCTCAGGATGAGGATTGAGTTTGAATATCCTCATCCTGAGGAGCCTGCGTAGCAGGCGTCTCGAAGGATCTGCGTGTTGGAGCGCGGTCTCCTCAAATCTTCTTCCGTGTGAAGACGATGCCGTGAGCTTCTCGGTCCCAGGCGGTTTTCCAATTCTCCTGCATGGCGTCGCGGAGCTTCACCTTCTGGACCTTGTAGTTGAGCGTGCGCGGGATGGCGTCACGGAACTCGACGAAACGCGGCACGAGGTAATAGGGAAACGTCTTGCCGCAGAACTCGATGAACGCGAAAGCGTCCAACGCTTCGTTCTGCTTCAGCACGAGCGTGACAGCGATCTCGTCGTCGGTCCCTTCCGCCTTGATGCCATAGACCGCGCATTCCGAGATCGCGGGATGGCGCAGGATCGCGGCTTCGACCTCGGCGGCCGAGATGTTCTCGCCGCGGCGACGGAGCGCGTCCTTCTTGCGGTCGCGGTACCAGAGATAACCGTCTTGATCGACGTATCCACGATCACCGGTGTGGAACCAGGTGTTGCGATAAGCGTCCACCGTCGCTTGCGGGTTTTTGTAGTAGCCGAAGCTCGTCGACCACGGCATGTCGTTGCGCAGCACGATCTCGCCCGCTTCGCCCCGGGGCAATTCGAAGTCGTTGTCGTCGACAATCTTGACGTGACAATGCTCGAAGGGACGTCCGCAGGAGCCGTGCTTCGAGACGGGATCGTCGGGCCCGAGGCCGTGGGTCAGACAGTAATCCGTGAGACCGAAATTGGTGCCGAGATCGAGGTTGAAGCGCTTCTGAAACGCTACCGTGTCGGCCGGCATCGGGCCGGCGATCATGAGTCTCAGTCCGTGCGTGCGGTCATCCGGCGATTCCGGCTGAGCCACGAAGAAATGGGTCACCGCGGTGAGAAACGTCACCGTCGAGCCCGACGCGCGCACCTCGTCCCAGAAGCGCGAAACGGAGAAGCGCCGCACCAGCACGATCTGCCCATCGTCGAGCAGGCTGCCGCAGGTGTAGGTGTTCCACGCGCCGGCATGAAACAGCGGCAGCGCGCAATAGATGACATCTTTCGACGTCAGCTTGTGCACCGGACGCGACGCCATGCCGAACGTCATGGTATGCGCCTGGCTGAACATGTTGCCTTTCGACGGGCCCGTTGTGCCCGAGGTGTACATGAGCGAGCACAGGTCGCTGAAATGCGTCTCGATGCCGGGCGGCGTGTCGGGATGATCGTAGAGCGTCGCGAAATCAATCTCGATGAGCGTGGCGGCCGGCGGCGCGGTAACCTCCACCTTGCCCGACGACGCCTTGAGCACAAACGCGTGGGTGAGCTGCGGCACCGACGCCGCGATTTCGCGCACCTGATCGAGCAGATGCTCCTCGACGATGATCGCGGTCGCGTCGGAGTGATTGATGTAATACTCGAGGAACGGCCCGCGCGCCGCGGGATTGAGCGGCGCGAAGATGACCCCCAATTTGCCCAGAGCAAAATGGGACAGAATTTGCTCGGGGCAATTCTCCATCAAGAGCGCGGCGTGGCTTCCCTTGCCGAGGCCATAGCTCAAAAGACCGTTCGCAAGCCGGTTCGACTTGAGGTCGCAATCGCGATAGCTGAACTTCCGGCCATCGGGAAGATAATCGATGAACAGCTTGTCGCCGTTCTTCTTGGCCTTCAGCGCAAGCATGCGGCTGAAAGTCAGATCCTCGACATCGAAACCATAGAGCTGCGGCATCGCTTTCGCCTCAGCCGTTGAAGGGCAATCTGAATCCGGCCGCGGGCCACGGCAGCTTGGCGAGCGTGTTGGTGCTCGACAGCGTGACATACGCCGTCTTCATGTCCTTGCCGCCGAAGCAGATGTTCGTGGTCAGCACATCGGGAAACGGCACTGTCGTTTCCTTGCCCGTCTTCGGATTGGCGCGCGAGATGCCCGCATTTTCAAGCACCACGGCTTGAGCAATCGTGCCGTCGGCTTCCATCGCCAAAGAGTCGAGCAGACGCCGCCCGCCGTACTCGGTCACGATCGTTCCGGCGGTGATGCCATGAGCCGCCGGCGCTTTCGGGTCGGTATCGAAAGCAACGATCCAGCGCATGAAGGACGCGGCGGCATAGACGGTACGTCCGTCCGGCGAGAGTCCGACACCATTGAAGGCGACGCCGCCCGCGACCCGGCGGATCGAGCTGCCGTCGATCTTGGCATGATAGAGCCCGCCCAGCAGCTCGTGATGCTGAAAGGTCTTGCCGAGATCGGTAAACCAGAAGGTGCCGTCCGCCGCGAACATGATGTCGTTCGGGCCCGCGAGCTTCGTACCGTCGCAGGAATCGTATACACGCTCCACCTTCCCCGTCCGCAGGTCGATGCGCTCGATTGAGCCCGTCGTGTAATCGGCGGCAGGCCCGACCGGGAAGGGATTGCCGGTCTCCCACGCGAAGCCGCCATTGTTGCAGCAGTAAAGCGCTCCGTCCGGACCGAAAGCGAGGCCGTTCGGTCCCGGAATCTTCGCGATGACCTGCTTTTCGCCGTTCGGTTTCACGCGCGTGACCCGCTGCCCGCGCACTTCGACGACAATGACGGAGCCGTCATCCATCACCACCGGTCCTTCAGGAAACGACACATCGCTGCTCATCACTTCAAATTGGGTCATGTTGTCTTCCTCCCTGTGACGTGAAGTCTCGCTCGAATTCGGTTGGTGGCGGGCGACCTGATGCTGCAGGTATCGTTGACTGCAGCGGCTGTATCCAACGCTTTCGGGCGCGCAATTTTTTAGCGGTTTTTGCGCGGTTCGCTATCCTCTCACAAGCCGATATACTGGCCGCGCGCACCACCCAGATCAATAGAAGTCAGCTCGCCGGGAGGAAACAGATGAGCCGTTTCTTTGGAAATGTCGCCCATGTGGCAATGGTCGTTCCGGATGTCGACGCCACGGTCGACCGCCTGCTCGCGACGGGCGTCGGACCCGCCTACTACATGAGAAGGCTCCCGCTGTCCTGCCGCAATCGCGGCGCGCGGCACGATATCGTGATTACCGTTGCGTTCGGATACTCCGGCAGCTTCCAGTACGAGATCCTTCAGCAGCATGGCGACACGCCGTCGGCCTTCACCGAGTACCTCTCGAAGAAGCCCGAAGGCGGCTGGCATCATATGGCCTATTACTGCGACGACTTCGATGCGACGCTGAAAAATGCGGAGCGCCAAGGCGGGAAATTCCGCATCGTTCAAGAGTTTCTCGGGCAGGACGGCAAGCCCTTCGAAATTTATCTCGAGCCGCTCAACGCGCCGGATCCGATGCTGATTCAGCTGATGTTGCCCGGTCCCTTCAAGGTCGCGTTCGAGCGGATGGAGAAGGAAACCTACAAATGGGACGGATCGCGGCCCAAGCGCGAGACGGTCGAGCTTCTCGACCCGGAAGTCCGCGAGTTCGTCAAAGTGCAGATGTGAAGCCTCTCAAGCTCACACTTCAATAACAGCTGCTGCAATCTCGACAAGCGGCGACGACCTCGCGTCGCCGCTGCAGCCGCCATGGCGTTTCAAGGCCCGCTCACTCGATGCTCAGTCGTTTTCGATCGACACTCTAAATTTGCGTCGAGAGTGTAGGCATTGCACTCTCGCCAGAACTTAGTTCGGCCGATAGCACTGCAACATCGACATGCGATGTACACTGACGAGTATCGAGTGCGACATCGCTGCAACAACCCATGCGGTTCTTGAAACCGAACTGCCCCTAAGAAGTTGCCGCTCTGCAGGAATGCTGTATAGCAAGAGCAATGCTGCGCAGAACTGAGCTGTTTCCAAAACAAGCTCTCAAGCGCAAAACGCAATTAAGTCAGGGGAGAAAAATCAATGTCGAAACACGAATCACATCACCGCAGCAGGCGTTCGCTCGTCGCTTTGCTCTTGGGCGCCGCCGCACCGGCAGCGCTGATTTTGCCGACCCCGATGATGTCCGTAGCGATGGCTCAGCCGGCCGAAGGAACCGCCCACAGCAACATCCTCGAGGAGGTTGTCGTCACCGCGGCGCGCAAGCGCAACGAAGCGGTTCAGTCAACGCCCGTCGCGGTGACCGCGGTGGACGATGCCATTCTCGAACGCGCCCATGTCACGGACATCAAGGGCCTGAGCGCCATGTCGCCGAACCTCTACATCACGGGGCAGCTCGCCGGCGTGAACACCGCGGACATCTATCTGCGCGGGTTCGGCAGCATCACCGACGATCCCTCCGTCGATCCCGCCGTCGCCTTGTACATCGATGGCGTCTATCAGCCGACGTCGAACGGCGCATTGCTCGATCTCTACGACGTCGAGAAGATCGAGGTGCTGCGCGGCCCGCAAAACACAATCCTGGGCAAGAACTCGCCGTCCGGCGCCATTTCCGTCACGAGCAAACGCCCGACCGGCGATTTCAGCGGGCAGATCTCCTTCGACTACAGCCGCTTCGACCGGGTCCAGGGCCGTATTCTGGTCAACGTTCCCCTCGTCAAGGACATCCTGGCGGTGAAGGTCGCCTATGACCAGAAGGCGGGCGGCAACTACATTACGAACCTGTTCACCGGCAAAAAGAACATGGGCGGCACCAATGTCGCGACGCCCCGCTTGGCCGTGCTGTTCACGCCTGGCGAAAAATTCGAGTGGCTAGTGAATGCGTCCGCCACCATGAACCACAGCCCACAGCAGGGCTTGCGCAATGCGAACGGGCCAACGATTCCGCCCTATCAGGCGCAACCGTTGAGCTGCACCTTCTTCGGCTTCTGCGGCCCTAATACCGATCCGCGCTTCACGACCAACTCGAATTGGACCAAGCGCGCCGATGTGTTCCAGTACCAGATCGCGTCCAACATGTCCTATGAGCTGGAGCCGGTGACGATCAAGTCGACGACCGGATACTGGCGCTATGCGGGCTACAACAACTCCGACGTCGACGGCCTGCCGATCGACGGCATCACCGCGATCGACAACCGGCAGGGCTCGTCCGCAATCAGCCAGCAGGTCGTCGTGTCGTCGAACAAGGAGGGCGGCCTGGATTTGAACGGCAAGCTGGACTGGTTGGTCGGTGCCTATTACTTCCACCAGAACTATTCGTTCGAGCAGCCGCTCGTGATCTTCGCGCCGCCTGAACTGCTTCAGGACCAGCATGGCGAAACGCGAAGCATGGCCGTCTTCACCCACCTGGTGTTCAACATCACCGACAAGCTCGCATTGTCATACGGCTTCCGTGAGACCTGGGACAAGAAGCACCACGATTACACGATCGCCGGTGTGCTGGGGCTTCCCAACACGCGCTACTTCGACGATCCGATCAGCTTCAGCAACTCGTCGTCGGAAGCGGGCATCAGCTACAAGCTCAATGAAGAGAAGATGGTCTATTTCCGCTATGCGCAAGGCTATCGTGGCGGCGGATTCGTTGGTGCGCCTTCCGTTCCCGTGGCTGTCGCGAACTTGACTGGGGCCAATTCCTACAGCCCGGAAAAAGTCGGTTCCTTCGAAGTCGGCGTGAAGGCGGACTGGCTGAACAAGAAGCTCAGAACCAACCTCGCCATGTTCATGGGGAACTACAAGAATCTGCAGCGGTCGATCACCAAGGCGATCCCTGTGGCGCCTGGCTTCGTGACGGCGGTCCAGAACGCCGCGGGCGGCAAGGTTCAAGGTGTGGAACTGGAGCTGACAGCGGTGCCGACAGATTCCCTCACGTTCTTTGTCACCTTGGGTTATCTGGACGCGAAGTACAAAGACTTCATCGCCGATATCACCGGTGGCGGCGTCACGGACAACAGCGACATTCCGTTCGCCCGCGCCCCGCGCTGGACGTTCAATGTCGGCGGCGACTACGTGATGGATCTTCCCAAGGGATGGGGTACAGCGACGTTCAACGCCAACTGGGAATACCGCACCTCGACGTCGCTCTCGGAAGTGCCCGCGCCCGTCGTGCTCCAGGGCCCGGTGGCCGTCGTCAACGCGGGTCTCAAGTTCATGGATGCGTCGGAGAAATACTCTCTGACGCTCTATGGCAAGAACATCCTCAATCGCTACTACTTCGGATCGGCGACGAGCAACGCCATCACGTTCGCCGTCTTCGAGGCGGAGCCCGCGACCTACGGCATCACGCTGAGCGCGAAGTTCTAGACCGAAGAAACTCGGCAAGAGTGTTGGAGGGGCGAGGTCACACTCGCCCCTCATTTCTTTGCAGCACCGCAACCCCTCAACCGATGCGTCTCCGAGCCCACAGGCGCCGCAGCGCGGCGAGCTGAAAATGATCCCACCGATAGCCGCTGCGACGGAACACGATCACGCCCATCGCCGTGGTGACGAACGTCTCCGTCAGCGTCGAAGACATCGCGGCGCCGATGGCGCCATGCGCCGGACAAAGAAGCACCATCGCGATGAGGTTGAGCGCAGCAGACACTGCGACGATTGCGGCGACCTCGCTCTTCATGCCGAGAGGCAGCATGATGCTTACCCCCAGGGCATTGTTCAGGCCGACAAGGAAGGGAATGGGCGCGAGCCATTGAACCACGGGCACCGCCGGCGCAAATGTCGGCCCAAGAACGAGCGGAACGCCCCAGGGAGCAGACAGGTACATGACCGCGCTGAGCACGAATGTGGCTCCCCCCTGCCCGATCAACATGCGCCACATGAGCTGCCGTGCGGCCGCCCGGTCTCTCCCGAGAAGATTATTGATTCTGGGAAACAGGGCCGTGCTCACGGGGCCGATGAGGGTTTGCACGGCACGGCGGATCCGGTCCGCGCCGTGGTAGAACCCCACTTGCGAGGTCGGGGCGAGCGCGCTCAAAATCAGAACGGTGCTCTGGGTGTACAGATTGACGGCGCTCATCGATAGAAAGAGATGGGCGCCGGCGCACAGCTGGCTCCACATGCCCTGCACATCAAATCTCACGGGAAACAGCGGCACCAGCCGGCCGGCTATATAGAGCGACACCACGGCCGGAATGAAATTGCACAGCCCGGGAATCAGGGTCGCCAACGCGACATCGGATGGCTCATGGACAAACAGAACCAACAGCGGGATGGACAGGATCCGGCTCACGATAGACGCCGTGACCAAGCCACCCATGCGCTCGAGCCCCTGGAGAAACCAGCCGACGCTCAGCATGGAAGTGAGCACCTGCACGGACGCCGCGAGCATGACGAGGCCAAGCCCCCCGAGCGAAGGCATCACCGTCATCACGACGCCGAGGCCCAGAAACGAAACCGCCCCGAGCCCCATGCGCGCCCAGTAGGTATCCCAGAGGATATGCTGAAGCCTTTGCGGGTCGTTCGCATGGCGCGCCACTTGCTGAGTGGCGGTCAGGGAAAATCCCCAATCCGTGATCAAGGTCATCACCGAGACGACGCCAAGGGCAATGCCGAACACACCAAAATGCTCGACCCCCAGGACGCGCGACAAATAGGGCAGCGTCACCAACGGGACGAGATAGGCCACGCCCTGAAGAATGTAGAGGAACGCGATGTTCTTTCGGACCGTGCTCATCCGGTTGACGTGGACCCGAGCTCTTTTATCACAACGCAGGCTTGCTGATGGCTCGGAACATATCCGATGTAGTCGAAGCCGATTTGTCGCTCTGCGATAAATTCCTGAAAGGCTTTGTGCTCGTCCTGCCGCCAGGTTGGATGGTTGAAATACTCGTCGAACACAATGACGGTTCCCGGGACGATGCGCGGTCCCAGATTGCAAAAGATTTCGCGGGTGGACGAATAGAGATCGCAGTCCACATGCAGAAAGGCGACAGGCTCCGTATTGCCGGCCACAAACGCCGGCAAGGTCTTGTCGAACCAGCCGACATGCAATTGGACATTGGACTGGACCGATGGAGCCCTTTGTGCGAACGCGCCCCTCTCAAATCCAGTGTGCCAGTCCTCCGGCAATCCCTCAAAACTGTCGAAGCCGTGCACAGTGACGGAGATCTGCTTCGCGATGTGATTGATTGTCTTGCCGCTCGCGACGCCGAATTCGAGATAGGACCCCTCGATAGAAACGCGGCTCAAGGCGAAGGTGAGAAGATCGAGGGAGGATGCGAAGGCTCGCGCACGCGGCAAATGCGCGATGCAGTAATCGGCGGTGTCCATGGCCGCCCGGAGCTGGATGAGCTCACCGATGTTGTAGCCGTCGGCGCCCACGAACGGGAGCTTCAGCCAGGCGCGCTGAATCACTTTTGCCGCATATCGACCTAGGACAGGCACTGCGAACCTCCTCCAGCGATGGAAAAAGAGTGCGTTGGCGTTGGCTCCCGGGACCTGTTCTCGGGTGGTGTGATCGTATAGGCCCGGCTTCCTCCGAACAGGCGCTTCTCGAGTAACCAGCGCAGCCTCGCCCTGAACGACCGCACACGCGGCGCGGGAAGCGGCAGGACGGACACGCCTGCCAGGCCGGCGTAGTCATCGAGAAGACCGGTCCTGAGCAAATCCTCTTCCTGGGTGAAGAACGAAAAATGGGACACGACCAGATGTCCGATGATCCGACCGGGCTTGCCGGTCATGCTCGGCAACACGGCCGAAATCCATTCCTCATCATCCTCGCCAAGCGGACAGAACGTATCACCCAATGTGGCGACATCTTCACCGAAAAAGCCGATGCAGTTTATGGAGAACCGTGACAGAGAAATGTCGAAGTTCGGCACGTGGAAAACCAGCAAATTGCCCTGCTTGAGCATTTCGATAAACATGCGGTGAAGCGCTTCGGCAAAGCGCCAGCTGCGCCAACCATGCACACAGCTCGCAGATGCAGACAGATTTGCGCTGATACCTATATGGCTATGATATTTCAACAGCCAGGAGCAGATCGCGTTGTTGATTACGAGCGGAGACCACCAGGTGTATTTCCCTCGTTCGGCTGACGCCGCCCGATAGAAGGCGGCCCCGAACTGCTCCGGCAGATAAAGTACGTCGTCGTCCATCTTTATGTAAAAGGTCGAACAATCGCTCGCGCGCCTATAGAACTGATTGATCGACCCGTTGGACCCATCAACTGAAGGCGCATCGACAATGCGTATCTTCTTATGCGTCTTGGCGAGCTCTCGAATATAGGTGCGATCGGCCTCTGCCCGGCAATTGTCCCACAGGTCCCATCTTTCGATGGTCTCATCGCGAAGAATATAGGTCTTCAGAATTTCCAGATAAGCGCGGCGGCCTGCCGGAGTTACGGCCACGATATGACAACTCATACATTCTCTCCACGGCCCAACACTGTCCTGTGAAGGGCTTCATTACAAGCCGATGATGTTCAGGCCCATGGCGATTTTCAGCATGCGATACATATGGGGCTTCAGGCGATACCGATTGAGCCTCCAAAAGTTCCGCTCGACCTGTCCGTCCGTCCGAATGCCTTCCAGCGCACGGAGGCGAGTGTTTTCCAATCCGTATTTCTGGAGCACCTCGTAGCGGTCCTGAAAGGGCGAGAGGTCCGATCCGTTTTTGTACTGCGCCCCCCTGCCGATTTCCCGCGTATGCAGGAGCGCGGCGGTGTCGATGATCACGAGGCGCTTCCCGGCGCTCGCGGTGCGGCGACTCCAGACGTAATCCAAGCCCCAGCTCGAGTTGTTCTCCCGAAACTGCGGAAGGAGATCGCTCAGCGTGTCGCGCGCGAAGATGGGGCACATGACCTCGACAAAATTGGTGTAGCGATAGCGGTAATGGCGGCGCTGAAGCGTCACCCGATGACTGAAATAGGACCGCGCATCCAGAGAGGGCTGGGCGATGGCCGCGCCCGACTCTGCCGCGACGTCGAAAATCTGGCTCCAGCTCCCCATGGCGACCTCGAGGTCATCATCGGGACATCCGATCCAGTCGTAGCGCTCGAGAAATTGCGGGTGACGATCGAAGCAATCCGCGAGGCCCAGATATTTGGGGCCTTTTTCCTGGGAAAGGCTGACGCCGTCCGGCAACGCGCCGAAGGGCTCGGCCCGGTTGCCGAAATAGCTGATGTGAAGATCCCAGTTTCGGTTCGTGCCTTCCAGCGCGAGCCAGCCCGGATGCAGCGAACGGTCACCCGCTCTCAACACAAGAAGATTTCGCCGGCTCATTCCGCTGCCTGAATACAGACCGCAGGCGCGATTCGCTTCTCGAACAGCGCGAGCGCCCGCGCGCAGGCCTGGTCCATGTTGTAATAGGCGTAGTCGCCGAGCCGGCCCGCAAACCAGACCTTGCCTTCTTCCGCGCGCGCCAGATCCTGATAGGGCTTCAATTGCGCCGCCGTGTCCGGCGTCGGAATGGGATAGTAAGGCTCGTTCCTGCCGGCCTCGAAGGCTTCCGGATATTCCTCCACAAGCACGGTCGACGGGGATGTCTGACCGGTCAGATGCTTGATCTCCGTGATGCGCGTGAAGTCGAATTCGTTGGGATAGTTGACCGTTCCCACGGGTTGAACGAGCGAATAACTCTCCTCCCGCAGGCGGAAGCGGATGCTGCGGTAGGGCAGGCATCCATGGCGGAAATCGAAATACTGATCGATGGGCCCGGTAAAGATCACCCTTGCGTCCGGATAGACCGTTTTCACGCTGTCGAAATCGGTCGAAAGCGCGACCTCGATGTTGGGATGGTCCAGGATCTTCCGGAACATCTCGGTGTAGCCATCTCTCGGCATCGCCTGATAGGTGTCCTGGAAATAGCGGTCATCCCTGGTGATCGAGACGGGGACACGAGCGGTCACGGACGGATCGAGATCCTCCGGGCGGAGCCCCCACTGCTTCATCGTGTATGACTTGAACACGTGATCGTAGATGTAATCAGCGAGAAAAGTGAGCTGGGAATCGCCGCTCTCCCGCAGCTTCAGAATCGGAATCTTTTTGCCGTATCCGTAAATGCGGATCAGGCTTTGAGCGAGATCCTCCGCCAAGAATCGCGGGAAAAGCGCTGCGATAGCGTTGAGATTGAACGGCAGAGGAACCGCGTTCCCTTCCACCATCCCCAGAACGCGATGGTAGTAGGGGCGCCATTCCGTGAAGCGGGAAAGGTACTGCCAGACTTTAGCGCTGTTGGTGTGGAAAATGTGCGGTCCGTATTTGTGGACCAGCAAGCCGTGGCTTCCGACGTAATCGAAAGCATTCCCCGCGATGTGATCGCGCCGGTCGATCACGAGGACGGGCTCCAAGAGCTCCGACGCTATCCGCTCGGCGAGCACGGCTCCTGTGAAGCCCGCCCCAACGATCAGCCACCGATATCGTGCCATTCTCACCTTGTGGACTTGGGTCGACGTCACGCAAAATGAAAACACTTCCGTGCCGCAAGCTTGCGGCGCCGGGCGCTAGAGGTGGTGGCCCTCCCAACTTCCTTTATTTTACAATTTTGAATACGAATAGGCTCAACACAAAAACTTTACCGTGCTTCGACAGGCCTGTCTTCAAGAATTCGCAGCGCCTACTCCTTTGGAGAATGGAGCCTCCCCCTTTGGGCTGTGTGCAATGTTGGGAGGCGAGGTCAGCTCCCGGCTTTGCAAATGCTGCTCTCCATACAGACACGACAAGCCTTGAGGATGATTCGAACTGAGGCCAGAGAACGGGCTTTTCCGGGGCAAGAGCAGTGCGGGCCTCGACCACTGAACTCTACGCCTAGACCACGTTCAGAGCAGGGTGCCCCGGAGGAGCAGCAAAGCCACGCTGAAATAGATGACGAGGCCCGTCACATCCACGAGGGTGGCGACGAACGGGGCCGAGGCGCTTGCGGGATCGAAGCCGAGCCGCTTCAGCGCGAAGGGCAGCATCGAGCCGGCCAGCGAGCCGAACGTGACGATGCCGACGAGCCCGGCGCCGACGGTGAGCGCAATCATTCGCCAATGCGGGCCGTAATCGAAAATGCCGAGTTTCTGCCACGCGGCGATGCGGATCATGCCGATCACGCCCAGAATGGCTCCGAGCGTCGCGCCGGTCGGAATTTCGCGCACCGCCACGCGCCACCAGTCGCGCAAGCGCAGCTGGCCGAGCGCCAGCGCCCGGATGAGCAGCGACGTCGCCTGGGAGCCGGAGTTGCCGCCGGAACTCATGATGAGCGGGATGAACAGGGTCAGCACGACGGCCTTGGCAAGCTCGTCCTCGAAATGCTGCATGGCGCTGGCCGTCAGCATCTCGCCAATGAACAGCGCACAGAGCCAGCCGGCACGCTTGCGGATCATGTTGGCGAAACCGATCTGCAAATAGGGCTCGACCGTGCCTTCGACGCCGCCGAACTTCTGAACGTCCTCGGTGCTTTCCGCGACGATGGCGTCGATGACGTCGTCGACGGTCACGATCCCGAGGACCTGGCGGCGCGCATTCAGAACGGGCACCGCAAGCAGGTCGTGAATGGAGATGAGCCGGGCGACCTCCTCGCGGTGGGTGTCGCCTTTCACGGTGATGGGCTCGCGGTTGGGCCCGAGCTCGACGATGGGCTGCTGCGGCTCCCCCGCGATGAGCTGGCGCAGCGTGACCACCTTCACCAGCGTCCGCGTCGCGGGGTCGAGGACATGGATGGCATAGACCGTCTCGCGCGTGCGCTCGACCTCGCGAATATGCTCGAGCGTTTGCGCGACCGTGTAGGTGGCCGGCACGCTCACGAACTCGGTCGTCATGATGCTGCCGGCGGTGCCTTCGGGATAGGCGAGCAGAAGCTGCAGCGACTTGAGCGTCTCGGGGTCGACCCGCGCGAGCAGCTTGGCGTGATCGTGCCCGTCGAGCTGATGGAGAATGTCTGTCGCTCGGTCGGCCGACATGCCTTTGAGGATGCGTCCGGCGAGCTCTTCCGGAAGCTCGAGAATGAGCTCGCCGGCCCGAGCCAGCTCGGGCCGGTCGAACACTTCGACGGCGCGCTCGACAGGGAGACGCACAAGGACCGAGGCCGCGGTCTCGAGGTCCTGCTCGTTCAACCGTTCGACGATGTCGGCGACATGAAGGTCTTGGAAAGCGCGATCCGGAACCGGACTTGCCGCAGCGGACGCCTCGACGGGCGTGAGAAGATTGTCTTGCATCGCTCACCTCCGGGTCCGCCGTCGCAGCGGCCCGTGGCGAGCTGACCTTCGGGTCAGGCGACGGGCAGCCGGGACGGCATGGACGATCGACACCTGTCGCTTGGCATGGTCAAAATCCTGTGGAGCGCGGCGCTGAGGCCGGGCGCGCGGTCAATAGGCCCCGCGCCGGAAGCGGTCAACGCACGAAAGCGTGAGCGAATTCAGTCCGAAGCGCAATCAGCCTTTGAACTCGTCGAGCGCGACGAAGAACGCCGTGTCGCAGGAGGCGTGGCGGAACGGCTTGGCTTTCGCATAGGCCGCGGAGTCGTACCACTTCTTGATGTCTTCCTTGGTGTCGAATTTCAGAATCACGATGTGATGCCCGGGAAGCTTTCCCTCGAGCAGAAGAGGATTGTCGTCAATCGAGACCACCTCGAACTTGATCCCTTCCATCGAAGCGAAGCCCACTTCGCTGTACTTCTGAAAGCCCTTCACATCGTTGATGTCGACGGCGGCAAGGAAATAGGCAGCCATGGTGTCCTCCTGTTCTGTCGTTCAGCTCAAGACCTTAATGACAGTTCATAAGAGCCTCAAGCGCACCGCGGCGAAGGGCTTATGATTGAAAGACTGTCCCATCTCCCAACATCTGTCGGCTCGGTGAACGACGCATTCAAAACAGGTTCAATGCGACGGGTCCATTCTTCGCCCCATCGCGCCACTTCGTCGGGGCCCATCACAGCGGCCCAAGAGAGACGAATGGGCATTTGAACCGGAGATGTTCCCATGCATACGCGTTTGATTACCGCTCTCTCGTTGGCCACCGCGCTTGCGGCCGGCACCGCTTTCGCTGCCGACATGTCGGCGCCGAGCACCGGCGCCGCGTCGCCCACACCTTCAACGGCCGCGCCGACCACATCATCCACCACGACGACAACGACGTCGTCACCGGCTGGCAAGATGGAAAGCGAGAAAGCAACCACCGCGTCGGGCACGATCAAATCCTTCGACGCCAAGAGCCAGACGCTCGTGTTCGAGGATGGAACGAAATACAAGCTGAATGCGAGCATGAAGGGCGACGACCTGCATGCCGGCCAGAAGGTCACGGTGACCTATCAGATGGAAGGCAAGCACATGGTCGTGACGCACTACGACATCAAAGCCTAACGGCTTCAAAGCCTAGTCATTGACGGCACCGGGGTCGCGGCGCGGCCCCGGTGTCCGTTCGCAGGAACCTTCCCTGACCAAATTTGTCGCCGCATCCGCATCGATCGTCGCCAAGCGGTGACAAACCTCGCGCGAGCCCTCGATGCGTCCCCTGTCATAGGCGCCCCTGTCGGAGACGCCCTTGTCGGAGGGGCCCTTGTCGGAGGGGCCCTTGTCGGAGGGGCCCGTGACCGCCGCGACGGCGCCGACCAGAACGATGATCCCCGCCACCGTGAGGAGCGTTCGGCCAAGCTCCATAACGGCCGCGAATGCACGGCGTCCAAGAGATTTCAACACGGCTTCCCCCGACCTATCGTTTTTGTTGGACCGCTTGCGCGCGACGCGCTCGGAGCTTCCTCACGCCGCGCATCACTGGGACTTGAACCTGCGACTGATTAAAGGACAAATGTGAAATCCATTTGGCCGCCGCTATGAACCCCAAACTTCTTTTCGGCGCAAGCGAATTAAACCGGCGGCCCCAACCCCTTGATATCAGGCATGTTCCGCTCGCCAAGACTTGCTTTCTTCTGAGAAGTGTTTGCCATCGCAAAGCCAAATGCGCATTCTCGGCAGACGCACATCTCAAGGGGAAGCCATGCCGAAGCTGCCGGACGACATCTTTACCGAGCCTGAGGATTTTTCGCCGGACACGCTCGCCAATCTGGGCCCGCTCCGTCGCCTGGCCGGCGTGTGGCAGTCGGATAAGGGGGTGGACATCAACCCGAAAGCGGATGGGCCCGAGCGCAGGGTGTTTCGCGAACACATCCGAATGGACCCTATCGATCCGCAGACGAACGGCCCTCAACTTCTCTATGGGCTCCGCTACCACATTCACATCAACACACCGGAAGAAGCCATCACGTTCCACGATCAGGTTGGCTATTGGCTGTGGGAGCCGGCGACCGGGCTCATCATGCAGACCCTCGCCATTCCGCGCGGCCAGGTGTTGCTTGCGGGCGGAACGGCCGGACCCGACGACAAGACAATTTCGGTGGAAGCACGGCGCGGCGAGTCGAAGTTCGGAATCTGCTCGACCCCATTTCTCGACAAGGCGTTTCGCACCGACTATTACCGCATCGACATCACCTTCAACGATGATGGCAGCTGGAGCTATGTGACGCGCACGGATCTCGCGCTGCGCGGTGAGACGCCGCCATTCGATCACCGCGACACCAATACGCTGCGGCGGATCGCGCCGCCGACACCGAACCCGCTTGTCGGTCTTCTGAGGGACGGCAAATCAGGCTAGCGCTCGAGCGCGCGCGTTGCAGGGATTGATGACCGTTCCCGGGAGAATCGCAGTGAAATTTGCCACGCTCATCGAAGCACCCGCCGGCGGCGTCGAGACCTTGCAGCAATGGGTCTCAACCGACTATGTCCCTCGCATCGCGTCGGAGACGCGGACGCTGCGCGGCTGTGTCTATCGTCTTGGTCGCGCCTCGCCAGGCACGCCGTTCGACGCCGCCGCCGCCACGCTCGATCCCAACTTCGGAAAGCTGGACGCGCTGATTGAGAGCTGGTTCAGCTCGGCCGAGGATTTTCGCCGGGAGATACTGCCGCTCGAACGTCATCTCGCGCAGCGAAATCTGCGTTATGCCAGCTACCATGTGACGCCGCGCCTCCAGCTCGATCCGCGCATCGCGGAAGCCGGACCGAACGGCGTGCGTCCTGGGATCACGACCGTCTGCACCATTCGCTGGAAGCCGAGCCTCCCGCCGGAAAAAGCCGC
>Ga0081455_10001203_pt1 | contig 32430 bp, 25 predicted proteins | sample TabmetS3T2R1_FD_70207 | JGI IMG/M metagenome (GOLD analysis project Ga0081455, IMG submission 70207) | Tabebuia heterophylla rhizosphere microbial communities from the University of Puerto Rico - S3T2R1 | ecosystem: Host-associated > Plants > Roots > Rhizosphere ...
ACTAAATGCTGCAGCGCGAAGCTGGGAGTCGCGGCGGACATGAGCGAATCGTCGATGTCGAATTCGGGCCGCAGCCGATCGGAGAATCGCGCCTCTTCTATGGCGACGTACTGCCGGACGAGTTCAAGCTCTTCTCCGAGGGGAACTTCATTCATACGATGTCTGCTCAGCGTTGTTCGCAACACTTCGCTCAACTGCTCGACGATGCGCACGGCGGCCTGGCGGTCGTTGTCACGCACGAACACGGCGATAGTATTGAGCGTGTTGAAGAGGAAGTGGGGATTCACCTGCGCCTGAAGCGCGGCGAAGCGCGCGTTCGAGAGCTGTTCGGAAAGGCGCGCTAACTGCGCGTCGCGCTCGCGGGCTTCGACGAAGTAACGGGCGGCATGCTCAACGCCGACGACGCAGAGGTAGACGGCGACGCCGAACGGCAGCGTGATGAATATCCAGCTCAGCCAGTCCAAGCCTGCATTATGGTAAAACTGAGCGTCCTGCATCGCCGCGCGCAGGGCGTTCGGATCTAACAACAACATCAGCGCCCATTTGAGCGCCTTGCCGCACGTCGCCCAGGCCACGCAGAACAGCAAAGAGATCACGAGGTGCGACACGGCGCGCCGCGTAAGATGCGGTCTTACCAGCGGCAGGCGTTGCGAGATCGCGAAGACCCCCGGAGTGAGAAAGGCGTAGATAAACCAATCGCCGCTCTCAAACAGCAACTCGCGCACGGTCACCGGGTCCCATCCGCTGATATGCGTTTGGGCGATCCGGTTGATGGCCGCGAACCCGGCTGGCAGAATCCAGGCGGCCGAAACCAGCGCCCATGGTCGAAGAAGTCGGGTTTGAAGACCTTGAGAGATTCGCACATCGCCAAAGTATTGCAGGCGGAGTTTGAAGGCAAGGACATCAAGTACGCCCGCACGATTGATGACCGTTCGCGTCAGCAGACACGCCGCTCACGTATTCATTGTTGTCGCATAACATCCCACGACTTAGAGTACGTGGCGCCGATCGTCCTTTCAGCCATAGTGAAAGATTTGAGGAACTACCGATCCTTATTTTCCTCTCCTACATATTCCTGTTGTCAAAACCGAAACAGGAATATGTAGGAGAGGAAAATAAGAGTGGATGATTTCTACAGTCTTCCACCTATGACCGAAACGACGATCAAAGCCTAAATATCCGACTTCGGGAGGTTACGATGATGATTCTGCGGGTTTCAATTTCGTCGCTCTTGTCATTCATTCTTGGCGCCGCCCTATTCGCAGCCTTTAGGCCTGCCGCCGGCTCCGTCGCAAAAGCTGTGACTGTAGAAACCCAGGAAGACCGGGCGGCCGACGCGGCGGCCATCCGCGCTCACATAGAGAGCATCTTCCAGGCGTTTATCGACGGCGACATTGACAAGATTCATGCGACGCATTCGGATGATTGGCGGGGATTTTTGGAAGGCTCCCGCGTTCCGATCAAAGGCATTGACGAGTATATGAGGTCCAACGGCATCGAGTGGCCTAGACCCGCCAACGCGCCCAAAACGACTCCTTACTTCCCTGCGGGGACCCGCTATCGGGTCAATAACTTCGACGTACATTTTTATGGCCCTGAGTTGGCTGTGGCCTCCTTCTTCGGCGACTTCGAAAGAAACATCGGCGACGTTACAGTCACGATGCGGCGATTCCGCATAATGGACGTCTACGCCAAACGGAAAGGGAACTGGATTCAGGCCGCGTCTCATACGGTGATCGATCCTGACTGGCGTCTGGAACAGATGTCAAAACCGGCGACCGTAACGACACAGATTCGCGAACAAATACTGACCGCGCGAGAGGCCGTTTGGAAAGCCTATTTCGCCAATGATCGGGCCGCATTGGAAAGGCTGATTCCGGACGAGGCGATCGCCATCAACGATGGTTCGAGCGAATGGTCTAACAAGGCGGCGATCCTCGCCGCAGCGAAAAGATTCGCCGACAGTGGCGGGAAATTGGTCAGATTGGAGTTCCCGAAAACCGAGATGCAAATATACGGCGGCGCCATCATCATATACACTACCTACATCTGCGAAATCGAATCGAATGGAAAACGAGTAACGCAAAGCGGTCGCGGCACGGAAATCTTTGTTCGCCGTGGAAATGAACTGGTCAATGCCGGCTGGCATCTCGATTCTGGGAAGTGAGGTTTGTTAAAGGTGGTTGTCTTGCCGGCGTCTATGATCGCGTGTTAGCATCGTCTTCGCAGTTACAGGCTGCCACCCGTCCGCGGAAAGGGATGATCCCACCTACACTTTAAAGGAAACCGAGCATTGCTCACTCTTTTGCCCGTCAGCGGACACCGGGCGTGATAAGGGGGAGATATGTCTCGTCATCTACCACAACATCCGAATCTCGAATATCTCAAGAAGCAGGCGAAGGGATCGTTGCGCGATATGCGACGGCGAAATCCCGCCTTCAAACTCGCCGACGCGCAACACGCGATCGCGCGTGAGTATGGGTTTTCGAATTGGCCGAAACTCAAAGCGCACGTGGAATCATTACAGACGAATCCATTCGTGGGCGTCTGGACGGCTAACCTTTCGAAATCGAAGCGCCATTCGGACAGCCCTTTCCACAGCGCAACTCTTCACGTCGATGTGGTTGGCGACACGGTCACAATAACTGACGTCGTTGTAGACACTTCAGGGAGAGAGGAGCGGCACAAGAACACCTTGCGGTCCGACGGGAAGGAACATCCGTCGGAATACGGCGGCTACCTGCTTGTCGCCAGATGGCTTAGCTCACACGCCCTTGAAGCGGTCGTGAAGAAAAACGGCGAGGTCGAGGGCCGGGTCACGTACGAGGTTTCGGCCGACAGCGCGACCCTGACCATCTTAGCCGGCGATCGAGTGATTGTGTGCGATCGCCAGTAGTTGGACATATGAAATGACGGGAAGCGAGGGCGCTCACGGTAATCGCCCGAAGCATTATTGATCACGGAGGCGTATATGATAGTCAACCAGTCTGCGCCGAAAGCAATAGTGGTACCCGTCCTCGTCTACGAAGAAGTGGAGAAAGCTATCGAATGGCTCTGCGGCACATTCGGTTTCACGGAGCGTCTGCGCGCTGCGGGTCCCGGCGCCATCGTCACCCATGCGCAACTGACTGTCGCGGAGGGCGCTGTCATGTTGGGCCGTCAGGGCGCCGAGTTTCGGCCTCCACGGCCTGGCGAAGTATGCCAATACGTGGTTGTGCATGTTGAAGACGTTGACCAACATTTCGAGCATGCCCGGCAATGCGGCGCCCGGATCTTGAAGGCGCCAACGGACATGCCATTCGGGGAGCGGCAATACACAGTGGAGGACCCTTGGGGTCACCGGTGGACGTTCTCCCAGTCCATCGCTGATGTCGCCCCCGAGGCATGGGGCGCGCGCCAGCCCGGATCAATTGAATGAGCGGCCTAACCCGAAACCAAACCTCAGGTCTCTTGATCAAGGAAAGACATGGGCTGAAGTAATGATCATTGAGGCTCAATGCGCCGAATGACGCCGCCTAACCCGCCGCATGCGCCGTAGCGGCAACTACGTAACACGGTGATGCGGGGCGTTAGACGGCAACATAGGAGAATCATATGGCCAGCGCGGTCGAAAATATTACGAATACTGAGCGTATTATCATGCTTGAGCGCGGCGCGCTTGACCGGTGGGGTAAAGGCGATCCCGGTGGTTTCCTGGATCTATATTCGACCGATATCACTTATTTCGACCCACTGACAGCAACGCGCATCGACGGTCATCAGGAGATGGTGAATTACTATGGTCCTTGGGTCGGGAAGATCAAAATCACGCGCTACGAGATGCTCAATCCACAGGTGGTAGTTGAAGGAGGTATGGCGCTTCTGACATACAACCTGGTGAATTACATTCAAGACGCGGAAGGTGTCGAAACTGTGGCGAGTCGCTGGAATTCAACGACGGTGTATCAGCAACGTGGTGGTCAATGGAAAACGATACATTCACACTGGTCATTCACGCGCCATATTGCATTTCAGAACATGTCGGCCGAGGCGTCTGAACGGCAGGGAGAATGAAACTGTGCTCGGTAGTGAGGTTTCGATGCGGAAAATCGCTAAACAATTTAGTTAGCAGACTAATAAATATTGAAGGAGCATTAAATGTTACCTATTCGGGGACTCTTTGAGATTGCGATACCTGTTAAGGATCTTTCGAGAGCGGAGACTTTTTATCGAGAAGTTCTCGGATTGGAAATTGGTATCAGAGATGAGAAAAGGAACTGGTTATTTCTGCGTGCGGGAGGACAGGCCGGAATGGTCGTTCTTCAGGAGAATAAAGGGGAATGGCCGGTCCAACACTTCGCATTCACCGTGGAAGAAAAAGATATCGAACAAGCAGCGAAAATACTAAAGGAACAAGGGGTGGAAATAGATGGCCCATATTTCCACGAATGGATGCCTGCGAAGTCTGTATACTTCAGTGATCCGGACGGACACAATCTGGAACTTTGTGCGACAGTAAGCAAGAGTCGGTAAAAAGCTGTAAAAGCAGTCAACCAGAGCAAACGCCGCCTAACCCAAAGCATGCGACGTAGCCGCAAACCACGCGGCGCTGTGATGCTGGGAGTGATGCCGACGGCCTTCCACTTGGAACAGCGGCATAATCCTTCAAAGGAGAATCCCAATGAGAGCCCTCCTGTATTTGGCTTCGGCGGCGCTGGCAGGGATGTTGACGCAGACGTCGATCGCGCTTAGCGCCGTCACGGTTATGGCTCAGAGCCAGTCGGCGCAGCCCCCTTTTCCTCCGCCTGGCAAGCTGGTTGATGTCGGCGGGTGGCGACTGCATCTCAATTGCACAGGCGAAGCCCGCGCTTCACAACCGACCGTGATCCTAGAAGCGGGCGTCGGCGATTTCTCGGTAGAGTGGAGCCTGGTCCAATCGGACGTCTCCAAATTCGCGCGCGTCTGCTCCTACGACCGCGCAGGCGACGGGTGGAGCGACCTCGGACCGCATCCGCGAACTCTGCGACAGATCGTCTACGAACTGCACACGTTGCTCAATAATGGCGGCGTGAAACCGCCTCTAGTACTTGTGGGACATTCCTACGGCGGCTGGCTGGTTCGTCTCTATGCTTCCACTTATCCGGCGGATGTCGCCGGAATGGTTCTCGTCGAGGCCGGCGCCGACAATCCGTGGCGCATGTTGCCCGATGGCAAACTGGCGCGTTCGGCTGACCTCGTGAAGGGGGCGCCGATTCCGGCGGTGAAGGTCTCCGGCCCATTACGAGTGAGTGACATTCCGCCGGACGCCTTAAGCCAAATGAAAGCCGGCGCACAGAAACTCGCACAGAGCCCGAACGAACCTCCACGCGACAAGCTGCCGCCCGACGCGCAGCGTATGCGCGCTTGGGCGCTCGCGCAGGTGGGGCACGTCGCCGCCGCCGTCAACCCGTTCGAGAACGAAGAGCTAGCGGGCTTGCGGGCCGAGCGGGCGAAGAGCGAACATCCGCTCGGCGACATGCCCCTGATCGTCTTGACCCGTGGAAAGTCGGAAGAAGAGGGTCCCGACGGGAAGGCCTTCGAAGCGGAGCACAGGCGGGATCATGCGGCCATGGCGGCGATGTCACGAAACGGGAAGCTGATCATTGCCGAAAACAGCGGCCATCACGTCCAAATCGATGAGCCGGAACTCGTCATCAAGGCGATCCGCGACGCGCTGGCGGCGACGCGAAAATGAGGGTTAATATGTTGAGCCTATGACAAGCAAACAGGTTCGGCTCATTTTCGGCGGCGCCTTCTTCGCCCTGCTGTCGGTCTATTGCACTGCGAGCTTCTACATCTGGCTTTACCCGCAAGGCAGCGATGGGGGTTGGCACGGTTCAGGCTCGTATGGCGAGTATCGCATTACCCGCATAGACCCACAAAGTCCGGCGAAAGATTTGCGCCCAGGCGACAAAATTATCGCTATCAATGGCGTGAAGGTGGCGGAGCATGCGGATGCGCTCGGTGATGAATACCGTCTGCCGCCGGGCTCGCGCTATGCGATGACCGTCGAGCGTGACGGCCGGGAACTGACTTTCACCTGGCAAACCATTGCGCGTCCGCGTGGATCCTTTCCGTCTAACAAACTGATCGCCCTGTTGTTTTGGCTCGTGGGGCTGCTAGTGCTTTTGCTCAAGGCGGAAGATCAACAGGCCTGGCTGTTGGCTTTGACGCTGGGCAGCTTTTCAACGCTGCTGGGCGGCGGGTTCCCTGGCGATATGCCGGCCGACTGGCTGACGCTGATGGTCGCCGTGGCGCGCATCGCCGGGCTTTTTTCGTTGCCGCTGCTGCTGCATCTGTTCCTCACCTTTCCCCAACCTTCGCCCTGGTTGCGGCGCTGGCCGGGGTTAACGAAGTGGCTATATGCGCCACTATGCCTGTTTGTGCTGCCGATTTTTGGCGTCAGCCGGTTGCCACTCGAATGGTCTACTCCAATCTTCAGTTGGCCGCCGATGCGTTGGCTGGGTCAGCACGGATTGCGGATGGCCGCCTATCAATCGCTGATGGCCTATCTGTATATGGCGCTGATCTGTTTGTGGCTGGGCTATCGCATGGCGGACACAGCGGGGCGGCGCCGGCTGCGCGTCGTAATGTGGGGCAGCCTGCTCGGCTTCGGCAGCCTCTTGTTGGTCCTCATAATGGAGGCGACCAACACGCAAGAGAAGCTGGCGACAATCTGGAGCTGGTTGCAGTCTTCGACGCTCTTCACGCTGCCGCTCGTGCCGATCAGCTTCGCGTACGCCATCGTGCGCCATCGCGTGATTCCGATCAGCCTGATGTTGCGGCGGGGCGCGCGGTATGTATTAGTTTCGCGCGGCTCGATTTTGTTAGAAATCCTCGTCGCGAATCTGGCCGTGATGTTGCTGCTGCTGTGGCTGTTCGAAAATTATCGGTTATCGCCCACATTGATCGTCATGATCACTGGCGGGGCCAGTGTGTTGGCGTGGCAATGTGCGGGCAAACTGCGACAGAGCTACTTAGCGCCGATAATTGATCGGCGGTTCTTCCGACAGGCGTACGATGCACAGCAAATTCTGGCTGAGTTGTCCGAATCGCTGCACACGACGAATGACATCCCGCGTTTGCTCGAAGCAGTCGCGCATCAATTGCAAGCTGCGCTGCAAACCGAAAGCGTGACCATCTTTTTGCGCGATGTACAAACGGGCGATTATGCCAGCGCGTACGGCTGTGTTTACAGCGCAGCAGAGAACCGCGCCTTACCTCTCCATGCCAGTTATCTGCTGCCACGCAATGCCGCAACGCTCGCCCAACTCGTACGGACCGGCGAGCCGCTCGAACTCGACGGCGGCGATCCGGAGTTCGATTTGGCGGCCAAGGTCCACACGCGGCTGACGGGCGAAGAGAGGCAAGCGCTACTCGAATTGAAAGCCTCGCTGCTGCTGCCGCTCAAGACGAAAGACGCGCTGCCGGGCGTCGTCGCGCTCGGCTCGCGCCTGGGCGATCTGCCGTTTTCCGGCGAAGACAAACGGTTGTTGCAATCGGTCGGCGCCGCAGCTTCGCTCGCGCTCGAAAACGCCCAACTGGTTGAACGCATGCTCGCCGAAGCGCGCCGCCGTCAGGAGATCGAGGCCGAAAACCAGCAACGCGCGAAAGAGATGGAAGAAGCGCGCCAGTTGCAGCTTTCGATGTTGCCGCAGGGCGTGCCGTATTTGCCCCACGCCGAAATCGCGGCCTATATGAAACCGGCCACCGAAGTCGGCGGCGACTATTACGATTGGCGCCTCGGCGCGGACGGGGCTTTGACGATCGCCATCGGCGACGCGACCGGACACGGTTTGAAAGCGGGCACGATGGTGACGGTCACGAAAGGCTTGTTCAATCACTTGGCCGAACAAGCCGACCTCGTCGCCACGCTCAGCCAGACCTCACGCGCGTTGAAGCGGATGAACCTGCGTTCGTTGTTTATGGCGATGACGCTGGTCCGGCTGAAAGGCAATCACTTGCAATGCAGCGTAGCCGGGATGCCGCCGATTTTGATTTTTCGCGCCGCGACGCGGACCGTCGAAGAGATTCCCTTGCGCGGCGCGCCGCTGGGGGGACTGACCGATTACGCTTACCGTCAGGCCGAGACCATCTTGTCGGTCGGAGACGTCGTGCTATTGCTGAGCGACGGTTTGCCCGAACGTTTCAACGCGGCGGGCGAAATGTTCGGCTACGACCGCAGCAAAGAATCGTTGCTGGCAAATGCGCATGCCGCGCCGCAGGCCGTCATCGACCGCTTGCTGCAAACGGGCGAAGACTGGGCGGCCGGCAAAGCCGCGGACGATGATATGACCTTCGTCGCTTTGAAAATGAAATAGGTAATCCGCCGAATTTTATCGTTTGATGGGTTGAACAACTGTGCTATAAACGAGACGGCGTCCTTAGAGGCAAGAGTGGCAGGAAGGTGGCTCCAAGTCTTGCCAGTAAGCAAGGCTGTGGAGCCTTCATATCGTGTTGAGACGCCCTGAAACAAAAAAGTCGGCGAGCGATGTACCGTAGGTTGTCCAAGGGGGCGGAGGCTTCGTAACCAAACCGCTCGATGACAACTGAACTCTTCATTAATCAAGCCTCCGCAGGTTGGACAACCTACGGTACATTTTTCCGTGGAGACCTCAAGATGGCTCACAAAACAAAAGAGATGAAATTCCTTGCCACACCGGAAAAGGGAGAAGTCTCCGCCTTGCTGATTCGGCCCGCCGACGCGAGCCATATGCTTGTCCTCGGCCACGGAGCCAGCACGAACATGCGGCATGCCACACTCCATACCATTGCGGAGCGGATGGCCGACGCTAGCCTAGCAACCTTTCGCTATAACTTTCCTTACATGGAGCGCGGAACGGGACGCGACTCGCAGGAGGTCTGCACGGCGACCGTTCGCTCAGCGGTCGCGGCGGCGCGCAAGGCCGCCCCCGACCTTAACCTTCTGGCTGGCGGCCATTCCTTCGGCGGGCGCATGACTTCCACGGCGGCCTCGGAGGCGCCACTCGAGTACGTAGACGGTCTGGTCTTTTTCTCCTTCCCGTTGCATCAGCCTGGCAAGCCTGACACGAAGCGCGCTGACCATCTCAGCGCGGTCACGGTCCCGATGCTCTTTCTCAGCGGCACGCGCGACGAGATGGCGAGCCTCGACCTTCTACAACCCGTCTGCAAAAAGCTCGGCAAACGCGCAACACTCCACCTGCTGGACACCGCCGATCACGGCTTCCGCATTCTCAAACGCTCACGCAAGAGCGATGAAGATGTGTTCGTCGAGATGGCTCGCGTCCTCAAGGGGTGGGCCGGGAGTTGGCGTCTTGTGAAATGAACGTCCTTATCGTCTACAGGAGGCGACGATGAAAGCAGTATTCAGAAGCGCATCGCCCTACGCCGACGACGCTATGAACCTTCCGGTTCAGAACGTCGACGCGGCGATTCCGTACTACGAAAAAGTGTTCGGCTTCCGCGTCGTATCACGACAAGACGCGCCGCATAAGTCGGTTATTCTCGCGCGAGACGGTATCCAAATCGGCCTGGCAGAGAACGGAGGCGATCCGACGCAGGAAGGATGTTTCTTCGAGGTGGACGACGTTGAAACCGCCTTCGCGGAATTGAAGTCGAATGGTTTAGAAAAAGAAGAAGCAGGCTTCCGAATCGACCGACACGGGGACACTTCTTGGAAAGTCTTTTTCGTCGTGGCCCCTGACGGCCTTTGTTACTGCCTCGGCGAACGGCAAAGTTAAGAATGGAGGTTTCTATGGCCGAACTTAAGACAAAGCGCAATGACGCGTCCGTTGACGACTTTCTCGACGCCATCAAAGACGAACAGGTCCGCAAAGACTGCCGGGCGATGGCCGATATCATGCAGGAAGCCACAAAGGCCAAGCCGCAGATGTGGGGCTCAAGCATTGTTGGTTTCGGCAGCTTTCGCTACAAATACGGCAGCGGTCGCGAGAACGATTGGATGCTGGCCGCATTTTCCCCACGCAAACAGAACATCACTCTCTACATCTGGCCTGGCTTCGAAGGCTGCGACGATCTGATGGCTCAGCTAGGCAAACATTCGCGCGGTAAGGGATGCGTCTACATTAAGCGGCTCTCGGACGTTCATCTTCCGACGCTCAAGAAACTCATCAAGGGTTCCGTCAAGCACATCCTCAAGACCTTTCCGCCGGATAAGAGATAACAAGGCCCGGTAATAAGCGAGGAACAATGGCCGACATAATTCACCACTTTCCGATCAAAGCATCGCGTCAGAAATTGTTTCAAGCCATCTCGACGCCGGACGGTCTCGACGCCTGGTGGACAAAGCGATCGGCGGGAAAACCTGTCGAAGGGGCGGAATACGAACTCTGGTTTGGCCCAGAATACGATTGGCGCGCGGTAGTATCTCGATGTGTTCCGGACGTCGAGTTTGAATTCAGGCTGACCAGCGCGCAGGAAGACTGGCTGGAAACGCGCGTGGGCTTTCTTATAGACGAAAATGATGGCGTGACTCAGGTTCGTTTTCAACATACGGGCTGGCCCGAGGCGAACGAACATTACCACGTCTCGTGTTACTGCTGGGCTATGTATCTGAGGCTGCTCAAGCGATATGTCGAACATGGAGAGGTGACGCCATATGAAGATCGTCTGGATGTGTAACAACTTCTTCAAAGACCGCGTATGGGGAACGAGCAAATCACGCAAAAATTCACTGAAGCGCTCGATGCGCTTGTCGAGCAGGTGAAAGAGGACACTACAATCCTCGCGGCCATACTCTGCGGCAGCCTGTCGCACGACACTGTTTGGGCAAAGTCCGACATCGACCTCGTGCTGGTGACGATCGACGACAAGAAGGCGCCGCGCTCCGGCCTGTCGCTATATGCGGACGGAGTGAACGTTCACGCGTTCCTCATGCCGCGCGCGGAGTTCCGCAAGGCGGTCGAAGGCTCGATCCACAACTCGTTCATGCATTCGTTCCTGGCCAAGGGACGGCTGCTCTACACGCACGATCAGACGATAGCCGATCTCTGCGAGAGGCTTCAGGAAATCGGCGAGCGCGACTTGCAGGTTCAACTCCTGCGCGCCGCGACCGCCGCGCTGCCGGCGATCTACAAGGCGCACAAATTTTTCGTTACGCGCGGCGACCTCGACTACACGGCGCTGTGGATTCTCTACGCGGCGACCCCGCTGGCGCGGATCGAGGTGATCGGCGCTCGCCTGCTGGCCGACCGCGAGGTGATTCCGCAGGCGATGAAATTGAACCCGGCGCTCTTCAAAATGATTTACTCCGACTTGCTCAACGCCAAAAAGACGCGGAAGAGCGTAAAAACGGCGCTCGACGTGATTGACCGTTATGTGGCGGAACGCGCGGCGGCGCTCTTCGGTCTGGTGATCGAACATCTGCGCGAGGTCGGCGAAGCCCGCTCCTGCAGCGAGATCGAAGATTATTTCAAGCGGAACTTCGACGTGGAAGGCGTGACCACGGCATGCGAGTATCTTGCCGACCAGGGGCTGATCGGCAAAGCCTCGACGCCCGTCCGCCTCACGAAGAAGAGCAACGTCGAGGCGCAGGAACTGGCGTTTTTCTACCTGGAGGAACCTTCGGATGGACAGTAAGACGATGGCGGAGTCTGCGCCCGAGTCCCCCGCGAAGAAGGGCCGCGCCCGCAGGGTGAGGAAGAATCTGAGACAAGGTATGGCTCTAGCGTGGGCGGCCTCGCCGCGTTCGCTGATCCGCTATTCCTTGCTGGGGATGATGAGCGCGACGATGCCTCCCATCGCCGTCTTACTGGGGGCCAGTCTCGTCAACCGAATCGCCGAGGCTCGCGCGCAGTCGCTCGGTCTCAGAGACTTGCTGCCCATCGTAATCGGCTTATGGCTTGCCGCCGGGGCGCAGCGGGCGGTGGGCGCGTACATGGGCTACGGCAGAAATCTGTTCGTCCGGCGTGTTGAGTTGGAAGCGGAGCGGCGGTTGCTGGCTCAGGCTTCGAAGGTCGACATCGGACACTTCGACAACTCGGACTGGCACGACCGTCTGGCGCGCGCCAAGCGTGAGGTCTCCTGGAGGCCCGGAGACCTCACCTGGTCCATCCTTGGACTGTCGGGCAACATTGTGACGATAGCTCTGATGGCGACGCTACTGGCGAGCCTGCACTACCTGCTGGTCATTCTCGCGCTGGCGGCGGCGGCGCTCTCGCTCGCCCTCGAGCGCCGCATGACTTTGCGTCTTTACGAGTTTTTCTACAAGGAGACGCCGGAAGAGCGAGAGCGCCAGTATTTGGGCGATCTGCTTGCAAAGCCCGGCGCCACAAAGGAAATCAGGGCGTACGTGCTGGCCGACTACCTGCTCGGAAGGCATCGCGACCTGTCCGAGGGGCTTTTCAAACAAAGGGAACAGATGTTCCGGTCGGGCACGCGCATCTCGATGCTGAGCGGCCTCGTGACCGGCACGGCCCTCGCGCTCGCCTATGCGTTTGTAGCCGTTCAGGGTATTTCAGGAGCCATTAGCCCGGGGGGAGTCGTGCTGGTGATCGGCGCATTCACTTCGGTCGCAGGTACGCTCGGACAGGTTTCGAGTACGTTCGTGGCTGTCGATCAGCACACCACTTTTCTCGACGACTACTTTTCATTTTTGGCCATCGAACCGCTGGTGCCCGCGCCGGTCGAGCCTCGGCCGGCGCCGGCCCGATTTACCGAAGGTATCGAGTTCAACAACATTACATTTTCGTACCCCGGCGGAACCGAGCCTGCTCTCGCGGGGTTGAGTTTGCGCATACGCGGCGGCGAACTGATCGCGCTCGTCGGCGAGAACGGGGCCGGGAAGAGCACGCTCGTCAAGCTGCTACTTCGTTTCTACGACCCGGATCAAGGGTCGGTGCGCGTGGGTGGCGTCGATTTGAAAGATCTGGAGCCTGAAGCGCTGCGCAGCCGGGTCGGAGTGTTGTTTCAGGACTACGCGAGTTACGAGTTGACAGTCCGCGAAAACGTCGCGATGGGCCGCCCCGACGTCAAGGTCGATGACGAACGAGTGATGGAGGCTCTGCAAGACGCTCGCAGCGATTGGTTGGTGAAGAAGATGCCTAACGGTCTCGATTCCAAGGTGGGAAGACTCTTCGAAGGCGGGCACGATCTGTCCGGAGGCGAGTGGCAACGCCTCGCGCTGGCCCGGCTTATGTACCGCGACGCCGACATCTGGATTCTGGACGAGCCGACTTCCTCACTTGACCCGGAGGCGGAGGCGGCGATCTTCGCCGAACTGAAGGAGAACCTCAAAGGGCGCATCGGCATCGTGATCTCGCACCGATTCTCGACAGTGCGCATCGCCGACCGCATCGCGGTGATCGCCGACGGGCGGGTGACGGAGTTGGGAACGCATGAGGATTTACTCGCGGCGCAGGGCCGCTACGCGCAACTCTTTGAGTTGCAGGCCGCCGGATATCGTTGATGTACGACAAAGCCTATGGTCTTTTGCGCGCGCTTTTTCCGCCGCGGAGCGGCGCCTGAATTTAGCCGTGCGTTTTAACGCACGGTACAGAGGCGAAACGAATCTCCACGTCGCGTCAGCGACGGTTGAATCCGCCACGACATCCGGTGCGCAAACAGGATTCAACCGTCGCTGACGCGACGCGGAGGAGAAATTCACGCCTACCGTGGGTTGAAACCCACGGCTAAATTCAAGGCGCCGCTATGCGGCGGGGGACATGAGTCATTTGTCGCATTCATTTTTCAAAGACCGTAAGTTCATTGGACATTGGGCGATTCTCGATTTGATCGTGCGAAAAAGCAGCAATGAAACGGAACGCTAAAAAATCAGCGACTGCTACTTCCCCTCCAGTTCGACAAGAAATAAATGGAAGGGCTGCGGCCCGCACGACGATCGCAGTGCAGGGCGCGCGCGTCCATAACCTCAGGAACATATCGCTAGAAATCCCGCGCGACAGATTGATAGTCGTCACCGGGCTTTCCGGCTCGGGCAAATCGTCGCTGGCGTTCGACACGATCTACGCCGAAGGGCAGCGGCGTTATATGGAGTCGCTGTCGAGCTTCGCCAAGCGCTTCATCGCCCAGGTGGCCAAGCCCGACGTGGATTTCATCTTCGGCCTATCTCCGGTAATTTCAATAGAGCAGAAGACGGTCGCCAACAATCCACGCTCGACCGTCGGCACGATGACCGACATCGCCAGTTATCTGAACCTGCTGTTCGCGACCATCTCTGAAGCCCATTGCCCGCGAACCGGAGAGCCGGCGCCAATCAAAACATCGAACCAGATTCTCGAAGCGATTTTGTCGCTGCCGGAAGGCGCAGAGGTCGAGTTGCGCGCGCCGGTCTTCAAGGTCTACGGCGAAGAGTTAGATTTCGTCTTCACTGAATTGAGGAAGAAGGGCTGCAGGCGATTGATCATTGACGGCAAGCCGGTGGACATCTCCGAGCAGATCGAACTCGACGAGGAGCAGGTCCGCGACATGGACGCGGTGGTGGATCGGTTTGTGGTCAGCCGGAAACACGAGAAGGCGATCAAGGCCGGGATCGCCGCGACGCTGTTGGTCGGCGACGGGCTGATGCAGGTCCACGTCGTGAAAGGCGCGAGCAAAGCGGATGTGGAGCGGTTTTACAGAGCCTCGTGCAGCGCGACGCATCACTTTGTTTACGGCGACATCTCGCCCGAATACTTCGTCTTCAACCTTCCGGAGAGCGCATGCCGGACCTGCGGCGGACTCGGAGTCGACAAGCTCACTCATCCGGAGTTGCTCATCCCCGACCCGAAGCGGAGCGTCATCGGCGGATGCTTTGTACGCGAGGCGTTCAAGTACAACCCCGACACCTGGGACGGCCGAATAATGTACAGCCTCGCAAAAGCTCTGCGGTTCTCGCTCGAAGCGCCGTGGGAGAAGCTGCCTGAGGCGGCGCGCAACGCTATCCTCTACGGCGTCGAGAAGAAAATCCCGACCGTGACGCCTCCAGAAGCGAAAGTGAAGCGTGACGATTGGGAAGGGAAGGAGGTGGGCTTCCAGGGGATCGCGCGTCGAATCGAGCGTTATTACCGCCGATACCGGCAGCGAGGTGAAGCGAGTTCCGGTGTCGAGGCCTGGTTAGACAAGGTGATGGTTGAGCTTACCTGCCCCGATTGCGACGGCGCGAGGCTCCGTGCGACCCGATTGCTGTTCACAATTGCAGGCAAAAACGTCTACGAGATCGGCCAGATGAACTTCGACGAGCTGCACGCCTTCCTCGGCGCAATTAAACCGGCGGGGCGCGGCGCCGATGCGGGCCGGCAGGTGCTCAACGAGATTCGTGGACGGCTGGAGCTGCTGCTGGGCATCGGGCTTGACTATCTGAATTTCAACCGCCGTTCGGGCACGCTTTCGGGGGGCGAGTCGCAGCGGATTCGCCTATCAACGCAGATCGGGTCGGGGTTGATGGGAATGCTCTACGTCCTCGACGAGCCGAGCATCGGACTGCACCCGAAGGACAACGTGAAAATGATCGCGACGCTCGAACGGCTGCGCGACATAGGCAACACGGTGATCGTCGTCGAGCACGACGAGGACACCATCCGCGCCGCCGACCACGTCGTAGAGATGGGTCCGGGTCCGGGAGTCCACGGCGGCAATGTTGTCGCGCAGGGCAGGCTTGACGACGTGCTAGCCTGCGAAGCCTCGCCGACGGGGCAGTTCCTTTCGGGCAGGCGTTCGATTGCGACGCCGAAACGTCGCCGCCAAGGCGATGGCAGGGCGCTCGTGGCGCGCGGGGCCCGCGAAAACAACCTCAAGGGGATTGACGTGACGTTCCCGCTCGGCATGCTCGTCGCGGTCACCGGCGCATCGGGGTCGGGCAAGAGCACGCTGGTCAACGAGATTCTCTACAAGGCGCTGTGGAAGCGGCTGGAGGACACGCGCGCGCTTCCTGGCGACCACGACGGCGTTGACGGCATGGAGAATATTCATAAGGTCGTCAACATCGATCAATCTCCGATCGGGCGGAACAGCCGGTCGAACCCCGCGACCTACATCGGCTTTTACGACACCATCCGCGACCTGTTCACGCGCGCGCCGCTGTCGGCGGAGCGCGGCTACAAGGCGGGGCGGTTCAGCTTCAACGTCAAGGGCGGGCGTTGCGAAGAGTGCCAGGGCGAAGGCGTGATCACCACACAACTCTATTTCATGCCCGACGTGGAAGTGCTCTGCGGAGCGTGCAAAGGCGCGCGCTTCAACAGCGAGACGCTCGAGGTCACGCTGCGCGGCAAGACCATTGACGACATTCTCAACATGTCCGTTGAAGAAGGCGTGACCTTCTTCGCCGCCGAACCGCCGATCGGCAGAAAGATACAAGTGCTCGACGACCTGGGGCTGGGATACCTGACGCTGGGCCAGTCGGCGACGACGCTATCGGGCGGCGAAGCGCAGCGGATCAAGATCGCGACGGAACTTAGCAAGCTGCAGCGGGCGAAGCATACGGTCTACATCCTCGACGAGCCGACGACGGGATTGCACCTGGCGGACGTCGAGCGGCTGCTGGCCTCTTTGAACCGGCTGGTGGACGCAGGGCACACAGTGATCGTAATCGAGCACCACCTGGACGTGATCAAGACCGCCGACCACGTAATTGACCTGGGACCTGAAGGCGGACACGCGGGCGGAGAAGTAGTGGCGACCGGCGCGCCGGAAGATATCGCCGCTTGCAAGCGATCGCACACGGGACGGTTTCTCAAGGGGCGCTTGCGGACGTGACCACGTTAGACGTACTACTTACCTGGCCCGTTGAAAGCCGGAACTATCTATTTGAAGCGTGTGAATAAATCAGATCGGCGGAGCCTTTGGGGCGCCGGCGGAAAAATCGAGATAACGCTTATGTGTAGAAACATCAAAACGCTCTTCAACTTCGAACCGCCTGTGACGGATGAAGAGATATGCGCGGCTTCACTACAATTCGTGAGGAAGTTGAGCGGCTTCAACAAACCGTCAAAAGCCAATGAAGTCGCATTCCTGGCAGCCGTTGATGAGATCGCGGCAGTCTCAAGAAAACTGCTGAACGCGCTTGAGACGAACGCGCCTCCGAGAAACCGTGAAGAAGAGGCTGCCAAAGCGCGAGCGCGTTCCGCTCGTAGGTTTCCATCTGGGGAGGTCTAATGAACACAAAATTGCTCCCACTGATTTTTGCGCTGACCACTGAGGTGTTGTTCACAACCGCCGGAGGCGCCGGCGCCCAGCTTTTGCAGCCCGGTTACGTGGATGAATTTGTCGGAAAGCCGCGCGTCGTGGTGTTAAGCGATATGGGCAATGAACCTGACGACCAGATGTCTTTCGTCCGCCTGCTGCTTTATTGCAACGAACTGGACCTGGAGGCTTTGATCGCCACCACTTCTACATGGCAGAAAAACAAAGTTCAGCCAGATACCATGCGCAAACTGATCGCAGCCTACGGCGAGGCGCGGTCAAACCTGCTCAAGCATGCTTCGGGTTGGCCTGAAGCGTCCAAGCTGGATGCTCTGGTAGCGTCCGGGCAGCCTGCTTACGGCATGGCGGCCGTCGGTCCCGACAAGATGTCACCCGGCGCCGAAGCCATCATCCGCGCGGTAGACCGTCCCGATCCGCGCCCGCTTTGGATCACCGTTTGGGGCGGGGCCAACACTCTGGCGCAGGCGCTGCTGCATGCGCGCGCGACTCGCTCGCCGGCCGAGCTGGACAAGTTCCTGCTTAAACTCAGAGTCAGCTCGATTTCAGATCAAGACGACGCCGGCCCATGGATTCGTCGTGAGTTCCCCGGCTTGCATTACATTGTCAAACCGAGCAGTCCCGACGGCAGCGAGTACTATTACGCCACGTGGACAGGCATCAGCGGAGACGCTTATTACCGGAACTGCGCGGGAGCCGATCCGACCACGGTCACCAACGAATGGCTGGAAACAAACATCCGCGCCAAAGGCCCGCTGGGTAAGCTCTATCCGAAGTTCGCTTTCATTATGGAAGGGGACACTCCCTCCTTTCTCGGCCTCACGAACAATGGCCTCAATAGCTATCGCAATCCGAGCTGGGGCGGTTGGGGCGGGCGCTACGTCTATCGGCAGCCTTATGGAGAGGCGCGCCCGATCTGGACGCAGGGTGGCGATCTCTTCAGGCGGGTAACCTCGCAAGACACTGTCATCGGCGCCGATGGTAAAATTTATGTGTCGGACCAGGCGACGATCTGGCGCTGGCGCACAGCCTTTCAAAATGATTTCGCCGCGCGCATGGATTGGACGGTCAAGTCTTACGCTGACGCGAACCATAACCCTTCGGTCGTCGTGAACGGGAAAGAAGGCGCGGCCCCAATCGTCATCGAGGCGCAAGTCGGCGCGCCGGTCACGCTCGACGCCAGCCTCAGTAGTGACCCTGACGGCCAAAGACTCAGTTATCAGTGGTTTCATTATGCTGATGCAGGCTTTGTTCCGGGGCAGAACATGGCGGATGTCACGATTTCGCAGGGCGCCACAGCTCGAGCCGCCGCAACTGCTACGGCGGCGTGCCGCCCGAACTGGGCGCCGGCGAACAGGCCGTGTTCGTCCGGAGTGGCCCACATCATCCTCGCCGTAACCGATAGCGGTTCGCCGCCCCTGACTTCGTACAGGCGGGTTATTCTGAATGTCAGCGCCACGCGTAACAGCGCGCAATGAGCAGTGCGCGAAGCCGGATACATGGTGTTGCGGGAGCAAAGCGCATTGCCGGTCAAGAATCTGCTCCCAGGTCCTCGGGCGGATCGGCGTTTCGAGCGCATAGTCGCGCTACCAAAAAAATATTATTCGGCGTGTCGATTTCCCCCAGCATCATTCGACGTACAGATAGAGCAAGGGAATAGCCGGTCAATTCCGTCCGGAATCCCGGCTCCTAAAATTACTAAACCATAAGGAGAAATTACGATGCGAGTCATTGTTCTAATCAAAGCGAACGACAAAACAGAAGCGGGCGAAATGCCAAGCGAAAAGCTGCTGGCCGAAATGGGGAAATACAACGAAGAATTGGTGAAGGCCGGTGTAATGCTTGCCGGTGAGGGACTTCATCCAAGCACGAAGGGCGCGCGCGTCAGGTTTTCCAAAGGCAAGCTTACGGTGACCGACGGGCCTTTTACGGAATCGAAAGAATTGATCTGTGGTTTCTGGATATGGCAGGTGAAGACGATGGAAGAGGCGATCGAGTGGGCCAAGCGCATCCCCAATCCGGATAACGAGGAAGAAGGCGAGGTCGAAATTCGTCAGGTATTTGAGATGGAGGACTTCGGCGCCGAATTCACTCCCGAACTCCGAGAGCAGGAGGAGCGCCTGCGCAGGCAGTTGGACGCCAAGAAGTAGCCGCGCGCTAACCCAGAATCGCAGACCGGAAGGAGAACATATGCAAAAGATCACCCCATTCCTGTGGTTCGATAACCAGGCCGAGGAAGCGGCGAATTTTTACGTCTCGATTTTTAAAAACTCGAAGATCCTGTCGATCAGCCGCTATGGAGAAGCGGGGCCTGGGCCTAAAGGCAGCGCGATGACCGTGGTGTTTCAGCTCGACGGGGAAGAATTCATAGCGTTAAACGGCGGGCCGCATTTCAAATTCACCGAGGCCGTATCATTCTCCGTTGATTGCAAAACGCAGCAAGAAGTGGACGAGTTTTGGGAGAAGCTTTCGGAAGGCGGGGAAGAAAGCATGTGCGGCTGGCTGAAAGACAAATATGGCCTTTCGTGGCAGATCAATCCCACCGTTTTGGGAGAGATGCTAGGCGACCCCGACCCTCAAAAATCTAGAAGAGTCATGGAAGCCATGCTCAAAATGAAGAAGATCGTCATCGACGATTTGAAGCGAGCCTATGAGGGGAAATAGCTGAAGCCTGGGCGAATAAAAATCATTTGCAATCAAAACTGTGCCCGATTTAAAGGAGGCCGTTATGAAGAACATGGCTAAAAGCATCGGCGTCATACTGGCGGGACTAATCATGGTTGGCGCCGTGGCTCGTGGAGCGAATTCTCAACCGGGGGTAAAAAAGTTCGTGACACAAGATAAACAGAAGAACGAAACCAAAGACCTGGTCGGCGCCCGGACATTCGACGCTCCGGTCGCCGAGGTGTGGAAATATTGGGCCGAGTCTGAGTGCGTCAAAAAGTGGTGGGGGCCGAATGGCTTTACATCTCCGCTCGCCAGGATGGACTTTCGTGAGGGTGGGACCTCGCTCGTCTGCATGCGGGCGCCAAACGGCCAGGACTTTTACAACACCTGGACCTACAGGAAAATCGAGCCTCTGAAGAGAATCGAATTCATCCTGGGTTGGGCCGACAAAGACGGGCAGAAAATCGATCCTGTCACGATGGGCTTGCCTCCGGACATCCCGCAGGAAGTGCGTCATGTCGTGACCTTCAAAGATGTGAGTGGCAAGACGGAACTGACTGTCGTGGAATACGGTTACAAGTCGGATCAAACGCTTGATCTGTCCAAGCAAGGCTTGGAGCAGTGCCTGGATAAAATGGCGACGGCTTTGGGAGGCAAGCATGAGCGCAAAGAAGAACGAAAAAAGTAAAGGCCCCGGTACGAGGAAGGCCGGAGACGTAGGCGAATTCATGCGCGAACTGGATCATCCTTTGAAGGGGGATATAGAGACTGTTCGGCGAATCATCCTCAATGTCGATCCCGGGATCAGCGAAGCGATCAAATGGAACGCGCCGAGCTTTCGCACGACGGACTTCTTTGCGACTGTCAATCTTCGCTCCAGGGAATGTGTTCAGCTCATCTTCCATACGGGCGCAAAGGTGAAGGGCGCCGCGACGACGGGTATAAGTATCGCCGATCCCGCAGGCCTGTTAGCGTGGCTCGCCAAGGATCGCTGTCTCGTGACGCTCGGCGTCGGAAAAGACATCCAAAACAGGCGGGCGGCGTTTGAGGCCATCGTCCGCGAGTGGATCCGATGGGTGTGATTCTCCGGGCACATGCCAAGGAGGGAAGTAATATGCCGGCAGCTATGACCGCCGCGGAGTTTATCAAGAAGCTGAAAACTTACCGTTCGCCGGAAGAACTGAAGAAGATTCAGCGCTACTTCAAAACCGGCGCCGGCGATTATGGCGAGGGTGATGAGTTCCTGGGAGTGCGCATGGGACAGGTCTTCACCCTCGCCAAAGAGTTCATTGAAATGTCGCCCATTGAAATCGAGAAATTGCTCGAAAGCCCGATTCATGAGGTAAGAGTGGGCGCGGTTAGTATTATGGATTGGCAAGCTCGTAGCAAAAAAATACGCGAGGAGCGCAGAAAGGAGCTGTTCGATCTTTATATCAGGCGCCACGATAGAATCAACAATTGGGATTTGGTTGATCGTAGCGCCCCATATGTCGTTGGCGGCTACTTGTTTGATAAGCCGCGCGATGTTTTGTACAAGCTGGCGCGATCTAAAAATGTGTGGGAACGCCGCACTGCCATTGTCAGCACCTACTATTTTATTAGGGCAGGCGACGTCGCCGATACTTTTAAAATCGCAGAAATGTTGCTTAACGACGACCACGACTTAATCCACAAGGCCACTGGAGGGTGGCTGCGCGAGGCCGGCAAAAAAGACCCCCAGAAACTGTTGGGCTTTTTGGATAAATATGCCGGCTCCATGCCACGCACGGCTCTGCGCTACGCCATAGAACACCTTGATAAAAAACAGCGGGATTATTACATGGGCCTGAAGAAGGAAGGGTAGTATTGCGGAACTGCTGCGGCCTCCATGCCGCGTTAGCGGCATGTGAATTTAGCCCGGCGTTTCAACGCCGGGGAAGCTGTAGGAAGGCCCTGCGTCGCGTCAGCGACGCCTGAAATCAACCGTCGCTGACGCGACGCGGAGAATCTCACATGCCTACCGCGGGTTGAAACCCACGGCTAAATTCAAGCGCCGCCGAGCGTGGCAGGAAGACCTGAGCAGTTACGGTTTTTCAGACTAAGTTTCCAGAGTATTGAGCGGAGGCAGTAAAGAAACAAGCGCTCTTTATACCAAGGGATCATACGATGAAAGAGTCAACCAACCGTTCCCATTTCATCCCTGAAGGCTGGAGCTCGGTTACTCCGCGAATCGTGGTTCACGACTCGGAGCGACTCGTGGAGTTTCTCAAAAAAGTGTTTGGCGCAACGGGAGAATATCAGCAAGACATTCCATCCGTGATCAGGATCGGCGATTCGCAGGTCATGGTCAGCGACGCCGGAATTCGCAGCCCGATGTCCGCCTTTCTCTACGTATACGTCAGCGATACCGACGCGACGTATCAACGCGCTCTCGACGCAGGGGCGCGATCTCTCGAAGAGCCAACCGAGATGCCCTATGGCGACCGTCGTTGTATGGTTGAAGACAGATGGGGCAACACCTGGCAAATCGCAACCCACAGAGGTTTTCAATGAGCGAATTAGCGAACCTGATTGAGGCGGTAAAGCAGGGCGATCTGGAATCCGTCAGGGCCGTCCTTGACGCAAATGGCGAGATCGTCAACCAACTTGACGAATCGGGCGCCGCGCCCCTTCACTATGCGACACTGAATGTGCATAGCCAAATTGTGCGGCTGTTGCTTGAACGAGGCGCGGAAATAAACATCGCCGACAGTCAATTCGGCGCTACGCCGACAGGCTGGGCAATCGAGTATCTGCGCGAGATGGGCGGATATTTGGCCATTGAGCTTAAAGACCTGGCCTATGCTATTCAGCTCGGAGACATTCGATGGGTTACGCGGTTTCTGGAGCGGTTCCCTGCGCTGCGCCAAGCGAGCGACAAAAATGGAAGGCCATTTCAGCAGCTTGCGCGAGAATCGGGCAATCGAGAGATAGCAAGGCTTTTTGGATCGGAGGACGCGGAAGCTGGTAGAGGGCCTGAACGCGGAGAACAAAACGGCTTCCGAACGTCTGTCACCGCCACGCTGTCCGTGAGAAACTGGCCGCAGGCGATCGACTTTTACAAAACGGCGTTCGGCGCGATCGAGTTGTTCCGCGTCGAGGGCGGCGGCGTCGCCCAACTTTCGGTATCCGGCGCAGAGTTCTGGGTCGCTGAAGAATCCCCGCAACACCTCAACTTCAGCCCCAAATCGCTTGGCGGATGCTCGGTTCGAATGCTGCTGATTGTGGAAGACCCCGCGGCGGTCTACGCGCGGGCCGTCGCGGCGGGCGCAACAGAGGTGGCGCCAGTGACTGACGAATATGGCTGGCGTCTCGGGCGCATCGTTGATCCGTTCGGCCATCACTGGGAGATCGGCCGCCCGCTTGCGTCGTAGATCATCTGATATGCAAACAATCTTTCCCATCCTTCGATACAATGATGCGCGCGGGGCGATTCGATCGCTCTGCGCAAGCTTTGGCTTCGTCGAATTGTTCTCAGTTCCAGAGTCGGGGCCGATCGTACGGCATGCGCAACTGATGCTAGTATGCGTTGATTGTTTGTAACTGCCCAGCCTCCCGCCGCTAACGCAGCGGAGGCTGAGTAAATACGATTGGTTAACATGTCAGATTCCGCCACACATCGCGCGATCAACGCCGTCTGGAGGATCGAATCCGCCAAAATCATCGCCGGTCTTGCCCGCGTCGTGCGCGACGTCGGTTTGGCGGAGGACCTCGCGCAGGACGCGCTGGTCGCCGCGCTCGAACAGTGGCCCGAGCAGGGAGTCCCGGACAATCCGGCCGCATGGTTGATGGCCGTCGCGAAGCATCGCGCTATTGACCGGCTGCGGCGAAGCAAGCTGCAGGAGCGCAAACACGAAGAAATCATCCGCGAACTCGAATCACAAAGCGCATCAGTGGCGGCGGACTTCGTCGCCGCGCTCGACGACGACATCGGCGACGACCTGCTGCGCCTCATATTCACCGCCTGCCATCCGGCGCTATCCGCCGAAGCCCGCGCCGCGCTCACGCTGCGTTTACTGGGAGGTTTGACGACCGGCGAGATCGCGCGCGCGTTCCTCGTCCCGGAGCCGACCATCGCGCAGCGAATCGTCAGGGCCAAACGGACCCTGGCCGAAACTCATATTCCCTTCGAAGTCCCCCGCGCCGCCGAGTTCGGCCTCCGCCTGTCCTCCGTCCTCGAAGTCATCTATCTCATCTTCAACGAAGGTTATTCGGCTACAGCCGGCGAGAGTTGGATGCGGCTTGAATTGTGCGATGAGGCGCTGCGTCTGGGGCGCATCCTCGTCGGGCTTGTTCCGAAGGAGCCGGAGGTTCATGGCCTCGTCGCGCTGATGGAGATTCAGGCGTCGCGGGCGCGGGCGCGGATCGGTCCGTCGGGAGAGATCGTCCCGCTCTTTGAGCAAAACCGCGCGCGGTGGGATCAACTCCTCATCCGTCGCGGCCTTGCGGCGTTGGAGCGAGCCGAGGCGCTCGGAGGCGCCCTGGGACCTTATACTCTGCAAGCCGCGATCGCCGCCTGTCACGCGCGGGCGCATGCCCCGGAGGAAACGGACTGGGAGCGCATCGTCGCGCTCTATGACGCGCTCGCGCAACTCGCGCCGTCGCCCGTCGTGGAACTGAATCGCGCCGTCGCGGTCGGAATGGCGTTCGGCCCGGAGGCGGGACTAGAACTGGTCGATGAACTGATCTCGGAACCTTCGCTCAAATCCTACCACTTGCTGCCGAGCGTGCGCGGCGACCTTCTCGCCAAGCTAGACCGCAATGAAGAAGCGCGCGCGGAGTTCGAACGCGCCGCAGCGCTCACTCACAATGCGCGCGAGCGCGAACTGCTGCTCAAGCGCGCCTCGGCCTGCGCCCGGAGATGACGCCGAAGGGAAGTGGATTGATGAATATTTCAGCTCGCCATCGGGAATACTATAGAGAGTTGCCAAAGCCGGGCGCTTAGCTATAGTATCTCACTCCCCACAATCGAATTGACGGAATTCCCCTGCTTTACGCCCCACTTTTCTTAGCTGGTCTTTTCTGTCAGCTCATTTATTCGTCTTCTCTAGAGAACCCGAAACCACAGGCCGACGTATGCTGCCGCAGCCTATTTAAGATTGGCCATCATCGATTCATTATTGGTATAGGTATTGGTGTGGGTCCGTGAAAAACGGGGAGGCGAAAATGAGCAAAAAGCAAAGCGCGCCACAAATGGGAACTGACCCGCCGGCGGACGAGGATGTCAAGCGCTCAAAGGCGATGGGGAAGAAAATTTCACGACAGGCGCACGCCGAGTCAGGCGCGCCGGCGGAGCGCGCCGAAGGTCAACAGGTCGAGAACGATTTGATCGCAGTGGTCGGCGTCGGGGCCTCTGCCGGCGGCCTCGAAGCGCTCAGGCAGTTGCTCAAGCTTCTGCCGGTCAAGACCAGCATGGCCATCGTGCTGGTCACACACCTCGACCCGAGGCACGAGAGCATCCTGCCCGATCTCCTGGCAAAAGCCACTCCGTTGCCGGTGAGCGAGGTCGAGGACGGGACGCCCGTCGCGCCCGATCATATCTACGTCATGCCGCGCAACACGACCATGGCGATTGAAGGCGGCGCGTTGCGGTTGCGGCCCCGCGAGAAAGGGCGCGGTCAGCATCGTCCGATAGACGCTTTCCTGCAGTCGCTGGCGGAAGATCAGAACTCGCGCGCCATCGGCATCATCCTTTCGGGCACGGCCACCGACGGTACGCTGGGGCTGGAGGCGGTCAAAGCCGAGGGCGGGATCACCTTCGCGCAGGAGCCGAAATCAGCCCAGTACGACAGCATGCCGCGCAGCGCCATCATCGCCGGGTGCGTGGACTTCGTGCTCACGCCCGAAGAGATCGCCCTAGAACTCGCGCGCATCAGCCGCCATCCTTACGTCATCCCCGCCGCAACCGTCGAACCCGTCGAACCGGGAGCGGAAGAGGCGGCGCATCCCGCGGTCAAGGACGGCTTCAACAAAATTATGGCGCTGCTGCGCCGGGTGACGGGCGTCGACTTCAGCCTGTACAAGGTCAACACGCTGCGGCGCCGCGTCAGGCGCCGCATGATCCTGAACAAGCTGGACGGGTTGGGGGAGTACGCGGAGTATCTTCGCAAGAACCCGACGGAAGTAGAGAACCTGTATCAGGACATCTTGATCAATGTGACCAGTTTCTTCCGCGACCCGGAAGCCTACGAGGTTTTGAGGGAGAAAATCTTTCCCCAGATCGTCGAGCATCGCGCATCGGACGATCCGGTGAGAATTTGGGTGGTCGGCTGCTCAACGGGCGAGGAAGCCTACTCCATCGCCATAGCTTTCTCGGAAATCGTGGGCGAACGCGCCGAGCACATTCCCGTCCAGATTTTCGCCACCGACCTCAACGAGAAAAGTATCGAGCGCGCGCGCGCCGGCTTCTACTCGAAGAACATCGCGGAGGACGTCTCGCAGGAGCGATTGCGCCGTTTCTTCACGGAGGCGGAGGGAGGCTACCGCATATGCAAGCCTCTCCGCGACCTGTGCGTCTTCGCGCGACATGACGTCATCTCCGACCCGCCTTTCTCGCGGATGGATTTGATCAGTTGCCGCAATTTGCTGATCTACCTCGAGCCGGTCTTGCAGAAACAGGTCCTGCCGCTGCTGCATTACGCCCTCAAGCCGGCGGGCGTTCTCTGGCTGGGGCATTCGGAGACGACCGGCGCGGCCTCGGACCTGTTCGAGCCGGAGGGCAAGAAGCATCGTTTCTACGCCAGGAAACTGGCGACGGGACGGCCACGCCTCTACTATCCGACCGGCGCTCAGGCGCGAGAACAAACGCCGGAAAAATATGCAGTCCGGCGAACGGCGATGGCGCGCGTGGGCGCGGCGGTCACGAGCGGTGAGGTGGATGCGCAGCGCGAAGCCGACCGGCTCATCCTCGCGCGATACGCCCCGGCGAGCGCGCTCATCAACGAGGAGATGATCGTCCTGCAATTGCGGGGCGACACCTCTCCCTACCTCGATCAATCGCCCGACAATGCGACGCGCAATCTGCTGAAGCTGGCGCGCGATGGGCTGCTGGTAGCGCTGCGCGAGGCTGTCGACAAAGCGCGTCAGGGGGAGAGTCCCGTCAAGAAAGGAAATTTGCGCGTCAAATCCGACGGCGTGACCGGTGATGTGAACCTCGAAGTGATCCCGCTCAGGCGTTCCGCGTTCCAGGAGCGCCACTTTCTGATTCTGTTCGAGACCGCCAAGGCCGCAGACCGGGGCGGCGGGCAAGACGCAGGGGACAGAAGGCGGAAATCCGAGGAGCGGCAGATCAAGCAATTGAGCCATGAGTTAGCTGGCGCGCGCGACTACCTGCAATCGGTGATTGAAGAGTACGAAGCGACCAACGAGGAACTCCAGTCCGCCAGCGAGGAAGCGCAGTCCGCGAACGAGGAGTTGCAAAGCATCAATGAAGAATTGGAGACCTCGAAAGAAGAACTGGAATCGTCCAACGAAGAGTTGATTACGGTCAACGAGGAGTTGAACAACCGGAACGCGGAGTTGGGACGGGTCAACAGCGACCTCGCCAACCTGCTCGCCAGCGTCAAGATGCCGATCCTGATGCTGGACAGCGGGCTTCGTATCCGCCGCTTCACGCCGGCTGCGGAAAAGCTGCTGAACCTGATCCCGACCGACGTGGGGCGCCCCATCGGCGATCTCAAGCTCAACCTCGATTGCCCCGATCTGGAACGCCTGATCGTGGAGGTGATCGACACCATCAGCGTCAGGGAAGTCGAGACGCGGGACGGCGCGGGACGATGGTACTCGCTGCGCGTCCACCCCTATAGGACGCTCGAAAACAAGATCGACGGCGCGGTGGTCGCGCTGGTGGACGTTGACAGGCTCAAAAAGAACGAGCGGGAGATCGGCGCGGCGCGCGATTACGCCGAGGCCATCCTGCGCGCCACGCGCGATCCGCTCATCGTGCTGCGCGCTGACCTGACAGTGGACTCGGCCAACGACGCCTTCTACAAAACTTTCAATATCAAGCCCACCGAGATCAAGGACCGGCTGATTTACGAACTGGGCAATCGTCAGTGGGACATTCCCAGTTTGCGCCAATTGCTTGAAGAAGTCATCCCGCGCGACAATTACTTCAATGACTTCGAGGTCACGCACGAGTTCCCGGGCCTCGGGCTTCGCGTCATGCTGCTCAACGCCCGCCGGCTGGACAATCTCGACGGCGGCCCGGAGCTCATCCTCCTCGGCATCCAAGACGTGACCGTGCGCAAAGAGGCGGAATTGGCCCTGGCCCAGTTGGCCGCCATCGTCAAGTCGACGGACGACGCCATCGTCGCCATAGATCTCGACGGCGTCATCACAAGTTGGAATGAAGGGGCGGAATGGCTCTACGGTTACACCGCCCAGGAGGCCATGGGGCAGCCCATCACGATGCTGATTCCGCCGGAACTCTTCAAAGCGGAGAAAGGCGTCCTGGAGAGCATGCGGCATGGTGAACACGTCAAGCACTTCGAGTCCGTGCGCATCCACAAGGACGGGAGCGCCGTCCCTATTTCGCTGTCCGTGTCGCCTATCAAGAACGCTCAGGGCGAAGTCATCGGCGCGTCAAGAATCGCGCGGGACATCAGCGAGCGCATCCGCACCGAAGTGGCGATACGCGCCGCATACGAGAAAGAATCGGCTGCGCGCGCCGAGTCCGAACAGACCAGCCGTCTCAAGGACGAATTCCTCGCCACCGTCTCGCACGAACTGCGCTCGCCGCTCAATTCCATCCTCGGATGGTCGAAAATGCTGAGCGGCAAACGGCTCGACGATGAGCAGTCGGCTCGCGCGCTCGAAGTCATCTACAACAGCGCCCGCTCTCAGAACCAGCTCATCGGCGACCTTCTGGAAGTCTCGCGCATCATCACGGGTAAGTTACGCCTTGACGTGAGCATGGTCGATCTGATCCCGATCATTGAGGCCGCCGTTGACGTCGTGCGCCCGGCGGCCGACGCCAAGCAAATCGATCTCGTCTCATCGCTTGATCCGGCGGCCGGGCCGGTGTCAGGAGACGCCAACCGCTTGCAACAGGTCGTCTGGAACCTCCTGTCCAACGCCGTCAAGTTCACCCCCGCGGGAGGCCAGGTCGGGGTCCGCCTCGAACGCAGGGGCTCGAGCGTTACGATCACCGTGAGCGACACCGGCGTTGGGATCGAGCCGGAGTTTCTCCCATTTGTCTTCGACCGCTTCCGCCAATTCGAGGGCGGCACGGCGCGACCCTCTGGCGGCCTCGGCCTGGGGCTGTCGATCGTGCGCCATCTGGCGGAGTCGCACGGCGGAACAGTCAGCGCAGCGAGTCGCGGCAAGGGGCAAGGCGCGACCTTCATCGTGACGCTTCCACTGGTGCCTCCTCGCGAGGAGGCGCGCGAGGCCGAGCGCGACCGTTCGGCGGGCGCCGGTGAAATTTCGCAAAGCCGCGCTCCGTCGCCCGATCTCCTTCGTGATTTGCGTGTGCTCCTGGTGGATGATGAGCCGGAGGCTCGTAATCTACTCAGCCTGATACTTATGAGTTACGAGGCCGAAGTGAGGGACTGCGCCTCCGCCGCCGAAGCGCTTCAGACGCTGGACGAATGGCTCCCCGACGTGCTGGTGTCTGACATCGGAATGCCTGGCGAGGACGGCTACGAACTGATGAGAAAGATACGGGCGCGTGAGAAGGAGCGCGGGGGACTCATCCCGGCGTTAGCGCTGACTGCATACGCCCGCGCCGAGGACGCGCAGCGGGCGCTTGAGGCTGGTTACCATGCGCACGTCGCAAAACCGGTCGAGCCGGCTGAATTGGCGACGGTGGTGGCGAATGTTTTCGGGCGGCGCGGGGATGACCGAGCGCGCTCGTCGTGATGGTCGGTATAACGTCAGTAAATCGCGAAATCGGGTAAAGAAGAGCATTTGTCATTGTTCATCGTTCATTTGTCATTTGTCATTTGTCATTTGTCATTGCCCGGAAATCGCCCAATGTTCATCGCGCCCAATGTTCATCGCGCATTGATCGACTGCGGCGGCTGGCGATGACAAATGACAAATGAACGATGAACAATGAACAATGGGTGTCTCCCTCCATTTCGTGATCTACTGACTATTACTCTTTCCGCCAGCGCTCCCTGGCGCGTCTGGTCGTCAGGCTGGTGATGATGACCGCCAGCTCAGCCGGCTGGACCGGCTTGGCGACGTGCATTTGGAAACCCGCCTGGAGCGCGCGCAACCGGTCTTCGCTCCGCCCGTAGGCTGTCAGCGCGATAGCCGGAATCCGATCCGCCGCGGCGCCCTGCTCGGCTTCCATCGCGCGCACTTTCTTCAGCGCCGTGTAGCCGTCCTCGTCCGGCATGGCTATGTCCAGAATCAACACATCGGGCCGCCTGCCGCCTGGCGGGTTGGAGAGAAACGCCAACGCCTCCATCCCCGACGACGCGGTTGTCACCTGCGCTCCATAATTGCTGAGAGCCTCAATCAGCAACTCGCGGGCCTCTTCCTGATCATCCACCACAAATATGCTCAAGTCTTCGAGCGACAGTTCTTGATCCATCGAGATGGAATCTTCAGTGCGCGCTTCGCGGAGCGCCACTGCGGGAGTCGACGTCTCGATAAATTCGGGTTGGCGGCGAGGCAGCGTGACGGTGAACGTCGCGCCGCGCCCCTGGCCCGCGCTCGCCACCGCGATCGTCCCGCCATGCAATTCAACCAGATGTTTAGCGATCGACAGCCCCAAGCCCAGCCCTCCATAACGCCGCGTGCTCGATGAGTCGGCTTGCCGGAAGTGGTCGAAGATGAACGGCAGGAACTCCGGCTCGATGCCTCTGCCAGTGTCGCTTACTTTGACGCGGATCTGATTGGCGTCACTCTCCATATGTAACTCGACGCGCCCACCTTCGGGCGTGAATTTGATGGCGTTCGAAAGCAGGTTCCACACGACTTGCTGCAAGCGCACCGAATCGCCAGTCACCTCTTCGGGCCCTGGGCCGAAATCGGCGACGAGCATGACGCCTTTCGCTTCCGCCGCAGCGCGCACTGTATATAGCGCGGATTCGAGGACTGGCGTGAGGTCAACGGGGCAGGTCTCGATCTGCAGCTTGCCCGTGTTGGCAGAGGCCGAATCGAGCAGGTCTTCGACGATCTGAAGTTGCGCTTTCGCGTTGCGCTCGACGATGGCGGTGAGGTTATTGACGGTGTCTATGTCCATCGGGCCGAAGCGCAGCATCCGTGTGTGGCCGAGGATGGCGTTCAATGGCGTACGCAGTTCGTGCGAGACCATCGCCAGGAATTCGTCCTTCGAGCGGTTAGCGGCTTCGGCGGCCACGCGCGCGGCCTGTTCCTGCGCCAGTCGCTCGCGCTCGCGCGCTTCAGCCCGTTTGCGCTCGGTGATGTCTATGCACGAGCCGATGTAGCCGAGAAAACCGCCGCCGGGCGAGTATCGCGGGACGCCGTGATCCAGTATCCAGCGGTACTCGCCGTCATGGCGCCGCAAACGATACTCCATCTTAAACGGCTTCCGCGCCTCGCAGGACGTGTCATAGATTTCCAGGCAGCGGTCGTAATCCTCCGAATGAACGCTTTCCATCCAGCCGTAACCCAACTCCTCATCCATAGCGCATCCGGTAAAGTCGAGCCACGGTTTGTTGAAGAAAGTGCAGAGATTGTCTATATCGGAAGCCCAAATCATAACCGGCGCCGTGTCCGCCAAGACACGGAACTTTTCCTCGCTCGCGCGTAGCGCCTCCTCGGCTCTTTTCCGCTCGATGCCCTGAGCTATGGGCGCCGCTACAGTGGCGAGAGCTTCGACCGTGTCCTCGGTCAATGGATGGCGCGCAAACATCGCCATCACCCCGACGACCCGATCCTCAACCAGCAGCGGATAGCCCGCGAAGGCCACCATTCCCTTCTCTCTCGCCCACTCCTTGTCGCTGATGCGCGGGTCATTACACACGTCATTGGTCAGATGCGGCTGGCGCTCTTTGGCAATAAGGCCAATCTTGAGTTTTCCGAGGGGCACGCGGGAATGCCTGCCGTTCAGGTGCGTATACATACCGGCGCTGGCCTGCAGTTCCAGCAAAGATTCCTTCAGATTCAGCGTCCAGATGCGCGCAAACGCCGCGTCCAGATGCCGTACCAGGGCTTCAGCGCTCTTTTGCAGCATGCTATGCATCGACATCCGGTGCTCGGCCAAAGCGGCGCCCACGTCGGCGAGCAGCGCGCCCCTCTTCATGTTCGCCTCTTCCAGCCGCTTGCGCGCGGAAATGTCCTCGATGACGGAGACGAAGTAATCCGGCGAGCCGTCCGCCTTGCGCGCCAGGGAAACAGTCAGGTTGACCCATACGATAGAGCCGTCCTTGCGATAGTAACGCTTTTCCATCGAGTAATTCTCGATCTCGCCCGCCAATAGCCGCCGCGCCTGGTTCCAGTCCGACTCCAGATCGTCCGGATGGGTGATGTCGCCGAATGTCTTCGTCATCAGCTCCTCGCGAGAGTAGCCGACGATGTCGCACAATCGCTGGTTGACCTCCAACCAACAGCCGTCCCGAGCGACGCGGGCGATACCGACGGCGGCGTTCTCGAAGGTGGCCCTGAAACGCGCCC
>Ga0081455_10001204_pt1 | contig 32428 bp, 27 predicted proteins | sample TabmetS3T2R1_FD_70207 | JGI IMG/M metagenome (GOLD analysis project Ga0081455, IMG submission 70207) | Tabebuia heterophylla rhizosphere microbial communities from the University of Puerto Rico - S3T2R1 | ecosystem: Host-associated > Plants > Roots > Rhizosphere ...
TCGCCTTCTTGGCCGCGAACGACGAGCCGATCGATCTGCGCATTCATGCGCAATACAATCCAGAAGCGATTACGCAGTACAACATCGTGCCCGGCTTGATGGGTGTCGTCCTCACGATGACGATGGTGATGATCACCGGTTTGGCCATTACTCGAGAACGGGAACGAGGTACGATGGAAAATTTACTGTCGATGCCCACCCGTCCCTTCGAGGTCATGGTAGGCAAAATTATCCCCTATATCCTGGTCGGCTATGTGCAGGTCGGACTGATTCTGCTCGCGGCACGGCTCCTGTTTCAGGTTCCGATGCTCGGAAATGTCGGCCTTCTGCTGTTGGTCGCGTTTGTCTTCATCACCGCGAACCTTGCAATGGGCATCACGTTTTCCACGCTGGCCGAAAACCAGCTCCAAGCCGTACAATTGTCCTTCTTCTTCTTTTTACCCTCGCTGCTTTTGTCCGGATTCATGTTCCCCTTCCGAGGTATGCCCCCTTGGGCTCAGGTCATCGGCGAATTCTTGCCGTTGACACACTTTCTCCGGGTCGTGCGAGGCATCCTGCTCAAAGGCAATGGCATTGAGGAGGTCGGTCTCCAGCTCTGGCAGATCGCACTGTTTGCGATCATTGCTCTGGCGGTGGGGATCAAACGATACCGTCAAACGCTCGATTAGCGGGCCTTGACTTTAGTTCTAACTAGAACTATCTTCCCACTACGTCAAGCATGAGGTGGTCATGAGAGCGTTGTTTCAGACAGATGACGGATGGGCGGGATTGAATCTTCGACTGACTCTCGGGCTCGTCATGTTCCCACATGGCGCGCAAAAGGCACCATTGGCCTCTTCACCCAAAAGATGGGTGTGCCATGGATCATTGCGTTTCTCGTGATCATCGGCGAGTCGTTCGGCAGTCTGGCACTTCTAGCTGGGTTTTTTACCAGGTTTGTGGAGGCCAGTATGGCCGTTATCATGCTGGGCGCCATCACAATGGTGCACCTACCGAACGGGTTTTTCATGAACTGGTTCGGACAACAACAGGGCGAGGGGTACGAGTATCATCTCTTGACCATCGGGATCGCGGCCGCGTTGCTGATGACGGGAGGCGGTCGATGGTCGCTTGACCGAGAAGTAGCCGAGAATATTGCCCACTAAGGCGATCGGCAAGGAGGAGCATCATGGCGACGGATGTGACGACGATGAAGGATGTCCTGGGGATCTATCATCCCGGATCAACGCATATGGTCGGGGACGGCTTCCCCGTGCGCAATCTGTTTCCGAGCAACGATCTGGATCGAGCCGTCGATCCCTTTCTCATGCTGGACTATGCGGGGCCACGGCAATTTCCACCGACCGACCACCCCCGTGGGGTCGGGGAGCATCCGCATCGCGGATTTGAGACCGTGACCATCATGTATGAGGGCTCGGTTGCCCATCGAGATTCTGCTGGAAATGCCGGCGTCATCGGTCCGGGTGACGTCCAATGGATGACGGCGGCCTCAGGTGTCGTGCACGAAGAACTGCATGAAGCGCAGTGGGCGAAGCAGGGCGGCAACTTTCATGCGATTCAGTTGTGGGTGAACCTCCCAAAAACCCACAAAATGTCGGCGCCGAGATACCAAACGCTGCTCAACGCCGATATTCCGACCGTGGCGCTTGATGATGGGGCGGGCCACTTGCGTGTCATCGCAGGGACGTTCCAGGGACATCGAGGACCAGGGCTGACCTTCACACCGGTCGAATTGTATGACCTTCAAGTTCGCACCGGCGCCAGAGTCCAACTGACGCTTCCGGAAGGATACAGCAGTTCGGTCTTTGTTCTTCAAGGCCGTGTCTCGGTTAACGGCGGCACGCCGGCTGGAGAGGCCGAATTGGTTGTGTTGAAGCGCCAAGGGTCGCTCCTCGTGCTTGAAGTGAAAGACGACAGCCGGCTCTTGATCATGAGCGGCGAGCCGATCGGCGAGCCGATCGCCCGTTATGGCCCGTTCGTGATGAACACCAAAGCGGAATTGGTCCAGGCAGTGGAAGATTATCAGGCAGGAAGGATGGGACATCTGTCCTAATCGGATGCTGAAAGCGGCTCCTATTTGACCCGCCCGGCCCGGGCGCGCCGAGACGCGCCCCTTCACCAAGCTTCGTTCTCGCGTTGTTGAATGGTGGTTATGAATCCTGGGATAAGCAACATCTCAATCGACATCTATTCGGACGTGATCTGTCCCTGGTGTTACATTGGGAAGCGGCGGCTAGCGCGCGCGCTCTCTCAGCTTCCCACGGTTCGAACGTCTGTAACCTGGAGGCCATTCCAGTTGAACCCAACGATGCCGGCGGATGGGACGGAGCGGACCGCCTATCTTGAAGCGAAATTCGGCAGCCTCGATACCTTCCGTCGTCTCGAGGAGCAGATCATCGCCGCGGGAGAATCGGAGCAGATTTCGTTCGCGTTCGACAGGATCTCCAAAACACCGAATACCTTTTTGGCTCATCGCCTGATCTGGCATGCGGGACAGCAAGGCCGTCAGGACCAAGTCGTGGACGCCCTCTTCCGAGGATATTTTGAACAAGGCGCCGACATCGGATCGGCTGCCATTCTGATCGCCTTGGCACAATCGTCTGTCGATGCAGGCCGTTTTCTCAAGACCGATGAAGGAGCGGCGGACGTCAAAGCGGAGGAGGCCGCAGGACACCGGCTTGGCATCCGCGCGGTCCCCTATTTTGTCTTGAACAATCGGTACGGCATTTCAGGCGCGCAACCCGTCGAGGTGTTTGCCGGCGCCATCGAAAAAATTCATGCACAGCAGGCGGAAACTCTGCTGAGCGGAAAGTAAGCGATGTCTGTACAGGTTTATGGGTGCAACCATATCGTGATCGAAGTGACAGACGCCAAAAAGGCCGTCAAGTTCTACTCGGACGTCTTTGGGTTGAAAATGTTGCGAGGGGGCGAAGGCGCGGCCTGGTGTAAGCTTGGTGAGCATCAATTTATGGCAATCTTCGAAGTGACTAAATTACAGCCGGACCGCGTGAAGCATTTTGGCTTGATGGTCAGAGATGCCGGTCAAATTGACGAAGTCAGGAGCAAGCTCACGAACAAATACAAATTGAAACTGCATCCGGACTTTCGCTGTGACTTTCGAGATCCTTGGGGAAACCGCATTCAAGTCGGCGATCTCTCGGACGAATCCTTAGTCTGGCTGCTTCCGTATCAGGAAGTCCAGAAAGCCGGTTTGATGTTTCGCACTGCCTCAAAGAAGCGCAGGCAACGGAGGATGTGATGAAAGCCCATTATCTTGGCCATGTCGTCTTCTACGTAAAAGATCTCGATCAATCACTGGGCTTTTATCGAGATCTCTTGGGGTTCAAAGAAATTGGGCGCATCTTCAACGGTGGCGCCGCCGCTTTGACTTCCGGCCGGACGCATCACGAACTACTGCTCATTCACGTAGGCGATGCGCCTGGTCCTCCGGCGGGACGCCGGCGAGGTTTGTACCACATTGGTATCAAGATCGGAGATAATCTGGACGACTTACGCCGCGCCAAACGTGAACTGGAACAGGCCGGGGTGCCGATCGACGGCATGAGCGATCACACGGTGAGTCAAAGCCTCTATCTCCGCGATCCTGATGGCAATGAAGTGGAACTGTACGTCGACGCCGATGAGGCGCTGTGGAAAACCAACCCGGCTGCCGTGCTCTCGCCGATTAAGGCGTTGCATCTCTGACGCGTCGCCCCTCTTGAGTCGTCATTGATCGATAGGCCATACTGACCGGCTATGGATCATGAGTCTCCTTGCGAAACGGTCGCCGAGCGCTATCAAGCGCTACTGGAGGTCGCAGAGGCGATTTCCGCGCATCGCGACTTGCACGAGCTGTTTCGCGATCTGGCGCGCCGACTTCCCCGTGTCGTCCAGGTAAATTTCGTCTCGCTTTCGCTGCACGACCCTGCAGAAAATCGGATGCGGCTTCAGACCATCCAGGCCAACGTGCCGGCCGATTTGGTCGGCGGTCATGAAGAACCTCTGGATGAAACGCCAGCCGGCGCGGTCTGGCAATCGCAGCAGCCAATCCTCGTGCCGCATCTGGCTGAAGAGGTGCGTTGGCCCAAAGTGACTCAACGGATGCAGGAAGACGGCATCAACTCGTTCTGTGTGGTTCCGCTCACAACGGCCGTGCGGCAGCTGGGTGCAATGGGATTTGCGAGTCTTCGTAAGCAGGCGTATGGCGTCGGCGACTTGGAGTTTCTCCAAGAAGTGGGCAAACAGGTTGCGGTGGCCGTCGATAATGTGCTCCACCATCAGGACCTGGTTCATGACCGCGATCGCTTGCGTCTCCTGCTTGAAGTGACCGAGTCGATTGCTTCCCATCGGGACCCGGGCATGTTGCTGCAGGACCTCGCACAACGTCTACCCTCGATCGTCCCATTCGACTACATCAATATCGTGCTGCACGAGCCCGCGCGGAATGTCATGCGCTTGTGGCTCTTAGTGGCGTCGGTTCCCAGCACGATCAGCCCCGGCTTGGAAATGCCAGTCGAGGACTCGCCGGGTGGGTGGGTCTTGATGCATCAACAGCCTCTCACCGTCAACGATATCGCACAGGAACAGCGCTTCCCGAAATTGATGTCCATGCTGCATGAAAACGGCGTCAAGTCCTTCTGTGCGGTGCCATTGACCACGGCACAGCGGCGGTTGGGGGCGATGGGATTCGGCAGTCTGCAGTCGATGCGCTATCAGGACGTCGATCTCCGGTTTATGCAGCAGGTGGCGAAACAGGTGGCCGTGGCCGTGGACAATGCCTTCAATTCCGAGGCGGCCGTGGCGTATCAACGACAACTCGCTCGCGAACGCGATCGGCAGCGGCTGTTGCTTGAGGTCAACAATGCCGTGATTGCGCACCTCGAATTACGCGAACTACTGAAGGCCATTTCTGTCAGCTTGAGCCGGGTAGTCCCCCACGACCTGGCAGGCTTCGCGCTGTACGATCACGAGAAGCAACGGCTCTCGGCGCATGCGTTGGATTTTCCAGGCAATCAGGATTTTGTCGAAACCGGCGAAGCCATTCCGTTGGAGGGAACGCCGGAAGGGAAAGCGTTTGCTTCCAGACAGACGGTATTGATCCGCAGTCTGGACCTGGCCGAATATCCCGCCGAGATCATAAAGCGGGCACAAGCCGCCGGCTTGAAGTCGGGCTGTGCCGTTCCGCTGATTTCTCATGGGAGAGTGCTCGGCACGCTCAGCGTCGTCAGTATGCAAGAGGCAGCCTTCAGCCCAGACGATGCCGAACTGTTGACCCAGATCGGGGCGCAAATGGCCATTGCGGTCGAGAACGCCCTCGCCTACAAGCAAATCGCGCAGCTCAAGGATAAATTGACTGAAGAGAAGTTGTATCTCCAGGAAGAAATTCAGACCGAATACAATTTTCAGGAGATCGTGGGCGAGAGCCAAACGCTCCGGCGTGTGCTGAAGGAAGTGCAAACAGTTGCCGCGACGGCGTCGACGGTCTTGATTCTCGGTGAGACCGGCAGCGGCAAGGAGCTAATCGCTCGGGCACTGCACAATCTCAGCGATCGACGGGAGCGGACTTTCGTCAAGCTCAACTGTGCGGCCATTCCAACCGGTTTGCTGGAAAGCGAGCTGTTCGGACATGAAAAAGGGGCCTTCACCGGCGCGATTGCGACGAAGATCGGACGGTTCGAAACGGCTGACCGGGGCACGCTGTTCCTTGACGAAGTGGGAGAGATTCCGCTGGAGCTGCAGGTCAAGCTGCTCCGGGTCTTGCAGGAGCAGGAGTTCGAGCGGTTGGGCAGCACCAGAACGATCCGCGTCGACGTGCGCGTCGTTGCGGCGACCAATCGTGATCTCAGCCAGATGGTCGAGGAACAGAAATTTCGCAGCGACCTCTACTATCGCCTGAAAGTCTTTCCAGTCATGCTGCCTCCTCTGCGCGAGCGCGCGGAAGACATTCCCGCCTTGGTCCGTCACTTTGCCCAGAAGTTTGCGTTGCGAATGAAAAAACGGATTGAAACGATTCCCGCCGAGGCCATGAAGGCGCTCCAAACCTATCCCTGGCCCGGCAACGTGCGCGAGCTGGAAAATTTCATCGAGCGCGCGGTGATTCTGTCGTCCGGATCGGATCTGAGGGCACCGTTGACTGAGCTGAAAGCGGCCACGTCTCCGCCACCGAATGGATCATTGAAGACCCTCGAAGATGCCGAGCGGGAGCACATTCTCAAGGCACTTCGCGAGGCAAAGTGGACCATCGGCGGTTCTACCGGTGCGGCGGCCAGGTTGGGAATGAAACGCACGACACTTCAGTCCAAGATGCAGAAGTTGGGGATTGTGCGTCCCCAATAACGCCGAGTTTTCGGCAGCGCGCCGAGATGTCGGCAGGAAAACCGGTTTTTCTTCGTCTCTCCTCTTCCCGCTCACAAAACCCAACCACATTCTTTCGTCGTTAGATCATAGACTTACGTCACCGTGCGGTTTGTCTATTGCGATGGAACGTGACTTGCTGAACGCCTGTCGGCAGGGCGATCTGCAAGCGAGAGATGATGGAGGGCACTATGAACCGGACCTCACAGACAACAGATGTGTTCACGCTGATCGGTATGATGGCCACGATTACCGGAATACTGGTCTGCCTGTTTTTTCTCTTTACGCCTGTAACGTTCGGCGCGATGGACAGGAACGCCATGATTGGCCCGTCGCCCGACCTACACCTCTCCATGCGATGGATTCAGCCAATTCTGGGACAAGCCATCGTTGAAGATGCGCTGATCCGGCAACGCTCGAGCCATGTCGCTGGCGTCACCCCATTGTTCGAAGATTCGTCCAAGCTGGCGCCCGGAAGTGTCCAATGGCTCTTAGGGCGCGTCATTGTTGAATTAAATCGATCTCGGCTGGTCAGCAGCCTGCCGGGCCATCCGAGGGACGATCAAAGGATTGTGACAATCGCCCGTCACACCGCCGAGCAGTTTCTCTGACGTTTTCATAGGAGTCGATGATGAACGAGACATTGGACTTTCTGACGCAACATGGCTCGCTGTTGCTGGCCGCTGTGGTCTTCGCCGAACAGGTCGGGCTCCCCTTGCCGGCCCTACCGTTTTTGATTGCCGCAGGAGCCTTAGTGGGGACGGGCCAAATGCCGCTCGGCCTGGCGGTCATCCCAGCGGTCTTCGCCGCGATGGCAGGAGATCAAGTGTGGTTCGAGCTCGGCCGCCGCAAAGGCCGGCTGGTGTTGAACTGGCTCTGCCGCATCTCGCTGGAGCCGACGAGTTGCGTTCGCCGGACCGAAGATTTCTTTGCCCGTCACGGTGTCCGTTCCCTGGTCGTCGCAAAATTCATCCCGGGATTCAGCACGATTGCGCCGCCGCTCGCCGGTATCGTGGGTCTCTCGGTGCCGCAATACCTGCTCTTCAATGGTGTGGGAACATTGCTGTGGGTCGGGACTGGGATCGGGCTGGGAATCGCCTTCACCGATCAGCTTGAACAGGCATTGTCGATGACTGCACAGATCGGCCCTACCGTCGGGCTGGCGGTATTCACGGGGATCATAGGATTTGTCGTCTACAAGGCGGTCCATCGCTATCGTGCAGACCATCGTGTTCCACGTCTGACAGTACGGCAGCTCACGGACAAACTTGCGGCCGGAGAGGTCCCGGTCATCGTCGATCTTCGGCCCCTTGCGGCACGCCAACAAGAACCTGGGATTGCCGGCGCCATCCCGATGGCCCTCGACGAACTCGTTGCCAGACACGATGAGCTGCCGCGGGATCGCGATGTCATTCTGTATTGCGAATGCCCTATGGATGCGTCGAGTGTCGAGGGCACGCGCAGACTCGGCAAGCTGGGATTTACGCGTGTATGGCCGCTCGCCGGAGGTCTGCGAGCCTGGAACGCCGCTGACACGAATCCCTCGGCAGTCGTACAAGTTTCCGATCGTCACGTCGTTCCAGCCTGAGGGTGAACGAGGGTTTTTCGACAATCAACTATCCAGAAGGAGAATCAGATGGAATTGAAAATGCCTACGTCAGAACAAGCCCATTGGGGGCTGCGTGCCATGAAAACCGTGGCCTTAGCGGATGGTGCGCTCGACGACGCGGAGCGGCAGATGCTGACCTCGGTGCAATCGATTTTAGGCACCAATCATCCGGTCGAGAGTCTGGCGCCCGTCACGCCGGAGGAACTGGCCTCAGCGCTCACTGACCGACAAATCAGACATCAACTGGTCCAAGGATTGATCGTGGTTTCGCTGATCGATGGAAAAGCCAACGTTCGCGAGACAGAAGCGGTCGAGCAGTTTGCACGGGCATTGGAAGTAGACGCCCCTGAGGTACGCGACCTTCGGTACCTTCTCAATGGCGAAATGATGCGCCTCCGCCTCGACCTCGCGCGACGGTTCTGGCTGAGGGAAAAGGTAAAGGAAATCTGGCAGACCGAACGTCTGCGAGGCCTCTTCAAATTTGTGCGCGGGATGGTGGGTCGCTATGAGAATGTCGCGCTCGCGCGCCGCTATCAAGCCTTAGAACATTATCCTCCCGGTTCGCTTGGCCGATCCTATTGGGAGTACTGCCGGAGCAACGGCTTTCCGCTTCCCGGTGAAAAAGGTGGTGCGGCAGAACAGGTCCTGTTCCATGATTGCGCGCATGTCCTTTCCGGGTATGGGACGACGCCCGACGAAGAAGTGCAGGTGGCTTGCTTCAGCGCAGGCTTTCAACGACGCGACCCCTGGACGTTCGTGTTCTTCGTGTTGCTACAATTCCATGCTGGCATCCGTTTGACCCCCATCACTGGAGCTAGAACGGGATTTTTCGATCCGGTCAAAGCCTTGGTCGCCATCCGGCGGGGCGCGGCGATGACCGTCGACCTGAACAGCGGATGGGACTATTGGCCGGTGATGGGCGAGCAGGTCGAAGAGCTGAGAAAGCGATACAACATCCTGCCGATCGAAGCTTTTCTCCCGGCCAACCGGCCGTCGGAGATGGCTGGAAGCGTGGCCTGACCCTCCACAGCTATGCCGAACCCTCGGCACCTGCCGATTAGGCGGCTGAGGGCTCTCGGCACCTCCTCTTCTATTTGGGACGACCTCGAAAATTAGCCTGATTCTTTAGATACTTAGACGAGGTGTTGTCTGGGCGACACATGGAACGAAGGTTGCTGTTCTCCTTAGCAGAGAAGATGATCCATGGCGCAAGTGAGACATCGGAGGGCTTTTCTATGAAGCATCGGCATCACTGGATCGGATCGGTCGTGCTCCCTGTTATGGTGCTCCTGATGGGCGTCGGGCTGGCAGCCTGGAAATACGATGCCATTCAGCAGGGCCAGGCCGCCTCAGCCAATCAACCTGAACCGATGGAAACGGTAACAGTCGCCCTCGCGAAGGAGGTCGAGCACCGTCAAACGACGACATCCATCGGCACGGTTCTAGCCTTACGCTCAATCAGCTTACGGAACGAACTTGCCGGCACGGTGCGCGAGGTGCGCCTCACGCCGGGACAGATCGTCGAAACCGGCACCGTGCTTGTGGCGCTCGATGTGTCCGTTGAAGAGGCAGAGTTGAAAGCCCAAGAGGCGCAAGCCACCTTGGCGAAGACGGTGCTCGACCGCAGACAGAATCTGAATCATGAGATGGCGACCACGCAAGAAGAAGTCGATCGGGCACGGGCCGATCTGGACGTCGCCAGGGCGCAAATCGCCCGGACCAAGGCGATCATTGCCCGCAAGACGATTCGGGCGCCGTTTCGTTCACGTGTCGGCATCGCCGACGTCCACCCGGGTCAATATTTGAATGAAGGGACATTGCTAACCACCCTTCAAGGCATCGATGACGCCGCGCATGTGGACTTTGCTGTGCCACAGCAGGTCGCTGCCGATTTACGAGAAGGTGAAGTGGTCGACGTCTTCGCTGGCTCATCGGCTCCCGTCACGGCTCAGATCGTGGCACTCGACGCACGTATCGACCCGGGGACCAGAAATGCGATGGTGCGGGCGAGAATCCACGGTGCCGGTCATGCGCTCTCTCCCGGCTCCTCGGTTCGGGTCCGTGTACCGGTTGGCGCCGCGCGTAAAGCCATCGCCGTTCCGGTGAGCGCATTGCGCAAAGGGCCTCAGGGTGACCAGGTGTTCGTGATCAGGCCTGATCAGGATGGCCGTACGCGCGCGCACATCCAACAGGTCGAAAGCGGCGCGATGTTCGGCGATGAGATCGTGATTCATGGAGGACTCAACGCCGGGGATCAGGTGGCAGCATCAGGATCATTCAAGCTACGTGAGTCCGCCTTGGTAGCCATTGCCGGCGACGCAACGCCGGTACCGGAACAGCGTCAGTCGTTCAGTCAAAACTGAGTCGACCATTCGAAGGATGAGAGAGACCATGCAGATGCGTTCATTCACCGACATATTCATCAAGCATCCGGTGTTGGCGATCGTCGTCAACCTGGTCATCGTCCTGGCCGGCTGGCGAGCCCTGACCACGCTGCCGGTACAGCAGTATCCCAAGATCGAAAGCTCGTCGGTGGTGATTACGACCGTGTACTACGGAGCCAGCGCGGAGACGGTCCGCGGATTCTTGAGCACGCCGATCGAGCGGGTCGTTTCCGCGATCGGCGGAGTCGATTATGTCGAGTCCACCAGTCGTGGCGGAGTGAGTACGGTCACGGTGCACTTGAAATTGAACCACAGCAGCACGGCGGCGTTGGCCGAGGTCACGGCGCGGCTCCAGCAGGTGCGTTCGGAATTACCGACGGAAGCTGAGCCGCCGGTCGTAGAGGTGCAGCGCGCCGATCGTCCCTATGCGTCGTTCTATTTGAGCTTCACCTCCAGCGAGCGCACCGTGCCAGCCGTCACAGACTGGCTGCTGCGCACGCTCCAGCCGCAACTTGCCACGCTATCCGGCGTTCAGCGGGTGACGATCGAGGGGGGACGTCAAATTGCCATGCGCATTTGGATCGATCCCGATCGGTTGGCCGCCTTCAATTTGTCACCCGGAGACGTGCAGGGGGCGCTCCGCCGCAACAACTATTTGGCCGCGGTCGGCCGGACCAAGGGGAATCTTGTTCAGGTCAATTTGCTCGCCAACACCGACCTCCGATCTACCGAAGAATTTGAGGACCTCATCGTGGCCGACCGCGGTGGGGCTATCGTGCGGCTAAAAGATGTTGCCAAGGTTGAGCGTGAGGCCGAAGAGGCCGACATGGTCGCCAAGTACAACAAGTCGGAAGGTGTCTACCTCGGAGTCTGGCCGGTGCCGGGCGCAAACGAAATCGACGTGGCCAAACGATTGCGGGATGAAATGGAACGAATCAAGCCGACACTGCCACGGGACATCGATATGAGGCTTGTGTGGGACGGCACGATGTTCATGCGGAATGCGCTGACAGAGATCACCAAGACTTTGGCTGAGACCATTCTTATTGTCGCGCTGGTCGTGTTTCTCTTCATGGGGTCCGTGCGCACGGCGCTTGTTCCGCTCGTCGCCATGCCGGTGTCGCTGATCGGAGCGGCCCTGTTCATGTTCGCCTTCGGGTTCAGTCTCAATTTGTTGACGCTGCTCGCTATCGTGTTGTCGGTGGGTCTCGTGGTCGATGATGCCATTGTCGTGGTCGAGAATGTCGAGCGGCATGTGCGGCAGGGCAAGTCGCGGATTGAAGCGGCACTGGCAGGTGCCCGCGAGCTGATCGGTCCCATCATCGCGATGACGATCACGCTGGCCACAGTCTACACGCCGATCGCCTTTCAAGGCGGCTTGACCGGGTCACTCTTCCTCGAGTTCGCGATCACACTCGCGGTGGCGGTGGTTCTGTCGGGTGTCGTCGCCGTCACGCTCTCGCCGGTGATGAGTTCGCGGTTCGTCCATCCTCAAGGCAAGGAAGGCCGAATGACCCGGCTGGTCAACCAGACATTCGAGTTGGTCCGCCGCGGATACACACGACTACTCGACGGCGCGCTGGAGATGCGCTGGGGCATTGTCGCTGCGGCAGTGCTGATTATGGTCGCCGCCTGGCCCCTGTATCTTTTCTCTCGACAGGAACTCGCACCGGTCGAGGATCAAAGTCACATCAGCCTCTTCTTTGAAGCGTCGCCTGACTCTACGGTGGCAGCCACCAACCGCCAGCATCTGCAGATTGTAGATGCGATCACCGCTTTCCCTGAAACCCAATTTACCTGGTCGCTGACGACCGCCTGGGGCGGTTTCGGTGGACTCGTCGCCAAAGACTGGCATGTGCGCGAGCGTTCGACCGAGCAGATGTACGGCCAGGTCTTCGGCGCCGTCTCGCAAGTGCCGGGGTTGCGCGTGTTTCCTCGTCTGGACCCGCCGCTCCCCACGCCTGGCCAGTACGACGTGGAGTTGGTCCTGCAGAGCGACGTCCCGGCCGACCAGATGCTGCAGACGGTTGGCGCGGTCCTCGGCGCGGGATGGCAGAGTGGAAAATTCTTGTACGTCGACACGGACCTGAAAATCGATCTACCGGAAGCCCGTGTCGTCCTCGACCGTGAGCGTCTGGCCGATTTGGGTCTTGATCTTGCCGGCGTCGGCCGGGAATTGGGTACGCTTCTGGGTGGGGCCTACGTCAACCGCTTCAACTACTTCGACCGGAGCTACAAGGTCATTCCGCAGATCGGGGACAAGGACCGCGCGACGGTGGAACCGCTGCTCGACCTGAAGATCAAGACGCCGGGCGGTCAGCTCGTGCCGGTATCGACGTTCACGCACATCGAAACAAGCACTGCTCCCCGCACGCTCAACCGCTTCCAGCAGCGCAACGCCGTGCGCATCTTCGGCGGCGTGAAGCCTGGCGTCACCAAGGCAGAGGGCCTCCGTGTGCTCGAAGCTGCCGCGGCGAAGGCCGAGGGACCGCCAGTCGTCCTCGACTATGCCGGCGAGTCCCGGCAAATCCGTCAAGAGGGCGGTGCGCTCACGGTGACGCTCGGATTTGCAGTCCTGCTCATCTATTTAGTGCTGGCGGCCCAGTTCCAAAGTTTTCGCGATCCCTTGATCGTTCTGCTTGGCTCGGTCCCGCTGGCGATCTCGGGTGCACTGGTGTTCAGCTTCCTTGATCTGACCACGATCAACATCTACTCCCAAGTCGGGCTGATCACGCTCGTTGGACTGATCGCCAAGAACGGGATTTTGATCGTCGAGTTCGCCAACCAGCTGCAGGTCAGAGGCTTGACGCGCGCCGCGGCAGTTCGCGAGGCGGCCTTGACCCGGCTACGTCCGGTGCTGATGACTTCGGCGGCCACGGTTTTTGGCCATCTTCCGCTGGTTCTGGCCACGGGGCCCGGCGCAGCAGCGCGCAATAGCATCGGCATGGTGCTGGTGACCGGTATGACCGTTGGAACCTTGTTCACGCTGTTCGTCGTTCCGGTGTTTTATTCGCTGATCGCCGCGGAGCATCAACCGGATGCCTTGCGGGATGAGCAAGATAATCTCGTCGAGGATGACGAGCTGTTGGTTGCAGGCGCCAAAGCCTGAGCCCATGATGAACATGTACAAAGGAGAAGAACTCGTCCTATGTTGAAGATCACGACCCACGTGTCAGGCGATTCGACGAAAATTACTCTCGAGGGACGTCTGGCTGGCCCCTGGATCGGGGAATTCGAACGATGCTGGCGTGAATGGGAACAATCCGCTTCAGGCCGGCGACTGATCGTCGATCTGACAGGCGTCACGTTTGTCGAGCAGGAAGGCAAGACGCTCTTGACCCGTATGTACCAGGCGGGAGCCGATCTACTTGCCACCGGATGTTGCATGAGGTCCATCGTCGAAGACGCGAAAAAGCAGGTCCGGTAGGCCGCTGTCGCATGAAGCCGCCGAAGCGTTACTTGCTAAGGAAGTCTGTCGCCCACTAAGATGCCAAGATGAGCATACGATGATGCCAAGAAAGCTTATGTCGCGATCAATCGCTCTCAAGGCCGATTCAGCAGGTCCGCTTCTCGCGTGGAGCTTGCTCGGTGCGCTGGCTCTGGCGGGGTGCAAGCAAGATGCAGGGTCGGCTCCTGCCCCTCCCGTGCCTCAGGTTGAAGTAGTCACTGCAGCCACGACGACGGTTCCCGACGAGCCCGAATTCATCGGCCAGGCGGAGGCCTCGCGACCGGTTGAGATCCGTTCACAGGTCACCGGCTTGATCAAAGCCGTGTTGTACAAGGAAGGCCGTGACGTCAAGAAGGGCGACCGTCTCTATCAGATTGACCCTGTCCCGTTCCAAGCGGCTGTGGCCAGCGCCAAGGCCAGGATTGCTCAGGCCGAAGCCAAAGTCGTGCAGGCCAGACAGGATTTAGCCCGCGTCCAACCGCTGCTCGCCGAGCAGGCGGTCAGTCAAAAGGACGTGGACGATGCCGTGGCCGAAGACCTGTCGTCGAAGGCCGCGCTGCAGGGCGCCAAGGCGGACCTCATCAAAGCGCAATTTGATATGGACAACACGCTGATCGTCGCGCCGATCGAGGGATTGATCGAACGCACCCGCTATTACGAAGGCCGGCTCGTGTCCGCCCAAACCGATCTGCTGACGATGGTGCACCGGGTCGATCCGATGTACGTCGTCGTGAGTATCCCGGAGACCTTTCTGCTCAAGCGTCGGCGGGACATCGAAGAAAAGAAGATCGCCCATCCAGGCGTGTACCAGCTTCGCGGCGAAGTGATGCTGCTGGACGGCTCAATCTATCCGCACGAGGGCGTGCTGGATCTGATGGAGCCGGGACTTCGCACGGAGACGGGCGCACGCGTCGTGCGGATCACGATTCCCAATCCGAAACGGGACCTGTTGCCCGGACAGTTCGTGAAGGTCAAGTTCAAGGGTGACACCAAACCCAATGTCGTGTTGATCCCCCAACGGGCCGTGCTCCAAGGGCCGCAGGGCCCCTTCGTCTACGTCGTGGGCCCTGACGAACACGTCGAGATGAGGCCGGTTCAGGCCTCGATCTGGCAGGGTGATCAATGGCTGATCGATCAGGGCATCAGCGCCGGAGATCGCGTCATCGTCAACGGATTGATGAAGATCGGACCCGGTGCCCCTGTGAAAGCGGTCCCTCTTCAGGAAGCGCCGCCGGCCACCGCGTCTCCATCAGGCCCGCCGAAACAAGGGTGACGCGTGACCTCTCACGTCTTCATTGATCGGCCGATCCTGGCATCGGTCGTATCCGTCGTGATCGTGGTCATGGGGCTGCTGTCTGTCCAGTTCCTGCCCATCGCCCAGTTTCCGGAAATCACCCCGCCGGTTGTCCAAATCGATGCCGATTATCCTGGCGCAAGTGCGGAGGTCGTCGCGGAATCGGTGGCCCGCGCCATTGAAGTCCAACTGCCCGGCATCGACAACCTTGTGTACTTCGACAGTACGAGCAGCAACGACGGGCATGTCACGATCAAACTGACCTTTGAAATTGGCACCAACCCGGACATTGCCCAAGTCCAGACTCAGAATCGCGAAAAGCTCGCCGAGCCCCAGCTGCCCCCGGAAGTAATCAGACAAGGTGTGAGCGTCAAGAAAATGTCGCCGGATCTTGTGGGGGTCATTGCCCTGAAATCCACGGATCCAAACCATGACGCGGTCTTCCTGTCGAATTACGCCATTCTGCGTCTGGTCGATAACGTCCGCCGTGTGAAAGGTGTCGGCGATGCGATGGTCTTCGGCCAGCAAAACTACAGCATGCGGATCATTCTGAATCCATTGATGATGGCGCGGTTGAGCCTCACGCCCACCGACATCGCGGCAATCATTCGTGAGCAGAACCGCGACTATCCGGCCGGGCTGATCGGCCGGGAACCGGCCATGAAGGGCACTGAGCTAACGATTCCCGTTATCACCAAAGGGCGCCTGACGGAGGTGAAAGATTTTGAGGAGCTGATCGTTCGAGCATTGCCAGATGGATCTCTGGTGCGTTTGAAGGACGTGGCCCGTATTGAGCTCGGTGCCCAATCGTATGCGCTGGAAGGGCGGTGGAACAGCAGCCCGACGACGTTCATCGTGACGTTTCTCGCGCCGGGCGCAAACGCCTTGGACACAGTGCGTGGGACACGTGCGATCATGGACAAACTTGCCAAGGATTTTCCGCCCGGCGTCTCTTACGACATTCCATACGACACGACCCGATTTATCGAAGTGTCCATTAAAGAAGTCGTCAAAACGCTCATGGAGGCGATGGTTCTGGTCATCCTCGTCGTCTACCTGTTCCTTCAGAGTTGGCGGACGACGATTATTCCGACTGTTGCGGTGCCCGTATCCTTGATCGGAACCTTCGCCGGTCTGTATGCCCTCGGCTTTTCCATCAATACGATTACCCTCTTCGGGATGGTGCTGGCAATCGGCATTGTCGTGGACGACGCCATCGTGGTGGTGGAAAACGTCGAGCGGCACATGCGGGAGGATCATGTCTCAGCCAAAGAGGCCGCCAAGCGTGCGATGTCCGAAGTCACCGCTCCGGTCATTGCGATCGTGCTGGTCCTGGTGTCGGTGTTCGTGCCGGTCGGTTTCATCGGCGGGATCACCGGGGCTCTCTATAAACAGTTTGCGGCGACGATCGCGATCTCGGTCACGGTGTCAGGGTTCGTGGCTCTGACCCTCAGTCCCGCTCTCTGCAGCATGTTTCTGGTGCCACATGAAGGCGAGCGCGGCGCGTTCTGGAAATGGTTTGACCGCGTGTTCGGCGGCACTCAGCGAGGGTATACCAGCATGGTAGGGAAGCTCGTCGTCAGGCCTGTTCGCGTGATGCTGGTGTTCGGTTTGGTAGTGCTTCTCTCGTTCGGCATGTTCGTGACCCTTCCGCGCAGCTTTCTGCCCGAAGAGGATCAAGGGTACTTCATCGTGGTCGCGCAGCTTCCGGATGGGGCGTCAAAGCAGCGCACGGATGCGGTGCTCGAACGAATCGAAAGGGTTTTCCAGGCCAATCCGGCCGTGCACTCCACCGATGCCATGTCTGGACAGAATTTTGTCTTCGGCACGAGAGGGCCGAACGCCGCAACCATGTTTGTGCCTCTGCATCTCTGGGACAAACGCACAGAGCCGCAATATCATGTCCAATCTCTGATTGGCATGGCGTATGCGGAGTTTGCCAAAATCCCAGAAGCGCTCCTGCTAGCCTTTAATGCCCCGTCCCTCCGTGGCGTTGGCACGGTGGGTGGGTTTTCTGCTCAGTTGCAGGATCCAAGCGGAGGTGACTTCAAGAAATTTGCGGCCGTCGCGCAACAATTTATCGAGCGAGCGAAAAAAGAACCGGCCATCGGCCAGGTGGGCACGAACTTCCGGGTCTCTGCGCCGCGTCTGTACGCCCATGTCAATCGTGAGCGAGCCAAAGCGCTCGGCGTGCCCATCTCCGACGCCTTTGATACCTTACAAGCGTACTTCGGCACCTTCTATATCAACGACTTCCTAAAATTCGGCCGCATCTACCACGTGCAGACCGAAGCCGATGCAGAATACCGGTCGAAGCCTCAGGATATTTCCAAGATTTACATCCGTGCGCAGAACGGACAGGGCACGAGCATGATTCCGCTCGACACGGTCGTCACGACGGAATATCAAAGCGGACCGGATCCAGTGAATCACTTCAATGGGTATAACACGGCGCTGGTTCTCGGCACGGCGGCGCGTGGGTATAGCTCCGGACAGGCGCTCGAAGCCTTGGAGCGCGCAGCGAATGACGTACTGCTTCCGCAGGGCTATGACATCGACTGGAGCAACATTTCCTTTCAAGAACGGCGGGTAGGAGGCCAATCCAACCTCGTTTTCATCATCGGCCTCCTCATGGTCTTCCTGGTTCTGGCGGCGCAATTCGAAAGCTGGGCGGTGCCGTTTGCAGTCATCCTGGCCGTCCCGTTCGCAGTTTTTGGCGCCCTGTCGGCCGTGTGGGTGCGCGGCTTCTCGAACGATATTTATTTTCAGATCGGCATGGTCACCCTCATCGGCCTCGCGGCGAAAAACGCCATTCTCATCGTCGAGTTTGCCAACACACGTTACGAAGCGGGGATGCCGCTGATGGAAGCGGCAATTGAAGCGGCGAGACTGCGGTTTCGTCCGATCATCATGACATCCATGGCCTTCATCTTCGGCATGTTCCCACTCGTCATTGCGACGGGTGCGGGTGCCGCTAGCCGTCAGTCTATCGGGACCGGCGTATTAGGCGGCATGTTGGCCGCCACCTTTTTGGCGATTTTTTTCGTACCGTTGTTTTATGTGTTGATTAGGAAGTTGACGGGCCGGCCCGTGGTGCCGTCGCACCGAGTGCAGGAAGCCTCCCTGCTTCCGAAAGGAGAAGCCTGACATGCGCCTATACGCAATCGTGGTCCTTTCCGCTTTTTTAATGTCCTGTGCCTTGGGGCCTGACTATGAAAGCCCCGCTCCTGACAAGGACGACCGCTTCCGCATGGCCGAAGCGGGTGTCGACGCACCCTCCATGGCCAATCTGCCGTGGTGGGAGTTGTTGAAGGACGAACAGCTGCAGGGCCTGGTGCATACCGCGCTCGCAGAAAACAAGGATTTACAAAAAGCCGCAGCAACCGTCGAGGAATTTCAGGCACGCGCCTGGGTGGCCAAATCGGACTTTCTTCCGAACATGACAGCATCCGGCAACGCCCCGTCATTCGGGCGCAAGACGGTCTTCCTCGTTCCAGGATTTCCGAACCCCTTCAACTATTACCTCCAAGGCAATCTGTCGTGGGAAGTGGATGTATGGGGGCGGATCAGACGGGCCAATGAGGCAGCGCGCGCGGACCTCTTTGCGAAAGAGGAAAGCCGCCGGGCGGTGGTCTTGGAGTTGGTCAGCGCGGTGGCGGAAGCCTATTTCAACCTTCTCCAGTTCGACACCCAGCTGACGATTGCCAAGCGCACGTTACAATCGTGGGAGGAATCTGTTCGCATCGCCCAGGCGCGCTTGCGACAGGGCATGACGTCGAAACTGGACGCCGATCAGTTTGAGGCGGAGCGGGCCAATGCCGCGGCGCGGACCGCTGAACTCGAACGGCAAATGATCCAGGCTGAAAACCAGCTCAGCGTCCTGCTTGGCCGGAAACCCTTCGAAATTCCCCGTGGGAGGTCGTTGGTCGAGCAGCTGCTTCCGCCGACGATTCCGCCGGGCCTGCCTTCCGAGTTGCTCCAGCGGCGCCCGGACATTCTGCAGGCGGACCGGGCATTGAATGCTGCGACCGCCAGGATCGGCGCTGCCAAGGCCGACCGCTTTCCAAAAATTTCGCTGACAGGCCTGCTCGGGGCCGCAGATCCGCATACCGGAACATTCTTTTCGGATGTGTCGTCCTTCGGAGCAGCGGGCGCCGGTTTCACTCTGCCGTTGTTCAACGCCCAAGCGTTGGGTTTCCAGCAGGACGCCGTAGAGGCGCAGGCGAAGCAATCGCTGGCGGACTACCAACAAACGGTACTGACGGCCTTTCGCGAAGTCGAGGATGCGTTGGTGGCCGCACGTACCGCCCGGCAACAGAACGACGCGCAGCAGCAGCAGGTTACTGCCTTGCAATCGGCCCTTCGACTGGCTGAGCTTCGCTACAAGGGTGGGCTTGCGAACTATCTCGATGTCCTCGTGGCGCGGCGCAATCTGTTCGAGGCAGAATTGGCGATGACGGGCTCACGGCGTTTGCATCTGGTGTCGGTCGTCCAACTGTACAAGGCGCTTGGCGGCGGCTGGTCCCCGGAGGTGGCAGAGAATCCGGACAAAAAGGACAGCTGAACGCATGGAAAAGCCGGCGCCGACGAAGCACCCTGTCGCAGATCTGATCGGAGGCCGCTGGAGTCCGCGCGCGTTTGACGAGCGGGCTATCGAGCCGGAAAAAGTACAAAGTCTGTTTGAGGCGGCGCGTTGGGCACCCTCTTCGAACAACGAACAGCCGTGGCGGTTTCTGGCTGCCACGAAGGAACAGCGAGCGGACTACGACCGACTGCTCGGGTGTCTCTCTGAAGGAAATCGCAAGTGGGCGTTCCGCGCCCCCTTGTTGATCCTCTCGGTCGCGAGCCTCTTGTTCGAAGACGACGGCAAGCCTAACCGACATGCATTGCATGACACGGGACTGGCAGCAGAAAATCTCGTGGTTCAAGCGACTGCCATGGGACTGCAGGCCCATCAGATGGCCGGATACGATGTGGATAAGGCTCGGAGAGAATGCCAGATTCCATCGGGTTTTGAGCCGGTGGCGATGATTGCCGTAGGCTACCCCGGCGATTCCGCGCTTCTTCCGGACTACCTGCGCGAACGCGAGCTGAAGCCGCGAGAGCGTCAACCCATTGAAGATTTCGTCTTTTCCGCCAGCTGGGGCCGACCGTCGCCTCTCGTGCGATAAATTGGTGGCGATGCTCGGTCCCCACACCCATATCCATGTTACGCTATGGAGAGCGCGGAAGCCCTAGAGAACGATCGCCTCCTGGTATCTCTAGTGCGCGGCCAGAAACGGGCAGTTCCGCGAATATTAAGTAACTTATGGCGAATCCCAAAAAACGTCTCGACAGCAATGTAGCCGGCAACTTCTTTGTCGACTCGACCTGCATCAACTGCGATACATGCCGGCAGTTGGCTCCACGTAGTTTCGAGGAGGTCGGTGAGTTTTCGGCTGTAACGACGCAGCCGGAAGGGGATGAGCTCGTCCATCAGGCCTACCAGGCCCTGCTTGCCTGTCCCGTCGGCTCCATCGGCACCGAGCGCAGTGATAAGACACGCTTGAAAGAGGCAATGTCGAGTTTTCCGCTGCTGCTTGAAGGAGGCGTGTTCTACTGCGGGTTTAATTCTGAGAAGTCTTTCGGCGCCAATAGCTACTTCATCCGGCATCCTGATGGAAACTGGCTCATCGACTCGCCCCGTTACGTCAAACACCTGATCGACGCCTTTGAGCGGACGGGAGGACTCCGGTATATTTTCCTGACCCATGAAGATGATGTCGCCGATGCCGCGCAATACGCGGCGCGATTCAGCGCCACGCGCATCATTCACCGTGCAGATGCCGAAGCGATGCCGGATGCAGAATGGATTGTCGATGGGTTGGAGACCGTTACCCTCGCTCCGCAGTTCGATCTCATCCCTGTACCGGGCCACACACCGGGCAGCAGTGCGCTGCTGTATGACCATCGGTTTCTATTCACCGGCGATCACCTCTGGTGGGATCCCGAGACGCGATCGCTCGAAGCGCCCAGGCGGTTGGTCTGGAGATCGCGTGCGATGGTGCAGTCCATCGAGAAGTTGCTCAACTACCGGTTCGAGTGGGTGCTGGCCGGTCACGGGGATCGCATTCATCTTTCCACAACCGAAATGACCTCGGCACTGCAGGATTTGGTCAGGCGACGGTCGACTCATGCCGTCCAGTCGACCAGATGATGAGCGGGTGGATACTCATTAATTAGGGGGGCAATAAAAGGGGCAATGGCCAATTCTCAGATCGGTGGTGATTCTGTTCGCGACGTACTGCCTGGAGGCGGCGTACCGCATCCCATTCTTCGCTGGATCGATCGAAACATCCTCTCCATTGGGCGGGAAATGCGGCTCTCGTATTTGCCGCCGCTCATGGTCTATGCGGCCTACGGGATTTCCGGCCTCACGAGCATTGTCGGCACGTTCTTCGTCAAGGATTATCTGGGGCTTTCCGCTTCGTTTCTGGCGGCGCTCGGGTTTTGGGCTGGAATTCCCTGGGCGCTCAAGATGCCCATCGGTCACACGGTCGATCTCCTCTGGCGATGGAAGAGCTGGTTGATTGGGGTCGGTGCCCTGTTGCTCGCCGTCAGCCTCGGCATCATGGCGGCCTTGATCGGTCACCGTGAAGCCATGACCGGAATCATGCCGGCGGAAGTTTGGTTCGTGCTCAGTGTCATTCTTGCCCCTGTCGGATATGTTATCCAGGACGCCGTCGCCGACGCCATGACTGTTGAAGCGGTTCCCCGAGTGGATGACCTCGGTCAGCCGTTCGACGAGTCGACCCGCAAGCTCATGCACGCCACGATGCAGACGCTTGGACGGGTCGCCATTATCGCCGGCGGCATTCTCGTGGCGCTGGTCAATGTGCTCGTCTTCGCTGGTGTCGATGGACGTCCGCAGACGGAGGTCGTCCGCCTCTATCAGGACATTTATCTGCTGGCTTTGATTGTTCCCGTCGTATCGATGCTCGGCGTTGCACTCGCCTGGGCGATCCAGCGCCGGCATGTGTACCGGCTCAAGCGGGAAGGCTTTACGGCTGAAGAGGCCAGGCGATTGGTACAGGTCCGTGACGACGCGGCCGAGCCAACCCGACCAAATTTGTGGATTCTCGGCGGGAGTCTGGCGTTCGTGATCTTTACTCTGATCGTCGGACTCGGTGGCTTTTCTTACAGCGAAGAAATCGTCTTTGCCGGCTCCATGACGATTGTGCTGTTCTTGATGACCAGGCTTGTCCAAGAGCTGGAACCGGACAAGCGGTTTACACTGGTCGGCACCGCGGTGGTCGTATTTATCTTCCGGGCGATTCCCGGTACCGGCCCCGGCACAACGTGGTGGATGATCGACGAGCTGAAGTTCGACCAGCAATTTCTGTCCGTCCTGTCGTTAATCGGCAGCACGCTGACCCTGGTCGGCATGTTTGTGTTTCGACGTTTCATGGCCGAACGGTCCATCGCCTACGTCGTAGGCTTCCTCACCCTCGTAGGCACAATCCTGTCGTTACCGGTCGTCAGCATGTACTACGGGCTTCATGAATGGACGGCGCGGCTCACAGGCGGGGTGGTGGACGCACGCTTCATCGCCTTGATCGATACGGCCTTGGAATCTCCGCTCGGCCAGATCTCGATGATTCCGATGTTGGTATGGATCGCGAACTCGGCTCCCTCGCATCTCAAGGCCACCTTCTTTGCCGTCATGGCATCGTTTACCAATCTTGCTCTTTCATTGAGCCAGCTCGGCACGAAATATCTCAATGACGTGTACGTGGTAACCCGCGAGGTCAGGGACCAGACCTCGGGTGCCATACAAACCCCTGCCGACTACAGTCAGCTTGGCGATTTACTGATCGCACAACTGCTGTTGGGGCTGGCCCTGCCCTTTGCAGCAATTCTGTTCGCCAAGATCACTCGCTTCAAGAGCGCCTGACGGTTCGGCTGCAATCGCAGATCCGCTGCCACCACGAGCTTGGCCGCATAAAACGGCCAAGCCGACGGGCTCGTCGCTTAGTCCCTCAATCTACTTCCTCAAGTACGCCTCGGTCCCTCGCGCCTCCGCGCGTCGGTCTCGCGACGCGGCTTTGCGATTTCGCAACGAACCGTCCTGCTACTAGCCCGCGGACAGACAACGCTTGATGGAGACGAGATGAAGCAGATACGCCATCGGGACCAGCAGGGTCAGCAGCCAGACGACGGGGAAGTAGGCGATCACAAATGTTGAAACCGAGAGGTGAAGAAGCTGTGAAGGATAGGGGACTGAGAACAATCCATGCCCGAGGACGACGGTTACGAGACTCAAGCCCATGAGGTTCCATGCGAGCACCACGAGTCGCAGCGGTTCCTCGCCTCGACGCTTGAGCCAAATCGCTAGCACAATGGCCGTCATGCCTTCCAAAATATCGAAATTTCTTCCGTAATATGTCATCTCAATGGCAAGCAACTTTCTCGTTGCCAGTGTGGCGAGAAGGAGTTCTACCGGGACGCGGAAACATTGGAGGCCGACCAGGATGTACTGAGGAATCCCCGCCAACAACTCGTTCCAAGAGGAAAACCAGCCGAGCCAGAACACAAAAACCAGTTGCGTAAGGACGAGCATGGGAATCCACGGAGGAAAGGAAGTGAACGCCGCCAACGTTCCGGAGATAGCCATGACCGCGGTCAGAATCGCCCAGCCCGCGATGACGGCCACCACCCACCAGAGCGTTCTCGAATGTTTGATGAGAAGGAAGGCAAATGTCGAAAGGACGATTAGCGGAAGGAGGATAAAGCCGATCGCGATGTCGATCGGTATGGGCGGCATGGGCCGGAGCTTACCACAATCCCGATGACCTCACGTGTGACGCTGGCATCCCCTTGACCCCTGCGGTATCATAGACATCTGAGGACATAGACTTGGAGCGATGGCCCAACAGAGCTGGAGCCACTACCTATGAGGATGATCAAAATGGGTTCCAGCAAGGCCTGAGTGACTGAGCACCCGAGGCGTACAGTTTCATGTACGTCGCAGGGCGCGAAGGAGCGAGAACGCAGCTGGAAGCCATTTTCATCATCCTGAAGCGAAAGGGGGCGACCGGTTTCGACGGGGATACTGATACCACCGTGGCATGTCGAGCTCTCGGGGACTCGTTAACTCCGGGAAAATGCAACTGCCAATCAAGAACTGGCACTCGCAGCTTAATTAAGCTGTGACGTTCTTCCATCTGAGGCCCGCGGGGGTGGAAGGGCGCGATGCAGCGGGCTGGTCCAAGGCTGGTGCTCAGCGGCTGAGGACGAGAACTTTCTGGGCTAGCGGCTGTTCTAAGCCTGCCGATGGGCGTGGATGGCTGCGAAACTAAATTGTCGGCTACACATGTAGATGCGGTGTGTTGACGATCTTCGGACAGGGGTTCAACTCCCCTCGCCTCCACCACCATGTTTTTGACCAGGGTCGCACCGGTCAACACGGTCAAATTCCCGGTTGCCGTAAACCGGTAGCCGGGTTTCCCCTCCTGTTCGATTGGCTCCCAGCTTCATCGACTACGCCGTTCTGCTCTGTCGACTTGCAGCCATAGATGCCGGCGATCATCAGAGCGCACTCCTTCCTCCTAGGTGCTAGTTGACGGTAAGAAAGTCATTGGCAAACTGTTTTATTAGGGGCTCAACCAGCTCGGTAACTCGACCTGTTATTTGCTCACCGATTATTGCAACCTGCACTCTGTTCCATGTACGCGCAGACATCTTTTGCTCTGGTCTGTTCATCAATGACACTGACTGGTGAAGTTCAACTTCAATGGCTAAACAATAGGTTTCCGCACTGCCGTGTTTGAGGGGGTTTACCTTCACGTAAAGAAAGGGTGCGGAGGGGGTCTGGAGTCGTTCTGATACACTGAGAATTCTTACCCCGTTAGATTGAAGAACCAGTTCGACGCCGGTGCGAATCGCATCGCGTGAAAAGCCAGCAGCTTCTTCCTCTGACAAAAAGGTTTCCACGATGACCTCTACCCCAGGGAGCCTGCGTAATGATTCGCGGTCCTCAACCCGCCCCGCTCGCGCGGCGCTGGTGTCGATGTGACTCAGAACTATGAAGGCCACAATCAGGACATATCGCATGACATCTCCTTTGCGCTGCTCTCTCGATCGGCTGCGACCAATCCTTTGGTGCGTCCTATCAGTTCAGCGTCGACGGGGAACGTATATCGAATCTTCATGAAATGGCGGCGATCATACGCCCTCTCCTTTTTCATCGGTAATAGGCACCGTAATACGAACGAATTGCCGTTGTGATAACAATTCTCTTCCAACTCGTTCGGCATTTCTAATAGTTGCATCACGATCCCGAGAGCGTTCGATGAATGGAATACCACGGTGACCTTCAGTGGGCTACTCCATCACCCGTTTATAGCCTTGGCGCTGGTAATCATTGATACAACGCTCCCGTTCCTCTGCGGCAGTCTTTGAGGAGTAGGCACCGTAAGGACCGCACTGCGCTATTGTCCCCGTTTGAGGATCACGAAGGCGCACCGAATCAGACTGGCAGGCGGTGAGAGAGGTTAAGAATCCAACGATAAAAAGAGCCGTAGAGAACTTCATGGGTGATCCTCCTATTGGTGGTTCCGTAGATTGCGATGTGGATGGTTCCGTCACGACGCTGGATTAAGTTTTGCTAAGACCTGCTCGTACACTGTCCATCCAAGCGATTCAAGTTCCTGCCTGGCGCGCGGGGAGACATTACCGGCGATCCAGAGTTCTCGCTGGGCGATACGAGGTCGACTGGGCACATGCGTCGTCAAGGCCTGAGCGACCGACGCGACACGCGAGGTCCAAAACAAATAATCAACGGGCAGCATCACGACGAGCGTCTTATTTTTGGTATAGAGAGCCGGAACACGTGGCAGGACCAACAGCCGATCAACGGCACCAATGTGCACGTGATAGCCGCGCATCATTTCCACCACGTGCTGGTAGAATAAGACGAGTTCCTCGGAAGGTGCCTCCTCGGCTACGGCCAGAAAGGCCTCCCGGTCATCAACACCGGTGAGTTCGTCTAGCGCCGTGGTAATGATCGTCGCGTGTCTCGGTGAATAGTGACTGTTGAGGAAGAAGCGATGAATCTCCTCTTCACTGATTCCCATGTTCAGCAATTTGGTCCGGTCCATGTCCCGCAGATCGCCCGGTGAATGATCGCGGACTTGTTCATCAAGGTACGACGTCCAGCGAGTCGCACTAAAGGTCATCCACAGAATGGCGCTGGCTGGCATAAAAACATACCCGATCTGAGGGGCTAGATCGGCAGTGAAGGCCACCCAGGTTAATTCATTCAGTTCGTCCTGCAATGTGGGATTGGATGAATAGGGATCGACCCCGAACTGAAAGGCTATTTTTCGTTTTAGATAAGAAAAGCCGATTGCCGATTTCGTCATCGAATCTTCTTGGTCGCTCCCCTCAAGCTTGCTAGCTTGTCCGGGCATGGCGAGGAACTCCAGGAGCCCGCCTCCGACACTAGTCCCGAGACGCCGAGGCTCCGTGAGCAGTATCTTCAACCCCTGCAAGGGGTGTAAAAGTTGGAATTTGAGCGCATCGACAAACACCTCCGATTGGCGCGCATCCTTCAGTGCCGCAATGGCCAGGGTTTCCATGACTCGAGTTCGAAGCATAGGCATTCCGATGGCAGGATATGTCCCGAATTGAGAGCTCACCACAAAATGGTGCTGAGCGCCATCGTTCACCACTTCGTCTTTGACTGAGTGGTGTGGCCCTTCGAGCCAGTTCGGCGTGAGCAGCCCTGCTGCAGAGAAGAGAGGAGGCACTTCCCATCCAAGCGGTCCTGTCGATGGAGATGGAAGGGGCTCTCGCTCTTTGGGCACCGAACAGGCTGCCAGGAGCGCACAGACAAGCGCCCACGTAAGAGTGCGGGACGAAGCGGAAGCTCCTGCTTGTCGGAAAGGAACTTCGCGTCGCGATCCGGCCTTATATAGCGGCGCTTGCACAGTGGCGGTCCATGTCCTCTCGAGCCTACTCGAATACGAACACCCGTTTCCAATCACTCTTCATATCGACGACTATCCATCGTTTCGCCCTAAGCGTGCGAGTGACCAGCGCACCTCCGGTCTTGTTTCTTTGCCACCACGCTGCTAACAGTATAGGACAAATCACCCCCGTCTGACCCCGTGTCAGCAGCATCCGCTTTCGTGGTTTGTTGTGGGGTTAGATTGTCTGGGGTCGGGCTTCCTAATGGTAGACCTCACTTCAGTTCGCTCCGACTGGCAGTCGCGTGGCTTCAGCTGCGATGTATGGACGGATGCTCCCGGTCAGACTTGGGAGAATTACACGCACACCGTTGATGAAGTCGTGATGATTCTCGAAGGCGACGTCGAGTTCGAAATTGGGGGACAAGTCCTGCAGCCATCTATCGGCGAACAGCTATTCATTCCCGCCGGAGTTCTTCACAGCGTGAGAAACCGCGGAAAAACCACCTCACGATGGCTCTATGGATACAAGGTTGACCACTCGCCAGTGTAGGCAATTGCCTACGAAACCTAGGAAAACTGGCCGATTTCAGAATAGTGCCGTAAGCACTCTGGATTTATTGTCTTATCTTTGAGTACCCTTATTGAGCTCCAATTCAGGAACTCCATTTGCAGGCGTATTCCGCGTATGGCATGGAAGAACACGATTATAGGCGTACTCCTTGCCGGTCTCTGTATCTCCACAGTGGTGCTTGCCGTTGAACCAGTGCCGCCAAAATCTGATTCGGTTCAGACGCCGACTCCGCAAGTTCCGGCTCCCAACCCACCCCCCGCCGTGCCCAAGCAGGACACAGACGTAAAGCCGTCTACCAAGACTCCTCCTCCTTCGCCCGAAGGCAACAAGGAGCAGGGTCCATCCGCGACGCCTGGACCTGCAAAGCCGCCGGCAAAAGCGACGCATCCTCCAAACGGCAACACGCCGCCCAAGGCGGCCACGATGCCACAGCCTCCCGGAGAAATCGTCGGTAAGGACGGGGCACCCATGGTGCTGATTCCTGTGGGAGAATTCACGATGGGCAGCGACAAAGGGGACGACGATGAGCAGCCGATCCACAAAGTCTTTCTCGACAGTTTCTACATTGATAAATTCGAAGTGACGAACGGACGTTTCGCGAAATTCGTCGAAGCCATCCAAAGCGAACCACCTTGGGGGTTTGCCGATAAAGAGACGCCTGTGACCCGTCCCGATCAACCGGTGCGATGGGTCAATTGGATGGACGCGATCGGCTATTGCCTCTGGGCGGGCAAGCGTCTACCGACGGAAGCAGAGTGGGAAAAGGCCGCACGAGGGCCTGATGCGAGAGTGTATCCCTGGGGGAATGATCCTCCGACGCCGGCGCACGCCGTCTTTGGCTTAAAGGAAGGTTCCGACACGGTCTCTGCGATTGGGAATCGAGACAAGGGGAAGAGCCCCTACGGCGTCCATGATCTGGCGGGAAATCTGTACGAATGGACAACCGATTGGTACGAGGAAGAGTTTTATTCGAAGAATCCAGCGATCAATCCAAAGGGGCCGGTGGAAGGCACCGCCAAAGTGCAGCGAGGTGGGTCCTACATCAATGGCGCCTACCGGCTACGCTCCTCCTTTCGAACCAAGGGCGATCCTACCGAGCACGATCCTAACGTTGGGTTCCGCTGCGCGCAAGATGTTCCCAAACAGCCGTGACCCCGCTTTAATTGTGATCTGCCTCTGCCGCCGAACAGCCGTCCGGAAGGTGAGAACACCGGCCGGTCACCAGAAGTGTAGCTGGGTCGCACCAACTGCCGGAGAGCGTTTTCCGGTGACAGAAGGAATCAGATGAACCGTTATCGAGTGAAGCTTGGGGGCAGGGTACGATTGAAAGAGCATGATCCTGATGACACCGACGACTACAAGACAAACGACAAGGGAAAAGCGGCTGCGAAGAAAGAGGTTGAACGGCGAGTAGCCCGATTGGGCCAATTGCAGGAACGGTTGTATGCGAACGGCAGCCGGTCGCTATTGATCGTGCTGCAAGGTATGGATACCAGCGGAAAAGACGGCACGATCAAGCATGTGATGTCCGGGGTGAACCCGCAAGGGTGCAAAGTCGTCTCGTTCAAAGCCCCGTCAAAGGACGAATTGGCTCATGACTTTCTGTGGCGCGTGCACCGAGAAGTACCACCGAAAGGATTCATCGGCATTTTTAACCGATCTCATTACGAGGATGTCCTGATTACGCGCGTGCACGGATGGGTGTCAGACCAGGTGGTGAAGCGCCGGTTCGACCAGATTCGAGAATTCGAGGAGATGTTGGTGGAAAACGGCACGGCCATCGTCAAATTTTTCCTTCACATCTCTAAGAAAGAACAAAAGAAACGACTGGAAGAGCGGATTCAGGACCCAGAGAAACGCTGGAAGTGGAACTCCGGTGATCTCGAAGAACGAAGGCTCTGGGGAAAATACATGAGGGCATTTGAAGATGTCATATCTGCAACCAGCACCGATTGCGCACCCTGGTTTATCGTGCCGGCGAACCGGAAATGGTTCCGCAACCTTGTGGTTGCGGATCGTGTGCTGAATGCGCTTGACGAGATGAAATTGAAGCTGCCACCCCCGCCTCCCGGAGTCGATTTCTCCAAACTCCGCATCGTGTAACTCTTCCATTGGGGCCCCTCTGCCTTGGTACGGGTTATGCGTCTCCGTACGTTCGTAAAATTTTCATCCCCCCGTTGACACGATCATCTAATGAGCGTAGGAGGGAACTGCGGCCCTGAAGTTTTTTTGAAGTAACGAGAGATCGGACAGACCGCGCGGCTGTCATCCAGGTCTCCCGATGACTTCAGCAAGAGAGGAGGGTGGATATGGACGACGCGACTCCACCTGGCTCGTCAGGCCCGCCGATGCGAGGGCGGGTTTCTCGTCGGTCGTGCTAGCCGGATCTCCGATGGCTGTGCCTCGATGGCACCATAGACCAACTGGATACCAGCCAGCTTTCGTCGGAGCGTCCTCCGCGGTGCGAGGAACATAAGCGCCTGGGATTGACGACGTCTCCCACGACTGGAAACTCGCATGACCTGGCCTCGCGCGGGTCTTTCGGGCCGCAACAATTTAATAGCAGTTCCGGCGTCATAAGCGCCGACCACGGGCGACCTCCCACCATAGTGCAAGGTCGCCCGTGCCATTTCTGAGTTCGTAAAAACACCTTCATGGTCTCACCCACCCAACCCCGGTGCGCCGAGACGCGCCCTCACCGCATCGTTGTCGCATCGCTCAATGCCTCGACTTACGGAAAAAAGTACGCCTCGGCATTGTGCTCGCTGCCGCCTTGTTGCTGCGCATTTTGACGAGCTATGCGGCCGAGCTTTGATCGCTTTCGTTGCGGCCTTGCCTGGGCAACGCCACGTCTCGACGTGGCTGGGGTCGGCGGGTGAAAACAAGCTGTTTTGACGAACTCAGCGGATTTCGCGACGGTTTGAGTATCCGCTCACTACCTGGGTGCCCGAAAAGGGAAGAATTATCGAGCGCCCTGCTTGCCAGTTCGGGAGTTCTTTCTTTTCCAATAGAAATAGAAGGGCAGTCCTCCGGCCACGGTTGCCGTTCCATAGAGCGCTTCGATCGGTCGATGCAGGAAGCTCGAAACCACGACCAACATGGTCACCGATACGAGAAGAGCGGGCAACACCGGATACCAGGGACTACGGTAGGTGGGACTCGAATCGTCACGTTTCGAGCGAAGAGGGAAGATGGCCGACAGGGTCAGCCCCATGAAGAACGACAGCACCATCCCACTGTAGATGATCAGTTGTTCAAAGCTGCCGCTCACGATCAGCGCCGAAGCCCACAGGGTTTGAAAGAGGATCGCGCGTGCCGGGACGCCCGTGTCAGGCTGGCGATAGGCGAGCCATGGAGTGATCACACCGTCCTGCGCCATGGCCCAATACACGCGTGGTCCAGCCCACGTCATGGCACTCACCGCTCCGGCAATCGAGAGGCAGAGCAATGCCGCCACCAGGTGTCCGCTGTTCGCACCCCACAAGGCCGCCGCAGATTTCTCGGCGACCGGCACGATCGGTTCTTGAGCCAATCCGTTGACTGACAGCGCGGATAGGTAGACCACGTTCAACAGCACATAAATCGCCGTAACGAATGCCGTGCCGCCGATCATGACTCTCGGCAGCGTGCGGCGAGGATCTGCAATCTCTGTCGCAATGAAGCCCGCGACATTCCAACCAAGGTAACAATAGATCACAATCACAAGCGCGACGGCGATCGAGCCGGACTTAGGAGGCTCGACCATAGGTTGCATCGAGAGCCAGTCCCAATGCGCGGCGCTTGCAGACAGGCCACCCACAATGAGGACACCGATCGCCAGCACCTTTGTGCTCGTGATCGTGCGCTGCAACCGGCCGCCGCCGGCCAACCCTCGGCAATGCACTAGTGTCACTATCCACAACAACGCGAGTGACAACGCTTTGGCTCGCCACCCGCTGTCGTCGATGACAGGAAAAATCCTGAAGGCGTATGCCGAAAAACTAATGGCGGATGCCGCCACGGCTGCTCCGAAGCCGATCGTAAATGAGGTCCAGCCGCTGAGAAATGCTACCAAGGGGCCATAGGCTTCGCGGAGATACACATAATCGCCGCCGGCATGGGGAAGCCGCGAACCGAGCTCGCCATAGACCATCGCACCTCCGATCGCAAACAGGCCGCCAACGGTCCAGAGTAAGAGAATGAGTGTCGGGTCACCGAGATCCCTGGCCATCAGGCCCGTGGTCGTAAAGATACCGCCGCCGATGATATTGCTGATCAGCAGGCAGCTCGCCGTAAACCAGCCGATAGTGTGGATGCGTTCACTCGAGCGATGCACGTCCGAGGCCTTTCTTTTGTCGGCCGACTCTCCTACCATATCCGCCGATGGCTGAGAAGCCGAAGAACAAGGCTACCGCTCCAGGGGCCAGGCGCAGACGAAAGCCGGCCGGACAGTCGACTGGCCTGACGGCGACGGAACTGCAAGCGGCGGCCCCGGTTGGCGAGGTGGCAGAGCTCCACCGGGCGGTCGAACAGGACGGCGGCAAGGTCCTTTCGATCTATAGAGAACCCTATGGCGGCCACTGGCTGTTGCTCGCGGCGCTCCCCATCGCCTTGGTGGAGCCGACGCCCTACCAGCGAAATCTGTCCGACACTCACGTCAGAAAGCTTGAAGCGGTGATCGGGAAGCTAGGCCGGTTTCTCGATCCGATTATTTCCGTCCGCGTTCCGAAGGAGCAGGAGACCGCAAAGTATTGGACGCCGAATGGGCATCATCGTCTCTCCGCGATGCGCACGTTGGGTGCAAAGAGCATCGTGTCGCTCGTGGTGCCCGAACCGGC
>Ga0081455_10001205_pt1 | contig 32425 bp, 31 predicted proteins | sample TabmetS3T2R1_FD_70207 | JGI IMG/M metagenome (GOLD analysis project Ga0081455, IMG submission 70207) | Tabebuia heterophylla rhizosphere microbial communities from the University of Puerto Rico - S3T2R1 | ecosystem: Host-associated > Plants > Roots > Rhizosphere ...
CGGTGAACCCCTCGCTCTACGCCAATCTGCCCTACGATACCGTCGAGGATTTCCAGCCGGTCTTTCTCGGCGCGCTCATCACCAATCTTTTGCTCGTCAACAAATCGGTGCAAGCACGCAACGTGGCCGACGTGATCGCGCTCGCCAAGGCGACGCCGGGCGGCCTCGATTGGGCCTCTTCGGGCAATGGCACGGTGCAACACCTCGCGCTGGAAATGTTCAAGCATCGCGCCGGCATCCAGCTCAATCACATTCCCTACCGAGGAGGTGGGCCGGCGCTCAACGATCTCATTGGCGGACAAGTCAAATTCTATTTCTCCAACGCCGCGGCCTCGATCGGTCACGTCCAGTCGGGAACGCTCAAGTGCATCGCTCACACCGGCAGGGGGCGGCTTGCGTCGCTTCCCGACGTGCCGGCGATGGCGGAAACGCTGCCGGGCTTCGAGGCCTATGAATGGCAAGGGCTGTTTGTGCCGGCCGGCACCCCGGCGGAGATCGTGCAGAAGCTCAACACCGGATTGAACGCGGTGCTGCGACAGGCGGACATCGCGGAGCGTCTCAAGCAGCTCAACGTCGAATTCCGCGAGAATACACCGCAGGAGTTTCGCGCCTTCGTCGCGGCGGAAATGGAGAAGTGGGGGCGCGTGGTGCGCGAGGCCAACATCAAGCTGGGGTAGCCTGTTGTTCCGCTCTACTGCTGCACGATCACGTTGATCGGAGCCGTGGATGCTTCGGGAACAATGGAGCCATGCGCGGAGATTTGATCGGGCGCTCCGCTGGTGGCTCACCCATCTAAAACTATGTTACAGCGGCATCCGATTGAGTGTAGCGCAAGGAAAGACTCCCATGATTGACCTTTATTATTGGACCACGCCCAACGGCCATAAGATCGCGATCTTTCTGGAGGAGACGGGGCTCCCTTACAACATCATGCCCGTGAATATCGGTAAGGGTGAGCAGTTCAAGTCGCAATTCCTAGCGGTCTCTCCGAATAACCGCATCCCTGCCCTGGTCGATCAGGCGCCCCCCGGCGGCGGCAAGCCGATTGCCGTGTTCGAGTCGGGCGCCATGCTCCTGTATCTCGCCGAGAAGACCGGCCAGTTCCTGGGGGGCGATGTGCGGGCTCGCACCGAGACCATCCAGTGGCTGTTCTGGCAGATGGGCAATCTCGGTCCCATGGCCGGCCAGAACAATCACTTCAGCAATTACGCGGTGGAGAAGATCCCCTACGCCATGGATCGTTATCGCAACGAGGTGAATCGGCTCTATGGCGTGCTGAACAAGCGGCTCGCCGATCGCCCGTTCGTCGCCGGCGACTATTCGATCGCGGATATGGCGATCTATCCCTGGATCGTGCCGTATGAGCGCCAAGGCCAGAACATCGCGGACTTCCCGCACCTCAAGCGCTGGTTCGAAACCGTCCGTGCCCGTCCCGCGGTGGAACGCGCGTACGAAAAGGCGAAGGCGGTGAACCCGAATATGGGCGGTATCCGCACAGCGGAGGAACGCGCCATCCTATTCGGCCAGACCGCAGCCTCGGTCGAGCGCGCCGCCGCGCAAGCGGGGTAGGCCCGCACGCCAAATTCTAGGCTTGTCATTCCGGGGCGCGGGCGAAGCCCGCGAACCCGGAATCCATAACCACCGGCCGGTGGTTATGGATTCCGGCTCTCGCCGCTGTCGCGGCTCGGCCGGAATGACGAACTGAAAGGGATCGGCATCACGCCAGGTGCGGAATCTTCGGCCGCTCGCCGCGCGCCTTGCCGGTGATCGGCGGCCGCGGCAGCTTGGGATGACCGGATTCCATGACGAACGCGTGTTCGAGCGAGTACCACGGCGCTTTGACGTCAGCGGCAGGCGCCTTCTCGTTCGTGTGACGCACGTAGTTGCCGATGAGATGGCGCGTGACGCCGAACTGAACGTCGGTGTCGATGAACTTGTCGTCCTGCACGTAAAGCTGGGAGATGAGTGTCTTGAATCCCTCCTTGCATGCCAGGAAGTGGAGGTGCGCCGGGCGCATATTGTGCCGGCCTTGCGCGCGCAGGAGGTCGCCGGTCGGCCCGTCGATCGGAATCGGATAGCCGGCGGGCTTGACGCTGCGAAAACTGATGCGGCCGTCCGGGTCGGTGAAGAACTTGCCGCGCAGGTTCATGTCGGCCTGTACGGGATCCTGGTTCTCGTAAAAGCCTTCGGGCGAGGAGTGCCAGACGTCGACTTCCACCCCCACGATCGGATTGCCCTTGGCATCGCGAAATGTGGCGTTGACGAACAGGGCCGGCCCCGGCGTCGGCGAGCGCACGATCGACCCCCCATTCGGGGTTACCGGGGAATGCATGCGCCAGAACGGCCCGAGCATATTGTGATCGGTTTCCGTCGTTCCCTGATTGCCGTTGTTGAGGAGGCAGATCAGCGCGGATAATCCCAGCGAGCCCGCCATCAACACCGCCTCATTGTGGGACTCGCTGCTGTGCTTGCCGATGGCGACGATGTAGCCCATCGCAGCGTGGAACTCCTCCTCCGTCAGCCGCGTCTCGCGCACGAACTCATGCAGATGGTGCACGAAGGCGGACATAATCTCCCTGAATCGTGGGTCCGGGGCGCGCTGCAGCTCCGACAGGACCGCGGTGGTGACGTCCTTCTGATTCTCGATGATCATGGCTCGCCTCTTCTCCGCATGTACGGGCTCAACCGCCGACGCTCCCGCCCGAGCGTTGCAACGATAATCCAGGGTCGGCGTGGGAGACAGTGTCCGCGAGGTCGTAGCCGTTCACTCTCGTCGTCCCGGCCAAGCGAGCGCAGCGAGCGCGAGCCGGGACCCATAACCGCCGTCGGTGATCATGGGTCCCCGCTTTTGCGGGAACGACCGGCTCTCAAAATTGGGGCCTAATGATTTGGATCGCCGCCGAGAAAGCCGGCAATCTTCCAGGCGCTCCCGTCCTTGAGGTAGCACAACTGCTCGCCCCCGAGCGGCAGGATCGTGTCGATCGGCACATAACCCACCTTTCCTGCGGCGGTGAGCACTTTGGCAAAAGTCTGGAGGACCGCGTTGGCGGGCGAGTCATCGGGAAGAACGCGCACCAGATAGAGTCCGAGCTTGTCGACCACCGCCGCGTCCTGCTTTGCTGCCGCGCGCACTTCGATGCCGTCGCGGGTCGGGAACGCCCAGTCGGCAGCGTCCGTCTGGGTCGTATTGGCAAGCTCGTCGGCGGCGCGGTCGTCGAAGCTGGGCTCCGCCGGCGCGCAGAACACGCCTTTGCGCTGCGGGTCGGCCATGACTGACGCCTCGTTCGCGTAGGCCCCAATCGCCTCCCAACCGAATCCGTCGGGCCCATCGAGACCCAGCGCCTTGCTGAGATTGTCGATCGCGGACTTCTGCTTGTCGGCGATGTCCTTGTCTTCCGGCACCCAGAAGAAATTCGACGCGACCAACCGCGCCAGCGCCGCGCGATCCTTATTCTTGGCGATTTCAGCGAGCTGCTTGCGGAAACCCTCGAAGCTCGGATCATTCAGTCCCGGCGGCAGCGTGATCGGCACCGGCTTGTACGGTCCAAGTTTTGGTTCAGGCAGGGTTTGCGCTTGCGGCGGTGCTTGCGCCGGTGGCTGGGCTTGCGCCATGACCGCCATGGGGGCGAGTGTGCCCGCGATGACGAGTGCAGCAGCGACGATGTGCGTGGACGAGAGGCGTGGGTGCCGCATCACGAGGTCTCCCATGTTCCAAGCGCTTATAGCGCCGGATTTAGCCCGCTCTACGGCAAGAAAAAAGGGGCTTCGGGAGAACCGCGCCCGCAAAAACATTGCGGGCAATGCTGGTTAGTCGGCGGCTATGTCTGCCCGCGGCTATGCATCGGACTGAAAGCGCAGGAGAAAAGCGGCTCCGGCCGCGGGGCGAATGCGGCCGGAGCCGCCAGTGACATGACGTACGCGAACGCTACTATTTACGACAAAGATATGCGGAGGGCGTCTCCTAAGCGTCCCCGGATATATCGGTTGCATGTTACAGCAGCATGACGCGTCGGCTGGCTGTGGATCACTTGCTTTGCTTGGCCGAGCAGCGTGCAGGGTGAAATAGGCGTAAAAATTGTCCGGGCGCTGCTGCGCTGCGATGCCCCCTGAAGCACCGAGAACGAGCCTTCGTTGTTCGAGACTGCGCACGAGTTTGCGTTGCGCTCGCGCAAGCGCGTTCTTGCAGGCGAGGACGGATCGCGCCCGGTGATACCCTTCCAATTTTTCATGCCTCGGCCATGATCGGGAAAGGCGACCTGCCGCAGGCTTGATGTTGCGGCCGGGGACGAGGGTGCTAGCGTCCGTCCGGGTGAAAAGGATTGACGCATGGCGCTTGATGCGAAAGCCCAAGCTGCGCTCGCCTTGCATCGGTTCGGCGTCGGGCCGCGCGCGGGATCGATCGCGGCCATGGCGTCGGATCCCCGCGGCGCGCTGCTCGCCGAATTGGATCGCCCGGAGGCAGGCCGCATCAGCGATGCGGATTTGCTGACGAGCGGAGTGGCCGCGCGCGCGGCATTTGCGTTCCAGGAGGCGCGGCGCGCGGCGCGGCAGGCTGAACGCGCTGCGCAGCCGGCCACCGCGCCGGGCAGCGGCGCGGCGGAGATGAAGGATCAGACGCCGCCTGCATCCGCGCCAAGACCCGATCCGGGTCCGAGCTTGCCGCAGCAGATTTATCTTGCCGAGGTGAAGGCGCGCATCCATGCGGCGCTCGCCGCCGAGATCGGTTTTGTCGAACGGCTCGTCTGGTTCTGGTCGAACCATTTCTGCGTGTCGGCGGACAAGGGCAATGTGCGCCCGATTTGCGGTGCTTACGAGCGCGAAGTCATCCGCGCGAACGTGCTCGGCCGCTTCGGCGACATGCTGCTAGCCGCCGAATCCCATCCGGCGATGCTCATCTACCTCGACAATGCGCGCTCCATCGGTCCTGACTCCCTGGCCGGCCTGCGGCAGAAACGCGGGCTCAACGAGAATCTGGCGCGCGAGATTCTGGAGCTGCATACGCTCGGCGTGCGTACCGTCTATACGCAGGACGACGTCACGCGTTTCGCCAATGTGATCACAGGCTGGACCGTGGTGCCGTTGCGTCAGGATCCGGTGCGCGGCGGCGAGTTCGAGTTCAATCCGCGCATGCATCAGCCCGGCGCGCAGACGGTGATCGGCAAGAGCTATCCCGATGGCGGCTTGGAGCAGGGCCGCGCGGTACTCGCTGCACTCGCGCGGCACCCCGCGACTGCCAAGCACGCGGCAACCAAGCTCGCGCGCCACTTCGTCGCCGATGAGCCGCCGCCCGCGCTCGTCGACCGGTTGGCAAAGCGCTTCCTTGCCACGCAAGGTGATTTGAAAGAAATGGCGAAGGCGCTGGTGGCGGCGCCGGAGTCGTGGGAGACCCCGCGTGCCAAGCTCAAGCGTCCCGGCGAATGGGTCGTTGCGGCCCTGCGCGCCGTGGGCGTCACGCCTGCCGAGATCGGCCCTGTGATGCAGGCGCACAACCTGTTGGGCGAGCCGCTGTGGCGACCATCAGCGCCCAAGGGCTTCGCCGATGAAAGCGCGCCCTGGCTCGACGGGCTGGCGCAACGGCTCGACATCGCCAATCAATTCGCCCGCCGCCTGGGTGCAGATGCCGATCCGCGAGAGGTGTTCGACGAGGCGCTCGCGCCGCTCGCCTCGGCCGAAACCCGACAAGCTGTCACGCGCGCAGAAAGTCGTCCGCAGGCGCTCGCGCTTCTGTTCATGGCGCCGGAATTTCAGCGCCGATGACGCGGATGCCCGGCCCGCTTTTGCCACATGGGGCGCGCGAGGCATCGAAGGAGATGAGCCGATGACGTTCAACCCGCACGCCGCGACCCGCCGCGAACTGCTGCTCGCCTCCGGCGCGCTGTTCGCTTGGGCCTATCTGCCGAAACTGGCGCGCGCGGAAGGCCGCGATCCACGTTTGCTGGTCATCGTGCTGCGCGGCGCGCTCGATGGGCTGGCGGCGGTGGCGCCGGTGGGCGATCCGGACTGGGTCGCGCTGCGGGGCGACAAAGCGCTCACGCTGGACGGCAAGCCGCCCGCGCTGCCGCTCGATGCCTTCTTCGCGCTCAATCCAGCAATGCCCAACCTGTATCGTCTCTACAAATCCGGCGCGGCTGCGATTGTGCATGCGGCGGCGACACCTTACCGGGAGCGCTCCCATTTCGACGGCCAAGACGTCCTGGAGAGCGGTCTCGCCAAGCCCGGCGCGGCCGACAGCGGATGGCTCAATCGCGCGCTCACCTCGCTGCAACCAGGCGGCCGGGCTGGCGGTTCGCGCGATGCCTTTGCGATCGGCCCTATTGCCCCGTTGGTTGTGCGCGGGCCGGCGCCGGTCCTCTCGTGGACGCCGCGGCGATTGCCCGCTGCGAGCGATGACACGGTGATACGGCTCATCGAGCTCTATCGCCACACCGATCCTGTCCTCGCCCGCGCGCTCGAGGAACGCATGGGGCTTGCCACCATCGCACGCGCCGGCGGCATGGACGGAGAGCAGCCGCGCCCCGCCGGGGCCGGGCAGGTGCGCGCCTATTTCGCGGAATCCGCCGGCACGGCGGCGAAGTTTCTCGCGCGCGTCGATGGCCCGCGCATCGGCGCGCTCGCTTTCGATGGGTGGGACACCCACGCCGCCGAGGGCACGACGAACGGCCGGCTCGCAATGTTGCTCGGCGCGCTCGACGGCGCCATTGCCGCGGTCGAAGCGGAAATGAGGGATGCCTGGCGCGACACGGTCGTCGCCATCATTACCGAATTCGGCCGCACCGCCCGTATCAACGGCACGGACGGCACGGATCACGGCACCGCAACGGTGGCGTTGCTCGCCGGCGGCGCGCTCAAGGGCGGCCGCGTGATCGCCGACTGGCCCGGGCTCAAGCCTGCCAGGCTGCATGACGGTCGCGACCTCAAGCCCACGACCGATCTGCGCGCTGTGCTCAAGGGCCTGCTCAAAGACCACCTGCGCGTCGAGCCCACCGTGCTCGCCACCAAGGTGTTTCCGGACAGTGGCGCGGTGAAACCGATGGCGGGTCTGCTGCAGCAGGCGTAGCGCCTGCCGACGCCTTCAGTTCGTGATTGCGGGCCTCGCCGCGCAGCGGAATAACGAGCCTCACCGGGTGAGCGGTGGGCCTCCTTCGGGAAGGGAGCGCGGCGGTTCGCGACTTGGTCTACCGCTCAGCACTGGCGGCCGCGCGAAAAGCGTTCTCGAAAGCATTGAGATCGGCTGCCGCGACGTCGGAGACCGCCCAATAGGTCACGCCGCCGTCGGTCCAGGAGACAATATTGTAGCCGGCAATCTGCCCTCGGGGCATCGCGGCGGTTCGGCCGGCGGGAGCTTCGCTGAGGCTGATCAGGTGCTGGCGGCGGCGATAGACCAGGGTTGCAACCGGGATGCGTCCGATCACGTCGACGCGGCCGCCGACCAGGGGAAAGCCTTCGCTCGCAAGATCGACGACGAGCGGAGCCTCGGGAATGCGGCCGTTGAACCAGGGCTTGACGGTGTGCCGGTTGGAGGAGCCGACATCGACCGCCTGCGGCGCCATCAACGCGCGCATGTGATTGGCCACGACCATGTCGGCATCGGCGGGACCTGGGGAGAGCGCGAACCAAGTCACGCCGCTGCCGATGAACGCGGCTACCGCGACCGAGGCCGCGAGCGCGCGCCACGACCGATGTGAGCCGGTGCGCGCAGCCGCGGGCCGCAAGCCGAGAGTGGCTTCGATCCGGCGCGCCAGGCCCGGCGGCGGGCTTTCGCGCGGCAGCCGGTCCGCGATCACGCGCCGTAGCGCCTCGATCCGCTCGCGTTCGGCCGCGAGCGCCGGATCGTCGGCGAGCTGACGCTCCACGTCCAGCGCGTTCGCAGGATCGAGCTCGCCGTCGAGATAGGCGTGAACGAGCAATCGCGGATCGGTGGTCGAAGGTGTCATGCTCCGCCTTTTGCTTCGTCTGTTGCGATGCGCTCGATCAGCCGGCGCCGGGCGCGCGCGAGCCGCGACATCACCGTCCCGATCGGTACCTTGGTCACTTCGGCGATCTCCTTATAGTCCAAACCCTGCACGTCGCGCAGAACCAGCGTTTCTCGAAATGGCACCGGCAGCTCCGCGATTGCGCTTTCGAGCCGCTGTGCGTCGGCTTTGGCGATCAGCGCCGCCTCCGGCGTCTGCGCGTCCTGGGCAAACGCGGCGGCGGCGCTCGCCTGCTGCTGCTCGACGGCCTCGAGATCCTCGACCACGAGCAGCGACGCCGACCGATTCTTGCCCAACCACGTATAGGCCGCGTGGCGCACGATGGTCAGCAGCCAGGCGCGCGCGTTGGTCCCCGCAAAGCCGCCGATGCCGCGAAGCGCGCGGAGGCACGCCTCCTGGACCACGTCCTCCGCGTCGGCCCGATCTCCGGTGAGCCAGCGCGCGAGCGCGTAGGCGTCGCCGAGATGCGGCAGCACCACAGTGGAAAAGCGCGCTCGATCGTCGTCGCTGTTCAGGCTTTCCACCCTCCCTGCGCACCGCTGTAATCATAACGGTGAAGATCGGGCATGCGCCGACTTTATTCCCGCGATTTGGACCGTTTTGGTCGGCTCGGCGTCCGGCCGCCCGAGCGTGGCCGCAGCGTTTACGCTGCCGTTCGTTCGCTAGCGCCGATGTCGGCGTCGAGGAAACCGCCCGACTGGCGGCGCCACAACGCGGCGTAATGGCCGCCGTGCCGCAACAGCTCCTCATGTGACCCCTGCTCGACGATGCGGCCACGCTCAAGCGCGATCAGGCGGTCCATCCGGGCGATGGTGGAGAGCCGGTGCGCGATGGCGATGACGGTCTTGCCCGCCATGAGCGTGCCCAGGCTCGACTGAATTGCGGCCTCGACCTCGCTATCGAGCGCCGAGGTGGCCTCGTCGAGCACCAGGATGGGCGCGTCCTTGAGGATCACGCGGGCGATGGCGATACGCTGGCGCTGGCCCCCCGACAGCTTCACGCCGCGCTCGCCGACCTGCGCCGCATAACCTCGCCGCTGCTTCCAGTCCTCGAGCTCGCGGATGAACTCGTCGGCGTGGGCGAGCTTCGCCGCCATGACGACCTCGGCGTCGGTCGCTTGCGGCCGGCCGTAGCGGATGTTGTCGTGGATCGAGCGATGCAGCAGGGAAGTATCCTGCGTGACGACGGAGATTTGCGCGCGCAGGCTTTCCTGCGTGACCGCGGCGATGTCTTGGCCGTCGATCAGGATGCGGCCGCCTTCGAGGTCGAAGAAGCGCAGCAGCAAGTTGACCAGCGTCGATTTGCCGGCGCCGGAACGGCCGATCAGCCCGATCTTTTCGCCCGGCCGCACCGTCAGGCTCAGGCTCTCGATCACGCCGCTCTCGCGTCCGTAGCCGAAGCGCACGTTCTCGAAACTGATCTCGCCGCGCGTTACCTTCAGCGCCGCGGCATCGGGCCGGTCGGTGAGTGTGATAGGCCGGGCGATGGTCATCATGCCCTCCTGGATCACGCCGACATTCTCGAAGATCGAGGTAATCTGCCAGGCGACCCAGCCGGCGATATTCACGATTTGCCAGGTGAGCGGCAGCGCCATCGCCACCGTGCCGACCTCGATCTTGCCCCTGGTCCATAAGATCAGCGCCAGCGCGCCGGTGCCCGTGACCATCGCGGCGTTGAGCGAGGACAAGCAGAAGCCGAACAGGGTGTTGAGGCGCAGCGAACGGTAGAAGAGACGCGTGTGGTGATCGATGGCGTCGCGCACATAGCCGTCCTCCTCGCGCGCGCGGGCAAACAGCTTCACCGTCAGGATGTTGGTGTAGCTGTCGACGATGCGCCCGGTCAGGAGGGAACGTCCTTCCGACACTTCCTTGGACCGATCGCGCATGCGCGGGACGAGGACGCGCAGCAGCAGGAGATAGCCGAGGAACCACAGGGCGACCGGCAGCGCCAATACCGGATCGGCGGAGGCCAGCAGAATGAGCGCGCTCGTGCCGTAGACCAGGATGTACCAGACGCTGGTGAGCAGCGCGACCAGCGTTTCGCGGATCGCGGGGCCGGTCTGCATCACCCGGTTGGCGATGCGGCCGGCGAAGTCGTTCTGAAAGAATGTCCAGGACTGGCGCACCACGTACCAGTGGTTCTGCCACCTGATGCGATTGGATACGTTCGCCGAGATCGCCTGGTTCGCGATCAGGTTCTGTGCCGTCAGCGCGAGCGGGCGCGCGAGCAGCAGCACCAGCGCCATTGCCAGAAGAAGCGGCCAGAATTTTGCGAACAGCTCGTCCGGCGGGCTCGCCGTGATCAACGTGACGATACGCCCCATGAATACAGGAATGGTCGAATCAAGCAGCGCGACCACCAAGCCGGCCGCGAACAAAGCCGCGAACAAGCCCTTCGCCTGGCGGGCGAAATGCCAGAAGAACGCGACAAAGCCGGGCGGCGGCGCCGCCTGCTCCGGTTGCTCGGTCGGCTTCAACAGTCGCTCGAAGAGCGAGAACATGGCACAGACTCAAGTGGCGAGCGCGCGGCGACGCCGTGGCGCCTGACGGGCCCTCATTGCGATGGATCGGATGCGGGCGGGTAGAGAAGCTTCGTGTCGGGACTATGACATCGCCGCTCGTACGGGCGTCATCGTCGCCCCTTCCTCCTCACTTTGCCGGTGCGAGGCGCAGAATGCGACCCGAGCTATTGTCGGTGGCGAGCCAGAGCGCACCGTCCGGCCCCTGGCGCACATCGCGGATGCGTTCGCGCAAGGGCTGCAACAGGCGCTCCTCCTTCACCACTTTGTCGCCGTCAATTTCGAGCCGCACCAAGAGCTGGCTGACCAGCGCGCCGAGGAACAGGCTCCCGCGCCACGCCGCGAATAAATCGCCGGTGTAGAAGGTCATGCCGGAGGGGGCGATCGAAGGCACCCAATACTTCAGCGGCTGCTCCATGCCGGGCTTGTGCGTGCTTTCGTGAATCTTGGCGCCGCTGTAGTCGATGCCGTAGCCGATCACCGGCCAGCCGTAATTCTTGCCCTTCTCGACGATGTTGACCTCGTCGCCGCCGCGTGGCCCGTGCTCGTGCTCCCACAGCTTCCCTGTCGCAGGGTCGAGGGCGAGGCCCTGAATATTGCGATGGCCGTAGCTCCAAATCTCCGGCTTGGCGCCAGCCCTGCCGACAAAAGGATTATCCGGCGGTACCGAACCATCGGGACGGATGCGGATGATTTTGCCGAGGTCGTTGCCGAGATTCTGCGCCTGGTCGCGGGGAGTGAAATGATCGCCCGTGGTAAGAAAGAGATTGTCATCCGCCGTCTGCACGATGCGGCAGCCGAAATGATTGCCGCTGGAGAGCGGACCTGCCTGGCGGAAGATGACCTCGAGCGCATCGAGCCGTGGCGTGCCTTCATCGAGGAGCCGAGCGCGGGCGAGCGCCGTGCGCCCGCGGCCGTCCACCGGCTCGGCGTAACAGAAATAAACGGTGTGATTCTGCGCGAAGCCGCGGTCGAGCACGACATCGTGCAGGCCTCCCTGGCCCGAGGCGAAGACTTTCGGTACGCCGCCGAGCGGGGGAGAGAGCGTGCCGTCCTTAGCGACGAGACGCATGCGTCCGGGGCGCTCGGTGACCAGAATACGACCGTCGGGCAGAAACGCGAGCGCCCAGGGGCGATCCAGTCCCTTCGCCAGGGTCTGCACCGTGAGGTCGCCGGCGGAAGAATGGAAAACTTGCGCGCCGGCGGGCACGCAGCCGCCGGCGATCAGCGCACCGGCCCACACGATCAGTGACCACTTCATGCCGTTTCTCCCTGCGCCGATTGGCCCGGCGGCTACCTGTCGCGCGGCAACGGACAACGATGCGTTCGTCGCAGTGTTCCGGCAAGCTTGTGGCCGTTCACATGGGTGTGACAGCCATTCTTAACTTTCCGGGGAGCGCGCCTCGTGTCATCGTCTGCAGCAAAATCCGGCAGGCGAACAGACGAGGACATCCATGAAGAGAATCGCTATTGCCGCGGTGCTTGCCGTCGGCGTCGCGGCTGGCGCCCACGCGCAAGGCTATCCGTCGCATCCCATCACCATCATCGTGCCGTTTCCCGCAGGCGGTCCGACGGATACGCTCGCACGGATCTTGAGCGAGCGCATGAGGGTCTCGCTCGGTCAGCCTGTGATTATCGAGACCGTGACCGGGGCCGGCGCCAGCATCGGGGTTGCCCGCGCCGCGCAAGCGGCCCCCGATGGCTACACGCTCAGCATCGGGAACTGGACAAGCCACGTCGGGGCCGGCGCGATGTATCCAGCGGCGCACGACGCGGTGCTGGAATTGCAGCCGATATCGCGCATCAGCGCCACTCCGTTGATGATCATCGGCAAGAATGCGTTGCAGCCGCAGAACGCGCGAGACCTGATCACATGGCTCAAGGCGAACCCGGGCAGGGCGTCGGCCGCAACCGTGGGCGCCGGCAGCGGGGCGCATATCTGCTTGCTTTATTTCCAGCAGAAGACCGGCACCAGTTTCCAGCTCGTGCCATATCGCGGCGGCGCGCCGGTGATGCAGGACCTGGTGGCGGGACAGATCGATTTCTTTTGCGCCGAGGCTTCGCAAACGCTCTCGTTCCTGCGCAGCGGCGCGATCAGGCCCTTCGCCGTGATGTCGAAAGAGCGCTGGCCTTCCGCGCCCGATGTGCCGACCATGGACGAGGTGGGGGTTTCCGGGATGTATATTTCATTCTGGAACGGACTGTGGGTCCCCAAAGGCACGCCTAAGGAAATCGTTGCCAAGCTCAATAGCGCGGTCGTGGATACGCTCGCTGACCCGACCGTGCGACAGCGGCTCACCGAACTCGGCCATGTCATTGCCACCCGCGAGGAGCAGACACCTGAGGCGCTCGCCGCCTTTCACAAGGCCGAGATCGAGACTTGGTGGCCGATCATCAAGGCGGCGAACATCAAGCCGCAATGAGCGTGACAAACAGCACTGCCGCGCGTCGATGACGCGCGGCAGCACTTCCCCCGACCGGCCCCGAAAGGATGATTAGTGGCGTCGCGGACTGGCGATGATCCCGCCCGCAGGAGCGAGCAGGAGTCCCAGCGCAATCGTGAACGAGATGCCCTCGCCCTTGCTCACGGCGCCGACAATCTCGGCGCGCGCGATCCCGATCGAGACCGCGGTGACGGCGACAGCGGTCGATAAGACGAGCGCAGCCGTGATGATCAATTCGACGAGAGCGATGGGGCGCTGCCCCGCCGAGCCTTGGCGGGTCTCGCGCTCAATTGCGCTGCGCCGGGCTGGGATTTTGGGCATGTCAGTCTCCTCGAATCAGTCGAGCAATTTGTGCGGCCGATGCCGGCGTCGGTTCGGCCGGAGTTAGGCAAAGAATTTAGGGAACGAGGGCAAATTTGTGTTTTAGGTTAACGAACCGTTAACGCCAGCAATTTCGCCGTGTATTGCCTGGAAAAGCGGGCTCGCTGTTCGCGGCGCGACGCCAAACGGGAGCGCTCTTACTGGGTCGTTCCCGCGAAAACGGGAACGACAACCACAGATCAGCAGGATCCCCGATTTCGCGGGGGCGGCGGAGAGAGCGACGGGTCTTAGCTCGCGCCAACGACGACGCTTGCGCGCCTCACTCCGCCGGAACCGCGTTCGCCGGCTGCCAATCCATCGCCACATGCCCCGGCTGGGCTTTTACCCGCTCGAGCCAGCCGCGGACTTCGGGAAAGCTGGTGAGGTCGTAGTCGCATGCGTGCGCGAGATGCGTATAGGCATAAAGCGCGATATCGGCGACGCTGTAGCGATCGGCAACGAAGTAGCGATGGTGCTTGAGGTGATGCTCCATCACGGCAAACGAGCGGTAGCCTTCCTCGATCCAGTCCTCGAGCGCGTGCTGCTGCAACTCGCGGCCGCCTTTGACCAGCGTCAGCCAGAAGTAGGCGGCGCCGATGTTGGGCTCGATGCTGTGCTGTTCGAAGAACATCCATTGCAGCGCTTCGGCGCGATCGATCCGGTGCTCAGGCCGCAGCGGGGTTCGGCTCACCAGGTGCCACAGGATGGCGTTGGATTCGGCGAGATAGCGGCCGGGCGCAGCTTCGAGCAGCGGCACCTGGCCGTGCGGATTCTTGGCCAGGAATTCCGGCGTGCGGCTCTCACCTTTGAGGATGTCGATCTCGACCAAGCGATAAGGCATGCCGAGCTGGGCGAGCGCAAGGCGCACCTTGTAGCTGTTGCCCGATCGCTGCATCGAATAGAGCGTATACATCGCCTTCCCTGTACTCTTCGGCCGCGTTCTTCCGAGATGGTGTTAAATCGCCACAACGGCAATGTCGTGGCGTAAGCGTGCTCCGAGAAGCGGTCGCTGCCTACCGCGGGGGCGAAGCGCAGTCTACATCTGCTGGCGCGCCCGTCACGCGCAGAAAATCATTTCATCGTTATTCCGCCGCCACGCGATGCGCGCGGGCATGCGTGATCAGAGTATCGTCCTCCACCGGCACGATCGGCGTAAAGTCGCGGTGCGCAATCCATTCGGGGCGCGTGAACTTGGTGATGTGGTTGGAAACGGCGCACAGCGTGAGATACACGATCTTGCGCGGATAGGGCGTGATGTTGGGCGGCGAAGCGTGCACGAGATTGCCATGGAACATCAGCACCGAGCCCGGCTTGCCGGTCGGCGCCACGATGCCGATGCCGCCCGGCGGCGCCGCTTCCGCGCAAAGCCGCGTCACCGTCTCCGCATCGAGCGTCCACAGGGGATATGAGGTGGTGCTCGTATCGTGACCGGCGGCCAGCGTGCCGTATTTGTGGCTCTTGGGGATCAACATCAGCGGGCCATTGATAGGCAGGACCTCGTCGAGGAAGATCGCGATGTTCATGGCGCGCGGCTCGGGCATGCCGTCGTCGCGCGCCCAGGTGCCGTAGTCCTGGTGCCATTGCCAGACATCGCCCTCGAACGCCGCCTTGGCGTTGATCTTGAACTGGTGGACGTAGACTCCCTCGCCGAACACCTGCTGCAGCGGCTCGACCAGGCGCGGGTGATGCGCCATCAGCCGGAACGCCTCGCAATAAGTGTGAGCGGCGAAAGCGGTGCGCGGCGCGCCCGTTTTCTCGCGCCAGACTTCCTGGCGGTCGGTTCTGAAAATTTTCTCGGCCTCGCTGCGCAAAAGCGCGACCTCCTCTTCGGCGAAGCAATTCGGGAAAAAGAGGTAACCCTGCTTCTCGAAGGCGTCGATCTGCTGCGGCGTGAGCTTCATGGCGTCCTCCCGGGGGGACCGCGTTTCGAGTGTCGAGCAGTCTAGCCGGAAGCGCCGCAGAAATCACGGCTCCTATCAGCGAGCACGTATGGGTGGTGGACGCGGTGTGGATCGTCTTCCGCGAGGATTTGTCCGAACCGGTTCCAATGCGCTTGCGGGCCGGTGGCGTCCCTGCGCGTCACAGTTGTGTGTGCGTCCGCGATTGAGACTTGCCGCGAGCGGCTGCGCCTATTAGGAAGCTCGCGCCCGGCAATCGGAGATTCTCATGGCCCTGCTCGCAGAATCGCTCAAGCGCATCAAGCCATCCGCCACGATCGCGGTGACGGATAAGGCGCGGGCGCTTAAAGCTACCGGCCGTGACGTGATCGGGTTGGGCGCCGGTGAGCCGGACTTCGATACGCCGGAGAACATCAAGCGTGCCGCCATCAAAGCAATCGAAGGCGGCAAGGCGGCGAAGTACACCGCGGTCGACGGGATTCCGGAACTCAAGGCCGCGATTGCCCGCAAGTTCAAGCGCGAGAACGGCCTCGACTACAAACCAAGCCAAATCATCGTCGGCACCGGCGGCAAGCAGGTGCTCTATAATGCGTTCGCGGCGACGCTCGATCCGGGCGACGAGGTGGTCATCGCGGCGCCCTATTGGGTGAGCTATCCCGAGATGGTCATGCTCGCCGGCGGCGAGCCGGTCAGCGTGCCCACCACCCTCGAGTCGGGTTTCAAGATGAGCGCCGAGGCGCTCGAGCGCGCGATCACGCCGAAAACGAAATGGGTGCTGCTCAATTCGCCGTCCAATCCGACGGGGGCCGCCTACACGCGCGCCGAGCTCAAGCAGTTGACCGACGTCCTGGTCAGGCATCCCCACGTCTACGTCATGACGGACGACATGTACGAGCATCTCGTCTACGACGAGTTCCAATTCACGACTCCCGCCCAAATCGAGCCGCGGCTCTACGATCGCACGCTCACGGTGAACGGCGTCTCCAAGACTTACTGTATGACCGGCTGGCGGATCGGTTACGGTGGCGGGCCCGAGCCGCTGATCAAGGCGATGGCGATGATTCAGTCGCAGTCGACCTCGAATCCGACGGCGGTGGCGCAGTGGGCCGCAGTCGAGGCCCTCGACGGGCCGCAGGACTTCATCGCCAAGCATAATGCCATCTTCAAGGAGCGGCGCGACCTGTGCGTCTCGATGCTCAACCAGGCACGCGGCATACGCTGTCCGAAACCCGAGGGCGCGTTCTACGTCTATCCGTCCTGCGCCGGCACCATCGGCAGGACCGCGCCGACTGGCCATAAGCTCGCCACCGACCAGGACTTCGTCACCGAACTGTTGGAGGCCGAGGGGGTGGCGGTGGTGCAAGGTACGCCGTTCGGCTTCGGTCCCGCCTTCCGCATCTCCTATGCGACCAAGACCGAGGATCTGGAGGAAGCGTGCCGGCGCATCCAGCGCTTTTGCGGCAACTTGACATAACGATTGCGATCTTGCGTAAGGTCCGGCTCGCGCAATCCGGTGGGCTTGTGCGATCCAGCAAAAAGGAGGGTCCATATGTTTCGTTACGCCGTCGGGGCAGCTGCGCTTGCATTGGCTATTGCGTCCGCCACTCCAGCAGCCGCCCAGCGAGTGCGGGCCGGTGTCCTGACCTGCGACATCTCGGCCGGCATCGGACTCCTCATCGGCTCGGAGAAGTCGATCGCCTGCACGTTCGCGCCCGAACCAGCCGGCCCGCAACAGGTCTACGGCGGGTCGATCACCAAGTTCGGGCTCGACATCGGAGCCACCGGCGGCGGCGTGATGGTATGGGCGGTATTCACCGATAGTGTCGCGCCCCCTGGACCCGGCTTTCTCGCCGGCGACTATTTCGGCGCGACCGGCCAGGTGACGGTCGCCGCGGGGCTTGGCGCCAACGTTCTCATCGGCGGCTCCAATCGCACCATCGCCTTGCAACCGATATCGGTCTGGGGGCTCAATCTCGCCCTCGGTGTGGCGGAACTCCGTCTGCGTCCAGGCCCCTGACGTTAGGCGAGCTCGATTGGACGCACGGCCGCCTCTCGAGGCGGCCGTTTTCGTTGGCTACAGCAAGCGCACGTTCATCCGGGCTGCGCGCGTGCGCGACACACGACGCCTCTTGCCAAGTCCCCCTCCGGCCTGAAACGATGGTTCAAACAGTCTCGAGGCGGGCCGCGTCTCGCTCAATATGGGAGGCGGAAGATGGCACAGAACGGCACAAGAGCTACGGGTCCACGGTGCATCGCGCTGGTGGGCCCGTTCCAGAGCGGCAAGACGACGCTGCTCGAAGCAATCCTCGCCCGCACCGGCGCGATCCAGCGCCAGGGCACGATCGACGGCGGGAACACGGTCGGCGACGGGAGCAAGGAAGCGCGTCACCACCAAATGAGCGTCGAGCTCTCCGTGGCCAGCGCCAATTTCAAGGGCGATACTTATACATTCGTAGATTGTCCCGGTTCGGTTGAATTCATCCATGACATGCGCGCGGCGCTGCCGGCGGTGGACGCAGCCGTCGTTGTCTGCGAGCTCGACGAAAAGAAGGTGCCACAGCTTCAGCTGATCCTGCGCGAGCTCGAAGATCAGAAAATTCCCCACTTTCTCTTCGTCAACAAGATCGACAAAGCCGATTCCACAATTCACGAGGTGCTCACGGTCTTGCAGCCCGCCTCGCGCAGCAAGCTGCTGCTGCGACAGATCCCGACTTTCGCCGGCGAGACCATCACCGGGTTCGTCGATCTCGCGCTCGAGCGCGCGTTCGTTTACAAGGAGCATGCGCCATCGGAAGTCATCCCGCTCGAAGGAGATGCGCTGGATCGCGAGAAGACCGCAAGATTCTCGATGCTGGAGACGCTCGCCGACCACGACGACGAGTTGATGGAGCAACTGCTCGAAGACGTTCAGCCACCGCGCGACAAGGTGTTCGACGATCTTTCCAAGGAGTTGCGGGAAGGCCTCGTATGTCCGGTGTTGCTCGGTTCCGCCACGCGTACCAACGGCGTGCTGCGGCTGATGAAAGCTTTGCGGCACGAGTCGCCCGGCGCTGCTGATACTGCAAAGCGGCTCGCCTTGAAGGGGGGCCAAACTGTCGCTTACGTGCTTAAGACCATCAATTCCGCGCACGGCGGGAAGATGTCCGTAGTCCGCGTGCTCTCCGGCAAAATCGGCGACGGCGCCAATCTCATGAATGGCGACGGACAGACCGCACGGGTCGCGGCGGTGTTCAAGCTCATGGGCCAACACACCGAGAAGCGTGCGGCCGCGGAGGCGGGCGATACCGTGGCGCTCGGCAAGCTCGATCACGCCAAAACCGGTGGCACGTTGAGCGATGGCCAGCAGCCACATCCGCCGATCGCCAAAGTCGCTCCGCAACCGCCGGTGCTGGCCGTCGCGGTCGCGGCCAAAGAGCGCAAGGACGACGTCAAGCTCGGGCAGGCGCTGGCGAAGCTGCTCGAGGAAGACCCGTCGATCAGCGTCGTGCACAATGCCGAGGCGCATGAAGTGGTGCTGTGGGGACAGGGAGAGATGCAGCTCCGCGTCGCCACCGAGCGGCTCGCCGATCGCTTCGGTATCGCTACCGCCAGCCACAAGCCGACGGTCGGCTATCGCGAGACCATCAAAAGGGGCATCGTGCAGCGCGGTCGCCATAAGAAGCAGTCAGGCGGCCATGGCCAATACGGCGACGTCGTTCTCGACATCAAGCCGCTGCCACGCGGTTCAGGCTTTAGCTTCACGGAGGAGATCAAGGGCGGCGTGGTGCCGCGCAATTACATTCCTTCGGTAGAAGCAGGCGTGGTTGAGGGGCTCAAGCACGGCCCCCTCGGCTTCCCCGTCGTCGACGTTTCCGCGAAACTGATCGACGGCTCCTACCATACGGTCGATTCCTCCGACATGGCGTTCCAGCTCGCAGGGCGGCTCGCGATCCATGAGGGACTGCCGCAGTGTCAGCCGGTGCTGCTCGAGCCGATCTACCAGGTCGAAATCGTCTGCCCGTCGGAAGCGACCGCCAAGATGAACGCGCTCATGTCCGGACGGCGCGGCCAGATTCTCGGTTTCGACACGCGTGAGGGTTGGGACGGCTGGGACGTGGTGCGCGTGCAGATGCCGGAATCCGAGATCGGCGATCTCATCGTGGAGGTGCGCTCGGCCACCGCCGGCGTCGGCAGTTTCACCTTCAAGTTCGACCACATGGCCGAACTGATGGGCCGCACCGCCGATCAGATCGTGGCGGCGCGAAAAGCGGCGGCGGCATAATCGGAGGAGAGGAGGGATCGCGGACAATAACATCGTCCGTGATCCGTCCTCCGTTCTTTGCGAAACCTCTGTTCGTAACATCCGAAGTTCGATTCCGAACGTCGCCTGCTATACGCGGCGCATGACGTTCTCTGCTCTCGTCGCCGTCACGCTGACATTTGTGCTCGCGGGATTCGTGAAGGGGGTGATCGGTCTCGGGCTGCCGACTGTCGCGATGGGACTGCTCGCCGTAGTCATGACCCCGGCGCAAGCCGCCGCGCTTCTGGTCGCGCCGTCGTTCCTCACCAATGTCTGGCAGGCGATGGGCCCCGAACTGGCGCCGCTGACTCGACGGCTGTGGCCGATGCTGCTCGGCATCTGTGTAGGGGTGTGGGCTGGCGGCGGCCTGCTCACGGCCGATGGAGGCGCGCAGGCCTCGATCGGCCTCGGCGCGGTGCTGGCGCTGTACGGCCTGCTCGGCCTGACTTCGGTCGAATTCTCCGTTTCGACGCGGCTTGAGCCCTGGCTTTCTCCGTTGATCGGAGCGATCACCGGCGTCGTGACCGCCGCGACGGGCGTCTACATGATTCCGTCGGCTCCTTACTTGCAGGCGATCGGCCTCCAGAAGGACGATCTGGTGCAGGCGCTCGGGCTGGCCTTCACGGTGTCCACGGTCGCGCTGGCGGCGAGCCTCGTGCGCGACGGCGCGCTGCAAATCTCCGTCGCGGGCGTTTCGCTGCTCGCGCTCGCGCCGGCGCTGCTGGGCATGGTGCTGGGCCAATCGGTACGCGCACGCGTACGCCCCGAAACATTCCGGGTCTGCTTCTTTGTGGGTTCGCTGCTACTGGGTGCCCATCTGATGTTGAGGACTTTGATTTGATATCGGCGCCGCCGGAAATCGTCAGGCGCGAACGGTGGATTCATCGGCCGCGGTCTTTGGGAATGATCGAAATCCGGCCGCTGGCTTCGAGGATCGCAAATTTGATCTCGTCCATTCTCTCGAGCCCGTGAGCACGCCGCGCCGCCTCGAGGATGTCATCCTCGGTGATGCGGGCGCGCCGTAATCGCCCGCTGAGGACGTGGCCATTGTCGACCACCACCGTTGGAACGCCTTTCAAGATCCTGGCGATCCCCGGCACGTCTCGTTCCACGAAGGACACCCCAACATCGATGATGACAAAGGTCGCAATCACCAGGAAGGCATGGGTGAGCGAATAGTCCTGTGCCATTAATGCGCGCTGTGCGGCGCCGCCGATGATGAGGAAGAGAATGAAGTCGAACACCGTCAACTGACCGAGCGTGCGCCGGCCGGTCGAGCGGACGACGAGCCAGAGGACGAAATAGACCACGAGTGATTTGATGACACTGTCCATGGCGGTTTCACGGATAGACGAGGACGGAGAACTCCACCCGGCCTTGCGAACCGGCGGCGGCGGATAGATCGAAGTATCCGAACGAGCGCGGATGGGCCCAGATCACGAGCGAGAGCTTGCCCGCGGTTGGCGCCTGAAATACGAGTTCGAGGCCCTCTGGGCCGGCGGTGCTTCGCAACGGGCGGGGTTCGATGTCGGAGATCTGAAAGTTGTCGGCGAAGGCGGGACTCAGCGTCAAACTGGCTTCATCGCCGGAGGACACGGATATGCTTGCGCTGAATCGCGCTAACGCGGTGACGCGCTGAAAACGCTCATAGGTCAGCGATAGTCCGGCATCCGCCACTGTTCTCTTGCTCAGCGGTCCATGTGCCAACAAGCCGGTGAGCGCGATCACAAGAATGATTGCCAGTACGACCCACGTTGCGCGCTCCCACGTCCAGAACGCGTTCTGGAGCCGCATGTTCTCCGCGACCGGATAATCGCGACTGTCGCGCTCGCGCATGAAAATGGCCGCGCTACACTGCAATGCATTAAGAACGCGGCCTTGCGCGTATCGGTTCCCGCCTCATCGGGGCGCGATCTGCCGCAGCCGTGACTTGCCCGTGATGGGTTGTGGGCGTATCGAGGACTCCGCCTTGATCTGGAGGAGGGCCATGCACCTCATTCGCCGCCGCGGGTGGGAAATCCCCGAACGCCTTGCTACTCCCGAACGCCTGTTCTTGAACCGTCGCGGTTTGCTGGCGGGGGGTGGCGCGGCCGCGTTGTCGCTCGCGCCGAAGCTTGCGCTCGCCCAGCGCATCAGCGACCTGCCGGACCCGACGAAGGATCTCTACCCGGTCGGCCGCAATGAAAAATACACCCTCGATCGGCCGATCACCGACGAGAAGATCAACACCAGCTACAACAATTTCTACGAGTTCGGCTCGACCAAGACCGTGGCGAAGGCGGCGCAGGCGCTCAAGCTGCGGCCATGGACCGTGACAATCGACGGCATGGTTGAGACGCCGCAGGAGATCGGGATCGACGAACTCATCCGCAAGATGCCGCTGGAGGAGCGCCTCTATCGCCATCGTTGCGTCGAGGCGTGGTCGATGGCCATTCCATGGAGCGGTTTTCCGTTCGCCAAGCTCGTGGAATTGGCCAAGCCTTTGTCGTCGGCAAAATACGTGCGGATGGAGACGTTCCTCGATCCGTCCGTGGCGCCCGGCCAGAAGCAGAGCTGGTATCCCTGGCCGTACGTCGAGGGCCTCACCATCGCTGAGGCGACCAACGAGCTGGCCTTTCTCGTCACCGGCGCCTACGGCAAACCGGTATCGAAAGTTCAGGGCGCGCCGTTGCGACTGGCGGTGCCTTGGAAATACGGCTTCAAATCGATCAAGTCGATCGTGCGCTTCAGCTTCACCGACCAGCGACCGAAGAGCTACTGGGAGGCGTTGCAGGCATCCGAGTACGGCTTCTGGGCAAACGTCAATCCGCAGGTGCCGCATCCGCGTTGGAGCCAAGCCACGGAAGAGCTCATCGGACGCAACGAGCGCCGGCCGACGCTTATCTTCAACGGGTATGGCGAATATGTCGCCGAACTTTACAAAGGGCTGGAGCACGAGCGGCTATGGGCGTGAGCGATCGCGTTGCGGCTCCGCTTCGGCTGCAATCGGCTGACCCGCAGACCTGTTAGCGATTCTCCCCGGCTTCGGCCTCGGCCAGCCGGCTGCGCCAGTCCCTGCGCCTGCGGATGAGCGACAACGCCGCCAAGCCCAGAAGCATGGCGCACACGGCGAGCAGCACCGCGGCGATCGGGCGCTGGAAGAAGATCGTCCAGTTGCCGTTCGACATGATCAGCGATTGGCGCAACGACATCTCGAAGGTCGGCGCGATCACCAGCCCGAGCACGAGCGGCGCGGGATCGAGGCCAAACTTGCGCAAACCATAGCCCACGACCCCCATGATCAGCATGATCCACACGTCGATGATCGAGTGGCTGACTTCGTAGACCCCGATGATGCAAAACATGATCACGAGCGGATAAAGGTAAGCATAAGGAATCCGCAGCACGTTCACGAAAATGCTGACGAGGGGGAGATTGAGCGCGAGCAGCATCAGATTGCCGACATACATCGAGGCGACGAAGCCCCAGAAGATATTGGGATGCTCGTTCACCAGCGTCGGGCCGGGTGGCACGCCGTGGATCATCAGCGCGGCGATCAGCACCGCGGTAATTGGGCCGGTGGGGAGGCCGAGCGCCAGCATGGGCACGAATGCGCCCGTCGACGCCGCGTTGTTGGCGGATTCGGGTCCGGCCACGCCCGCGACCGCGCCCTTGCCGAACTCCTCCGGATGCTTGGAGAGGCGCCGCTCCACCCCGTAGGAGAGAAAGCTCGAAATGATGTGAGCGGAGCCGGGCGTGAGCCCGATCAGAAAGCCGAGAACCGAGCCGCGCGCGATCGGCATGGCCGCTTGCCGCCACTCGCGTCGGCTGGGCAAGAGTTGGCGCAGCTTGGGTGCAATCACCTTGCCGACGACCTTGGCGGACGGCGTGGACAAAATCTCGCCCAGCCCGAACAGGCCGATCGCGACCGGGACGATGCCGATTCCGTCGCCAAGCTCCGCGATATCGAAGGAGTAGCGGAAGTGCCCGGTCATGTTGTCGATGCCGACGGTGCCGAGCAGGAGTCCCAAACACGCCATCAGCAGCGTGCGCGGCAACGAGGTCGAAGACATGTAGGCCAGGAAGATGAGACCGAGCACGAGCAGCGCGGTGTATTCCGGCGGCCCGAAGCGCAGCGCGAATGCGGCGAGCGGCGGCGCGATCAGCGTCAGCATGATCACCCCGAACGTGCCTGCGACCCACGACCCGACAGCGGCGATGCACAAGGCTGCGCCCGCGCGTCCTTTCTGCGCCATGGCATGGCCGTCGATGCAAGTCATGACCGAGGCGGCTTCGCCGGGGAGGCGCATCAGGATTGCAGTGGTCGAGCCGCCGTACTGCGAGCCGTAATAGATGCCGGCCAGCATCACCACCGACTTGGTGGTGTCGAGCCCGAAGGTCACCGGCAAGAGAATGCTGATGCCGGAAAGCGGCCCGATGCCGGGCAATACGCCGACGAGCGTGCCGATCAGGCAGCCGAGAAAGGCATACAACAGCACATCGGGCTGGAGTGCGACCGAGAAGCCGAGCAGCAGGCTTTCTACCGTACCCATAGCCAGAATCCGAAAACGCCCCGCTCGAGCGGCGTCTTGAGCGCCACGGCAAATAGCAGATAGGTCAGCGCGACCGCGCCGATGCTGAAGGCTGCGGCGACAAGCGGATTGCGCCGCTCAGTGCCGAAGGTCAATGCAAACAGCAAGAGCGGCATTGTGATGAGGAAGCCCAGCGTCTGGTAGAGGGCGATGGCTGCCGCGGTGATCGCCACCACCCGCGTCGCGTGCGGCAGGTCGCCCCAGGGCACGGTCGCGATCGGTTCGCTCTCGTTTGCGCGCAGGATGAGCAGCAGAGCGAAGAAGATGAGTGAACCGGCTGCGAGCTTCGGCATCATGCCCGCGCCGGGAAACGACAGCGTGCCAAACGGCAAATCGCCGCTGAGCGCAAAGACCAGAAGACCGAACGCGACAAAGATGAGGCCGGCGATGTGGTCGGTACGCAGCGTCACGCCGTCGCCTCCCGCCCCCGCAAGTGCTGCACGGAGTTCAACGCGCTCGATGTATCGCGCTTGGCACGCCGGCCGAATTCATCCCTCGACCTTGCCGATCGAGCGGATTGCGGCCTCGATGCGTTTGCTGTCGGCCTCCCAGAATGCCGCAAATTCCGGCTGATCCATATAGGCGAGCTCCTGCCCGAGATTGGCAAGCGCCGCCTTGAACTGCTCGCTGTGCGCTGACTTGTTCGCCACGTCGCGCAAATAGGTGATGACCTCCGTCGGACTGCCCTTGGGCGCGAACAGCCCGACCCAGAGATAATATTCGATCTCGTAGCCCAACTCCTTCATGGTCGGCACGTCAGGCAAGGCCTTCGAGCGTTGCGCGCCGAACAAGGCAAGAGGCCGGGCCTTTCCGGCCTTGATCTGGGAGAGACACGCCGAAATCGACGATACCAATATTTGCGAGTTGTTGCCGAGGAATGCGGTCAGTGCCGGTCCGCCGCCCTGGGTCGGCAAATGCCGCAGCTTCAAACCGCCGGCGGCAGCGGCAAACAGCGCCGTCGGAATGTGGAGGGCGCCGTAAAGTCCCGACGAGCTGAAGATGATTTCGTTCGGCCGTTGCTTGGCGTCTTCGACCAGTTCCTTGAGGGTTTTGTAGGACTGCTGATCATTGACGATCAGCACGCAGGGATCGGCCACGAAACGCGCGATGGGTATGAAGTCGGCGCGCGTGAACTTCGGCGTACGAGCGAACAGCTTGTCGACTTCGGCAAAACCGGAAATCGAGGTGATGTGGAGCAGCAGCGTGTAGCCGTCCGGCTTGGCATTGGCGGCGAACTGCGCGCCGACCGCGCCTGCAGCGCCGGATTTGGTTTCGATCACCACCGGCTTCTGCACCATCGGCTCCATCACCGCGGCGAGCGGGCGGCCGACCACATCCGCGGCGCCACCGGGCGGGAACGGATTGATCAGTACGATCGCGCGCGCGGGATAGGCCGCGTCTTGCGCGAACGATGTCTTGAGGGTGGCCACCGTGGCGGCGGAGCCGAAGATGAAGCCGCGTCTATCCATGCTGTCCTCCAGGATCGCGCCGTGCTCGAGGACGCGCCGGTTCCTACGGTGCGCGATGCTAGGTGGCGTCGAAAGGAGGGTCAACCTCGCGCGTCCGCGGCATAAGGCACCGCAAGATCGCTACTCGATAATCGCGACCGCGCGCGTCCAGCCGGCGGAGCCGCCGCGCACTTTCACCGGGAAACAGCTCACCATGAAGCCGTCCGCCGGCAGCGCTTCGAGATTGTGGAGCTTCTCGATGTGGCAATAGCCGATCTCGCGGCCGGCGCGGTGGCCTTCCCAAATCAGGCTGGCGTCACCGGTCGCGCGATACTTCTCCTTGGTGTGAACGAACGGCGCGTCCCAGCTCCAGCCGTCGGTGCCGGTCATGCGCACACCGCGCTCGAGCAGGTAAAGGGTCGCCTCGCGGCCCATGCCGCAGCCCCTGCTCACATAATCCGGGCGGCCGTAGGCGGCGCCCGCGCTCGTATTCACCAGCACGATCTCGAGCGGCGCGAGTTGATGCCCGATGCGCTTGAGCTCGGCCTCGACGTCGCGGGCGCTGGCCACGTAACCATCGGGGAAATGCCGGAAGTCGAGCTTGATGCCGGGTTGAAGGCACCATTCGAGCGGAACTTCGTCGATGGTGATCGCGCGCTTGCCGCGGTCCATCGTGGAGGCGAAATGCCACGGCGCGTCGAGATGCGTGGTGTTGTGAGTGGAGAGGCGGATCCACTCGATGGCCCAGCCTTCACGATCGGGCAAATCTTCCTCGCGCAGCCCGGGAAAGAACTTGATCAGGTCTGCCGCCGTTTGCCGGTGGGCGAAATAGTCGATTTTCGGCTCATAACCTGGCGGATCGGCCACCACGTCGTTCTCCAGCGGCACCGAGATGTCGATCAACTTGCGCGCCATCAGCAGCACTCCTTATGCTTTCAATCTCGTCGCCGTCCGGTTCCGTTGCCGCGCAGCGATAGGGCAAGAGCACATCCGAGCGAGGACATCATCATGCCGGCCTATTGGGTTGCGCGCTCCAAGATCAACGATCCGATCGAATACAAGAAATACACCGACCTCGTGCCGGGCATCATCGCCAAATTTGGCGGCAAGGTGCTCGCACGCGGCGGCCGCCATCAGATCATGGAAGGCCCGGCCAAATTTCACCGCTTCGTGGTGATCGAGTTTCCAACTTTCGAGCAGGGCGTGGCCTGCTTCACCTCGCCCGAATACGATCGCGCTGCCGCCTTCCGCCGCAATGGCGCAGGCGAGGTCGAGACGATCATCGTCGAAGGCGGCGATCCGACGCGCTAGCGCCGATTGACCGGGGCCGCCACTAGCGCAGCGTCGCCTGTTGCCCATAAGATGGAGCCACAAAAACGATTGCAGTGGGAGGATGACGATGCTGCATAATGCAACATACCGGACAGTGAGTTGCCTTGCCCGGGCGCTTGCGGGGCTGGCGACGTGCGCACTGTTGTTTGCGGGCGCAGCTTGGGCGCAATCCGGCGAGCCGATCAAGATCGGCTACGGCATATCTCAAACCGGCGGGCTTGCTCCCAACGGCAAGTCGGCGCTGCTCGCGCAGAAGATTTGGGAGGAGGATATCAACGCCAAGGGCGGGCTGCTCGGACGTCCGGTCAAGCTCATCTATTACGACGACCAGACCAACCCGGCCACGGTGCCCGGCATTTACACCAAGCTGCTCGACGTCGACAAGGTCGATCTGATCATCGGCGGTTACGGCACTAACATGCTGGCGCCGGCGATGCCGGTCGTCGTGCAGAAGAAGAAGATGCTGATCGGACTGTTCGGGCTCGCGGTCAACAGTGAGTTTCACTATCCCAACTACTTCGCGATGATTCCGTCCGGGCCGGCCCCGAAGACGGCCTTCACCAAGGGCTTCTTCGACACTGCCATGGCGCAGGACCCGAAGCCGCAGACAGTGGCAATCGTCGCCGCCGACGCGGAGTTCTCCGTCAACGCCTCCGAGGGTGCGCGCGACAACGCCAAGGTGGCCGGGCTCAAGGTCGTGTACGACAAGCGCTATCCGCCATCGACCACCGACTTCGCGCCGATCGTGCGCGCCATCCAGGCGACAAATCCGGACATCGTGGTGATCTGCTCGTATCCGCCGGATTCGGTCGGTATGGTGAAGGCGATCAACGAAATCGGTTTCAAGCCGAAGATGATCGGCGGCGGCTTGGTCGGCCTGCAGGCGACCGCCATCAAGACGCAGCTGGGGTCGTTGCTCAACGGCTTCGTCAACTACGACTTCTGGCTGCCGGTCCCGAAGATGGATTTCCCCGGGGTGACCGACTTCCTAAAGAAGTATCAGGCCAAGGCAGGCTCGGAGGGCGTCGACCCGCTCGGCTACTACATCGGGCCCTGGGGCTATGCGCAGATGGAAGTCCTGGCGCAGGCAATTGTCGCAACCAAGAGCCTCAACGATGACAAGCTTGCTGACTATATCCGCGCCAACACGTTCAAGACCGTGGTCGGCGACGTGAAGTTCGGCAAGGACGGCGAATGGGCGCAGTCGCGGGTGCTGCAGATCCAGTTCCAGAACGTCAAGGGCAACGACGTCGCCCAGTTCAAGGACATCTCGACACAGGTCGTGCTGACGCCGTCCGAATATGCCTCCGGCAAGGTGATCTATCCCTACGAGAAGGCGAAGTAATTCTCTTGTCCCGGGCGCAGCGCAGCACGAAGTGGTGCGCTGCAGACCCGGGACCGCAAGACTCCGTGGCGGTCCCGGATCAGCGGCGCACCGCTACGCAAGAGCTCCGCGCTGCACCGCATCCGGGACACCTGGCTTGCCTCCTGGGACCGGTGCTCCAGCGCGCTCGTCCTACAGCCCGAGATAGAACTTCCGGATCAGTTCGTTGTTGTTGAGCTCGTCGGCGGAGCGGCCTTCGAACGCGATCTGGCCGTGGACGATGACGTAGCCGCGGTCGGCGATGCGTAATGCCTGCGGAAAGTTTTGCTCCGCCATCAGTACCGTGAGCTTGTACTGGTCCTTGAGCTCCTTGATCTTGTCGATGGTGCGGCTGACCAGAACCGGCGCCAATCCGACCGACGGCTCGTCGATCAGCAGGATGCGCGGCGCCAGCATCAACGCGCGGGCCAGCGCCAGCATCTGCTGCTCGCCGCCGCTCATCGAACCCGCAAGCTGTCCGCGCCGCTCGGCCAGACGTGGGAAGCATTCGAAACAGAAATCCAGGTTTGCTTTGAGCACCGTGCGCGCCTTGTGGCGGAATGCTCCGAGCAGGAGATTTTCCTCAACCGTCAGGCGCGGAAACAACCGCCGGCCCTCCGGCACCAGCGCGATGCCGAGATCGACGATCTGCTCGGTGCTGCGGCCGACGAGATCGTGCCGCTCGCCATCGATCTCCACCACAATGCGGCCGGCGCGCGGGCGCACGATCCCCATGACGCATTTCATCAGCGTCGACTTGCCGTTGCCGTTGGTGCCGAGCAGCACCACCGTCTCGCCCGAGTTGACGCTGAGCGACACGTCCTCGAGCACGCGCACGGCGCCGTAGGCGGCGTCGATCTTCTCGATGGTGAGACTATTGGCCAATATACGCCCTCTCCACCTCGGAATCGCGGATCACCGCGTCAGGCACGCCGTCCGCAATTTTCTTGCCGGAGACGAGCACGATCAGCCGCTGCGAGAACCTCATGACCGCGCGCATGATGTGCTCGATCAGGATGATGGTGATTCCGCGCTCGTTGAGCCGAATCAAAAGGCCGACGATGTCGTCTACCTCGGAATGCGACAATCCGGCCATCGACTCGTCGGCGATCAGGAGCTTCGGCTCGGCGGCCATCGCGCGCGCGAGCTCGAGCTTGCGCATCTCCACTTGCGTGAGGTCGCGCGGCAGGTGTGTCGCCTTATCCACGAGGCCGACAAGCTGCAACAGTTCCGCGCAGCGCGCATCGAGCTCGGTCGGCGAGAGCGCGGATCCCGGACGCGCGTTGACGGTATAGAGGAGCGGCACCCGCAGATTGTCGGCGACCGTCAATGTCGTGAACGGGCGCGGAAGCTGGAAGCTACGCGCCATCCCGCGGTGTGTGCGCTCATGGGTGAGCAGACGGTCGACGGTTTCGCCGTTGAAGCGCACGGTGCCGGTTTCGTTGATGAGCGTGCCGCAAATGCAGTTGACTAGGGTCGATTTGCCGGAGCCGTTGGGACCGATTAAGCCGACGCGTTCGCCCTCCGCGACGGTGAGGTCGATGCCGTCGAGCGCGACGAAGCCGCCGAAGCGTTTGCTCAAACCGGTGACCTCGAGCAGCGCGCCAGCCATCACTTCGCCCTTCCGCGCCCCCAGCCCTGCACCAGCCCGACGATACCGTTCGGAGCGATGATGACGAAGGCGACCAGCAACAGGCCGACAATCAGGAGGTTGACGGCCGAGGAAATGGTCACGGTCGCGATCTGCTGCAACGACCCGAGCAGGATAGCGCCGATCAGCGGTCCGACCCAGCTCGTGGTACCGCCGATCATCGGCATGGCGATCGAATTGACCGCGTATTCGAGCCCGAACGCGGACGAGGGCTGGAGATAGCCGATGTAATAGGGGAAGGGCGCTCCCGCCATGCCCATGAGCGCGCCGGAGAGCGTGGTGGCGATGAGCTTGAGGCGCAGCGTCGGCACGCCGCAGGCTTCGGCCGCCAACTCATCGTCCCTGATGGTGGCAAAGCCATAGCCGAGTTGCGAGCGCTCGATGCCGCGCGCGATGGTGAGGGCGATAACCGACAGCGCGAGCATCAACAGAAACAGATACTGGATGTAAGGCCCGATCAGCGCGATCTCGTTCGGCCGGATGATGTAGGCGCCGCGCGATCCCCCGACATAGTCCCAGTTGACGACGAGCGTCTGCAGGACGACAGCGAGCGCGAGGGTCGCGATCGCGAAAAATGCGCCGCGCAGACGCAGCGTCAGATATCCCATGCCGAGCCCGACGATGCCCGACACGATCCCACCGACGGCGATGAGGAGTGGGATGGGCAACGGATAGAACTTGTGCAGGAACACCGTCGCATAGGCACCGAGCGCGAAGAAGGCGGCCGAGCCAAAATTCACGTAACCGGTGTAGCCGCCGAGAATATTCCAGGCGGTCGCCAGCACCACGAATTGCAAGACGGTATAGCCGGCGAAGAATACGTAGTCGTTGCTCACCAGGCGCGCGCCGAAGAAGACGACAGCCGCGACCGCGATCAAGATCAGCAGGAAGACCCGCGTCCGCACGTCGGCAATCCTATCGACCGAGGAGGCCCGCCGGTCGAAATGCGAGCGTGAGAAGTAGGACCCCGAATGCGACCGCCGGTGCCCAGGACGGCCCGTAGAACGTGGCGGTGAAGCTTTCGAGGATGCCGAGCAGCATCGCGCCGATGACCGTGCCAGGCAGACTGCCGAGGCCGCCGAGCACGCAGATGGCGAAGACCCGGCCGATATACTCGCGTCCGACCGAAGGCTCGACCGGCTGGATGATGATCAGCAGCGCACCGGCAACCGAGGCAGTCGCGATGGAAATCCCGAACGCGACGCGCTTGATGCGCATGGGGGAGGCGCCCATGAGCCGCAGTGCCAGCTGGTCCTGCGCCACCGCGGCAATGGCGCGTCCGATGAATGTGTACGACAGGTAAAGCTCGAGCGCGGCGAACAGCGCGAGCGCGGCAATGCACGGCACCAGCATGCGCAACGGGAAATCCATCACGCCGATGCGCCAGCTCGGCCCGATATAAGCTGCTTCGACGTAGCGGTAGTCGACGCCGAAGACGAGAATGAGCATCACCTCCGTGACGAAAAGCAGGCCGAAGAAGAAGGACAGACCCCGCAGCGCTTCCTGCCCGCGCCGTTCGAAGGATTCGTAGTAGACCTGATAGACGCCGGCGCCGAGCAAATAGAACACCGGCAGCATCACGACGCTGATCACAATCGGATCGATGCCAAGCCTAGTATTGATGATGTAGGCGATGTACGAGCCGAGAATGATGAAGGCAGGATGCGCGATGTTGACGATGTCCAGGATGCCGAATGAGATCGACACGCCGAGCGTCACCGCGGTATAGAATCCGCCGAGCAGGATGCCGGCGATCAGCGCGTTGATCAGCAGATCGAAGCTGAGACCCACCTGTTTCCCCCCGACACTGCGCCACGACCTGCTATGCCCGCAGGCGAACGCTTTGCTTGCCAGTGTGCAGGAAGGCTGCCGGCTTGGCTAGTCTGTTTGGCCGCGCGGGCAAAGCGGCCCGCTCGGCTGATGCTCGGGCGGACGTGTGCGGCGCTTACGCTGCGGCCTGCCGCCGCACGCTTTCGGGCAGCGTCAATGGCTGGTTGGCGCTTTGCAAGAATTCGACGGTCATGAAGACCATCTCCTTGTCCCCGAGATTCTCGAGATCATGAACCTTGTATTGGCCGGACCCATAGGTCTCGTGCCGCGTCTCGCCGGGCGCGTAGGTGTATTCGACCGTCGTACCGTCATGCACGTGCTGGCGCCCGCGGCCGCCGGTCACCGCAGTCCAGAAATAATCGAGCACGTGGCGGTGAAAGCCGATGCGCTCGCCGGGCTTGAGCCGGATCGTCCACACCCGGACCCGATCGCTCTCCGAGACGAGCGCGTTGCCGACGCACGGGTTGGGATTGTTCTTCTCTCGCTCGAATTCCGCAACGAGTTCGGCCGACCACGCTGATGTCATCGCGGTCTCCGGCTGCTTGTCCAGCATCGTCAGGGCCATGGCATTCCTCCGGGTTTGGCCCGATATATAGCAACTTTTGCGCGGCAGGAAACGGCGGGAATCGAGCCAATGCGCAAGGCGGGCAAGCGGCGTGCGCTCATCGTCGGCGGCTCGATGAGCGGACTGTTGGCGGCGCTGATGCTGCGGCGTGCCGGCTGGGACGTCGACGTCTTCGAGCGGGTCGAGAGCGAGC
>Ga0081455_10001207_pt1 | contig 32353 bp, 22 predicted proteins | sample TabmetS3T2R1_FD_70207 | JGI IMG/M metagenome (GOLD analysis project Ga0081455, IMG submission 70207) | Tabebuia heterophylla rhizosphere microbial communities from the University of Puerto Rico - S3T2R1 | ecosystem: Host-associated > Plants > Roots > Rhizosphere ...
ACCTGCACCACGTCTTTGCGCGCGAGCTCGGAAGCGACATGGGCTTCCTGGCGTGGAAGGACGCGGGCGTGAATCCCTACGGCAATTCCATCATCGCCAACGGGCCGTGGCTCAAGGCCAACCAGGACAAGGCCGACAAGTTCGTCAAGGTCACGCAGAAGGCATTCGCGGAATGCGCCAAGACGCCGGATCCCTGCATCAAGGCGCTGGTCGAGGCCAACGGCGCGCTGCTCTACCAGAACGAGCTCGACAACTGGCACCTCGTCACCATCCTGATGAGCGACGAGACCTCGCGCACGGTGGCGCTCGGCTGGCACGACGACAAGCGCATGGCCGACGACTACAAGCTGGTCGACGAATTTCTGAAGATGGAAAAGCCTTACGACATCAAGGCCGCCTACACCAACGAGTTCCTCGACAAAAACGTGAAGATGCCACCCATCAATCCGCCGAAGCTTTATTGAGAGCTCGGCGGTTTGCTCCTCGATCCGGCGGCGTCATCCTAGCTCGAACGTCGTGACGCCGAAGACGCGCTCGAGGACGAGCGGTCGAATCGCGCCGGTATACATCCGCGCCGTCTCGAACACCGGGGCAAGCCCATGGCGCTGCGGGAGTGCGAGCGCCTCGCGGTTGACGCCGGGCACATCGAGAAAGACTTCATCCGCGCCGGCGGCGGCAACCAACGCCGCGAGCATGGCCTCGGCCGCGGCGCGGTCGTCGGCAACCAGCGGGCCGATCTTGTGCCCGCGGCGGCATGGACGGATCACGCCCCACGCCGCGAGCTTGCCGTCGCGCACGAGCGCTCGGCCGATATGCCCGCGCGCGGTAATCCACGCGCGTAGGAACGCCGGTCGCGGCGCCGGAAACATGTCGTCGGCCTCTACCATGGCAAAGGGCACATCCGTCAACGGCAGGAGCCCGGCCGGCGGCGCGGCGAGCGGACCGATCCTGCCGCCGTAGCGGATGTTCGCATAGGCGAGCGCAAAACCTGATTTGCGGTAGTTGTCCTGTTGCGCCACGACACCGTCGAGCCCGATGGTGCGCGCGCCGGCATGCGCGATCGCCGCGTTCCAGATGCGCAGGCCGTAGCCGCGGCCGCGCAGATCGCCGCGGACAATATAGAAGCCGAGGAACGCGAATCGATCATCGTAATTGACGCAGGAGATCGTCGCCGCCGGTGCGCCGTCGAGCTCACCGATGAGGAAGCCTTTGGGGTCGACGGTACTGAAGCATTCGGCATCGGCGAGACCGGGATTCCAGCCTTCGGTCGCCGCCCAATCGATGGCGACAGCAATCTCGTCGGGCCGCATGGCGCGAATGCGCAGTTCAGTTGCGCCAGCCATCGCGTTTGCGGGGCCTCAGCGTCGGAGGCCTTTGCCCTTCAGCGCGGCGCCGATCTCCTCCAGGATCGCTGGATCGTCGATCGTCGCCGGCATGGTCCAGGACTCGCCGTCGGCGATTTTCTTCATGGTGCCGCGCAGGATTTTTCCCGAGCGCGTCTTCGGCAGCCGCGCGACCGTGATCGCCAGCTTGAAGGCCGCGACCGGGCCGATTTTTTCGCGCACGAGGCCGACGCACTCCTGCTCGACTTCAGCCACGGGCCGGTTGACGCCAGCCTTGAGCACGATGAAACCGCAGGGGACCTCGCCCTTAAGGGGGTCGGCAACACCGATCACAGCGCATTCGGCGACATCCTTGTGCGCGGAGAGCACCTCTTCCATGCCGCCGGTCGAGAGCCGGTGGCCGGCAACGTTGATGATGTCGTCGGTGCGGCTCATGACGTGGACGTAGCCGTCCTCGTCTTTGAAGCCGGCGTCCGCGGTCTTGTAGTAGCCGGGAAACTCGGCGAGATAGCTCTCCTTGAAGCGCTCGTCCTGCTGCCACAGCGTCGGCAGGCACGCCGGCGGCAGCGGCAGCTTGATGACGATCGATCCGATCTTGTTCGCCTCGACCGGCTTGCGCGCGTCGTCCAGGATTTCGACCTGGTAGCCCGGCATCGCCACCGAGGCCGAGCCATACTTCACCGGCAACTGCCCCAAGCCCACGGGATTGCCCGCGATCGCCCAGCCGGTCTCGGTCTGCCACCAGTGATCAATCACCGGCACCTTGAGCAGTTTCTCCGCCCACAGCACGGTGTCGGGATCGGCGCGCTCGCCGGCAAGGAAGAGAGTCCGGAACTTGCCGAGATCGTGTTGCGCGAGCAGCTTGCCTTGGGGGTCCTCCTTCTTGATCGCGCGGAATGCCGTCGGCGCCGTGAACAAGGCGACGCAGCCGTGCTCGGCGATCACGCGCCAGAACGCGCCCGCGTCGGGCGTGCCCACCGGCTTGCCTTCGTAGAGGATGGAGGTGCAGCCGTGCAGGAGCGGCGCATAGACGATGTAGCTGTGGCCGACCACCCATCCGACGTCGGAGGCGGCCCAATAGACCTCGCCCGGCTCGACGCCGTAGAAATTCTGCATCGACCATTTCAGCGCCACCATGTGGCCGCCGTTATCGCGCACGACCCCTTTGGGCCGTCCGGTCGTGCCCGAGGTGTAGAGGATGTAGAGCGGATCGGTCGCCGCCAGCGGCACACAATCATAGACCGAACGCGCGAACACGATCGCCTCGTCGCGCAGCTTGGCCCAGTCATGGTCGCGGCCTGCCACGAGGGCGGCTTCCTCCTGCGGTCGCTGCACAATGAGGCAGGCCTCGGGCTTGTGCCGGGCGAGGCGGATCGCCTCATCGAGCAGCGGCTTATATTTGACGATGCGGCCCACCTCGAGGCCGCAGCTTGCGGACAGGATCACTTTCGGCTTGGCATCGTCGATGCGGGTTGCGAGCTCGTTCGCCGCAAACCCGCCGAACACGACCGAGTGCACCGCGCCGATGCGCGCGCAGGCGAGCATGCCGATCACTGCTTCCGGCACCATGGGCATGTAGAGAACGACGCGGTCGCCCGTCTCGACGCCGAAATTGCGCAGGACCGCGGCGAGCACCTGCGTCTCCACCTGCAGGCGATGATAGCTGATCGTGCGCTTTTGCCCGGCGAGGGGGGAATCGTAGATGATCGCCGCCTGCTCGCCGCGCCCGCTCAAGACGTGACGGTCGACCGCGTTCCAGCAAGTGTTGCAGACGCCGCCGGTGAACCAGCGCCCATAGACGCCGGCGTCGGGGTCGAACACCTGCTTGGGCGGCTCGATCCAGTCGATGTCCTGCGCCGCATCTCGCCAAAAACCCTGCGGGTCGCGCTGCCAGCGCGCGTAAACCTCATGATAGCGGCTCGTGCGGGCGTCCATGCGACCTCTCCCTTGGCTCCGGCGCCGGTGGCTTCATGGCGCTGGCGTTTCCCGCATTGTGGAGCCGGGCGTGAGCTTTGCAAGTCGCGCGAGTTACACAACTCCGCCATGCGGCAAGAGGCTGGCGCGCGGCGTCGCCCTGCGGTTTGATCGCCCGCTTTCCGCCATCCTCCCTCTCGCGACCTCTCACCGTGATCGCCGATCCCCTGTTCTACCTGCTCGCCGTCGTGGCGGTGATCCTGCTGGGCCTCTCCAAAGGCGGCTTCTTCGGCCTGGGCGTGATGGCGCTGCCTTTGATGTCGCTGTTCGTGCCGCCGCTACAGGCGGCCGCGATTATCCTGCCCGTCGTGCTGGCCCAGGACGCGCTGACGGTGTGGACCTATCGGCGGGATTGGAGCGCGTGGAATTTGAAGATCATGATTCCGAGCATGGCGGCGGGCATTGCCGTCGCCGGGCTGTTCGCGGCGTCGCTCACCGCCGCCCATATCCGACTGGCGATCGGCCTCATCGCAGGCATCTTCGTGCTGCGCCATTGGCTCGGTGCGCGCTTCGATCGGCTCGCGGCCCGACCCGACATGCTTACGGGCGTGATCTGGGGAGCAGTCGGCGGCTTCACCACTATGCTGGCCAACGCCGGCGGCCCGCCCTGGCAGATACATCTGCTGCCCCAGCGGCTCGACAAGTTCACCTATGTGGGAACCTTCACCATGCTGTTTGCCGCCAGCAATCTGATGAAAATTCCGGCCTACGGCGCGCTCGGCCAATTGACCGGCGAAAATCTCTTGATCGGCACGGTCCTGCTGCCGCTGGCCGTGATCGCCAACTACGCGGGAATCTGGCTAGTGCGGCGGACACCGACTGAGCTCTTCTTTCGCATAGTCTACGTGCTGATGTTCCTGATCGCGATCGAGTTGATCCGCAGCGGGCTTGTCGAAATGCTGCGCGCGTAGCACGTGCCCCCATGCGCAAAACCGCTAGCGCTGGCAGCATGTTTCCGCTTTAAGTCCCGCAGACGCCACCCGCCTGCATGACCATCATCGCCGATCCGCTGTTCTACCTGCTTGCTGTGCCGGCCATCACTGCGCTCGGCCTCGGCAAGGGCGGCTTTGCGGGCGTCGGCATGATCTCGACCCCGCTGCTTGCGCTCACCGTGCCGCCGTTGCAGGCGGCGGCGATCCTGCTACCGATCCTGCTCTGCCAGGACGCCATCTCGTCGTGGGCGTATCGTCACCGGTGGAGTGCCTGGAACCTCAAGGTGCTGTTGCCCGGCGCGGTGGTCGGCGTGGGCGCGGCGTGGCTGTTCGCCGCCTACGTGCCGAACGCCTATGTGGAGATCGTTGTCGGCGTGACCGGCGTCTGTTTTGCGCTCTATAACTGGTTCGCCAAATTACCAGCGCAGCCGCGGCGGCCCAGCACGGCGGCCGGGGTGTTCTGGGGCTCGCTCGCGGGCTTCACCTCGACCATCATCCAGGTCGGTGCTCCGCCCTATCAGGTGCACATCCTGCCGCAGCGGCTCGACAAGCTCACGCTCATCGGCACGACCATTATCTTCTTCGCGCTGATCAACGTCATGAAGCTCGTGCCTTATTTCGCGCTCGGCCAGTTCTCGCCGCTCACCTTGGCGACCTCGCTCGTGCTCTTGCCGTTCGCGGTCGCCGCCAATTTTTTTGGCCTGTGGCTTGCGCGTCGGGTTCCGACCGAGCTCTTCTACGGGATCACGTATCTGCTGATGCTTCTCATCTCGCTCGCCTTGATCTGGCAAGGCGGCAGCGCCATTCGCGCCGCGTGACACCGTCATGATAGCTTCTCGCAGTCGGCGTAAACATCGCGCGCTCGATGCTGCGGCGCGAGCTTGGGCGGAGCGCTCCCATGACGAAAATCATCGCTGCGGCCATCGTTGGTTCGGTTCTAGCGTCGCCGGTGGGCGCATTCGACCTGCAGGGACATCGCGGCGCGCGCGGCTTGGCGCCGGAAAACACGCTCGAAGCTTTCAGAACGGCGTTGTCGATCGGAGTGACCACGCTCGAGCTCGATCTCGCCATGACCAGCGACGGCGTTCTCGTCGTCAGCCACGACAGCCGTCTCAACCCCGACCACACGCGCGGCCCGGACGGCAAATTTCTCGACGCCGAGGGACCCGCGATCCGTTCGCTCACATTGGCGCAGGTGCAGCGCTATGACGTCGGACGCTTGAAGCCCGGCAGCGCCCTCGCCGCGACCTTTCCCGAGCAGCGGGGCGTGGATAGCGTCCGCATCCCAACATTGATGGAGGTATTCGATCTGGTGCGGCGGGCGAACGCCGGCCACATCCGCTTCAATATCGAAACCAAATTGACGCCGACCTCGGGCGTCGACACGCCGGACCCGGAAACGTTCGCCGCTGCCACCGTGCAGGCGGTGCGCGAGGCGGAGCTTACCGCGCGGGCGAGCGTTCAATCCTTCGATTGGCGCACGCTTGCGATCCTGCGCCGTATTGCTCCGGAGATCGAGCGCGTCTGCCTGAGCATCGATGGCGGCGGCGGCGACACCCTGCAACGCGGCAAGCCGGGCCCATCGCCATGGACGGCGGGGTTGGACATCGACGATTTTGCCGGTTCGACGCCGCGGCTGGTGGTCGCAGCCGGCTGCTCGGTCTGGTCGCCCAATTATCGAAACCTGACTGCGCCGTCGCTTGCGGAAGCAAAGGCGCTCGGGCTCAAGGTCGTTCCCTGGACCGTCAACGAGCGCGCCGATATGGAACGCGTGCTCCGCATGGGCGTCGCCGGCATCATCACCGACTATCCCAACCGCTTGCTCACGGTGATGGCGGAGAACGACATCCCGCTGCCGCCGCCCGTTCCCGTCCCCTGAAACACGCTCTATCGATCCTCGCGGATTGATCGGCAGGCTTGCCGTTCGTAAGCTGACGGCACAGGCCAGCCATGACGCCCTACGATATCGATCTCGACCGCAATGCGGCGAACTTTCAGCCGCTCACCCCGCTCTCGTTCCTGGAGCGCTCGGCCGCCGTCTTTCCCGACCACACCGCGATCATTCATGGGGCCTTGCGGCGCAGTTACGCCGACTTCTACGCGCGCTCGCGGCGCCTCGCGTCATCGTTGGCCAAGCGCGGCATGAAGCGCGGCGATACGGTCTCGGCACTGCTCGCCAACACGCCGGCGATGCTCGAATGTCACTACGGCGTGCCGATGGCCGCCGCCGTGCTCAACACCATCAACACGCGGCTCGACGCTGCCGTCGTCGCGTTCCAGCTCGACCACGCGGAAGCCAAGGTGCTCATCGTCGACCGCGAGTTCTCCAAGCTGGCGAAGGAGGCGCTCGCCCTCGCCAAGGTCAAGCCGCTGGTCATCGATTACGACGACTCCGAGTTTACCGGCGCGGGCGATCGACTGGGCACGATCGATTACGAGGATTTCATCGCGGCAGGTGACCCCGATTTCGCGTGGAAAATGCCAGAGGACGAATGGGACGCCATCGCGCTCAACTACACCTCCGGCACCACCGGCGATCCCAAGGGCGTGGTCTATCACCACCGCGGCGCCTATCTGCTCGCGGTCGGGAATGTGCTCACCGGCAGCATGGGCAAGCACTGCGTCTATCTCTGGACGCTACCCATGTTCCACTGCAACGGCTGGTGCTTCCCGTGGACGCTCTCGGTGGTCGGCGGCACGCATGTATGCCTGCGCCAAGTGCGCGCGCCGGCGATGTACGACGCTATTGCCGGTCACAAGGTCACGCATCTGTGTGGTGCGCCGATCGTGATGGCGACGCTGCTCAACGCGCCTTCCGAAGAGAAAAAGCCGCTGCCGCACGTCGTCGAGTTCTTCACCGCGGCGGCGCCGCCCCCCGAAGCTGTGCTGGCGGCGATGAAGGCCGCGGGCTTCAATGTCACCCATCTCTACGGCTTGACCGAGACGTACGGTCCGGCCGCCGTCAACGAATGGCGCGACGGCTGGGACGCGCTCTCCTCCGCCGAGCAGGCCGCGAAAAAAGCGCGGCAGGGCGTGCGTTACGTCCCGCTCGAGGCGCTCGACGTGCGCGACCCGGACACGCTCAAGCCGGTGCCGTGGGACGGCGAGACTTTGGGCGAGGTGATGTTCCGCGGCAACGTGGTGATGAAGGGCTATCTCAAGAACAAGTCCGCGACCGAGAAGGCGTTCGCCGGGGGCTGGTTTCATTCCGGCGACCTCGGCGTCATCCATCACGACGGCTATATCCAGCTCAAGGACCGTTCCAAGGACATCATCATCTCCGGTGGCGAGAACATTTCTTCGATCGAGGTGGAGGACGCGCTCTACAAGCATCCCGCCGTCGGCGCTGCAGCGGTCGTGGCCAAGCCCGACGACAAGTGGGGCGAGACCCCTTGCGCCTTCATCGAGCTCAAGCCCGGGGAGAAGGCGACGACCGACGATCTCATCGCCTGGTGCCGCAAGAATCTGGCGAGTTACAAATGCCCGCGCTATGTCGTGTTCACCGAATTGCCGCGCACCTCGACCGGCAAGATCCAGAAATTCAAGCTGCGCGAGATGGCGAAGGCGGTGTGACGGTGGCGAGCGCCACGGCTTCGCACCGACCAAAGCCGCAGACCTGGGTTCGTCAGCCGGGCAAGACTGTAAGCGCAAGCAGGTCCGAGGCGTCCGAGCTTTGCTCCAACGCCCAGACGGTCTTGATGAGCGGCGTGGCGTCGTAGCTCGGCCCGCAGCCGGCGGCGATCGTACGCAGCTTGTCTTCGATTTCTTCATCGCGCATCGGATTTCCCTGGCTTCCGCGCGCGGCCGATGTCGAAAGGCCGTGCTTGGTCCCGTCGCTCGTCCACAGCTCGACCGCCGCGGCGACCGTCGCGATCGCGGGGTCGCGGATCACCTCGATCCTGCGGCGTAGCGCAAGCACCTTGGGATCGTGCACGCACGCGTCGGTGAATTGATCGAGGCCGGCCTTGCCGGTGACGAGCGCGGCGGCCACCGCGTGCTGCACGCTCACCTGCGATTCGCTCCCGGTCGCAACGTCGGGCCGGTCGGTGCGGTCGCTCAGAAGCGGATGGCCGCGCACGATCACCCGTTGGACCGCCTCGCGCGGATGATCGCGCCGCCAGTCGAGCACGCAATCGAGGACGGGATGGATCACGAAGCCACAGGGATAAGGCTTGATCGAATTTCGTTCGATCTCCCACGTCTCGCCCAAACCTTCGGTCAAAGCCGGCCAATTCGGCGGCTCCGCCATCGCGCTGAGAAAGCCTTGTACGCCGGCGATCGGCTCGGGCGGCCCTTCGAATCCGCGCTCGGCGAGGAGCGCCGACCACAGGCCGTTGCGGGCGCTGTTGCCAACGCCGATGCTCTTAGCCGGCCAGCCCAGACATTCGCAGAGTCCGCAAGCCTGGGTCGCCGCGCCCGCGAGCGCCCAGATCATGCGAGGTTCATCGAGACCCATGAGCTTGCCGGCGCCGGTTGCCGCGCCGAACACGCCGCAGGTTGACGTGATGTGCCAGCCCTTGGCGTAGTGGCCGGGCGAAATGGCGCGGCCGATGCGGCATTCGATCTCGACGCCGAGAACGAACGCCAGCAACAGCTCGACGCCGCGCACGCGGCGCAGCTCAGCCAACGCGAACAGCGCCGCCGCAACCGAGGCCGTGGGATGGATGACCGTCGGGATATGGGTGTCGCAAAAATCCATGACGTTGGCGGCGGCCGCGTTGAGAAAGGCGGCGCTGAGCGCATCCGTGCGCTCGCGGCGGCCGATCACGGTCGCCTGGTTGCGGCCGGAAAATTCAGCCAGCGATTTCGCCGCAATCTCTACCGGGCGAGCGCGGCAGCCGGCAAGCGCAACGGCAAAGAAATTCAGCAACGCACGCTTGGCCTCATGACGCGCGGCCTCCGGCACGTCATCCCAGCGGGTTTGGACGGCAAACCGAGCCAGCGTCTGCGTGACGGCGGGTGCCTGCAGCATGGATCTCTCAAATCGTTCGGTCAGAGCACTTGGCGCCCCGCGATCTCGTTTCCCCGGCCCGCGAAGCGGGCGAGGACGGCTACTCCGCCGCTTGCCGCAATCCCAGATGCCGCAGCGAGCGGTCGATCCACAGCCGGGTGAGCTTTTCCTGCACGCCGTTCTGGTTGAGCCGCGCGCGCAGATTGTCGAAGTCGACGCTGTCGAGATCCTGGTCCTGATTGAAGCAGGAGAACACCACGCTCTCGACGCCGGTTGTGGGATCGCGATGCACCTGCAGGCACTGGGCGCAGATTTCCTTCATCATGCACTGCATCGGCGAGTTGATGGAGGCGATTGCCTTGTGCCCGGGCTTGAGATGCTGCGCGAGCATTCCCTGCCGCGCCCGTGAGACCGCCGCCATCATGCCGTCGGAGCCGATCGCGATCACCCGATCGATTTCGCCGAGCGGAATCGGCACCTGCCCGAGCGCACCGGACGCATAGGCGTCGAGCGCCGCCACGATGTTACCGACGAAGGCTTTGTCCTGCGCCCGTTCGGCGCGAAAGCCCGGCGCCTCGTCGCAGCACCACACGATGGCATCGGCCGCGCGCTCGATCTCGTCTACCTTGTAGCGGTCGAGCGCGCGCTTGTAGCCGGCGAAATAGAGCACGTGGCTGCCGTTTTTGCGGAGCGCCTGCCCGATCGAGAACAGAACCGCATTACCAAGGCCGCCGCCGATCAGCAGCACGCTTTCGCCGCCCGGCGTTTCGGTCGGGTGCCCGGTCGGGCCCATGAGGACGATCGGCTCTCCCGGCGCCAGCTGCGCACACAAGTCGGAAGAGCCGCCCATTTCGAGCACGATGGTCGACAATAAGCCGCGCTCGCGATCGACCGTGGCGCCGGTCAGCGCGAGCCCTTCCTTGGCGAGGCGGGTGCCGTCGGCATCGCGCGAGAGCGTCTCGTAGTTCTGCAACCGGTAAAATTGCCCGGGCTTGAAGGCGCGCGCCGCCATCGGCGCGCGCACGACGACCTCGACGATCGCGGGCGTGAGCCGGTTGACCTCCTGCACGGCGGGCCGCAGCTCGTCATTCAGTCGCGCGATCAATGACGTCGGCGAGATCTCGGATGGTGGCTGTCGCGCCAACATTCGACTGACGACCGGATAGCCCTGCTTGGCGCTCGCCATCGCCTTGACCACGTTGCCGGCAAAGGAAGGGTGCAAATCGCCGAAGAAGCTGATAGCGCGGCCATCCGCGCGCATGCTCATCAGCACATGGGCGGCGGATGGCTTGGTGATGCGCTCGGGCGTGACGTTGCGGCCGTCCTCGTCGACCGCCTGGAAATATTTGCCGTCGACGCGCACGTGTTGCGGCTCCTCGCGCGCGAGCACGGTGTTGGGTTGTGTGCCGGCGGCCACCAGGATCGTGCGCGCCGGCAGGACGACCTCGCGGGGCGGAGCGGACGGATCATCCTCGAGCTGAGAGAGGCGCAGCGCCCGGGCGCAGCCGAAGTCATCGAGCAGGACCTCTTGCGGCGTCATCCGCTCGGCGAAGGCGATCCCTTCCTCCAGCGCTTTGCCGACCTCCTCGTGGTTGAGCGTGTAGCTCGGCGAATCGATCAGGCGCCGCCGATAGGCGATTGTGGCGCCGCCCCATCGGCGCATGAGTTCGGCGAGCTGCGGCTTGCGGCCGTCGCGCGCGGCCAATGCACGCTCCGCGCGAATCTCGCGCGCGTGCCGCAGGAACTCGGATGCGGTTTCCGCCTCCTGGGCGGTCCAATTGGCGCGCACCGCCGCTTCGCCGCGCTCGGCGGCGAGCGTTTCGTAGCGGCTGAGGAACTTCTCCACTTGCAGCGGATAATAAGCGAGCGCCTCGGTCGCGGTGTCGATCGCGGTGAGCCCGCCGCCGATGATGACGACGGGCAGACGCACCTGCAAATTGGCCAAGCTCTCGGTCTTGGCGGCGCCGGTGAGCTGCAGCGCCATCAAAAAATCGGAGGCCTGGCGCACCCCGGCGGCAAGCCCGTTCTTCATCGGCACGATAGTGGGCCGCCCCGCGCCGGCACAGAACGCGATGTGATCGAAGCCGAGCGAAAAGGCGCCCTCGATGGTGAGCGTGCCGCCGAACCGCACGCCGCCGAACATCGCAAATTCGTGGCGCCGCTCCAGCAGGAGGCGAATGAGCTTGAGGAAATTCTTGTCCCAACGCACGGTGATTCCGTATTCGGCGACCCCGCCGAATCCGGCCATGACGCGAGCATCCAGCGGTTCATGCAGCCCGGCCGTGTCGCGGATCGGGCGGAAGGAGGTGCGCGCTCCGTTGACCTTTACGCCGGAAACATCCGGCTCGAGCGGCTCGATCTTGAGTCCGTCCACCGCAACCACGCTGTGACCGTCGTTGACGAGGTGGTGCGCGAGCGTAAAGCCCGCGGGTCCCAATCCCACGACCAAGACCTTGCGGCCGGTCGGGGGCTTTGGCACCGGCCGGCGCAGGTCGAGCGGATTCCACCGCGTGAGCAAACCATAAATTTCGAAGCCCCAGGGCAGCGCCAGAACCTCCTTGAGGATGCGCGTCTCGACCTGCGGGATGTCGACCGGCTCCTGCTTCTGATAGATGCAGGCCTTCATGCAATCATTGCAGATGCGATGGCCGGTAGCCGCGCACATCGGATTATCGAGGGTGACGATGGCGAGCGCGCCGACCGTATGGCCGCCGGCCTCGACCAGATTCATCTCGGAGATTTTCTCCTCGAGGGGGCATCCCGCCAGCGCGACGCCGAAGGCGCTTTTCTTGAACTCGCCGCCCTTCTCCCTGAGTCCCTTGGCGCAGGAATCCTTGCCCTGGTTGTGACACCAGATGCAGTAGTTGGCGTGATCGAGCGCGCCGGCGAGATCGGTGCCCGGATCGGTCAGCGCGAAACCGTCGCGCGCGCGGCGGTGTGAATCCGGAAGCTTGAGCATGGCCACGCCATCGACGAGCTCGGTCTCGACCGCGATGAGGTGATGCGGATCGATCTTGCGCGGCAGCTTGAACAGCACGCCGCCTTTGTGCCGGGCCTGCCCTTGCGGCGTGTGCGTCGCCCAGGCGGCATACCGCGCGGCAAGATCGAGCGCGGCGACGTGCTCGGCCTCGGCCTTCATCCAGGCATCGACCCGCTCGGCGAAGCGCAATTCCGTGAGCTCGCCGTCGATGAGCGCCTCGAGCTGCTCACGCAACGCCTCCCCGTCGAGGGTCGCGGCTTGATCGGGACCGTATTTCTTTGCAGCGCGGCGCTGCACGAACAGCCGCTTCACGGTGTAGAGCGGGGCCAGTGCGGAATGGCGGGCGCGCAGCGCCTCGACCTCGCGCGCAATGGAAAAAAGCGCGGCGATGAAATCGTCGAGCTCGACCGCAAGCTCGACCATCAAATCGGAATAGGCCTTGCTGGCGATCTGCTCAGGCGCCGCGCGGGCCGCCATCAGCCGATTGTGCAGCTCGGTGTTGCGGCGTTTGAGGAAATCGACAAAGCAGCCGTCGAGCCGCACGAGGCCATCGCGGCGATAGAGGTCTTCAAACCGCAGATCAAAGCCGAGAGTAAGTTTTTGGTCCATCAACAAAGAGAATCCTCAAGCTTCGGACATGCGCCCATCGGGTGGCGATCGCCAGGCCCGCAATCGGGAATTTGCTGCACGAGAGCCTCTACGCCGCGTCGCGAAACCGCGCGATGACCGCGGCCGGGATCGGCACGCCTTTCATTTTGGCGGGATCATCCGGGTCGCGCCCGGCCCACACCCGCGTCTCGCTGCCTTCGACCGCAAGCTCGCCGCCGATCGAGATGCGATGCGCCACCTCGAAGCTCGTTCGCCTGAACTCGCTGACCTCGGAGGCGATGTCCGCCACATCGTTGAACCTGGCGGGCTTGAGGAAGCGAGCCTTGGCGTCGACCAGGGGGATTCCGACGATGCCGAAGACGCTAGCCAGCTCGCTTGGCGGGACATTGAGCGCCGTTTCGAACAGCCGCCACGCGCTCCAATCGAAAAATTCGAAGAAGCGGCTGTTGAACACGATGCCGGCAGGATCGCAATGACCCCATTCGACCGTGAACTGCCGGCGATAGACGAGATTGGTCATGCCCGGTCGGGTTTCCTTACTAGAGGCTTACTGAACGGGCGGGAGAAAACCCGCCTGTGCATAGGATGTCAAATTGGGCTGGACCGCCCGGAATGGGCCCGATCCGGACCGGTTTCAGCCGCAATTTCAGGGACTAATGCCGTCCCCAGGCACGCTCATAAGCAAACTGGCGGCCGGGGGCGGGAACTGCATGGTTTCCGCGGGGCGTCTTAAGCTCACTGTCGAAGTTCGGGCCGTGTCGATGCGCGTAGAGGGCAGCGTATTGAGTGCGAACGGCCGACCGTACGCTATTGCTGCGCTGGCGGCGCGCTGCGCCTTTCGCCGCAGTAGGACCGCGGTTCTTGTGGCCGGTCTGACGGCTGCGCTTTCCGGCCCGGTGCGCGCGGAGACGCTGCCGGAAGCGCTGGTGCGCACCTATCAAGGCAATCCGCAACTCAATGCCGAGCGCGCGCGGTTGCGCGGCACCAACGAAAACGTTCCCCAGGCGCTCTCGGGATACCGGCCACAACTCTTGGCGACGCTCACCGGCGGCGTGCAGCAGGTGCGCAATTTGTTTTTCGACAACACTATTCAAACCACGACGCTAAACACCTGGACTATCGGTCTCACCGTCACGCAGACGCTGTTCAACGGTTTTAGGACCGCCAATTCCGTGCGCCAGTCAGAGGCGCAGGTGCAGTCGGGACGCGAAGCTCTGCGCAATACCGGCCAAGGCGTGCTGCTCGATGCCGTGACCGCCTATACCAACGTGCTCGCCAACCAGAGCTTGGCGGAGGCGCAACGCATCAACGTGACGTTTCTGCGCGAGACGCTCGGCACCACCAAGAAACGTCTCGAGGGCGGCGACGTGACGCCGACCGACGTGGCGCAAGCGGAAGCGCGGCTGAGCCGCGGGCAGGCCGATCTCAATGCAGCGGAGGTCGGGCTCGCGATCAGCCAGGCGCTCTACGCGCAAGTCATCGGCGCGCCGCCGGGGCGGCTGGTGCCGCCGGCGTCGATCGACCGGTTGCTGCCGCGCTCGCGCGAGGAGGCGATCGCGATCAGCCGCAAGGAGCATCCCGCCATTCTCGGGGCGATGTACGACGTCGATGTCGCGCAGCTCGGCACCAAGATCGCCGAGGCCAGCCTATGGCCGACCCTCGGGGTACAGGCAGGCCTGCAGCACCAATGGGAGGCCGATCCAACGCTCAGCACCAAGCGGCTCGACAACGCCTTTGTCCTGGGACAGGCCAACGTGCCGATCTACGACGGGGGGCTGGCGGCCTCGCAGATCCGTCAGGCCAAGGAGATTGCGATGCAGGCGCGCATCGTGCTCGAGCTCGTCCGCAATCTGACCCAGACGGCGGTCCTCGCCGCCTGGGTCACCTACGAGGGGGCAAAGGTTGCGCTCGCTGCCGCCGAAGCGGAGGTGCGCGCCGCCAGCGTCGCGCTCGCTGGCGTGCAGAAAGAAGCGGCGGCAGGACAGCGCACGACGCTCGACGTCCTCAATTCGCAACAGGACCTCACGCTCGCTCGCGCGCGGCTAATCGGCGCGCAACGCGACGTCGTGATCGCCGCCTATGCCTTGCTCGGCGCCACCGGCCGGCTCGACGTCAAGACGCTCGGCCTCAACACGCCGGACTACGCGCCCGAGGTCCACTATCATCAGGTGCGCGACGCCTGGCATGGACTACGCACGCCCTCGGGCCAGTAATCAGCAACGCCTGGGACCATGAGGGCAGAACCCGCTGCCGGATGGCGCGCCCATCGATCAGCAGACCCAGATTCTCACATAACCCCGGCGGGTCGGGACCCAGCGCCAGCAGCCGTAATAGCCGGAATAGGCATAAACGCCGAAGCCGCGAAAGCCGCGGCGGAAATGGCCGACGTGATGGAAGCGGCCGAAGCCGCGGAAGGGACCAACACGGAAACCGCCGTGGTGCCCTACCCGGTGGAAGCCGCCATGGAAGCCGTGTCCGCCATGATGGCCGCCGTGTCCGCCGTGTCCGCCATGATGGCCGCCGTGTCCGCCGTGACCGCCGTGTCCGCCGCGAGCCGCTGCGATGGTCGGCGTGAGAGCAACGACCGCGGCAGTGACGGCAAAGGCGATGGCCGTTTTTCGAAACATCGATCTGTCTCCTCCAGAGGCCATCCACCCGGATGCGATGCTATTGCCGGTGGCTGAAGCCAAGCTGAACATCGGATCACGGATGCGTGAGGTTGTTACCGTGAGGGTGCCCCCACGCATGTTTTCGATGGCGCCGTCAGGCAGGTGTAAGCAAACAATGAAAAGTATTGGTCGCGCGCCGAAATGCGACCGCGCCTCGTGCAACCTCGTTGATGGATCAACGTCACGCAATCAAATCCCAGGAGATTCATCGTGCTTCTCATCGCCTATTACGTGGTATTCATGATTGCCGGCGATCTCGCCGCTTATGCGATCGGCAGCATCACCGAATTCGAGTTCGGCGGCCAAGTGAGCCTGATCGTGTTCCTTGCGCTTTACTTCCTGTTCCTATGGATCGCTTGGGTGCTTGCGGTGTGGATGACGAAGCCGCCACAGGGCGAACCTGAGAGCCGCGAATCGGCGTGACGATCAGCCAACCCTTATGCGAAGCTGATTCAACTCATACCTCGCGGCCCCGCTAAAGTGGGGACCCATGATACCGCTTATCGAATATGGGTCCTCGCTTACGCGCCGGGACGACAACGAGCCACGTGATCCGAACCAATCCGCTGGATTTCGTATTACCCAACGCGCACAAAGCCGAGCGAGAACGTTGCGCCGCGGGCCGGACGGTTCTCGACGCTGATTGTTGCGGCATGAGCTTCGGCGATGCGCTGGACGATGGAGAGTCCCAATCCGGCACCTCCTATCCGTCGCCGGTCGCGTCGCCAGAAGCGCTGAAAAATTAATTCGCGCTCTTCCTCTTTGATTCCGGGGCCCTCATCGAGCACCCGCACCAGGCCGTTGTCTTCAACGACGATCTCGACCGTCGTCCCCGGCGGGGAATGGTTGATCGCATTCTCGACCAAGTTGCGAATCGCCCGCGACAGCATCTCCGCATTCCCGCTGACCCAGACCGGCGCCTCGCTGCCGCTCAAAGCGATGTTCTTGCCTTGGGCCAGCGCCAGCGGGGCGGCGAACTCCGCGACCTCGGCAGAGACCGCTCGCAGGTCCGCCTTTTCCAGCGGATCGATCGAGAGAGTCTCCAGTTCCGCAATGTCCAGCAGCTGATTCACGATGCGTGCCATGCCTTCGATGTCTTTGTGCAGCGCCTTGGATATGTCGCGATCGGCCAAGCTGTCGATGCGGCTGCGCAGAATTGTCAGCGGGGTGCGTAATTCATGCGCCGCGTCGGCGGTAAACTCCCGCTGCACGCGGAATCCGCCTTCGAGTCGATCGAGCGCCTGATTTACGGCCTCCACCAGCGGTAAGATTTCTTTTGGGATTTTCTCAGGCGGCAGACGGATATCCGTTCGCCGCGGATTGATTTTCTTGGCGAGTTCCGACGCATTGAGCAGCGGCCGCAATGCACGGCGGAAAATCACGATGTCGATCGCCAAGAGAAACAGCAGCATCGGCAGCGTGATCCACGCCACTCGTTTGAAGAAATCGGCAACGATGTCGTCGACGATGACGTCGCGGTGTGCGAGATCCTCTCCGACCTGAACCCAGACCTTGTGTCCATCCATCTCCTTGGCGACGCTGACACCGGAGATGGCGGCGTCGCCGTGTCGCGTGTCCAGGTACGTGGCATTGGGGGCACGCGGATCCGCGGAAAATATCGCCGATCGGTTCTTGCGCGAAGAAAACAGCGCCCGGCCAGTGTCGTCGACGACTGCATAGGAGTAGCGTCCGACCGCTTGCGAGTAGATGTCCTCGAGTGCGGGCGGCAGATCCAGCTTCCAACTGCCGTCTGCTCCCACCACGAGGTAGTGCGCAACCAGCTGTGCCTGCTCGCGCATGGCCTGATCGTGCAAGTCGTTTGCCGCCCATTTGAAGAACCAGTAGAGCACCACAGGCATGACGATCGCGGTGATCACCAGCGCGATCACGTGCAAGAAAATGATCCGCGAGAAGATCGATTTGAATGAAATCACGCCGTCTTTTCCTCGGTAATGAGGTATCCGACACCGCGAATGGTATGGATTTCCACCTTGGCGCCGCGCTCGGACAGCTGTTTGCGCAGCCGATGGATATAGACCTCGACCGCGTTAGACGCGACGTCGCCGGACAGGCCGAAAATGTGATCTTCAACCAGCTTCTTGGAGACAACACGGTCCTTGCGGCGCATGAGTATTTCAAGCACCGCCGTCTCGCGCGCGGAGAGGATCTGCGGCTTGTCACCGATGAAAGCCTGCCGGCTTTCGGTATCGAACGTGAGGTTAGCGATTTGCAGGGAGCGTCCGAGCAACTGGCCAGGGCGACGTAGAAGTGCTTCCAGGCGGGCCAACAGCTCCTCGAATGCGAATGGCTTGACTAGATAGTCATCCGCACCGCTACGCAGACCGCCGACGCGGTCTTGCAAGCCGCCGCGAGCGGTAAGCACCAGAACCGGAAGCGGATCCTCGCGCTGGCGTAACTCGCGCAGGATCGAGAGCCCGTCACCATCGGGCAAGCCGAGATCGAGAACCATCGCGGCGTAGCGGGTCGTCGCTAGGGCGCTCTGTGCTTCGGCTGCGGCGGTGAGAAGATCGGTTTCATAACCTGCAGCTGCAAGACGTTGTCTGAGCAGCTGCGCCAGCTCTTCATTATCCTCAACCAGCAGCAACCTCATGCGCGAGCGCTCCGACCAATGCTGCTTTGCTGCAGATCTGCACGCAGCTTCCCACGCGCGGCGCGCCGGCTCGGTCACTCCGCCGGCGCGACGAACGCCTGTTGCGGCGCCGGCCGCGCTGCCCGGCGCGAGAACAACAGGATCAGCACGGGCAGTGTGATGAGAATGACCAGGGGCGCCAGCATCATGCCTCCGACCACCACCACGGCCAGCGGCTTCTGCACTTGCGATCCGATCCCGCTGGACAGCGCCGCCGGCAATAGGCCGACACCCGCGATCACGCAAGTCATCAGCACGGGGCGCATCTGCAGCTCGCCGGCCCGCACGATGGCCGTGGTGCGCTCCACCCCGGCATCAATCAATTGATTGAACTGCGACAGGATGATGATGCCGTCCATCACCGAGATGCCGAACAGCGCGATGAAGCCGATCGCGGCCGAAACGCTGAACGGAATCTGCACCAGCACTAATGCGAAAATGCCTCCGATGACCGCCATTGGGATCACGCTCATGGCCAACAGCGTATCGGTTACGGAGCCGAAATTGATCCATAGGAGAAGCGCGATCAAGGCAAGCGTGATCGGCACTACTATCTTCAGTCGTGCGATCGCATCCTGCAGATTGCCGAATTCGCCGACCCATTCCAGCCGCGAGCCGGCCGGCAATTCCACCTGCTGGGCGATCTTGCGCTGCGCCTCCTGGATCGCGCTGCCGAGATCGCGGTCGCGGACGCTGAATTTGATCGGCAGGTAGCGTTCCTGGCCCTCGCGATAGATGTAGGACGGGCCGGAGACGAGCTTCACGTTGGCGACCTCATTGAGCGGAATCTGTGTCGTCCCGTTTGGACCCTGCACGCCGATCCGGAGATTCTGGATCGCTTCCGGATTCTGCCTGAATTGGGGTGCGAGCCGCACCACAATTGGGAAATGCCGGTCGCTTCCCGGCTCATAGAGATCGCCCGCCGATTCCCCGCCGATCGCCGTCCGGATCGTGGCATTGATGTCGCCCGGAGCAAGCCCATAACGCGCCGCCCGCGCGCGATCGATCTCGATCTGCACCGTCGGCTGGCCGAGCGAGGTGAAAACCGCGAGGTCGGTAACGCCGGGGACCGTGGCGAGCACCGCCTTGATCTTGTTGGCAGTGTCGGTGAGCGCCTGCAGATTGTTGCCGAACAGCTTGATCGAATTCTCGCCTTTGACGCCGGACACCGCCTCGGCGACGTTGTCCTGCAAATATTGCGAGAAGTTGAATTCAACGCCTGGAAACTCGGTCTCGAGCTTGCGGAGGATCTCGATCGTGAGGTCGTCCTTCTCGACGCCGGGACGCCACTGACGCATCGGCTTCAACGGCGCGAAGAATTCCGCGTTGAAAAAGCCAGCCGCATCGGTGCCGTCGTCCGGTCGCCCCTGCTGGGAGACGACCGATTCGACCTCCGGAAAGCTGCTGATGACGTTGCGCATGCGATTGACGTAACTGTTGCCCTCTTCCAGCGAGATGGTCGACGGCATCGTCGCCCGGATCCACAGATTGCCTTCTTCGAGCTTGGGGAGGAATTCAAGTCCCAACGAGCGAATAGCCAGCCCAGCGAGAAGCAGCAGCGCGATTGCGCCGGCCAACGTCAATACGCGATTGCCGACCGCGAATTGCAGCACCGGGGAGTACAGGCGATGCAAGATCCGCACGATGCGGGTTTCCGTCTCGGTGACCTGCTCGGGCAACAGAATGGCACTGATCGCCGGCGTCACGGTAAAGGTCGCGAGCAGGCCCCCCACCAAGGCATAGGCATAGGTCTTCGCCATCGGTGCAAAAATGTGACCTTCCACGCCGCCGAGCGTGAACAGCGGCAGGAACCCGGCAATGATGATTCCGGCCGCGAAGAAGATCGATCGGTCGACGTCGGACGCGGCAAAAAAGATCGCAGCAAGTTTGCCCGAGAGTCCCTCGGCGGCTCCGACCGCGCCGGCCGCCGGGACCGCCGTCCCCAAGCGGCGATAGATGCTTTCCACCATGATAACGGTACCATCGACGATCAGACCGAAGTCGATGGCACCGACCGAAAGCAGGTTTGCCGATTCGCCCCTCAGCACGAGGATGCCGACGGCAAAGAACAATGCGAACGGGATGGTGGCCGCCACGATCAGCGCGCTGCGCAAATTGCCGAGAAATACCCATTGCAGGGCAAAGATCAGCAAGATGCCGAATGACATATTGTGCAGGACCGTTTGCGTGGTGATGTCGATCAGATCCTTGCGGTCATAGATGTGTTCGATGCGCACGCCCGGCGGCAGAATGTTCGAATTGTTGATCCGCTCGACTTCGCGCTCGACGCGCTTGATCGTCGGCATGCTCTGCTCGCCGCGGCGCATCAGTACGATGCCCTCGACGATATCGTCGTCGGCGTCCTTGCCGGCGATGCCGAGGCGCGGTTTGTGACCGACGTGCACGGTTGCCACGTCGCTCACCAGGACCGGGTTGCCCCCGCTCTGGGTGAGCATCGTATTGCTCAGCTCATCCGCCGAGCGGATTAGGCCCACGCCGCGGACCACCGCCGCCTGGGAGCCGATATTGACGGTGTTGCCGCCGACATTGATGTTGCTGTTGTTGAGCGCCTGCAGCAGCTGCGGCAACGTCATCCCGTAGGCAATGAGTTTGTTGAAATCGACCTCGAGCTCGAACGTCTTGGTCTTGCCGCCCCATCCGATGACGTCGATGACGCCGGGCACCGCGCGGAATCGCCGCTGGAGCACCCAATCCTGCAGCGTCTTGAGATCAAGCACGCTGTAGCCGGGAGGGCCGACGAGCCGATAGCGGTAGATTTCTCCGATCGGGCTGACCGGCGAAATCTGCGGCTGCGCGTTGTTCGGCAGGTTAGGAAGTTGTGAGAGCCGATTGAGCACCTGCTGCAGCGCCTGTTCGTAGGTAAACTCGAACGAGAACTGCAGCTTCACGTCCGAGAGACCGTAAAGCGAAATGGTGCGGATCGACGTAAGATTACGCAGCGCTGCGAGCTGCGCCTCGATGGGGATGGTGATGTAGCGCTCGATCTCTTCGGCCGACAGCCCCGGACTTTGCGTGATCACGTCCACCATTGGGGGCGTGGGATCGGGATAGGCCTCGATATTGAGCTCGCGGAAAGCAATGATCCCGCCGAGCAGGACCAGCACGAACAACAACACCATCAGGACGCGGTGCCGGAGGGAAAACGCGACGATCCCGTTCATGGGGTTGGTTTGGGGACTGCTTCACTGCCCGCCGACGCCACCCGGTCGATGAAGAGACTCCCCTTGCTGACCACGCGATCACCCGGGGTGAGACCCTTGAGTACCTCGACCATGTTGCCGCTGGTGAGCCCGACCTTGATGCGCCGCAGCTCGATCGCCTTTTCGTTATCTTTCTCCCTCACCACCCAGACGCGGGCGGCGTCACCCTCGTAAATGATGGCGTCGCGGGGGACCGCGACTGCGTTGCCGCTTTCGCCGGTGAGGATCTTCACGCTGGCGAACATTTCCGGCTTCAGCAGGCCCTCAGCATTGTTGACGGTCGCGCGCACCAACAGCCGCCGCGTGGTCGGATCGAGCGACGCGGCCACGTAAGAGATCTTGGCCGGGAACGGCCGGTCCGGATAGGCGAGCACGGTAAAATAGATCGGCTGGCCGTCACGCACGATCGGCGCTTCGGTCTCGCGGATATAGGCGATCACCCAGACGGTGGACAAATCGCCAATGATGAAGACCGGGTCGGTCTGGCCGCTGCCGACATATTGGCCCGGCCCGACCTTGCGCTGCACAATTGTCCCGGCGATGGGGGCCGTGATCAGCGTGGCCGGATTGATCGTGCCTCTCTCCTGGAAATCAAAGATCTCCTGGTCGGTCTTGCCGAGAATGCGCAAGCGGTTACGCGCCGCCTCCAGCGCGACCTCCGCGGAGCGCACGTCGTTTTCCGCAGCGTCGAGCGCGGCGCGGGCGTTTTGCACCTCTTTGAGGGGCACCGCCTTTCCCTCATAGAGCATGCGCTGGCGTTTATCGATGATTTCGGCCAGGTTTTGCGCCGAGCGCGCCTTGTTCAAGGCCGTGGCAGCCGAAATGAAATCGTTCTGCGCCTGCACCATGTCCGTCGCTTGGACGGTGAACAGCGGGTCTCCGACGTTCACGGTGTCGCCAGGCTTGACGAATAGTTTGATGACCCTCCCCGCATGGGGAGAAAAGATCGGGGTCGACCGATCCTCATCGACCGCGATCTTACCTTCGGTCACCTGCTCGGACCGAAACACACGCTCCTGCACGGGTTCGACCGTCAGCGTCGCCCATTGCGCGGACGTCGGATAGAACACCCCTGGGGTTTTCTTGGACGGGCTCGACACTGCCTTATGCGGATCGCGCACCTCGCCGTTGGTGCGCGATTTGGCGACCCAGACCCCGGCGCCGGCGGCGAACGCCAAAATCAGGACGATCAGTACCTGCACGCGCGCAGGTAGTGCGCGCGCCCACGAATGCGGGCGATGGGGATCCCTGGACACCTGTTTCCAACCTCGGGCGACGCCGTTTTAGGCTTATATCCGAGCGGCGGTCTTCCTACCATAAACATACGATGCTTGGGTGAACGAGCCGGGGCACCGAATGATTTCGGCCTTCACGAAAAAACCCGCCCCGCCAATTAGCTGGGTCGTGGTTAAAGCGCTGACCGCCATCATCGTCTGCCGGTCCGGAGTAATGCATTTTCCCGTCAGTTACAGACGCTGATATGCGGCTGTTCCTATTTATCCGCAAGGCCGGTTGTAAGGTGTATGTAAGCTAGGCCGTCCGTACTATTCCGCAGCTTCCGTCTGCAAGCCCGCATATTCCTTGTCAGTCAGTGTTTGCAGCGCCGGCAGCACCTCGCGGGCGAACAGCCGGATGTTCTTGTCCGTCAGGTCACCGGGCAGCGTGGCGAACTGCAGCATCGCCAGGAAATTCTGGAAGCCGAGCAGGCGATGCGCATCCACCAGCTGCTTGCGTACCGTATCGGGGCTTCCGCACAGGATGATTCCCTGCTCGATCAAGGTATCGACGGTGTGTTCCTGACCGGTGACCGAGCGCTTGTGGCTCAACATGTTCTTCAAGGATTTGGCACTGAGATAGCCGGGCGGAAATATCATCTGGAACGGCTGGCGCAGGAGCTTGTTGAACAGCGCCTCGATGTGGGGGCCGGCTTCGGCGCGCGCCTTGGCGTCGGTGTCGGAGATGTAGACCGGGGCACACCAGCCGATCCGGTCGGAGCTTGCCGTATAACCATAGAGCCGCTGTGAGGCCTCGCGGTAGCCGTTGAGAAACCGGGCCACCGACGCGATCGGGCTGTAGGTCTGCAGATAGACGTATTTGCGCGAGGGATGCGCCGCCCATTCGATTGTCTCGCTCGAGCCGGTGGAAGGCGTCCAAATCGGCGGATGCGGCTGCTGGTAAGGCCGCGGCCACACGTTGACATATTCGAAATGATAAAACTTGCCCTCGAAAGCGAACGGACCGGGGCGCGTCCAACTTTGGATGACGAGATCGTGCGCCTCCTGGAAGCGCGCGTGCGAGAACGCCGGATTGGAGCCCATGGAGTAGTACTCGGCGCCGATGCCGCGCACCATGCCGCTGATCAGCCGCCCGCCGGTGATGCAATCGAGCATGGCATGCTCCTCGGCGAGCGTGAGCGGATGCTCGCGCAGACAGAAGGCGTTGCCGAGGATCGCAATCTTCGCGTTCTTGGTGCGACGCGAGAGCGCCGCCGCCATCACCACCGGCGAAGGCATGAGCCCATAGGCGTTCTGGTGATGCTCGTTGACGCAGATGCCGTCGAAGCCGAGCTCCGCGGCAAGCTCGAGCTCGTCGAGATAACGGTTGTAGAGTTCGTGCCCCTTCTTCGGATCGAAATAGGTGTTCGGCAGCACCACCCAGGCGGAGCGGTATTTGTCGCTGAAGCTCATGTCCAGATAGGCATACGGCATGAGATGAAACATGAAGACTTTCATCACGCCTCCGCGGGTTTCCTCGATATGCCGCCGATTGTACGTCGGCGGGCCTGTTTTACCAGCGGCGCGCGCCTTGCTGGGAGAACAGCCGAGCCGCTAGCATCCGGCGGTGACGACCGTCCGTCACGTCCGCTGTCTTCCAAGGATACCGAGTGATCCAATCCCCCGAAGCGCCGCCGGATCGCTTGCGCGACGTGGAGCACCTCGAGGAGGTGATGACCACGCCCTCGGAGGCGTTGACTGCCGCATTGCAACAGCTGCCCGGCGACATCATCGTGCTCGGCGTCGCGGGAAAGATCGGGCCCACGCTCGCGCGCCTTGCCAAGCGTGCCGCGCCGGATAAACGCGTGGTCGGTGTGGCCCGCTTCAGCGAGAAGGGCGTGCGCGAGGACCTCACCAACTGGGGCATCGAGTGCATCGCGGCCGACCTGCTCGAGCGCAAGCAGATCGATGCGCTGCCGAAACTTCCCAATGTGGTGTTCATGGCCGGCCGCAAGTTCGGCTCCTCCGGGCACGAGGACCTCACTTGGGCGATGAACGCGCTCGTGCCGGCCATGGTCGCCGAAGCCTTCGCCGGCTCCCGCATCGTCGCGTACTCGACCGGCTGCGTGTACCCTTATGTGAACGTGCATCATGGCGGCGCGACCGAGACGACACCAACAACGCCGCCGCCCGGCGCTTACGCCAATTCCTGCGTCGCGCGCGAAGCGATGTTCCAGTATTTTTCGCGAACGCGCGGAACACCCGGCCGCATCATCCGCCTCAACTACGCGATCGACATGCGCTATGGCGTGTTGCACGACGTGGCGATGCGCGTGCTCGCCGGTACGCCGATCAATCTTGCGACGGGCCATGTCAACGTGATCTGGCAGGGCGATGCCAATGCCATGGTGCTGCGCGCATTCACCCACTGCACGGTGCCGACAAGTCCGCTCAATGTCAGCGGGCCGGAGACGGTGAGCATCCGCTTGCTCGCTGAGTCATTCGCGCAGCGGCTGGGCAAGCCACCCATTTTCACGGGTGTCGAAGCGTCGGAGGCTTGGCTCGTCAACACCGCGGAGGCAACGCGGCTCTTCGGTTATCCGAGCGTGCCGCTCGGCAGGCTGATCGATTGGACGGCGGATTGGGCGGCGCGCGGCATGCCGAGCCTCGGCAAAGACACCCATTACGATACCCGCGATGGCCAGTTCTGAGCCGCGGCTTACGGTCAAGCAGTCGCTCACGCCCTCGGAATTGGACGACGCCGGCGCACTCGTGCGCGAGGCACGCTGGAATCAGCTGCCCGCCGATTGGCGCATTTTCCTCGCGCTCGGCCGCATCTATGCGGCGCAATTAGACGAGGGCCGCATTGTCGCCACCACCGCGACGCTGCCCTATGGCGGCTGTTTTGCTTGGATCAGCATGGTGTTGGTTGCAGGCGAATATCGCCGCCGCGGCTTGGCGACCAGGTTGATGCAGCAGGCGATGCGCGACTTGGCGGCTGCCAATCTGGTGCCGGCCCTCGACGCCACTCCCGACGGCCGCGCGGTCTATCGCCGGCTCGGCTTCGAGGACTCCTGGGGCTTCCAGCGGTTGATCCGCCGGGAACGACAGGGCGCAACGGCGAGTCCTCCCGCGCCGGCCGACATCACCGTGCGGCCGATTGCGGACGAGGATTGGCCGGTATTGTGCGCCTACGACGCGGCGGCGTTCGGGGCCCAACGCCATGCGGTGCTCGCGGGGCTGCGCGGCCGGGTGCCCGCGGCCGATCTCATCGCCACGCGCGCGGATGGCATCGTCGGTTTCCTGCTCGGCCGCGACGGCGGCTTGGCCGCGCATATCGGACCGCTCATCGCAGAGGATGACGCGATCGCCCGCGCGCTCGCGGCGCGCGCGCTCGATGGAATCGAAGGTCCGCTGTTCATCGATCTTGCCGACAGCAAGACCCAGCTGCGCACTTTTCTCGATACGCAGGGCTTCAACACGGTGCGGCCGTTCACGCGCATGCTTTACGGTTCATCGGCACGTTTCGACGACGCGGCGCGCACCTTTGCCGTGGTTGGCCCGGAATTCGGTTGAGCGCGGTCTCCTTCGTTTGTGCTCGAGATACGCTAGCGCACGCGGTGGCCCCCCTCATCCCCTTGGAGTGACGATGAGCAAATCCAAGGTGATCGTTGCTCAGCTAGCCGGAGGGACGCCATGGCCGCAGATGGATTGACGACGATACCGAGCCACTATGGGGCAAAGGAAACAGCGGATCGGCTCGAAGCGGAGATCAGGGCAAAGGGCATGCTCGTGTTCGCGCGCATCGATCATGCAGCGGGAGCCGCGCAGGCCGGCCTCGCGTTGAGGCCCACCGAGGTCCTCATATTCGGCAACGCCAAAGCCGGCACGCCGCTCATGCAGTCCGATCAGACGATCGGCATCGATCTGCCGCTCAAAGCGTTGGTGTGGCAGGACGCGAACGGCAAGGTCTGGCTCTCCTACAACGAGCCGAGTTGGATCGTGCGGCGCCATGGACTAACAGCCGCACCCGAAGCGACGGTCGATGCCATGACGCATGGTCTCGGCGATCTCGCAAGAAAGGCCACGCAATAGACGCGGCTGCGACCAACGTCCGCGCGTCGGTCAACCGCGCGCGCCGGCAACAGCACGAGGGAACCTTTCCATGCGAGTTCCCGTTGTTTGCCTGCCAGCAAAGCCCGAGGAAGGAGTTCCACATGGCAAAAATTATTTTCGCCCTGGCGGCAGCCGGTGCGGTGCTCATGACGGCCCCGTTACTTGGCGGCAGCGTTCCGGCCAAGGCCCAAGAGCTCAAGATGGCGCAGGTCGATGTGCGGATCGGCCGTGACCGTGACGATTACTATCATGGCCGGCGAGACCGGGACGCCACTGTCGGCATCGGTCCCGGCGGCATCACCGTGGGCCCGCGGCGAAATTGCCGGATGGTGACCACGACCGTTGAGCGCGGCGACCGCATGATCACGCGCAGGGAGCGCCGTTGCGACTAAGCCCAGTGCAGGGGCGGAGTAGGCTTTAAGCGCGTTCACGCGCGTCCATAGCCGGTGCCAGGTGAGTTGCGGCGTAACTCACCACGGCATCATGGAGTTGTGTGTCTGCTCGATGATGGGGCAGTGACGCTCGAGCCAAGCGCTTTACTCTTCGGAAGGGTTTTGAGGCGGGGGCTTCTTCGCCTCTTCTTGTTGCGGCTGTGCCGGAGCTCTAGCGGGCGGTTCCGCAGCAGGAGCGCGGCCCTCCAAATGGTTCCTACGCGCGGTGGATTGCATTGTCGGATGCACCGGCGGCGTATTGGCCCAGCTGGGAACGACGCCTTCAACCCTGTTGCTGCCGGAACAAGCGGCGAGCAGCCACGCGAGAACAGATAGTGCGGCAACAACGCGCATCGTGCTGCGAGCCCCGCAATGAGCTGCGCGCGCAAATGTGGATAAATTAGGACAAGCTTGGGAGCAACCGGTCGCCCTGCGGCTGCAGCCTTCAACACTCATTTGCAGCTTAAGGGGCCACGCAATACTTCCCGTCGCCCCGTGGCCCGTTGAGCGATCCTGCGACTTTTGGAGTTCCCGGTCTCGGGATAGAGCACGCTACTCGCTCTTGCCGCCGAGCTGCTTGAGCTTGGCGAACACGGCGTCGACGTTCAGCTCGTCGGCCGGCTTCTTCTTCTCGTCCGGTTCGGGTTCGCGGCGAACAGTGGTCTCAGCAGCGGGCAGCAGCGTGGCGCCTTGCGCCTCGGCATCGACCGGCTTCTCCTTGGCGGCGCGCTGAACCTCGAGGTCGAGATCGATCTGCGAGCACAGGCCGAGCGTGACAGGATCCATCGGCTGCAGGTTCGAGGCGTTCCAGTGGGTGCGCTCGCGGATCGCCTGAATGGTGGACTTTGTGGTGCCGACGAGTCGCATGATCTGGCTGTCCTTGACCTCGGGGTGGTTGCGCACCAGCCAGAGGATGGCGTTCGGGCGATCCTGGCGGCGCGACACTGGCGTGTATCGCGGGCCCTTCTTTCGCTTGGCCTCGGGCAGGCGAACCTTCGGATCGAGCAGCTTGAGCCGGTAGTCCGGATCGGCGACGCCTTTCTCGATCTCCTCTCGGCTGAGCTGGCCGGTGAGCACGGGATCGAGCCCCTTGATGCCCTGCGCCGCATCGCCATCGGCGATCGCCTTCACCTCGAGCGGGTGAAGCTTGCAGAAGTCGGCGACCTGATCGAACGAGAGCGCGGTGTTCTCGACCAGCCATACGGCGGTCGCTTTCGGCATCAGCGGGATGGCGCTCATGGCTAAATCTCCTCTGTGCTCCGCCCGCCCTCCCGGGCGAAGCTTGGTGTCATCGGCGATGACGGAAGTGATGCGAATATAGGCATTCCCCCACGGGCGGCGCAATGGGGAACATCCGCCCGGGGGCGCGCGCTATCCCAGCGTCGGGTCGAGCACGATCTTTCCCGACGACTCGCCGGATTCCACCAGCCGATGCGCGTCGGCGGCGCGCGACAGCGGCAGAATCCGCTCGATCTGCGCCTTGATCTTGCCCTCGACAGCGGCGGCAAAACATTTCGCCACGTCGGAGGCCTGATAGCCCGGCCGTCCCTTGATGGTGATGCGCTTGTGGTAGAGGTGAGAAAAATCGATGGTGACATTCGGCCCCGCATGCGCGCCGGCGGTGACCAGCCGACCATCGAAACCGATCGCGCGGAAGGCATTCGGCAGCACCTTCGGATTGGCGATGTTGTCGTAGAGCACGTCGACGCCCTTGCCGCCGGTGAGCGTCATCACCTCCGCCTGCAAGTCGGCGGTGTTGTAGTTCACGCCGTGATCGGCGCCGAGCGCGCGCCCGACTTTGACGCGTTCGTCCGAACCCGCGGCGGCGATCACGTTCGCGCCGATCACGTTCTTGGCGATCTGAATGCCGATCGAGCCGAGGTTGCCGCCCGCGCCCATGATCAGCACGGTCTCGCCGGCTTTGAGCCCGGCGACGTTCACCAGCAGATTCCAGGCGGTCGGCACGTGGCGCATGATGACGGCGGCATGATGGAAGTCGAGCCGATCGGGCAGCTCGATCGCGGCGCAGGCCGGTACCGCAACCATCTCGGCAAAGCCGCCGGGCCGCTTGATGCCCATCATGCCGGTCGGCCCGGCGTAATTGGCGCTGTCCTCCGGACAAATATCGAGCGGCATGACGCCGGCGGCGGCCACCCGCATCCCCTTTCGCCAACGGGTCACGGACGCTCCGACCGCATCGACGACGCCGGCGCAGTCGACGCCGGGAATGAGCGGAAGTATCGCGCCGCGCGCGCGCTCTTTCCCCGCCCGCAAGCTTACGTCGAGCACGCGATTGACGGTGGCGGCATGAATGCGGATGCGGATCTCGCCCGTGCGCGGCTCGGGATCCGGCACGTTCTCGTATTGGAGCACGTCCGGCGGGCCATAGCGGTGCATCACGATCGCTTTCATGTGGGCTCTTCGTCGTTGCGCAATACCGACCCGGTCATGATAGTCGCCCCCGCGGGCGGGGACTCATGAACTACAGGTTCTGGGATCCGGCCCCGCTTACGTCTTTGTTAGCAACCGTCGACAGCAAACACCAATTGCGCGCCGCACCGAGCGGCTTCATGTTGGGGAGCAGGTGAAGGTGGACCGAGGCGAGGACCCATGGACGACAAATTCGCCTGTGCCGAGTTGATCCAAGCTTGGGCCATTTATCGCGACCAGGGCAAATGGCCGCAACTGCTTAGCACTTTCTTGCCGGAAGGCGAGATTGCGGTCTCCTGGTTCAGCGGCAGCTTTCGTGAATTCGTCGACCGCTGCCGGCAGAGCTTCGAGGCCGGCCAGCGTTCCAAACACCACATTTTTCCCTCCGTCGTGCGCGTCGCGCGCGCTCGCGCGCTCGCCGAGACGAGTATCGTCATCCTGGTGCGCCAGAAGATCGGCGACGTGCTCACCGACATCACCTCGCACGCGCGGTTCGTCGATCGGCTGGAGCGAAGAGGCGGATGCTGGGCGATCGCGGAGCGCGTTGCAGTCTACGAGCGCGATCGGCTCGACCCGGTCGAGCCGTCGGAGGCTTTCGCCAAGCTGTTCGGCGCGACCGATCTTTCGGCCTATCCCGAGCCGTACCGGTACATGGCCGCTCGCCTGAAAGCCGCGGGTCGCGCACTGGCGCCGGTCGTGCACTACGATGGCGCGGCGCACACCGCGCATTTGTACGCGCGGTACGACGCTTGGCTGGACGGCGGGTAGCAGGCGGCCAAGATCGGTTCCACGGCCCTCGCTTGACACGCCTAGCGCATGGCCCCATGTCGAGTGGCGCAGCCACGCGTCGAACCGAGGTCCCATGACGGAAGCCCCCAAGCCCGCGCTGAAGGTGCTGCTATGCTCGCCGCGCGGCTTCTGCGCCGGTGTCGTGCGCGCCATCGACACGGTCGAGAAGGCGCTCGCCCGCTACGGGGCGCCGGTCTACGTGCGCCACGAGATCGTGCATAACCGCTATGTGGTCGAGAGCCTCAAGGCCAAGGGCGCGGTCTTCGTTGAAGAGCTCGACGAAATTCCAGATACCGACGCGCCCGTCATTTTCTCGGCGCATGGCGTTCCGAAATCGATCCCCGCAGAGGCGCAAAAGCGGAATCTGTTTGCCCTCGACGCCACCTGTCCACTGGTCACCAAAGTGCACCGCGAGGCCGAGATCCATTACAAGCGTGGCCGTGAGATCGTGCTGATCGGACACGCCGACCACCCGGAGGTGGTGGGAACGGTCGGCCAACTCCCCGCGGGCGCGATCACACTGGTCCAGTCGGTCGAGGAGGTCGCCCGCTTCATGCCGCGCGATCCCAGCCGGCTTGCCTATGTGACGCAAACCACGCTCTCCGTCGACGACACCGCCGACATCGTCGCGGCGCTGAAAGCGCGCTTTCCCCAGATCCACGGGCCGCACAAAGAAGACATCTGCTACGCCACCACCAATCGCCAGGAGGTCGTGAAGAAGGTCGCGCCCATGGTCGAGGCTATGGTGGTGGTTGGGTCGCCCAATTCCTCAAATACGCAACGTCTCAAAGAGGTCGCAGAACGTGCAGGCTGTCCGCGCGCGGCGCTGGTGCAGCGCGCCGGGGAGATCGACTGGTCGCTGTTCGACTCGATCGCAAGCCTCGGCGTCACCGCCGGCGCCTCCGCACCGGAGGTTCTGGTCGAGGAAGTTATCGGCGCCTTCGCCGAGCGCTACACGGTAGAGGTGGAGACTGTCACCACCGCCGACGAAGACATGTTCTTCCCGCTGCCGCGGGTGTTGCGAGGGCCAGAGGCAGCGGAGTGAGCTCGCGCGCGGGGGAGCGCAGTTCCCGCAGCTAGAAATCAGTTACTGGACATCAGCATTCGTCGCGTTCCCACCGAGCCCTGATTCCGGATTTGGCATCGCCCGGAGCAGGCACACGCATGAGGAATGACCGTGGCCGTCTACACCGATGTGGTGGCGGAAGAGCTTGGATCCTTTCTCGCCGGTTACGACATCGGGGAACTGCTCGCCTATAAGGGTATCGCGGAAGGCGTGGAAAACTCCAACTTCCTCGTTCACACCAGCCGCGGCTATTTCATCCTCACTCTCTACGAAAGGCGGGTGGCAGCCAACGACCTGCCGTTCTTTCTCGGCTTTATTGAGCACCTGCATGCGCGTGGCATCAGCTGCCCGCAGCCGGTCAAGAACAGGCGGGGCGAAGTGCTGGGCCACATCGCCGGCCGTCCGGCGGCGGTGGTCACGTTTCTCGACGGCATGTGGATCCGGCGGCCGTCGCCGGCTCACTGCGCGGCGCTGGGTGAGGCGCTGGCGAGGCTGCATCTCGCCGGGCTCGATTTCCCGCATAGCCGCGTCAACGCGCTTTCGGTGAATGGCTGGCGGGCGCTCTACGAGAACTGCAGCGCGCGCGCGAACGAGGTGCAGCCCGAGTTGACGCAATTTCTCGCGGCCGAGCTTGCGCATCTCGAAAACGCATGGCCGTCGAATTTGCCGCAGGGCGTCATCCACGCCGACCTCTTTCCCGACAACGTATTCTTCCTCGGCAACAAGCTTTCCGGACTGATCGATTTCTATTTCGCCTGCACGGACGCACTCGCCTACGACGTCGCGATCTGCCTCAACGCCTGGTGCTTCGAGACCGACCATTCCTACAACGTGACCAAGGGCAGGAGCCTGCTGCAGGCCTATGCGCAGGTGCGCCCGCTCTCGCGGGAGGAGCGCCGCGCGCTGCCGCTGCTCGCGCGCGGCGCGGCGCTACGCTTTCTGCTGACGCGGCTGGTCGACTGGTTCGATGTGCCGCCT
>Ga0081455_10001208_pt1 | contig 32347 bp, 26 predicted proteins | sample TabmetS3T2R1_FD_70207 | JGI IMG/M metagenome (GOLD analysis project Ga0081455, IMG submission 70207) | Tabebuia heterophylla rhizosphere microbial communities from the University of Puerto Rico - S3T2R1 | ecosystem: Host-associated > Plants > Roots > Rhizosphere ...
CCATGTGAATCTGCGGCTCCTCCATCTGGATGACCGGGCAGCCGGCATCGGCGAGCTCATGGAGTTCCTCGTTGAGTGCGTTACTGATCGCCCACGTGCGCTCGACCGGATCTTTGTAGTGGTCGTCCTCGACGGAAGCCGCGATCAGTTCGGGCAGGATGGTTCCGAACTTGATCGGCTTCTTGGTCATGCGCTGCGCCGTCTTCCACATCGCGGTGTACTGCAGCCTGCCGCGCCCGACAGGCCCCACGATCCTGGGAAACACGCGCGCTTCGAGGAAGTCGTGCAGGATATGGCCGCGCGGATAGGCGACAGCGCCGATCTTGTAGATCATCGGCTGCGGCAATTCGGCAAAACCGTCCATGTGGGTCAGCGGATAGCCCTGCCAGCTCATGCCGCCGACCTCCTCGTCGTAGTGCGCGTCGCCGTCGGTCAAGATGTCGAGGCCGGCTATTTCCTGCGCCCGCAGAAAGCACGAGACCGCATCCTCGTACTGCTCGCGGTAGCGCGAATTGACCATGGCTTCGAGGAAACTCTTGCGGCCCAACACCGCGGTGTACCAGGCCGGCCGCGGCAGCGAGCCGATGATCGAAGTGGGCAGCGCGATATCCGCGGAGGCTTTATACATCGCTTCCCTCTCTTGCTCTTAGGCTTCGCTCAGAAATCGAAGGCTTCGCTCTTGGCCGCCACGTTCTTCACCAGCGCGCGGTCGGGCTCGGGCAGCGGCGCACCGGAATCGCGGAAGCGGTTGACGATGGGGTAGCGGCGGTCGCGGCCGAAATTTCTCAGCGTCACCTTGACGCCGGGGGCCGCTTGTCGGCGCTTGTACTCGGCGAGATGCAGCATGCGCTCCACCTTCATGACCGTCTCGCGATCGAAGCCTTGCTCGACGATCTTGACGACCGGCTCCTCACGCTCGACCAGACGCTCGAGGATTTGGTCGAGCACGTCATAGGGCGGCAGTGTGTCCTGATCGGTCTGGTTCTCGCGCAGCTCGGCGCTCGGCGCGCGCGTGAGAATGCTGTCGGGGATCACCGGGCCATCGGGCCCCAACGCGCCGTCGGGCTTCCAGCGGTTGCGCAGCCGGGCCAGCCGATAGACCTCGGTCTTGTAGAGATCCTTGATCGGATTGAAGCCGCCGTTCATGTCGCCATAGAGCGTGGCATATCCGACCGACATTTCTGACTTATTGCCGGTCGTCACCACAATGACTCCGAACTTGTTGGAGATCGCCATCAGAATGGTGCCGCGCGTGCGCGATTGCAGGTTCTCCTCGGTGACGTCGCGCGGCAGGCCTGCAAAAACCGGTGCGAGCGCCTTTTCCAATCCCACGACCGCGCTTTCAATCGGCACAACGTCGTATCGGACGCCGAGCGCCTTGGCGACCTGTGCCGCATCGTCGAGCGATTGCTGTGCGGTGTAGCGATAGGGCAGCATCACGCAACGCACGCGGTCGGCGCCGAGCGCGTCGACCGCCAATGTGGCCACCAGGGACGAGTCGATGCCGCCTGAGAGTCCGAGCACCACGCCCTTGCATCCGATCTTGTTGATATAGTCGCGCAGTCCCACCATGCAGGCGAAATAATCCGCCTGGTCGCCCTGCTCAATCGCAGCGACTTGCCCATCGACGCACCGCCAGCCATTGCCGGTGCGCTCCCAATGCGTGGTGTTGACGGCTTCGCGGAAGGCCGGGAGCTGGAAGGCGAGCGTGCGATCGGTGTGCAGGGCAAACGAGGCGCCGTCGAACACGAGCTCGTCTTGCCCGCCGATCTGGTTGACATAGATCAGCGGCACGCCGCTCTCGGTCACTCGGGCCACCGAGATGTTGAGGCGAAGCTCATCCTTGTCACGGAAATAGGGTGAGCCGTTGGGCACGATCAAGAGTTCGGCGCCGGTCTCGGCGAGGCATTCGACCACGTCCTCGTAGTCGCCCCATTCGGTCCAGATGTCCTCACAGATCGGAAGGCCGAGGCGCACCCCGCGGAAATTGACGGGACCCGGCGGCGGCCCCGATGCGAACAGGCGCCGCTCGTCGAACACGCCGTAGTTGGGCAGGTTCACCTTCAGCCGCACGGCGGCGATGCTGCCGCGATCGAGCAGGCAATAGGCATTGTAGAGCTTACGATCCTCGAGCCACGGCGTGCCGATCAAGAGCGCCGGGCCGGCATCCGCGGTCTCGCGCGCAAGCTCCTCGATCTTGGCGCGGCAGGCCGCCTGGAACGCTGGCTTGAGCACGAGGTCCTCGGGCGGATACCCGGACAGGAACAGTTCCGACAATGCCACGAGATCGGCGCCGGCGCGGGCCGCTTCAGCGCGCGCGCGGCGCGCCTTGTCGGCATTGCCGGTGATATCGCCGACGGTCGGATTGAGCTGTCCGATCGCGACGGCCAAACGGTCGGTGGGCCGCGCATTCATGGCTTAGGTCTAGCGCGTCGTGCCCGCGTCCGGCAATCGCCGCACAGTCAGATCAGCCCGAAGCGCTCGGCAAGCGCCAGCAGCCAGACAGCGCCGGCGATCACGAGCGCGAGGCCGACCGCGGCCGAGCCCATGTCCTTGACGCGGCCGATCTGGGGGTCGATGGCAAGGTTGACACGATCGGACAGCTTTTCGATCGCCGTGTTCAACAGCTCGACGACGAGGACCAGAGCCACGACCGCGATGAGCGCGAGGCGCTTCCACGCTTGCTCGGCAAGCAGGAAGGCGACCGGGACCGCCAGGACGAGGGCCATCAGCTCCAGGCGAAAGGCCTCCTCGCTGCGCGCGGCGGCGAGCAGGCCACGCCAACTGTTGATAGTGGCGCGCAGCAACCGTTCCATGGAGTGCGATGGAGCCTGCTTCAAATGAGCTGCGGTCCGCTATCGTTGCATCGCGCGTCGCGATGTCTCAGATCAGCAATAACGCGGTGACGAACTTGGACATCCTCTTCCTTTGGGGGAGAGGGTGACCGAGCGCCTCGTTGGAGCTGAGATCCGTAGCAGCCCTCTGTGATTCTGCACATCAGGTGATGCTCACGGCTCGGCGGTGCGGATCGCCGCCGGGCCTGCGCCGAGCTTGATCGATCCCGCCGGCTTGAGCTCCTTGCCGTCGAAATCGAACACCAGGATCTCGTTTTCGACCATGCACTGAACCAGGAGCTTGCGATTGTCCTTGCTCCAGGCGAGCCCCTGACACCAATGGCCGACCTTGGCCTCGGTCAGCGGGACCAACTCTTTGCCTTTGACGCTCAGCACCTTCACCAATCCGTAATCGTTGAAGAACGGGCTGTTCTTCGGCTTGTTGGACCCGTTCATCACGCTCACGGCGGCAACGGCGCCATCGGGAGACAGCATAATCCCTTCCGGCGTTTGACCGACGGTAACGGTGTGAACGACGCGTGCAGGCTTTGCCTCAAGATCGATCAAGCTGATGGTGTCGGCGTCGCCGCTGCCGGGACCGATGTTGGCGACGACAGCGACCTTCCCGTTCGGATGGATGGCAAGGCCGTAGGGCCGCAGGCCCGCCGACATATCACGCTTGGTGTACTCGACCTTGGTACCGTCGATCGATAGTACGGAAATCTTGTTGTCGTTGTCGCGGGTGACCAGCGCAGTCTTACCGTCCGGCGTCATCGCGACATGGCTCGGGCCGGACTTGTCATCACCCAAATTTATTTTACCGACCGGCGTGAGCGTATTGCCGGCAATGGAAAACACCGAGACCGTTCCCTCGGAGCGGTTGGCGACCAGCGCCAGCGTCCCGGCGCGATTGATCGACACGCCGGCGGCGCCTTTGCCGGCCTGCAGCTGCGCCGAGACCTTGGGCGGCGACGCCTTGAGGTCGATCACCGAGAGTTTGTCGTCAGGAGCGGTTTTCTTGGGATCGGCCGGGTCGATCTTGGTGGCCCCCGTGACGAGCGCGAAACTCTCGTCCCGCGCGACCGCGACGCTCAAAGGCGGACCAACGACGCTGGCCGGAGCTTGGATCTCGGCGACCACCTTGGGCGGCGTCGCATTGAGATCGATGACCGTCACGGTATCGGGCGGCGGATTGGCCGGCACCGAATTCACGCCGTCAACGAGAACGGCTTTGCCGTCATTGGCGGAAAGCGCAAGCTGGCTGCTGGCCCCGGACGATACCGAAATCAAGGCGGCGAGCGAAAGCAAGCCGACCCAAGGCGTATGGCGATGCATGAGAACCTCCCAGTTGCGCGGATCATTGTGGCCTTGCGAAAGCGCCGCGCATCCGCATTTCATCATAACAAACGGGTAGGCAAAAAACTCCCACGCCGTTCTGCATGAGGTGCGACGGACGGAAATCGCCGCAATACCGATCAGAGCCCGGCTGCGGCCGGCAGGGGCCGCGCTCTTGCGGTGCGCTCCGCCTTGAGCAGGTCGGCGAGCAGAAATGCCAGATCGATCGATTGCTCCGCATTGAGCCGCGGGTCACACACCGTGTGATAACGGTCCTTGAAATCCGCATCCGTGATCATGCGCGCGCCGCCGGTACATTCCGCGACGTTTTGCCCGGTCATCTCCAGATGCACCCCGCCGCCATGCGTCCCTTCGGCCCTGTGAACGGCAAAAAAGGTCTTCACCTCCGACAGGATGCGGTCGAACGGCCGCGTCTTGTATCCGGTTTCCGAGCTGATGGTGTTGCCGTGCATGGGATCGCACGACCACACCACGGTCTTTCCCTCGCGCTGAACCGCGCGGATCATGGCCGGCAGCTGATCTCCGACCTTGTCGGCGCCCAGCCGCACGATCAGCGTCAGCCGGCCCGGCTCGTTTTCGGGATTGAGAATGTCGATCACCCGCAGCAACTCGTCGACTTTGGTGGACGGACCGCACTTGAGCCCCAACGGGTTGATGATGCCGCGGCAGAACTCGACATGCGCGTGATCGGGTTGGCGGGTGCGGTCACCAATCCACAGCATGTGCGCCGAGGTGCAGCAGAAGGTGCCGGGATGCGTGGAATCCTCGCGCGTCATGGCCTGCTCGTAGCCGAGCAGCAGCGCCTCGTGGCTGGTGTAGAACTCGGTACTCTTGAGCTCGGGGTGGCTTTCGAGGTCGAGACCGCAGGCTTGCATGAAGCCGAGCGCCTCGCTGATGCGGTCGGCAAGCTCCTCATAATGATGCGACTGCGGCGAGTCCTTGACGAAGCCGAGCGTCCATTGCCGGACATTGGCGAGATTGGCATAGCCGCCGTGCACGAAAGCACGCAGCAGGTTGAGCGTCGCGGCGGAATGGCGATAGGCCTCGATCTGGCGTTCGGGGTCGGCGCGGCGCGCGACTTCATCGAAATCGACGCCGTTGATGATGTCGCCGCGGTAGCTCGGCAATTCCCTACCGTCGCGCTTCTCCATCGGCGAAGTGCGGGGCTTGGCGAATTGCCCCGCGATGCGGCCGACCTTCACCACCGGCAGGGCAGCGGCGTAGGTGAGGACCACGGACATCTGCAAAAAGACACGCAGGAAGTCACGGATGTTGTTGGCGCTGACGTTGTTGGCGCTCGGCTCGGTGAAGGCTTCGGCGCAATCGCCTCCCTGCAGCAGAAAGCCCTCGCCCGCGGCAACGCGGGCGAGCGCCTTTTTCAGGCTACGCGCCTCGCCGGCAAAAACGAGCGGCGGAAACGTCGCAAGGCGCCCCTCGACCGAGGCGAGCGCCTGCTGGTCCAGATATTCGGGGACCTGCATGATCGGCTTGTGCCGCCAACTGTCGCGCGTCCAACGCTCGGGCATGACCGCCCTCCACTACCCTCAAGCCCTGCTACGGGCGAGATTTTCCAGCTGAGCGCGAGCTTATACACGAGGCCCGGCGGCCCAAGCCAGATCGAATTGGACGCAGCAGCCCGCAGCGCGCAGCCAACCGCCGCCCTATTCCGCGGCCTCGCGACGAAAACTCAGTGCCTTCTCCCGCAACGTCACCAGCTCCTCGGCGGCGGTCGGATGCACCGCCATTACCTCATCGATCTCCGCCTTCGTCGCCTTCATCTTCACCGCGATCCCGACGAGCTGGATCATCTCGCCCGCGTCAGGCCCGACGATGTGGCAGCCGACAACACGATCGCTCTCGCCGTCGACGACGAGCTTGAAGAACGCGCGCATATCGCGCGCCGCAAGCGTCATCTTCAGCGGTCGGAACGAGGTCTTGTAGACGTCCACTTTCGCCAGCCGATCGCAGGCTTGCGCCTCGGTCAGGCCGATCGCGCCGACCTCGGGCTCCGAGAAGACCGCGGTCGGGACATTGGTGTGATCGACCGCCGTCGGCTTGCCGCCGAACACCGTATCGGCGAAGGCATGGCCCTCGCGGATCGCGACCGGCGTCAGGTTGACACGGTTGGTGACGTCGCCGACGGCGTAGATGTGGGGTACCGACGTCTGCGACAGCGGGTCGACGGCGATGCCGCGGTTGTCGGCGAGATGCACTCCCGCTGCCTCGAGACCGAAACCGGCGACGTTGGGCCGCCGCCCGAGCGCGAACATCACCTTGTCGACTTCGACGGAGCTGTCATCGGACAGCTTGACGGTGAAGGTATCCTGCGTGCATTGCACAGCGCGCACCGTCTTGCCGCAAACAATCTTCACTCCCCGCTTGCTCATCTCCGCATTGAGGTGCGCGCGCAGGTCGTCGTCGAAACCGCGCAAAATATTTTCGCCGCGGTAGACCAGCGTCACCTCCGAGCCCAATCCGTTGAAAATCGCAGCGAACTCGACCGCGATATAGCCCCCGCCCTGGATCAGGATGCGCGCGGGCAATTCCTCTAGCTGGAACGCCTCGTTCGAGGAGATGGCATGTTCGATGCCCGGGATCGGTGGACCCATCCATGGCGCTGCACCGGTGGCGATGAGAATGCAGCGGGGCCGGATCCGTGTGCCATTCGCGACCAGACGTACCGTATGCGCATCTTCCACCACGGCTCGGCTCTTGACGACCTTGACGCCGGCGCGTTCGAGCGTGGTGGTATAGGCGAGTTCAAGGCGCGCAATCTCGCGGTCCTTGTTGGCGATGAGGGTTGGCCAGTCGAACCGCGGTTCGTTAAGCGTCCAGCCGTAACCGGCAGCGTCCTCGAAGTCGTCGGCAAAGCGCGAGGCGTAGACCAAAAGTTTTTTAGGAACGCAGCCGCGGATCACGCAGGTACCGCCGACCCGGTACTCCTCGGCCACAATGACTCGCGCGCCATATTCGGCTGCGATACGTGCCGCGCGCACACCCCCCGAGCCTGCTCCGACGACGAGCAGATCGACGTCGTGATCAGCCATGTCGTCGGATCCGAAGCATCGCCGGGTGCTGCATCTAGATGTCGTGGCCTCGTTTCTTCATTTCGGCACGCATCTTGGCGATGACCTCCTGCGACAGACCTTCGGCCCAGGTCTGGGCAGTTCTCATGCTCTGGTCGAGGATGTTGGGCTCCTCCGTCACCAACTTACGCCCGAGCGGGGACTTGTAGAAGGCAAGCGCGTCCTTGAGCTCCTGTTCGGTGAAGCGCGAGGCATAAATCTTGGCGACCTCGGTCATGAGCTCGGCAGTGCGCGTCGCATAGTCCGCGTGCAACTTGGCTGCGACTTCATTCAAATCCTTGCTGAGCATCGGGTTGGTTTGCAGCAAGACGGATTTGGTTCTCTCGATGACACCGGAAACCAACGGCCTATAGAGTTCGCCGGCGCCCTTGGCAGCGATGACCTCCTTAGCGGTCGCGACCGCGGCTGCCGAAGGCTGTTGCGCCTCGGCCGCGGCGATGCCCAGAGTAAGTGCGAGCCCCAGCGCAAACAGCGGGGCGCAAAGCAGCCTCGCGGTTGAGTAAAAAAACATATGGACCCTCCTCTTCGAGTGCTTAGCGCCGCTCGACCACGCGCACGCCGCTCGGGCCGGCGACTATCGCCGCGTGGGCGAGCCCAATGAACAGACCGTGTTCGACCACGCCGGCAATGCCGTCAAGACGCTCGGCGAGCGATTTCGGATCGGCGATCCGCTCGAATGCGGCATCCAGAATCCAGTGCCCTCCGTCCGTGACGAAAGCGTGGCCGTCCTTGGCACGCCGCAGCAGCGCGGGTCCGCTGCAACCGACCGCCGCGGCAGCCGCTTCGATCGCCCGGCGCGTCGCGCCCAATCCGAACGGGACCACCTCGACCGGCAGCGGGAAACGGCCGAGCGAAGAAACCCATTTCGATTCATCGGCGATGACAATCATGCGCGCTGAAGCCGAAGCGACGATCTTTTCCCGCAGCAGCGCGCCCCCTCCGCCCTTGATCAGGCTCAGATCGGGCGCGATCTCGTCGGCACCGTCCACGGTGAGATCCAGCTGCGGCGTCTCATCCAGAGTGGTGAGCGGAATCCCGAGCCGCTCGGCGTCGCTGTGAGTCGCCTCCGACGTGGCCACGGTAATGACGTCGAGCCCGGCGCCGACGCGCTGCGCGAGAAGCTCGACGAAATGCTTGGCGGTCGAGCCGCTGCCGAGGCCAAGCCGCATGCCGGGACGCACGAATTCGAGAGCACGGGCGGCGGCTGCGCGTTTTTGGTCCTCAAGGTCCATCGCGATGAGACAATCGGCTCGGCATTGCAGCAAAAGGGGGGTCTATCTAGCGCCGTTCAGCGTGGGCGCATAGTCCATCCGCCGGGCGGAACACGCGTCAAATGCCCCCGCCGCTTTCGGGGGACGAGCGGCATAGAGACAGGCGCTCGCCGAGAGGTAGCGTGCCGAGCCTTACTATTGCGCCAATCCTGGGTTACCCCTCATTCATGGTGGGGGGGTTGACGGTCGTCTTCGATCTCGACGGCACGCTGGTCGACAGCGCGCCCGATCTCGTCGCCACGCTCAACACCGTCTTCGCCGGCGAAGGTCTGCCGCCGGTCGCTTACGAGACCGCGCGCAACTTGGTCGGAGGCGGCGCGCGCTCGATGATCGAGCGCTCGCTAAGAGCCGAAGGACGCAAGGTCGGCGTGGACGAAATGGACCGGCTCGTCAAAGAGTTCATCGCGCATTATGCGGCGCACATCGCCGATCGTTCCCGCCCGTTCCCGGGACTGGAAGCCGCGCTCGATAAACTCGCCGCCGTCGGCTGTCGCCTTGCGGTCTGCACCAACAAGCTGGAATGGCTATCGGTGCGGCTGCTCGACGCGCTCGGCCTCTCGAACCGCTTCGTCGCCATTTGTGGGGCGGACACGTTCGGCTTGCGAAAACCCAATCCGGAGTTCTTGCGGCGGACCATCGCGTGCGCTGGCGGCAAGATGGATCACGCAGTGATGGTTGGGGATTCCGGGACCGATATCGCCACCGCCCGTGCGGCCGGAGTTCCGGTCGTTGCCGTCGATTACGGCTATACCGAGACCGCGGTGGACGAATTTGGGCCCGAACGGGTGATCAGTGCACTCGGCGAACTGCCAAATGCCATATTCGAGCTTTTGCGCGCCCCCAGTCGCACTGCGGCGGAGCAATATTAATTCGTATTTTACCTTATGGGCGCCACACTTGGGGCAATTTAGCGCGCTAGCCACAGCCGTGGAGGGCGCCCCGGGTTGTGCCGGTTTGGCGTGCCTCAATGGTTGCGTTCTGGGGAGTGGCGGCAGTTGCCGCCCGGGGTGGGATCATGAGCCGAGTGATTGCCGTCGTGGCCTGTGGACTGATGCTGGCCGCGTGTTCTGCAACGATGCCGAGCCTCGATTTTCTCAAATCCGCTCCGCAGTCCGAGACGCTGGCCATTGCATCCGAACCGCCAGGAGCGGAAGCGAAAACCTCGCTCGGCCAGAGCTGTCGCACGCCTTGCCAGCTCTCGGTCCAGCCCGGCAGCGAGTTCTCCGTAACGCTTGCGCTAAGCGGCTATCAGTCGCAGACGGTGTCCGTCCGGCCGGAAGTCGATGGTTCTACCCCGCGGCTCGCACCCAATCCGGTTCAGGTTGCCCTGCAGGCCGTGAAGCCGCCGAAGAAGCCAATTGCCAAGCAGAAGACGCCGGTGGCGACAGCAGCCCGTCCCGCAGCACCGCCGCCGATGGCCTCGGCAGCGCCGACCGCTGCAGCAGCAACGGCCGCGCCGTCGCTCGTCCCGCCGCCGTCCGCCCCGGCCGAGTCGGCGCCCTCCGCGACCGAGTACCCCTGGCCGTCCCGCTAGGCCGCTTGCCGCTGGAACGGCGAGTTCCCTTGCCGGCAAGCTAGACGCTCTGGCCGATATCCGTCAGAATTCCCATATAAACGGGGAAACGCAGTGCGCTCGGCAAGCGCGATGCGCAGGCTTCCGACTACTGACGCGGCGCAGGACCCATATCGCTTCCGGTGATGACGCAGGACAATCTCGCCTTCGAGGTTCAAGGAAAGAGGCACGCTTCGCTCGTCGACCCCTTCGGGCGGGCGATCACCTATTTGCGCGTGTCGGTGACGGATCGCTGCGATTTTCGCTGCGTCTACTGCATGGCGGAGAATATGACCTTCCTGCCGAAGGCCGACTTGCTCTCGCTCGAAGAGCTCGATCGGCTGTGCAGTGCCTTCATCGCGCGCGGCGTCAGGAAGCTCAGGCTCACCGGCGGGGAGCCGCTGGTGCGGCGCGGCATAATGACCCTCTTCGCCTCGCTCTCCCGCCATCTCTCGAGCCGAGCGCTCGACGAGCTCACGCTCACCACCAACGGCTCACAGTTGCCGAAATATGCGGGCGAGCTCGCGAGTTGCGGCGTCAAGCGCATCAATGTCTCGCTCGACACGCTGGATGCCGACAAGTTCCGCGCCATCACGCGCTGGGGTGAGCTGGACAAGGTCTTGGCCGGAATCGATGCCGCGCAGGCGGCCGGGCTGAAGGTCAAGATCAATGCGGTGGCCCTCAAAGGCGTGAACGAGGACGAGTTTCCGGCGCTGCTGGAATGGGCGCACGGGCGCGGCATGGAGCTCACGTTGATCGAGGTGATGCCGCTCGGCGACGTCGGCGAAGGCCGCCTCGATCAATACCTTCCGCTCTCGATCGTGCGGGCGCGGCTGGCCGAACGCTTCAAGCTCGAGGATATCGAGTATCGCAGCGGCGGGCCCGCGCGCTACGTCAAGGTTGCCGAGACCGGCGGACGGCTCGGTTTTATCACGCCGCTCACGCACAATTTCTGCGAATCCTGCAATCGGGTGCGCGTGACCTGCACGGGCACCCTTTACATGTGTCTCGGTCAGGAAGACGCCGCCGATCTACGCACCCCGCTGCGGGCCTCTGAAGGCAACGATCTCCTCGATGCGGCCATCGCGGAGGGGATCTCGCGCAAGCCCAAGGGCCACGATTTCATCATCGACCGCCGCCACCAGCGGCCGGCACTCGCCCGCCACATGAGCGTAACCGGCGGATAATCGGCGACGCGGGCTTGAAATTGCGCAAGCAGACGGCTGCCTTCCGGCGCTCGTTTTACTGATTGACCTTCGCGCGGTGGTCTAGGAAGGTTCGGATGTCCCGGCGCGCACCGTCGGGTCCAACCAGGGGGCGGCATCGGCGGCCCGCCGAGCCCCTCCACAAGACCAAGGGGAACGTACGTGGAGGGCTTGCTTAGGGTGAGCCGCGTCATTGATGCGGTCAATTTCCGGATCGGCAAAGTCTTGTCCTGGCTGATCCTGATCGTGGTGATCATTTCCGCGACCAATGCCACGATCAGAAAGGTGTTCGACACCTCGTCCAACGCCTGGCTGGAACTGCAGTGGATTCTGTTCGGAGCGATATTTCTCTTGTGTTCGCCGTGGACTCTTCTGTCCAACGAACATATTCGCATCGACATCATCAACAGCATGCTGCCAAAGCGGTGGCGTGACGGCATTGACGTCTTCGGTCACGTATTCTTCTTGTTGCCGATGACCGTCGTCATGATCGTCACATCGGTTCCGTTTTTCATCAGATCGTTTCAGCTCAACGAACAATCGATGAATGCGGGAGGCCTACCGCAATGGCCGGCGAAATCGCTCATCCTCATCGGCTTTGTGCTTCTGTTCTGGCAGGGCATTTCCGAACTCATCAAGCGTATTGCGGTGATGCGAGGCCTCATTCCCGATCCACTTGCTAGCGCGGATGGGGCGCACTCGGCCGCTGAAGCGGAGGCCGAGCGCATTCTCGCCGTCGCCAAACCTGATGCCCAATAGTCACGTGCGGTAGCTCCGGAGCAACAACCATGTCGGCGATGCTCATCCATTACATGGCGCCGATCATGTTCGCGTCGTTGGTGATATTTCTCCTGCTCGGCTATCCGGTCGCGTTTTCGCTTGCCGCCAACGGCCTCATCTTCGGGCTGCTCGGTATCAAGCTTGGCCTGTTTAGCCCCGACTTTTTACAGGCACTGCCCGAGCGCATCTACGGAATCATGAACAATGACGTTCTGCTCGCGATTCCATTCTTCACCTTCATGGGTCTCATTCTCGAGCGCTCGGGCATGGCGGAAGACCTGCTCGACACGATCGGTCAAATGTTCGGAACGATCCGCGGCGGCCTCGCTTATGCGGTGGTGTTCGTCGGCGCGCTGCTAGCGGCCACCACCGGGGTAGTAGCAGCATCGGTGATCTCGATGGGATTGATCTCACTACCGATCATGCTGCGCTACGGTTACGACCGGCGTCTGGCCTCGGGGGTAATCGCCGCCTCCGGGACGCTCGCGCAGATCATTCCGCCCTCGCTCGTGCTCATCGTGATGGCCGATCAACTCGGCCGCTCGGTCGGCGACATGTACGAGGGCGCATTCCTTCCCGGGCTCATGCTGGCGGGCCTTTACGCGGGTTACGTGCTGCTAGTGACCCAGCTGTTCCCCAAAGCCGCTCCCGGTCTGCCGGTAGAGGCCATCGGCTACCGTGAGGACAACGGGAAACGCGGCCTCGCCTCGCTAGCGGTTTTGTTCGTGGTCAGCGCCTTTGTCAGCGTATTTGCGATGCGAAACTCCACCACTCGCGGCGCGGATTATGTCGTGCTCGTGATGTTCATCGGCATCGTGTTCGCCTTTTGCGTCGCGGTGATGAATTGGGTTTGCGAGAAGATGTTGGGGAGGCGTTTCCTGTCGCGCCTGGCACAACAAGTCACCTTCGTGATGGTGCCACCGCTATTCCTGATCTTCCTGGTGCTTGGGACCATCTTCATCGGGCTGGCGACTCCGACCGAAGGCGGCGCGATGGGTGCGAGCGGCGCCCTCATTCTTGCGCTTATCAAGCGGCGGCTGACGTGGGATTTGACGCGTCAAGCGGCGGAGGTCACCGCGAAGCTGTCGGCCTTCGTCGTATTCATCCTGATCGGTGCGCGCGTGTTCTCGCTGACGTTCTACGGCGTTGACGGGCACAAATGGGTGGAGGAGCTTCTAGTCTCGCTGCCCGGCGGCGTCGTCGGTTTTCTAATCTTTGTCAATGTCTTCATTTTTTTTCTGGCATTCTTCCTCGATTTTTTTGAGATCGCCTTCATCGTGATCCCTCTGCTCGCGCCGGCGGCAGAGCGGCTCGGCATCGACCTCATCTGGTTCGGTGTCGTGCTCGGCGTGAACATGCAGACCTCGTTCATGCACCCGCCGTTCGGATTCGCGCTGTTCTATCTGCGCTCCGTCGCGCCACGAGAGCCGTATATCGACCGCGTTTCGGCCAAGCGTATGCCGCCGGTGACGACCGGGGAGATCTATTGGGGGGCGGTGCCGTTCGTAGTGATTCAATGCATCGCGGTTGGGCTCGTCATCGCTTTCCCGGCCCTAGTCATGCACTACAAGGGGACAGGAGCACGGATCGATCCGTCCAAGATCCAGATCGAAATTCCCCAGCTCGACTTTCCGCCACCGCCGCTCGACTTCGGCCCGCCTGCCAAGCCGCAATGACGTCGGTGGGCGAAGCTCGCGACCGGCCGCGCGTCGTTACGCCCACGTGCGCATGCAAAGCTGTCGAACGAGAGTTCGGCGGCCAGGAGCCATAGCAGCGAATCGCCGCGCAGCGCCACGAGGCCGTCGTACAACTTCCTGAAGTGGGCGTTCGTCTGCGACAGGTCCGCGTAGGCGCCACTCGCGAAGTCTTGAAAAATTACTCGGGCCGGCCTGTGCAAGTTTCGCGGATGCTCATAGCCCCGATCGCAATCAGGTACGGGTGCGGTTACGCACCAGGTAATTGTCGTAGGTCAGCTCGGCGACCTGCCACCACAGATATTCGTCGTTGCGGAAGGCGAGCAGCGCCTCCCAGACCTTCTTGAAGTCGGCATTGGTCTTGGACACTTCCGCATAGACCTCGAACGCCGCGCGCAGCGAGGCATCCATTACCGGCTGGGGGAAGGGCCGCAGTTGTGCGCCGCCCGCGACCAGCCGCTTGAGCGCCGCGGGATTGGCGGCGTCGTATTTTGCCTGCATCCACTCGTTGGCCATCGAAGATGCAGTCCGCACCAGCGATTTGTAGGCTGGCGGCAGCGCATTCCATTTATCGATATTGATGAAGTTGTGCAGCATGGGCCCGCCCTCCCACCAGCCGGGGTAGTAGTAGTACTGCGCGACTTTGTAGAAGCCGAGCTTCTCGTCGTCATAGGGCCCGACCCACTCGCAGGCGTCCAGCGTCCCCTTCTCCAATGCCGGATAGATGTCGCCGCCGGCGATCTGCTGGGGCACCACGCCGAGCTTGGAAATGACGCGGCCGGCGAATCCTCCGATTCGCATTTTCAGCCCGTTGAGGTCGGATAGCTCCTTGATCTCCTTCCGGAACCAGCCGCCCATCTGCGCTCCGGTATTGCCGGCAGGGATCCCGTAGATGTTGAACTTCTTATAGAGGTCGTTCATCAGCTCCATGCCGCCGCCGAAGTACATCCAGGCAGTTTGCATGCGGCTGTTGAGTCCGAACGGCACGGCGGTGCCAAACGCGAACGTCGGGTCCTTGCCGAAATAGTAATAGGACGAGGTGTGACACATCTCGACGGTACCGTTCTGCACGGCGTCAGCGGCCTGCAGTCCCGGGACGATCTCGCCGGCGGCAAAGACCTGGATCTGGAATTTGTTGTCGCTCGCCTCGGCCACCGCCTTGGCAAAGGCCTCCGAGGCGCCATAGATGGTATCGAGCGATCTGGGAAAGCTCGAGGTCAGGCGCCACCTGAGTTCCGGCAGGGATTGGGCAATGGCGGGCTTGGCGAGTGCGCCCGCCGCAGCGGCAATGCCTGCCGCGCGCAGGAACTGGCGGCGTTTCATTGTTGCTGTCCTGAACTTTTCAGCCGGCGGCGCAGCCCGCGTGGGCTGCGCCTGACGTCGGTCTCGCGCGCTAGGCCCGTGTCCGGGTGCGGATCATGAAGCCATCGTAGGTGTATTCCGCAACTTGCCACCACAGATACTCGTCGTTGCGGAATGCCTGCATCGAATCCAGGACTTTCTTATAGTCGGCGTTTGCCGCCGAAGTTTCGGCATTGACCTCATTAGACGCCTTCAGGCATGCCTCCATCACCGGCTGCGGGAACGGGCGCAACTGCGTGCCGGCCGCAATGAGACGCTTGAGCGCCGCCGGATTGCGGGCGTCATATCTGGCGGTCTCCTCGACGTTGGCCAAACCGGCGGCCGCGGCGACGATCGCCTGATAATTCTTCGGCAGCTCGTTCCATTTCGCCAGGTTGATCAAGAAGTGGTTCGCGGTGCCGCCTTCCCACCAACCGGGATAATAGTAGTACGGCGCAACCTTGTAGAAGCCGAGCTTCTCATCATCGTAAGGACCGACCCACTCGGCTGCATCAATGGTGCCCTTTTCCAGAGCGGGATAAATATCGCCGCCGGCGATCTGCTGGGGGACGACGCCCAGCGTCTGCAGCGTCTTGCCGGCCCAGCCGCCGATGCGCATCTTGAGGCCTTTGAGATCGTCGACGGTCTTGATCTCTTTGCGGAACCAGCCGCCCATCTGTGCGCCGGTATTACCGCCGACAAGCGAGTACACGTTGTACTTCTTGCCAAACTCGTTCATCAATTTCATGCCATCGCCGTCGTAGAACCACGCATTCTGCTGACGGGTGTTGAGTCCAAATGGCACGGCACAGAATAGTGCCCAAGTCGGATCCTTGCCGATGTAATAGTAGGTGGCCGTGTGGCCGAGCTCGACGGTGCCGTTTTGAACGGCGTCGAGAACCTGCAAAGCAGGCACGATCTCGCCCGCGGCAAAGGGTTGGATTTGAAATTTGTTGTCGGTCGCCTCGGACACGTGTTTGGCAAAGGTTTCGCAAGCGCCGTAGAGGGTATCTAGCGATTTCGGCCAGCTTGCCGTCAGCCGCCATCGGACTTCCGGCATCGACTGTGCAATGGCAGGCGCGGCCAGGGCCGAGGCGGCCGCCCCGGCGGCGCCAACTTTCAGAAATTCACGGCGTTTCATGGACATGTTTCCTCCTGATCCAAAGCTCCCGGGCCTCAGACGCGGCCCGAGCGTAGCGCGGTGGCGGGTTGGCGCTGCCGTCCCATCCACAAAATTGCGGCTAGATAGGCCCCCGGACGGCGCGTGCGCAAGGGGCAAACCCGCGACACATCCTCACTTACGGCGTCATCGACGTAAAGCTCCATGGATGCCGCGGCGCAGCACCCGGCGCGCAGCACGATATGGGCGGGAACATCGAGAGCGTCTCGCGGATCGCACGCGGCCTGCGTTGTCGAATATCATTGGAGGGTCACAATGAGGAAGTCCGATGAGTAACGCACCTCTCGCGGGCGTGCAGGCTTGTGTCTTCGATGCCTACGGCACGTTGTTCGATTTTGCTTCGGCGGCAAGAGGCTGCCGCGACGTCTTGGGAGACGCCATCGAGAAGCTGAGCGCGCTCTGGCGTGACAAGCAGCTGCAATATACCTGGCTGCGGGCCGTGCAAGGCCGGCACGCGGATTTCTGGCAGGTCACCGGCGATGCGCTCGACTTCGCCTTGGAGACGTTGGCGATCGAAAAGCCCGGCCTGCGCGATCGGCTGATGAATCTTTACCTGACGCTTGAACCCTTTCCTGAGGTCCCAGAGGCGCTGCGACGGCTCAAGGCCGCTGGGTTGCGAACCGCAATCCTGTCGAACGGCTCACCCGCGATGCTCGATGCGGCGGTCGAAGCATCGGGCTTGAGCACGGTCATCGACGCGGTGCTCTCGGTGGAAGCCGTCGGCGTCTACAAGCCGCACCCCAAAGTTTACCAACTTGCCGTCGACCGGCTCGGGATCCCGGCTGCTGCAATGGCCTTCCAGTCGTCGAACGCGTGGGATGCCTACGCAGCCTCGGCGTTCGGCATGCAGGTCGTGTGGTGCAATCGCTATGGCCAGCGGCCGGAGCGGTTGCCCGGCAAGCCTGACCGGATCATACGATCGCTCGTCGAACTGCCGGTTCTGGTCGGAGCATCGCAGGCCTGAGCCCGCTGCGCGCAGCACTCAGGCCTCAATCACGATTTTGGGGGCCGCGCGGGCGGCGCCGCTGATTTGATCGCGCACCTTGGCGGCGATCTCCCGATAGATTCGCGCATGGGGACCATCGGGCTCGGTCGCGACCACGGGTAGACCGGCATCCGATTTTTCGCGGATCGCCATGTCCAGCGGCACCTCGCCGAGGAACGGGACGGCAAGCCGCTCCGCCTCGTGTCGCGCGCCGCCGTGGCCGAAAATGTCGGACCGCGTGCCGCAGCGCGGGCACAGAAAATAGCTCATGTTCTCGACGATCCCGAGTACCGGCACGTTCACTCGCTTGAACATGGACACGCCGCGCCGTGCGTCGATCAGCGCGAGATCCTGCGGGGTGGAGACGATGACCGCGCCCTTGAGCGGCACCTGTTGCGCCATGGTGAGCTGGGCGTCGCCGGTGCCGGGCGGCATATCGACGACCATCACGTCGAGCGTCCCCCATTCAACTTCGCGCAGCATCTGCGTGAGCGCCGAGATCACCATCGGCCCGCGCCAGATCATCGCCGTCTCCTCGTCGATGAGGAAGCCGATGGACATGACGGTAAGCCCATAGCGGGTAATCGGCTTGAGCCGTGTACCACCGAGAGTCTGTGGCCGCTCCCGAATGGCGAGGAGCTTCGGCAGGGACGGACCGTAGATATCGGCGTCAAGGATGCCGACCTTTAGTCCGAGCGCGCTTAAGCCGAGCGCGAGATTGACCGCCGTAGTCGATTTGCCGACGCCGCCCTTTCCCGAGGCGACGGCGATGATCGCCGCAACGCCGGGCACGCCCTGGAGGGATTCGCCGCGTGGCGCGCCGCGCACGGGCGTACCTCGCGCGCCTTGCGGCGGGCGAGCCGATGCCGCGCCCGCCTTGCGCTCTGCCGTCAAGGCAACCAGGGCGGACTGCACGCCCGGTAAAGCGCGCACCACCTCTTCGGCGCGCTTGCGCACGGGTTCCCAGTCCTTGACCTCGGCGGCATCGACCGTGATGGAAAAAAATATTTTGCCGTCGCTTGCCACCACATCGGAAAGCACGCCGGTGCTAGGCAACGGGACTCCCTTCGGGCTGGGGACGCCTTCAAGCGCTGCCAGTATGTGCTCCTTGCTCACCGCCATCGACGGTTCTCCGCGGCATGCTTCCCGTTGCAATGGACACCTTAGGGCGCTTACCGGCCCGGTCAACGCGATGATGGTTGACGCAGCGGCCGCGCCGTCGCAATCACTCCCGCATATAGGTATCCGCGCCGTTGCATGGCAGTGCTCGAGGAGGACAGGATGGCGAAGGTGGCTTTTCTCGGTCTCGGCATCATGGGGTACCCCATGGCCGGGCATCTCAAGAACAAGGGTGGCCACGACGTCACCGTGTACAACCGCACCGCAGCCAAGGCACAGCAATGGGTTGCACAACACGGCGGGCGCAGCGCGCCGACACCCAAAGCTGCGGCCGAGGGCCAGGACTTCGTCATGTGCTGCGTCGGCAACGATAACGATCTGCACGAGGTGACGCTTGGGCCGAGTGGTGCCTTCCACGGCATGGAGAGCGGCGCCGTGTTCGTCGATCACACGACGGCGTCCGCGGAGATCGCCCGTGTGCTCAACGCGCAGGCTAAGGAGTACGGCTTCGGTTTCGTCGATGCCCCCGTCTCCGGCGGCCAGGCCGGCGCCGAGAACGGCGTGCTCACCGTCATGTGCGGTGGGGATGCCGAGGCTTATGCACGCGCCGAGAAGGTGATCGCTTCCTACGCGCGCATGTGCAAGCTTCTCGGCCCCGCCGGGGCTGGCCAACTCACCAAGATGGTCAATCAGATCTGCATCGCCGGACTGGTGCAGGGCCTGTCCGAAGGCATTCATTTCGCCAAGAAGGCAGGGCTCGACGTCGATGCGGTGATCGAGACCATCTCCAAGGGCGCGGCCCAATCATGGCAGATGGAGAACCGCTACAAGACGATGGCGGCGGGCAAGTTCGATTTCGGCTTTGCCGTCGATTGGATGCGCAAGGATCTCGCCATTTGCCTGGGCGAGGCGCGCAAGAACGGCGCGAGCCTGCCGGTCAGCGCGCTGGTCGATCAGTTCTACGCCGAGGTGCAGAAGATGGGCGGCCGGCGCTGGGATACATCGAGTCTGATCGCGCGGCTGGAGCGGTGACCGATCGCACCGCCATTCAGCTCATATATCGACCACCGCGCCGTCCTCGGCAATGAGCACCCCTGCGGCTCTGACTTCGTCGAGGTGGGCGAGCATGTCCGGATTCATGTGGGTGAGCATGATCCGCCGCGCGCGCAGGTCAGGCAGGCGCTTCCTGAGCACGTCCCATGTGAGATGGCCGGGCAATTCGCCGGAATACGCGAAGCATTCGATGATGAAGAAATCCGCGCCGTCAGCAACGGAGACAAGCGCCTCCACCCATTCGGTATCGCCGGAATAGGCGAAACGCTTTTCCCCGTCGGAGAGCACGATCGCGGTGGAAGGGGCCCCGGAGTAATGCAGCACCTCGGTGGTGGTGACGGAATGTCCCAGCACGTCGTTCGGACCGCCAACCTCGATCTCCATCACCTTCCAGGAAAACCGCCACTTGTTGGTGGTCGATTTCGGGAAGAACACTTCGAGGAGCTGATCGAGGCGTGCGCGGGTGCCGGGCGGCCCCGCAATCAACAGCGGCCGCTCGCGTCGCGCAAGGAACTGCGCATCCAGCAAGAGAAATGGAAGCGCGCCGAAATGATCGCCGTGCAGATGTGAAAGCACAATGCCGTCGATGCGGTCAGGATCGAGGCCCTGCGCCTTGAGCGCGACCAGCGAGGAGGCGCCGAAGTCGACGAGCAGTGTGCCCTTGGTGGTCTCGAGAAAGAAGCAGGTGTTGAAGCGGCCGCCGGAGCCGAAGGCATCGCCACTTCCGACGATCGTCAAGCGCATGGTCAGGCCGAGGCGCTCGGCCGGGCAGCGACATCGGCATGCCAGCGCTTGAGGTGCTTGAGTTCGTCCGGCACCGCGAGCTTTGCCGGCTTCATGAAATCGACGGCGACGAGACCAGTGATGTCAGCCACGCTGAACGCATCCCCCGCAACAAACGGGCGGTCCTTCAACTCGCTGTCGAAAAGGGCGATGAACTCCTGGATGCGCGGCTTGTTGGCTTCGGCCCATGCCGCTACCTGGGGCACTTCCATCTCCTTCATTGCCGGGTGCGAGTTGCGAAAGACATGCGAAACCGGAAATAGCAAATGCAGCTCGAGGCGCCGATTCCACATTTCGATGCGGGCAAGCTCCAAGGCATCACGTCCGAACAGCGGCGGATCGGGCTTGACCGCCTCGAAATAGCGGCAGATTGCGATTGACTCCGTGATCACCGTGCCGTCGTCGAGAACGAGAGCCGGGACCCGCTTGAGCGGATTGATCGCGGCGTAGGCCGCAGACATGTGCGCCATGGCGCCCAGATCGACTTGCTCAGTCGGGACGGTGATACCCTTCTCTGCGAGAAAAATCCGCGTGCGGCGCGGGTTGGGCGCGCGACCCCCATCGTAAAGCTTCATGGCGGCTCCCGTGCTGCGCCCGGTCACATTGAATTAACGTTGGCGGCCGGTTGTATATTCCATCGCCTACACCCCATCACGGCCATCGTGCCCTGGTCAAGCACTCGAACCGACCCGATCCTCCGCCCCGCATATGGTTCGATGTGAACGGATTTTGGTCTAGCTTGGGCTGAAGGATACCATCGTGCGCCGCCTGCTCTGGATCCTGCTTGCCATCCTCACGATCGCGCTGCTTGTGCTCGTGCTGCAGCAGAATGAAGCGGCGCTGGCCGAACTCTCCCGGTTCGACAGGGCCTCGCTCGAAACGAAGATCATGGCGCTTGCGCTCGTCGGCCTGATCGTGCTCGCGTTGTTTCGGCATCGTTTCACCCACGCACTCGAATCCGCCCTCATCTGGATCATGATCGCGGCGCTGTTGACGCTCGGATATACCTATCGCTTCGAGCTGCGCGAGGTGGCCGATCGGGTCATGGCCGAGCTCGTCCCGGGTCGTGCGGCAACCAGGGGACGTACGGTCGAGATCGCGCGCGGCAGCGGCGGCGGCTTCTCGGTGGCGGCGCAAGTCAACGGCGCGCGCGTCCCGATGGTGCTCGATACTGGGGCGAGCGCCGTCGTCCTCACCCAAGAGGCGGCCAAGGCAGCCGGCCTCCCCCTCGAAGTCCTCAACTATTCCGTCACCGTCGAGACCGCGAACGGGCGCGCCCGCGCCGCACCGGTCACGCTCGACCGCCTGTCGATCGGCGACATCACCGAGCGCTCGGTGCCCGCGCTCGTCGCGCAAGGCGGGCAGCTGCGCACCAATCTACTCGGCATGACCTTTCTCAATCGGCTGGAGAGCTGGGAGGTCCGCGGCGACAAGCTCATGCTGCGCGGCTATCCGTGATCGATCATCCGATCAGGCTCACCGCAAATCGTACGCATACGGCCAGCAGGAAGCAGCCGAAGGCAATCTCGAGCCGGCGCTTCGATAGCGCGTGGGCCAGGCGCGCACCGTAAGGCGCCGTGAAGCTCGAGACCGGCGCCATCAGCGCAAACCCGATGAGCGAGACGAAGCCAAGCGAGAGCGGGGGCAGCAGCGCCTGCTGCGGTAGGCCGGCGAGGATGTACCCGATCGTGCCCGCCGCCGTAATCGGCACACCGAGGGCGGCGGAGGTGGCCACCGCCTTGTGGATCGGCTTGCCGTAGAGGGTCAGGATCATGTTGGACACGGAGCCACCACTAATTCCCATCAGCGAAGCGGAAAGACCAACGAACGCGCCGTAGGCCGCCATGGCGGCAGAGCCCGGCAGATCATCGTCAAGCCGCCAGGTCTCGCGGCCGAACAACAGCTTGAACGCGATCACGGTTGCGATCAGCACGAAAGCGAGCTTGAGCACCGCGCCCGGGGCAAAGGCCGCAATAGTTGAACCGGCCGCCACGCCGATGACGGCTGGCACTGCCCATGCCCGCACGACCTCCATCATCACCGCGCCTTTGCCGCGATGTGTGAAGTAAGAGAAGACGTTGGTCGGCACGATGATCGCAATGGACGTGCCGACACACAGCTGGAAGCGGACCTCGTCCGGCACGCCGAGAACCCGAAACACCTCGTACAGAACCGGCACGATGAGCGCGCCGCCGCCGATTCCGAAGAGTCCCGCGAGAACTCCGGTGACGAGCCCAGCGACGATGATCAAAGCAGCGAGCAACAGGAGCTCGCTCAGGGGCACGCCCAAGACCATGTCCTGCTCCGAAGGGGCCGTCCCGGCTCAAGCCGCGGCGACGGTTGGCGCGTCGAGATCGGCGATGAGCGCGATTGCTGCGCGGAACGTGGCTGCGTCTGCCGCCGGTTTGGTTGCCTCGGTCGCCAGATGCCGGCGGAAGGCGCGCGCGCCAGGCACGCCTCGGAACAGCCCCAACACGTGCCGCGTCACCGCGTGGAGGCGCGTACCGCGCGCAAGCTCGCGCTCGATATAGGGGCTCAGGGCCTCGGCCGCCGCCTTCCGCGATGCAAAGCGCGCGGGCTCGCCAAACAACAGCGGATCCACGGCGAGAAGCTGCCACGGCTCCTGATACGCCGTCCGCCCCATCATAACCCCATCGACGCAGTCGAGGTGCGCCAGTGCCTGGTCAAGGCTCGCGATGCCACCGTTGAGCACGATGCAAAGATCGGGATGCGCGGCTTTGAGCCGATAGACGCGAGCATAATCGAGCGGAGGGATATTGCGGTTCTCGCGCGGGGACAAACCGTCGAGCCACGCCTTGCGCGCGTGAACGATCAGCGCGGCAGCGCCAGCGCGCTCGACCGCGCAGGTGAGCGCCTCGAGCGCCTCCTCCGGATCCTGATCGTCGATGCCGATGCGACATTTGACGGTGACGGGCAGCTTGATCGCGGCGGTCATGGCGGCGACGCAATCGCCCACGAGAGCGGGCTCCGCCATGAGACAGGCGCCGAAGCGGCCCTCCCGTACGCGATCGGAAGGACAGCCGATATTGAGATTGACCTCGTCGTAGCCGAACGCCTCGGCGATGCGCGCGCATTCGGCAAGTTGCCGCGACTCGCAGCCGCCGAGTTGCAGCGCCACCGGATGCTCCGCCGGATCATGCGCCAGGAGCCGCGTGCGCGGGCCGTGAAGCACCGCGCCGGTGGTGATCATCTCGGTATAGATCAGCGCACGGCGCGTGAGCAGGCGGTGGAAGAAGCGGCAGTGCCGATCCGTCCACTCCATCATCGGGGCGATGGCGAATTTGCGATCTAAATCCTTCAATCCCATGCGCTTTTCCATGTGCGCGCGAAACGCAATCGCGGCCGCTTCAGAGGCTGCGACCGTCGCGAGTTCGCTCTTCTACGACCATATCCGCGCAAATGGAAACTCGGATGCCCCGGCATCTTGCGTGCCGTTGGTGCGCACCCGGGCGCGTGTGGACGTAAGGTGCCGCGCTGTCGACCTTCCCTAGCTGGGCTCCCTATCCGCCGCGATCACATGCAACTCGTTTGCATTTCCATGATGCCCGAAAAATGCAACGGGACGTTCAAACCGATCGCTGCATTGACGTGCGCTGCCCTGATCGCTACCTCGCGGCGCAGAGAGGCGCACGATGTCGGACGTCAAACAGAAGGTTGCGCTCACCTCAATTGCCGCCTCCGCAGGCTTGACCACGGCCAAAGCTGTCGTCGGGGTGATGAGCGGTTCGCTCGCGCTCCTGTCGGAGGCGGCCCACTCGCTGATCGATCTCGGCGCCACGGTGATGACCTATTTCGCCGTGCGGATTTCGGGCAAGCCCGCAGACGCCGAACATCATTACGGCCACGGCAAGGTCGAGAGCGTCTCCGCGCTCGCCGAGACGGCGCTGCTCTTCGTTCTCGCCGGCGTGGTGACCTGGGAGGCGACCAAACGGCTCATGAGCGACGCGCCGCCGGAGGTGGAAGCAACGCCCTGGGCCTTCGCCGTGATCCTGCTCTCGATCGGCGTCGATTTCCTGCGCGCGCGCGTGCTTTATCGGACGGCGGAAAAAACCTCGAGCCAGGCGCTCGAAGCGGACGCGCTGCATTTCGATTCCGACATGTGGTCCTCGCTGGCGGTGCTGCTCGGGCTCGTTGGGATCGCGCTCGGCTACGCCTCGGCCGACTCGGTGGCGGCGATCGTCGTATCGGTCGTCATCTGTATCGCAGGTTGGCGGCTCGGCCGCCGCACCATCGACGCGCTCACCGATACCGCCCCGCGCGGAGCCGCCGACAAAATCACAGCCGCTATCACGCACATCCCCGGCGTGGTCGACATCCGAAGGCTGCGTGTGCGCAAAGTGGGCGCGGTGCTATTCGTCGATCTCGATGTTGCAGTCAGCCGCACCCTGCCGCTCGATCGTGTCGCGGCGCTCAAGCAGCGCATCGTCGACGCCGTGCGCGCTGACAGCCCAGCCGCCGAGGTGTCGGTGACCACCGAGCCGCGTGCGCTCGATGACGAGACAGTGCTCGAGCGGGTCATGGTGATAGCGCGCAACCGCGCGCTCGCGGCTCATCACGTCACGGTGCATGCAATCGAGGGACGACTTGCCGTGTCCCTCGATCTCGAAGTCGACGGAGCCCTTTCGCTCGGCGCGGCCCACGATATCGCGACCGGGCTGGAAGAGGCGATCCGTGAGGAGCTGGGACCGCAGGTCGAGGTTGAGACCCATATCGAGCCGTTGCAGCCGCTCGACGAGCCGGGGCGGGAGGCTTCGGCCGGACGCGTCGCGGCGGTGCGCCAAGCGCTGACCGAAATCGCGAACAAGGTTGACTTCGTCGGAGCCATCCACGACGTGCGCGTGCGTGCAGCCGAGGGCGGCGAGATCGTCAATTTCCACTGCCTCGTCGATCCCGTGCTCAAAGTCGCGGACGTCCACGACAAGGTCGACGAAGTGGAGCGCGCACTGCGCCAGCGCTTTCCGTCGATCAAGCGCGTGATCGGCCACGCCGAGCCGGGGCTGCCGGGGCCTTAGCTCGCGGCTCGAAGCGGCGTTCACGCCAGCGGGCGGTGCGGGGGGTTACGGCATCAGCACCGCCGCACCTTGCAGGCGGCCTTCGCGCAAATCGGCAAGCGCCTCGTTGGCGGCCTCGAGCGGATAGCGCGTCACTTCGCTCTTTACGCCCGCCTGCGGCACCAGCGCCAAAAATTCGTGTGCGTCCGCGCGCGTGAGATTGGCCACCGAAACGACGTGTCGTTCCTCCCAAAGCAGCCGATAGGGAAAGCTCGGAATGTCCGACATGTGGATGCCGCCGCACACAACGCGGCCGCCCTTCTTCACCGCCTTGAGCGCTAACGGAATGAGTGCGCCGACCGGCGCAAAGATGATCGCGGCATCGAGCGGCTCGGGCGGCATCTCGTCCGAGCCGCTGGCCCAGATCGCGCCGAGAGATTTTGCAAAGGCTTGCGCCGCCTCATCGCCGGCGCGGGTGAAGGCGTAGACACGGCGGCCCTGCCAGACCGCGACTTGCGCCAGAATGTGGGCGGCAGCACCAAAACCATAGAGGCCGAGGGCTTGCGGCCCCTCCCCTCGCGCGCCTGCCCCCGCCATGCGATAGCTGCGCCAGCCGATCAGGCCGGCACATAAGAACGGCGCAACCTCTGCGTCATCGCGCCCTTCCGGAAGCGGGAAGCAGTAGCGCGCATCGGCGAGGGCATGCGTGGCATAGCCGCCATCGCGCGTGTAGCCGGTAAACAGCGCGCGATCGCACAGATTCTCGCGGCCGCTCTTGCAATAGGGGCACACGCCGCAGGTCGAGCCGAGCCAGGGAACACCGACGCGCTCGCCGAGCGCAAAACCAGCCACGCCTGCCCCAGTAGCTGCGACGCGACCGACGATCTCGTGGCCGGGCACGATCGGCAGCTTCGGCTTCGGCAACTCGCCGTCGACCACGTGCAGGTCGGTGCGGCAGACGCCGCAGGCCGCGACGTCGATCAGGATTTCACCGGCTGCCGGCGCGGGCGCCGGCCGCTCGCGCATGACGAGCGGTGTGCGCGGCTCCTCCAGCACCATCGCGCGCATGCGCATCTCCCGTCATGCGATGAACCTTGCGCGGTGAGCCCGGCCCAACTGGCTGGCGACGGCGTTAGCAAGGGCCGCGGTATTCAGAGCCGCACGTTCTTCACATTGGCATTGGAGTAGAGACGATCGCGTGCCTCCTCGCCGAGCCGGACAAGGCGCGCGAAGTCGACGCCGGCGAGTTGCCCGTTGCGTTTCATCACCTTGCCCGCGATGAGCACGGTATCGACGTTCTGCGGGCCCATGCTCGTGACCACCGCGCCGACCGCGTTATTCATCGGCATGACGTTGAGCCGGTCGGTCCGCAACAAGATGATATCTGCATCCTTGCCCGGCGTGAGCGTGCCGATCTTGCGCTCGAGGCCGTTTGCCCGCGCGCCCTCGATGGTGGCGAACTCCAGCACCTCGCGCACGGTCAGGAACTTCGGCGGATTCTTGTCCCCGGCAAGCCGCCGTGCCCAGACTTCGTTCTTCTGCAGGGAGAAGATCGTGCGCATCTGCTGGAAGAAATCGTTGGGCACCGAAGTCTCGACGTCAACGCTCAACGAGGGACGAATGCCAGTATCGATCGCCTTTTGGATCGGCGGATTGCCGTGCCCCATCAACGTCTCGACGTAACCGGCGATGGAGATGGTGCCGCCGGTGTCCTTGATCAGCTTCCATTCGGTGTCATTGAGCGTGCAGCAGTGGATATAGGTGGTATCCGACTTCAACGCGTTCGCGGCGTTAAGTTTCTCGAGCAGCGCGCTGCGACCGAACTCGCCGACGCCCACGTGAATCGTGATGCGCGCGCCGACGTCGCGGGCAGCCTTGAACGCGCCCAAAATCAGCTCGGGCGAGGCGAATGGCGCAGCCATATAGAGCGTCAGTAGTTGATCCTCGCTTGAAAAGTATTGTTTTCGCAGACGGGCAATGTCCTCGGGAAATTTGTGTCCCTTCATTTCCCAGTACCGGCCGCTTTCGTTCTGCGGATTGCCGTAGGCGAACACCGCACGCACGCCCGACTCCGCGAGCGCCTTGATGGCGGCATCCGTATGCTCTGGCGTGTTGTGAATGTGCGACCAGTCGAGAACGCAGGTCACCCCGCTATCGATGGCGCCCAACGCGCTGAACAGATCGCCGGCATAAACGTCGTCCGGCGTATATTTCGCGCCGAAAGTTCGCTGCACGACAGCACGGTAGTCGTCGAGCGATCCGTCGGGAAGCACGTTGCGCAGGATGCCCTGCCACATGTGGCGATGGGTATCCACGAAGCCCGGCATCACGATCATGCGCGTGGCGTCGATGACCTCGGCGTTGGGCGCGCTGATGTTCGCTCGCACGGCCGAAATCTTGCCGCCCTCGACCAGCACGTCGGCCTGTTCGAAGTCCCCGACGGCGCGATCGAGCGTGAGAACGCAGCCGCCCTTGATCAGGATCGGCCGCCCCGCCACGGGCGCGCCGCCCGGCTGCTGTGCGGAGGCCGTCTGCCCGCTCGCACCGATCACCGATGCGGCAGCGGCGGTCGCCGCCGTGCTGCAGAGAAACTGGCGGCGCGACAGCGCCGAATTGCACGCGCTGCAAAAGCAGGACGCGTTCCCACTGCGCATGTGCGTCATGGAATCCTCCCGGGAGTAGCGGTTCTTGAGAGCGAAGATGCTACTCCCGTTGAGGGCGCGCAGCCAGCAAGGACAACCGCGGACAAGCCTTGCCAGCGTGGGTCACTGCCCACCGGGTCCATGGGCCGCAACAAGGAGGGCCGCAGGCAAAACGCCAGCCTTCGGGCGGCTCAACTGCCTCGCTCGGCCGTCGTGGCTGGCACCGGCTCGGCCGACGCCAGCGCGGTCAGGATTGCTATTGCGGCGTTATCCCGGCGTCCTTGAGAATCTTGCCGTAGCGCTCAGTATCGCTCTTGACGATGGCGTCGAACTCGCCGGGCGTGGTCGGTGCCGGGATCGAGCCTTGCGCGAGCAATTTCTCTTTCACGTCGGGCATCTCAAGAACTTTGGCGATATCCTGGCTCACCTTCGTGAGGATCGGCTGCGGCGTTCCGGCGGGCGCAAGCACGCCGAACCACGACTCGTATTTGTAGTTCGGTAATGTCTCTGCGACGGTCGGCACGTCGGGCAGTTGTGGCACGCGTTTGCTGGAATTGATGGCGATCGCCCTCACCTTTCCGGTTGCGCTTAACTCCTGCGTGGCGGGGATGGGTGCAAAATACAGTTGCGCGTCGTTGCGGATGACGGCGGTGGTGGCCTCGGGTGCACCCTTGTAGGGAACGTGCACGATGTTGATCTTGGCATCCTGCTTGAAAATTTCGGCGGAGAGGTACGAGGTGCTGGCGACGCCTGCCGAGGAGAAATTGAGCTGCCCTGGCTTCTCCTTCGCGAGCGCAACGAAGTCCTTGAGCGTCTTGGCCGCAAGCTCGGGAGGCACGATCGCGACCAGCGGTACCGCCGCCACGCGGGAGACACCGGCGAAATCCTTCACTGGATCGAACTGAATGTTCCTGTTGATCGCGCCGGCGATCGTGTGCCCATTTGAGGTCAGCATCAGCGTGTAACCGTCCGGCGGGCTCTTGGCGACCCCGGTGGTGCCGGGCAAACCGGGCCGGTTCTCGACGATCACCTGCTGCTTCCACAAGTCGCCGAGCTTATCCGCCAGAATGCGGGCGAGCCCGTCGGTGATGCTGCCGGCGGAGAACGGAACGACGATACGGACGACCTGGTTCGGATAATTTTGCGCCGAAGCTCCGACCGACGTGCCGAGGAGCGAAGGCACTATCCCAGCCAAAACGAGCGATACTGCACGCAGCGACGTCATCACATTCCTCCCACAATTGTCGGCGCACCCATACAACGAGTTGCGGCTTCCTGGAAAGCGATTAAAGCAGGAACTCGCGTGAGGCCATATGGGTAAAAACGCCACCATCTAGCACCTTCATGGAACTGCGACGTGCAGGTTTGGTCGAAGGACTCCGGAGAGTGGATATGCGCACAGAAGAGGCTCGCCCCGTACGCCTTGAGGATTATCGTCCGCCCGATTGGCTGGTGGAAACGGTCGAACTCGATGTCTCGCTCGATTCCACGGCAACCCAGGTGCGCGCGGCGCTTACGCTTCGCCCCAACGGGAGAGCCGCGGCCCCGGCACCGCTCGTGCTCGATGGCGATGCGCTCCAACTGCGCGCGCTGAAGCTCGACGGCGCCGCACTGCCGCCGGAACAGTTCGTCGCGACGCCGGACCGCCTCACCATTGCGCAGCCGCCGCAGCGGCGGTTCCGCCTGGAGATTGAGACCGTTGTCGATCCTTCGGCCAACACGCAGCTCTCGGGCCTCTATCGGTCAGGCGCGATCTACTGCACGCAATGCGAGGCCGAGGGCTTTCGCCGCATTACTTATTTCCCGGATCGTCCCGACGTGATGGCCGTCTACACCACCCGGATCGAGGCCGAGAAACCCGATGCACCGGTGCTGCTCGCCAACGGCAATCTCGTGAGATCGGGCGACGTGCCGGGCACCACGCGGCATTTCGCGGTGTGGCATGACCCATTTCCCAAGCCGTCCTACCTCTTCGCGCTGGTCGGGGGCGATCTTGCTTGCGTCGAGGATCGCTTCCGCACCATGTCCGGGCGCGAGGTGACGCTGCGTATCTATGCCGAGCACCGCAAGGAGCGGCGCTGCCTCTATGCCATGGATGCGCTCAAGCGCGCCATGCGCTGGGACGAGACCGCGTTCGGCCGCGAATACGATCTCGATATCTTCATGATCGTCGCCGTGTCGGACTTCAACATGGGCGCGATGGAGAACAAGGGCCTCAACATCTTCAACGACAAATACATATTGGCCTCGCCGGACACCGCGACCGACATCGATTTCGAACGAATCGAAGCGGTCGTCGCCCACGAGTATTTTCACAACTGGACCGGCAACCGCATCACCTGCCGCGACTGGTTCCAGCTCTGCCTCAAAGAAGGGCTCACGGTTTTCCGTGATCAGGAGTTCTCCGCCGATCAGCGCTCGCGCGCGGTCGAGCGCATCGGCGATGTACGCGGGCTGCGCACCCACCAATTCGTCGAGGACGCAGGTCCGCTCGCGCATCCCGTGCGTCCGGCCCTCTACCACGAGATCAACAATTTCTATACGGCGACCGTCTACGAGAAGGGGGCCGAGGTCGTGCGCATGCTGAAGGTGTTGCTCGGCCCGGAGAATTTCCGCAAGGGCATGGACCTCTATTTCAGCCGTCACGACGGCCAGGCGGCAACCGTCGAGCAGTTCATACAATGCTTCGCCGACGTATCGAGCACCGACCTCACGCAATTGATGCTCTGGTACTCGCAGGCGGGCACCCCCGAGGTGGTCGCAACCGGCAGCTACGATGCTCGGGCGAAAAGCTATCGGCTCGAGGTCGCGCAGAGCGTCCCGCCGACGCCTGGTCAGCCGAGTAAGCAGCCGATGGTCATTCCGCTTGCCATCGGTCTTGTCGGCCGCGCGGGGCGCGATTTGCCGCTCAAGCTCGACGACGGACGAACGGTGGAGCGCGGCGTGCTCACCTTGACCAAGGCCGTCGAGACGTTTGTATTCGCGGATGTCGCCGAGCCGCCCGTGGCTTCGCTCAATCGTGGATTTTCCGCGCCCATCAAGCTTTCGGTCAATCTTTCCGCCGACGACTTGCGGTTCCTCGCCGCGCACGATACCGATCCGTTCAATCGATGGCAGGCACTGCAGACGCTCGCGACGCGGCTGCTCGTCGACAATACCGCAGCCGCGCGCGCGAACCGCCCGGCGCGCCACGACCCAGGCTTACTGGACGCGCTCGGTGCGACGCTGGCCGAGGGCGCACTCGAGCCTGCCTTTGTCGCGCTTGCACTGACCCTCCCGGCCGAAGCGGAGATCGCCCGCGAGATCGGTCACGACGTCGATCCCGATGCCGTGTTCGCCGCACGCGCTGCATTGCGCGCGGCGGTCGGCGAGTATCTCGCCGGACCGCTGTTCGATCATTATCGCCGGCTCTCCGAAAGTGGGCCGTATCGGCCGGATGCGGCCAGCGCCGGCCGGCGGATGCTTCGCAATACCTGTCTCGATCTTCTGGTGGCAACGCACCGACCCGAGACCATTTCACTCGCGACCCGCCAGTACCAGGCAGCTGACAATATGACCGACCGGATGGCGGCGCTGTCGGCGCTGTCGCTTTGCGATGTGCTCGAGCGCGCGGCCGCGCTCGACGATTTTTACGTCCGCTATGCCGACGATCCGCTCGTTGTCGACAAATGGCTCACGCTGCAGGCGACGATTCCCGAACCGGCCACGCTCGATCGGGTCAGAACGCTCACCAACCATCGTGCGTTCTCGTTCGCCAATCCCAATCGCGTGCGCGCGTTGATCCATGCCTTTGCGCTGGCGAACCAGAAGGAATTCAATCGCGCTGATGGTGCCGGCTACGATTTCATCGTGCAGACGGTGCTGGCGCTCGACCCGAAGAATCCGCAGCTTGCAGCGCGTTTGGTGTCGGCCTTGAAGAACTGGCGCACGCTCGAGCCGATAAGGCGCGAGCATGCGGAAGCGGCCTTGCGGCGCGTCGCAACCACGCCTTCGCTTTCGCGGGACGTCGACGACATCGTGCGACGCGCGCTTGCGGAGGACTGACCCGCGTCTTCAATCCGTCCGCGTCTGCGATCGGCCGGCTGGGCACGAAACATGAACGCGTATTCGTCGGTCCTGAGGCGAAAGGTCTTTTGAATCAAGGATAAAAGTCCGGATTCATCAATCTTGCAAATTCGTTAATTGACCCCTCGACAAATCGCCATCTTTCGATTCCAATCGAAAGTGATTCGGAGAGATGCGGCACATCCTTCCGATGAAGATGTTGGGGACCCGAACGGAGGCGAGGCATGGCGCGCGCCGAAGTCGCGAGCGCGTCCGTCAGCTCTGATTCAATCAAGGGACTAGCTCAGTCCATCGCCAAGCCGGCCTATCGGCGGCTGCTCACGGCCGAGCCGGCCTTGCGACGCGCTGTTCCGGCGCTGATCATCGCATTTCTGCTGACGATTTGCGTC
>Ga0081455_10001209_pt1 | contig 32327 bp, 33 predicted proteins | sample TabmetS3T2R1_FD_70207 | JGI IMG/M metagenome (GOLD analysis project Ga0081455, IMG submission 70207) | Tabebuia heterophylla rhizosphere microbial communities from the University of Puerto Rico - S3T2R1 | ecosystem: Host-associated > Plants > Roots > Rhizosphere ...
CGGTGTGCCATTCCCGCGGAAGCTGCTGAACGAGCGCGAGGAGATCGTCCTCGACCTGCATCCGCACTGGTGGTTCTTCGCGCCGCCGCTCATCGCGCTGGTGGCCGCGGTCATCCTCGGCATCGTGACGCTGGTCAACGACCTCCACACCGCCATCAAGATTCCGATCGGGCTCATCGTCCTGGCCTGCCTGGCATGGTTCGGCTGGCGCTACCTCCGCTGGATCACGACCAACTTCGTGGTGACCACCGATCGCCTGATCTACCGGCACGGCGTGCTGTCGAAGCACGGCATCGAGATCCCGCTCGACCGCGTCAACACCGTCTTCTTCAAGCAGTCGATCTTCGAGCGCCTCGTCGGCGCCGGGGACCTCGTCATCGAGTCGGCCAGCGAGACGGGCCGGCAGCGGTTCTCCAACGTGCGCAAGCCGTCGGCGGTGCAGAACGAGATCTACCGCCAGATCGAGGCCAACGAGAACCGCAAGTACGACCGGGTCGGCGTCTCGGCCGCGGCCGGCACCTCCGCCGCCCAGCGGGCCGACGACACCGAGTCGATCCCCGCGCAGATCCGCGAGCTCGACGCGCTGCGCAAGCAGGGCCTTCTCACCGAGGAGGAGTTCACCCGCAAGAAGCAGCAGCTCCTCGACCGAATGTGAGCGTGTCGGTCGGTAGACCGACGCCGTCAGGGGCGGCGGTCGGGGTCGGGCCGGAGTGACCCGGCAGCGAGTCGTCAGCCTCGTCCCGTCGGTGACGGAGACGCTGCTGGCGTGGGGCGTGACCCCGGTGGCGTGCACGCGGTTCTGCGAGCAGCCCGACCTCCGGCACGTGGGCGGCACCAAGGACCCCGACGTCGCCGCCATCGTCGACCTCCGCCCCGACCTGGTCGTGCTGTGCGTGGAGGAGAACCGGCGTGAGGACGCCGACGCACTGAATGCGGCCGGCATCGTGACCGCGGCCCTGTCGATCGACGGCGTCGCCGACGTTGCGCCCGCGCTCCGGACCCTGGCCGCGCTGGTGGGCGTCGATCCCGGCCGCGTCGAGGACATCGAGCAGGTCCTCCCCGGCTCTCGCGCCGGCGGGCGGCTGCGGGCCTTCGTCCCCATCTGGAAGCGGCCGTGGATGAGCCTGGCCGGGGGGACCTACGGCTCGTCGCTGCTGGCCGCCATCGGCGTCGACAACGTCTTCGCCGACGCCGACGACCGCTACCCGACCGTGACGCTGGAGGAGGCGCGGGCCCGCCGGCCCGACGTCGTGCTGGCGCCCAGCGAGCCCTATCCGTTCCGCGAGCGCCACGTCCCCGTGCTGGGCGAGGTGGCCCCGGTGGTGCTGGTCGACGGCCAGGACCTGTTCTGGTGGGGCGTGCGCACGCCGGCCGCCGCAGAGCGGCTCCGGCGCCAGCTGCGGGGCTGACCCCGCGTTCGCCGCGGGATCGGTCGCCGCCGCCACCACTCTCGCGACGAGAACGTCAGGTGTCCCTGCTCCAGGCACCGCCGGCGGGCCGGCCGCGCCACAGGACCGGGAGCCTGAGCCGGGTCTTGGGCTGGCACAGCGCCACGACGCAGCCGCCGAAGCCGGCGCCCGTCACGCGCGCGCCGTACACCCCCGGGACGCCCCGGAGGGTGACGACCAGCTGGTCGAGCGCCGGGGTGGTGACATCGAAGTCGTCGCGCAGGCTGGCGTGGCTGGCGACCAGCAGCTCGCCGGCGTAGCGCAACTGCCCGTCGGCGAGCGCCGCGGCGAGGGCGTCGACGCGGTCGTTCTCGGTGGTGACGTGCCGCGCCCTCCGGCGGAGCACCGGGTCGTCGATGGCCTCGACGGCGGAGGGCGACGCGGTGCGGAGGGGGCCGACGATCTCCTCGGCCGCCTCGCACTCCTTGCGGCGCTCGGCGTAGGCCGACCGGGACAGCTCCCGGGGCTCGCCCGAGTCGACGACCACGATCTCGGCGTCGTCGGGGAAGGGCAGGCTCTCGACGGTGAGGCTCCGGCAGTCGATCCGCAGGACCTGATCCGCCTCGGCTGCCACGGCGACCAACTGGTCCATGATCCCGCACGGCACGCCCACGGCCCGCTGCTCGGCCCGCTGGCACGCCTGGGCCACGCCGACGGGGTCGCCGAGGTCGGCGCCCAGCGCCGCGGCGAGCGCGACCTCGAGCGCGGCGCTGGAGGCCAGGCCGCTGGCGGGCGGCAGCTCCGAGTGGACCATGCCGACGAGCCCGTTGTCCGGCCGCAGCTCGGCCACCAGGGCCGCGACGTACCGGGCCCAGGGCGGCTCCACCTTGGCAGGGTCCTCGCCGCCGTCGAGTCCGATCTCGGCCACGCCGTCGAACCGCTCCGACCCCAGCATGACCCAGTTGCCACCGCGGTCGCCGGTGATCTCGGTCCCGAGCCCGATCGCCAGCGGCAGGACGAGCCCGCCCATGTAGTCGGTGTGATCCCCGATCAGGTTGACCCGCCCCGGCGCCCACGATCGCAGTCCCATCACGCTCCTCGCAGTGCGGCGGCGGCGTCCTCGGGCACCACCGGGTTGACGAACACGCCGCTGCCCAGCTCGCCGGCAGCCACGTAGCGCTGCACGTCGGGCGATCGCATCGGCGAGACGATATGCACGTGGAGGTGGGCCTCGGGCCACGACCCGCCGTCGGTGGGCCGCTGGTGGATCCAGAGCATGTAGGGGAGCGGCGCGTCGAACAGCCGGTCCAGCCGCGCCAGCACGTCGATGAGCAGGTCGGCCAGGCCGTCCCGCTGCGGGCCGTCGAGGGCGGGCAGGTCGGGCCGGTGGACGTCGGGCGCCAGCAGCATCCCGTACGGATACGCGCTGCCGGCGGGCACCCAGGCCCGCCAGTCGGCGGCCGCAGCGACCTCCAGCGCCGGATCGGGCGGTGCGCACAGCGGGCACTCGCCCCGCGCCGTGCGCCGCAGCTCCGTCAAGGGGGCGGCCGGGACGTCGCCGTACGCGTAGATCTGGCCGTGAGGGTGGGAGATGGTCGCGCCCACCTCGGCACCCCGGTTCTCGAACACCAGCACGTAGGCGACGTCGGCGCGGGCGCCGAGGGCCTCCGTGCGCTCGGTCCACAGGTCGACCACGCGCCGGGCGCCCCGGGCCCCGAGGTCCGGGAAGCTGGCGTCGTGGTCGGGCGTGTACAGGACCACCTCGCTGCGCCCGTCGGGGAACGACGGCCAGCGGTTGGCGAAGGCCTTGACGTCGTAGGGCTCGGGCGCCTCCACGCCGCCGACGCAGAACGGGCACGCCGTCGACGGGCGGTGGGGCCGCTGTTGCCGGCCGCCGGCAACCACGACGGTGGACCCGCTCAGCTCGTCGATGCGTTCGTCGGCCATTGCTGCCTCGTGCGCTGTCGCCGTGGAGCGACGTCCGGTGTCCGTCCCCGCCCTAGTGGGCGAGCGAGGCGACGGCCTCCGCCGCCCGATCGAGCGCGCCATGGTTCCACGGAGCGCGCAGCGCCACGTTGACCTGGTCGGCGCCGGCCGCGAGGTAGCGCCCGAGGGCGTCCGTCGCCTCCTCGACGCTGGTGCCCACCACGGCACCCGCGCGCACCGCCTCGGCCCGCGGGCCGAACTGGGCGCGCAGCGACGCCTCGTCGTCGCTGAAGACGACGTTGACGCCGAGCAGGACGTCGCCGGGATCGCGGCCTTCGGCACCGCAGTGGTCGTCGAGGGCCCGGCGCTTGCGGGCCAGCACGTCCGGGGCCACGAAGGGCACGTTCCAGCCGTCGCCGTTGCGGGCGGCGACCCGGGCGGTGCGGCGTTCGCCGGCGCCCCCGATCCAGATCGGCAGGTGCGGCTGGACGGGCCGGGGTTCGAGCCGGGCGTCGCGCAGCCGGACGTGGGCGCCCGCGACGTCGGCCTTCCCGTCGTGCAGCAGGGCGCGGACGGCGGCGGCGGCCTCGTCCAGCAGGTCCAGCCGCTCGCCAAGCGGCGGGAAGCGGATGCCGAACGCCGCGTACTCCGCCTCGGCCCAGCCCGCGCCGAGGCCGATCTCCGCTCGCCCGCCCGAGAGGTGGTCGATCGTGGCCGCGGCCTTCGCCAGGACGCCGGGGTGCCGGTAGCCGGCGCAGTACACTAGGCAGCCGCAGCGAACCCGGGTGGTGGCGGCGGCGAGCGCGGCGTGCATGGCCACCGCCTCGTGGCACTCGTAGGAGCTGAGGTCGGACGAGTACAGGTGGTCCCAGACGGTGATCGCGTCGAAGCCGGCGTCCTCGGCCCGGCGCCACAGGCCGAGGAGCTCGGCCGCCGACGTGTTCTGCAGGCCTGTCTGGAGGCCGAAGGTGGGCACGGGGCCGATGGTGGCACGAACCTCGCTTGACCCGCCGGTCAAGAGGCAACACCATGGCGCCATGCGCGAGCTGCCGACCGCCAGGGCCAACGGGATCGAGATCTGCTACGACACGACGGGCGATCCGTCCGATCCCGCCGTCCTGCTGGTCATGGGCCTGGGAGGCCAGCTGATCCAGTGGGATCCGGAGCTTTGCGGCCTCATCGCCGAGCGGGGGTACCACGTCGTGCGCTTCGACAACCGCGACGTGGGGCTGTCGACCCACCTCGAGGGGGCCGTCGACGTTTTCGGACTGCTCGCGTCGGAGGCGTCCGGCTCGGCGCCGCCGGCCGTGCCCTACCTGCTGTCCGACATGGCCGACGACGCCGTCGGCCTGCTCGACCACCTCGGCGTCGACCGGGCCCATGTCGTGGGCGTGTCGATGGGCGGCATGATCGCCCAGGCGATCGCGCTGGGGCACCGGGCCCGGGTCATCACCCTGACCTCGATCATGTCCACCACGGGCGACCCCGACGTCGGCCACCCGACCGCCGAGGCCATGGCCGCGCTGGTCGCACCGCCGGCGCAGACCCGCGAGGAGGCCGAGGACGGGGCGGTGCGCCAGGCCCACGTGTGGGGGAGCCCGGGCCTGTTCGACGAGGACCGGCTCCGCAGGCTTGCCGGCGAGTCGTGGGACCGCTGCCACGAGCCGCTGGGCGTCGCCCGGCAGCTGGCCGCGATCCTGGCGTCGGGCAGCCGCTCCCCGGGGCTGGCCTCCCTCACGATCCCGTCGCTGGTGATTCACGGCACGGCCGACACGCTGGTCCAGTCCTCCGGCGGGGAACGCACCGCCGAGGTGATCCCCGATGCCAAGCTGTTGCTCGTCGATGGGATGGGCCACGACCTGCCCGCGCCGCTGTGGCCGACGCTGGTCGACGCCATCTGTGGCCACTGCGCCCAGTGCCAGCCGACCGCCTAGAGCAACGCACGGAGGACAGCCGATGGGACCCCTGGCCGGAATCACCGTCGTCGAGATCGCCGGGATCGGCCCCGGTCCGTTCTGCGCCATGATGCTGGCGGACATGGGGGCCGAGGTGATCAGGGTCGACCGGGCCGAGAACGTGTCCGGCGGCGATCCCGCCAACCCGCCCGCCGACCTCAACAACCGGGGCCGCCGGTCGATCGGCGTGGACCTCAAGAACCCGGACGGCGTCGCCGTGGTGCTCGACCTGGTCGAGCAGGCGGACGCGCTCATCGAGGGCTTCCGCCCCGGGGTCGCCGAGAGGCTCGGCATTGGCCCGGACGACTGCCTGGCCCGCAATCCGAGGATCATCTACGGCCGGATGACGGGCTGGGGACAGGACGGCCCGCTCGCCGGGGCGGCCGGGCACGACATCAACTACATCGCCCTGGCGGGCGCGCTCGAGCCGATTGGGCGCCGGGGCGAGGCCCCCATGCCGCCGCTCAACCTCATCGGCGACTACGGCGGCGGCGGGATGCTGCTGGCGTTCGGGGTTGTGTGCGGTGTGCTCGAGGCCCAGCGCTCCGGGCAGGGGCAGGTGGTGGACGCGGCGATGGTCGACGGCGCCGCCGTGCTCATGACGATGACCCATGCACTGCGGGCCATGGGGGTCTGGAACGACGAGCGCGGCACCAACCTGCTCGACACGGGAGCGCACTTCTACAACGTCTACGAGACGGCGGACGGCAAGTACGTGGCGATCGGGTCGATCGAGCCGCAGTTCTACGCCGAGCTGCTGCGGCTCACGGGGCTCGAGGGCGAGGAGCTGCCCTGGCAGCACGACCGGCAGGAGTGGCCGGCGCTCAAGGACCGGCTGGCGGCGATCTTCAAGACCAGGACCCGGGACGAGTGGCGCGACCTCATGGAGGGGACCGACGTGTGCTTCGCCCCGGTCCTGTCGATCCCCGAGGCGGTCGAGCACCCGCACAACGTCGATCGCGGCACGTTCGTCGAGGTGGCCGGCATCCGCCAGCCGGGCCCGGCGCCCCGGTTCAGCCGCACCGCGCCCGAGATCTCGGCGCCGCCGCCGCACGCCGGCCAGCACACGGACGAGGTCCTGGGCGCGGCGGGCTTCGACCCCGACCGCCTGGCCAAGCTGCGCGAGGCGGGCGCCATCGCCTGACCCCCGACCGAACGGGCGGTGGCAACGGCCCGCATGGGCGCCCCTGCCGCCGCAAGTTCGCGTGGGCCCCGGCAGACTGCTGCGCATGGCAACCCTGGTCGCGTTCCACGCCCACCCGGACGACGAGTGCCTCCTGCAGTCGGGCTCGCTGGCCAAGGCCGTGCACGACGGCCACCGCGTCGTGGTGCTGTACGCGACGCGGGGCGAGGTGGGCGAGGTGCCCGACGGCCTGCTCGAGCCCGGGGAGTCCCTGGTGGAGCGGCGGATGGCCGAGGCGATGCGGTCGGCCGAGGCGCTCGGGGTCCACAGGGTGGCGTGGCTGGGCTACCGGGACTCGGGAATGATGGGCACGCCCGACAACGACGACCCCCGGTGCTTCTGGCGGGCCGACGTCGATGAGGCTGCGGGTCGGGTCGCAGGGTTCCTGCGCGAGGAGTCTGCCGACGTCCTCACCATGTACGACGAGAACGGCACCTACGGTCACCCCGACCACATCCAGGTCCACCGCGTGGGCGGCCGGGCCGCCGGGCTGGCCGGCACCCCGCACGTGCTCGAGGCGACGATCAGCCGCGAGCACGTCAAGGCCCTGATCGCCAGGGCGACGGCCGCCGGCCAGCAGATCGGCAACGCGCCCGACCTCGACGAGGAGTCGGTTGTCTTCGGCGTGCCCGACGAGGCGATCACCACCGTGGTCGACGTCGGCGACTTCCTCGACCGCAAGCGTGCGGCGATCGCAGCCCACGCCAGCCAGGTCCACGACACCGGCCCGTTCCTGGCCATGCCGCCCGAGGTGTTCCGGGTGGCCATGGGCACCGAGTTCTACATCCGCCGGGGCGTTCCGGCCGGTCACCGCGACCACGACGTGTTCGCCGGCGTGGAGTCCGCGGCCCCCCGCTGACGCGTTCCGGCGTGTTGCACGCGACCGCCGGCGGAACGCAATGATGGGCCGCGTGACGATTGTGAAGATCAACGCCATCACGGTCCCCGAGGACTCCGGCGACGAGCTGGGACGGCGCTTCGCGGCGCGTGCGGGCGCCGTCGACGACCAGGACGGTTTCGAGGGCTTCGAGCTCCTCAGGCCGACCGACGGCCGCACGACGTGGCTCGTCGTCACCCGATGGCGCGACGAGGAGTCGTTCCAGGCCTGGGTCAACAGCCCGGCGTTCGGGCACGGGCACGCCGGCACCGACAAGCCGCACCCGCACACCGGCGGGCCGGTGTCGGTGTCGAGCGAGCTGTGGTCCTACGAGATCTCCACGACCTCGCCCGGCCAGTCGCCGTCCGCCCCGTCCTGACCACGACGCACCGTCCGTGGACCTGCATGACGTCCACGTCGTCGGGGCGTGGGTCGTCGTCGTGGGCAACGCCATCGCCGGCGTGTGGGCCCTGGGTGCGCACCGCTGGGCGGCGTTGCGCCACCCGTCGCTGTGGTGGTTCACGGCGGTGGCGGAGGTCGCGATCGCCGTCGAGGTGGTGCTCGGCGTGCTCCTCGTCGCCCGCGAGGATCGCGAGACACCGCAGTTCCACGCGTTCTACGGCTTCGTGGCCCTGGCATCGGTGGGGATCATCTACAGCTACCGCAACCAGCTGGCGGGCAGGCGTTACCTGCTCTATGGGCTGGGCGGCCTGTTCCTGATGGGCCTCGGGATCCGCGCGATGGTGATCGGCCCCAACCGCTGAGGCGCCGCGCTGGGGGGCCGCGCTAGAGGTGCACCACCGGGCAGGTCAGCGTCCGGGTGATGCCCTCGATCATCTGCACCCGGCTCACGACCATCTTCCCCAGCTCGTCGACGGTGTTGGACTCCGCCCGTGCGATGACGTCGTAAGGCCCGGTCACGTCCTCGGCCGATACCACACCGTCGATGCCGCTCACCTCGCTGGCCACCTGAGCGGCCTTGCCCACCTCGGTCTGGATGAGGATGTACGCGCTGACTGCCATCGAGCCTCCCTCGTGCCGGCGGGGCGGTGACGCATCGTAGTGCGCACGCACAGGCGCACTCCGCGGGTTGCGTTCGATTAGCCTCCTGGCCGGATTCGCTGGGGAATGGGGGGACGCATGCGGACCGCAGGGCGCATGTCCGTGGTGGCGGCGGCGCTGGTGGTGGCCGCGACCGGGCTCGTGGTCCCAGCGGTGGCGCGAACCGTCACCCCGGCCGCGGCCCAACAGGCCGGGCCGACCGTCAGCGTCGACCCCGATGCCGACCTCGTCGACGGCACGCGGGTCACGGTCGACGTGTCGGGGTTGGACGCGCACGGGTTCGTCGCCGCCGTCCAGTGCATGGCCGGCGCCGAGGACGTGTTCGAGCACTGCTCGTTCTCGGACCAAGCGTTCGGCGAGACGGACGCGGACGGCCATGTCGCATTGAGCCTGAAGGTCGACGCCGTGCTGACGCTCGGCGACGGCACGCAGGCGGTCGACTGCCGGCCGAGCGCCTGCGCGATCGGGGTCGTCGCCGACCCGTTCGACCTCGTCGCCACGGCGACCCTGCACTTCGACCCCGACGCGCCCCTGGCTCCGCCGCCGACCCTCACCGTCACGCCCGACGAGGAGCTCACCGACCTCCAGACGGTCGAGGTCAGCGCTTCCGGCCTGGTCTGGTCGGACTTCGCACGGGTGGCGCAGTGCGCCGCGGCCCCCGTCAACATCTTCGACTGCGACTTCGAGAACATGCTCGACGTCGACACGCTGGACTCCGACTCGTTCACGGCCGACTTCCGGGTCTCGGCGGTCATCGCCACCGAGAACCGCGACGCCGTTGACTGCCGCGTGTCCGGCGCCTGCGTGCTGGGGCTCTTGTCGACGGAGTCGACGTCCCCGGCCAAGAGCGCCTTCGTGCCGCTCTCGTTCGATCCCGACACCGAGGTGATCGTCGGGAGCATCACCGCGGCGCCCGATCACGATCTCGTCGACGGGCAGACGGTCAGCGTGACCGGGACCGGCTTCCCGCCCGACACGTTCGTCAGCTTCTACGTCTGCGCCCCCGATCAGGTCGCCGACGGCTGTCAGTGGACGCCCGACTTCGCCCCCGTCGACGGAGCCGGGAACTTCCAGGTCGACGTCGCGGTCTCCGCCGTCGTCCCGAGCGAGAACGGCGAGATCGACTGCCGCACCACTGCGGAGCCGTGCGTGCTCGTCGCCGCGGAGGGCTCGCCGTCGTCGCCGCGGGCAGGCCGTGCCCCATTGCACTTCGATCCCGACGCGCCGTTGCTGCCCAGCCCCGAGATCACGGTCGAGCCGTCCACGAACCTGCCGGACGTCGCCACCGTGACGGTCTCGGGCGAGCACTTCGCGCCCAGGGGCGACGTGTCGGTCATGGTGTGCCCGACCGGCTCCGGCTTCGAGGGCTGTGACCCGCAGTCGGACACGTTCCTCAGTCCCGACGGCTCCGGTGCGTTCACGATCGACCTCGGCGTCGCCGCGAGGTTCGAGTCGTGGGAGGGCGAGCGCGTCGACTGCCGGGACGACCCGGGCTGCGAGGTGGTGGCCGAGGACTTCGTCCGGCGGCGCCGGGCAACCGCGCCCCTGACGTTCGCCCCGCTCGCACCCCCGGGGTCCTCGGCCAAGCGCTACATCGACCCGGTGTTCGACGAGGTGGAGGTCACGCACGACGTGGTCTACCGCGACACCGTCGACGCCCACGGCAATCCCATCCGCCTGACGCTCGACGTCTACGAGCCGGCGGGCGACACCGCATCGCGGCGCCCGGCGGTCGCCTGGATGCACGGCGGCTGGTTCTCCGACGGCGACAAGGCCGACATGGCCGACTACGCCGAGGCCTTCGCGCAGCGGGGCTACGTGGCGGTCTCCATGGAGTACCGCTTGCGTCCGGAGCTCGACTGCTGTCCCACCCGTGACGCGATCGGCGTGACCGAGGCGCTGGTCGACGGCCGCGAGGACGCGATGGCGGGCCTGGAGTGGCTGCACGAGCATGCCGCGGAGTACCGGATCGATCCGCGGGCGATCGCGGTCGGCGGCGACGGCGCGGGGGCGGCGAACGCGTTCGGGCTCGCCTTCACCGCCCCGCTCCCTGACCACGACGGCGGCGGTCACGCCATGCTCCAGCAGGGCGCGCCCCACGAGGGCGAGGGGCCGATGCCGGCCGCCGCACTGCCGATATCGGGCGTGAGCCTGGATCGACCCGCCGAGGGGTCGCCGCCGGTGCTGGCGTTCCACGGGACCGAGGACAGCCTGGCGCCGCTGCACCTCACCGAGGCGAACTGCGCCCGGGCTGAGGCCGTCGGCTCCCAGTGCGAGGCCGTCGCCTACCAGGGTGCCTTCGACGACATCGCGTTCACGCGCCAGCGGGACATCATCAGTCGCTCGGTCGACTTCCTGGCCGACACCGTCCTCGGGCCCCTCGGCTACCTCGAGGAGGCGCCGCAGCAGCCGACGACGACAACGACGTCCCACGGACCCTCCGGGCCCACCACGACCGTGACGTCGCCGGCTGTGCCGAGGCAGGGAGGCAGGCTGCCACGGACCGGGTCCGACGCCTGGCCGCTGGTGTGGGTGGGTTTCGGCCTCGCAGGGCTCGGCATCGCCGCGCTGGTCGCCCGACGCCTGGTGATCCGCCACCGGCGCGGCGCGCTCGGCGCGACGCTCCTCGTCGTCGTCCTGGTGGGCGGCCTGGTGGGATCGCACGATGCGGCGGCCACCGAGCCCGCTGGTGATCCCGCCGATCCCACGTCCACCAGCCAGGCGACGACCTCGACGACGATCGGCGACCCGCCGCCCGGTGATCCCACGACGGGAACGACGGCGGTGACCGAGCCCGCGACCCCGGACGAGCAACCGACGACCACGGTGCCCGCGCCGATGGAGCCCATGCCCGACCCGGCCGCGCCCGGGGACATGCCGGCTCCCGCGCCCGCGGCCGAGGATCCTGGCCACGGGGATCCGTCCCACGACTTCCCCGCCGACTGGACGCCGGAGCAGGTGGCCTTCGCCACCAAGCTGATCGCCGACACCGAGATGGCCCTCGAGCGCTACCGCAACCCTGCGATCCTGGGCCTGCTCGGCTACGTCTGGATCACCGACGGCACGCAGCCCAACGGGTACCAGCACTGGATCAACACCGGCTGGATCGCCGACCAGTACACGCTCAACCCGGAGTTCCCGGAGTCGCTCGTCTTCCGCAACGCCGCCGACGGCCCCGTGCTCGAGGCGGCGATGTACATGCTGGGTCTCGGGCACACGATGGACACCATCCCGGAGGACATCGCGTGGCTACCCGGCTGGCACGTCCACACGAACCTCTGCTTCGAGGGGCTGCGGCTGGTGGGCCTCGCGGTCAACGGCAGGTGCGAGCGGGGCACGATCCTCATCCCGCCGCCGATGGTCCACGTCTGGATCGTCGACACCCCATGCGGCCGCTTCCCCGGCGTGGACGAGCACGGGCTGATGTGCGATCCCGAACACCCCGGAGGCCACGGCTGAGAGGCCGACACTGACGCGAACGCAGCGCGGCCGGTTTGCGGTTCAGCCGGCGGCCAGCCGCTTCTCGAGCTCGGTGAGCTGCTCGCGCAGGTCTGTGGGCACGTGGTCGCCGAGGCTCCGGTAGTGCTCGTCGAGCTGGGGGAGCTCCTGGCGCCACGACTCGACATCGACCTCGACCAGCCTGCCCACCGTCTCCGCGTCGATGTCGAGGCCGGTGGTGTCGATGGCGTCGGGCGCCGGTACCCGACCGATCGGGGTGTCGACCGCGCCCGCCTCGCCAGCGACCCGCTGGACGACCCAGGCGAGCACGCGGCTGTTGTCCCCGAAGCCGGGCCACAGGAAGGAGCCGTCCTCACCACGCCGGAACCAGTTGACCCAGAAGAGCCTGGGCAGCTTGTCGGCGTCGGTCGCCTCGCCGATCTCCAGCCAGTGGGCGAAGTAGTCGCCCATGTTGTAGCCACAGAACGGCAGCATGGCGAAGGGGTCGAAGCGCAGCTCGCCCACATTGCCGGCGGCGGCCGCCGTCTTCTCCGAGCTCATGATGGAGCCGAGGAACACGCCGTGGGTCCAGTCGAACGACTCGGTCACCAGCGGCACGTTGGTGGCCCGCCGGCCGCCGAAGAGGATCGCGGAGATCGGGACGCCGTCGGGGTCCTCCCACTCGGGGGCGATCGAGGGGCACTGTGACGCGGGCGTGGTGAACCGGGCGTTGGGGTGGGCGGCGGGGGCGTCGGACGACGGCGTCCAGTCGTTGGCCCGCCAGTCGATCGCGTGGTCGGGCGGCGCCGACAGGCCCTCCCACCAGACGTCGCCGTCGTCGGTCTTCGCGACATTGGTGAAGATCGAGTTGCCGTACAGGGTGGCCACGGCGTTGGGGTTGGTCTCGTTGCCAGTCCCCGGGGCAACGCCGAAGAACCCGGCCTCGGGGTTGATCGCATAGAGCCGGCCGTCGGCGCCGAACTTCATCCACGCGATGTCGTCGCCGACCGTTTCGACCTTCCACCCCGGCAGGGTGGGGATCATCATCGCCATGTTGGTCTTGCCACAGGCCGAGGGGAACGCCGCGGCGATGTAGCGCTTCTCGCCCCGGGGCGGCGTGACCCCCAGGATCAGCATGTGCTCGGCCATCCAGCCGTCGTCGCGGGCCATGGTCGACGCGATCCTGAGCGCGAAGCACTTCTTGCCCAGCAGGGCGTTGCCGCCGTAGCCGGACCCGTAGGACCAGATCTCCCGGGTCTCCGGGAAGTGGACGATGTACTTCCGGTCGGCGTCGCAGGGCCACGGCACGTCGTCGCGGGCATTGCCGTCGGCGTCGACGAGGGGGTAGCCGACCGAGTGCAGGCAAGGGACGAACTCGCCGTCGGACCCGAGCACGTCGAGCGGACCCTGGCCCATGCGGGTCATGATCCGCATGCTGACGGCGACGTAGGGCGAGTCCGTGAGCTGCACGCCGATGTGGGCGATGCGGGATCCGAGGGGACCCATCGAAAACGGCACGACGTACAGCGTGCGGCCGCGCATCGCCCCCGTGAACAGGTCGGTCAGCTCCGCCTTCATCTCCGCAGGGTCCCGCCAGTTGTTGGTGGGGCCCGCATCGACCTCGCGCTCGGAGCAGATGAAGGTCCGATCCTCGACCCGGGCCACGTCGGCCGGGTCGGAACGTGCCAGGAAGCTGTTCGGCCGGAGCTCACCGTTGAGGCGCTCGAATGTGCCACCGTCGACCAGCAGCTGCGTCAGCCGCTCCCACTCCTCATCGGAGCCGTCGCACCACTCGATGCGGTCCGGTTCCAGGATGCGGGCCCAGTGAGCGACCCAGTTCTCGAGCTTCTGGTTGGTGGTGGTCGCGGCCATGGTCCTCCGCGGCGATGTCGGGTGTGTCTCGTCAGGGGGAGGTCGCGTCGTCTCCCACTGGGAAGCGCTCGGGGTCGAGCCCCGGCGTCCCCATGTCGACCTCCGAGCCCAGCCGCAGGTGTGTGGCGCGACCCTCGCCGTCGAGGTCGAAGATCACACGCTGGCCCTGGCGGAGCTGGCGGAAGACGGAGCCGCGGAGGGCATCGGGGGCGAGATCGATCTCGGCGAGATCGGTGTCGCGCATCACGATCCCGTCCCTCGATCCGGGGTCGTACGACTTGATCACGCCTTGCACCGTGGGCTCCTCGCTGTGTTCCGCCTCCGCGGCCGGTCCGGCTGGGCTGGCTGCGGTGGGTCCCCCACCGTACCGGACAGGTCCAGCAGGCACCCAAGAGGCCGAGCGGACAGGGACGCACGTGGCCTCATCCGGGCCGGGCATCGGCTGCGAAACCAGTCCGGACCACGACCACCGGAGCCCGACCATGCAGCAACGCAGGCCACCCCTCGGAGCCATGCTCCTGGGCCTCACCGGACTGCTCGCGGGCTGGTCGATGGCCGCACTGGCCGGGACCGGCGCCGACCGCGTCCCGTCCCGCGGCGACGCCGCGCCCCGCGACGTCCCGATAGTCGTGGAGCCTCCCGGCGGGCCCGTCCCTCAGGACCCGCCACCGTTGCCACCGACCACCCGGCCCCGACCGAAGGCCGAGGCGCCCCGCGGCGCGACGGGGACGACCACGCCGTCGCCCCGGACGCCCACGACCACGGCCGCCCCGCAGCCGACACCGAAGCCGGCAGCGGCCGCAGCGGCGCCCACCGCACCCACCGCACCGCCGTCGCCGCCGACCACCGCGCCGCCTGCGCCGCCCGTGACCGTTCCCCCGCCGCCACCATCGGGTGGAGCGCCGGAGCCGCCGGCCGGCCCGCGGTGCGACGTGCCCCGGAACCAGCCGCCATGGGCCGAACAGGCCGAGCTGCTCGACGTCGTCGAGGCGACCCAGGACGTCATCGATGAGGTCGGCTCCGCAGGCTTCGCCGGGTTCGTGGTCACGCCCGAGAAGTGCCGCCTCGACCTCTACTGGGTGGGCGCACCGCCGGCCAAGGTGTCAGAGGTGGTGGGGCGCGACCGCAGGGTCGCGATCCATGACGATGCCGCCCATGACCACGCCGCGTTGGTGCGGGCGGCCGAGGCCTTGTGGCCGGGGTCGCCGCTCGGGCGTTCGGCCGGCGTCGAGATCACGAGCGTGGCCATCCCGCCCGAGGGCTCGGGCCTGCGCGTCGGGGTCGAGCCCCGCCAGGGAGTCGACGTGCGGGCGACCGCCGCGAGGCTGAGCACGGCTGCCGGCGTCGCGGTGAACGTGGTGGTCGAGGGGCCGTCGCGGCCGTTCGGGCGGCTCGACGACCGGGCGCCCTGGTCGGCCGGCGGCCGGGCGATGGTCCGGGTCAACGACGGCGGATCGGCGCGGTGGACCGCATGCTCCGTGGGGTACGGCCTCCGCGACCCGGAGACGATGCGGGAGTACACGATCACGGCTGCGCACTGCTTCGACGAGGCGGTCGACGCCACCGCCTGGAACGGCAGCCGCCACGTCGCGATCGGGAACTGGGGCGCCGTGTCGCTGGCGCTCGACGTCGCCTTCGTGGCGACCGACGAGGCCGCCGGGCGGCCGGCCACGTCAGCGCACGTGTGGTCCGGCGGCGTGGACGGCCGTGACGAGGGCGTGCGGACCGTGACCGAAACCTGGCCGACGGTCAAGGGCATGTGGGTCTGCGGCTCGGGTGCGGCGACCGGCGAGAACTGTGGCATCAAGGTCACCGACGTCGACGTCGTCCAGCGGGCGACGCTGCCCCGCTCGGGCGCCGCCTACACCGTCCGCCACACGGCCCGGGGCTACCGCGTCGGCGGCGGGGTGGCGTCCGGCAGCGGCGACAGCGGCGGACCGGTGTTCGCGCCCGGCGGCCCGGGTCGCAGTGACGCCCACGCGGTCGGCGTGGTCCACGGGGGCGTGGATGGCGCGGCCGTGAGCTGCGGGGGCGCGCCGAGCCCCACCGAATGCTCCGACAGCGTCATCTTCGTGCCGATCGCCGAGGTCCAGCGCTGGATCGGCGGGGAGCTCCGCGTGGCGGACGGGTGGACGGCGTCCGAGAGGCCCGGCCCCGCCCGCTGACGGCCCGTCAGTGGGCCAGCTTCTCGATCTTCCCGGCCTTGATGCAGCCCGTGCAGACGTGGATCCGCCGGGGCGCGCCGTCGACCATCGCGCGCACGCGCTGGATGTTGGGGTTCCACCGACGCTTGGTTCGCCGGTGCGAGTGGCTGACACTCATGCCCCACGACGGGTGCTTGCCACACACCTCGCAAACGGCTGCCATTGGACGCGTCACCTCTGTCTCGGGCGGGCTGAGGACCGAGCAACTGTACTGGCGGCCCCCCGGGGTCACAACTTGTGACCAGCACCCACCAGGGCCCGAGCTGGCACCTACCATCCACCGACGTGACCGCCCTTGATCGCCTGGGCGCCGCCGACCTGCGAGCGGTGGTGGATGCCTACAACGACGCCCTGGCCGCGCACCGGGAGCCCATCAACCGGCTCAACGTCTATCCCGTTCCGGACGGCGACACCGGCACCAACATGTCGCTCACCCTGAGCTCTGTGTCCGAGGCACTGGGCGGCGTGGGCGACGACCTGGCGACGGTCTGCAAGGCCGTCAGCCATGGCTCGCTCATGGGGGCCCGGGGCAACTCGGGCGTGATCCTGTCGCAGGTGCTGCGGGGCTTCGTGGGCGTCGTGGCGGAATCCGGGGGGCTGGACGGGGCCGGGCTGGCGCGGGCGCTGCGCGCCGCCTCCGATGCTGCGTACGAGGCGGTCATGCGACCGGTCGAGGGCACCATCCTCACGGTCGTGCGCGAGTCGGCGGAGGCGGCGGAGGAGGCGAGCGCGGCCGATCCCGACGCCGACCTGGTCAGCGTGCTCGCCGCGGCCCGCGAACGCGGCGAGAAGGCGCTGGCCGGCACCCCGGACCTGCTGCCGGTCCTGGCGGAGGCGGGCGTGGTCGATGCCGGCGGGACCGGCTACCTCTTGCTGCTCGACGCACTCCTGCACGTGGCCGACGGGCGACCCGTCCCCGAGCCGCGGGTGGGCGAGGGGGCGGTCCGTGCCGACGCACGCCTGGTCCGTGCCGCGGCCGACGAGCATGGCGACGACTCCTCGGGACTGCGCTACGAGGTCATGTACTTCCTGGAGGCGCCGGACGAGGCCATCCCGGCGTTCAAGGACGTCTGGTCCGGAATCGGCGACTCGATCGTGGTGGTCGGGGGCGACGGCCTGTGGAACTGCCACATCCACACCGACGACATCGGCGCCGCCGTCGAGGCGGCCGTCGACGCGGGCCGCCCCCGGAAGATCCGGGTCACCGACCTCGCGGAGCAGGTCGAGGAGGAGCGCTGGGTGCGCGAGGCCACGGGGGCGGGCGACGTGGTCGACCTTCCCCCCCACGCCAGCGAGCCGGTGCGCACGGCAGTGGTGGCGGTGGCCGCCGGCGACGGCATCAAGCGGATCTTCTACAGCCTGGGCGTGCAGGGGATCGTCGCCGGCGGGCAGTCGATGAACCCGTCGACGGCCGAGCTGCTGGCCGCGGCGGAGGCCGTCCCGGCCGAGGAGGTGGTGATCCTCCCGAACAACAAGAACATCATCCCGGTCGCGGAGCAGGTCGACGCCCACACGGACCGCACGGTCCGGGTGGTGCCGACCCGGGGCATCGCCGAGGGGTTCGCCGCCCTGATGGCCTACGACCCGGAGGCCCGGGCCGACGAGAACGCCAAGGAGATGGCCGCGCTGGCCTCCAGCGTGATCGCGGGCGAGGTCACCCGGGCGGTCCGCGACTCGACCAGCGACGTCGGCCCGATCGCCGAGGGCGACTACCTGGGCATCACCAGCGACGGCATCCGGGCCGTGGAGCAGACGCAGCTGGCGGCCGCCTGCCGGCTGCTGGATGTCCTCGTGACCGACGAGCACGAGATCGTGACCGTCATCGAGGGCGACGGCGCCACGGCCGGCGACACGCGGGCGATCACCGAATGGCTCGACGAGCACCGCCCGGGGGTGTCCGCCGAGGTCCACCACGGCGGGCAGCCGCTCTACCCCTACCTGTTCGGCATCGAGTAGTCGTAGGTGACCAAGGCCGCCACCGACGCCGCGCCGATCACGCTGGGGGAGCTGGCCACCATGCCGGTCACCCGGCTGAAGGGCGTCGGCGAGCGCAAGGCCGAGGGGCTGGCGGTGGTCGGCGTCGAGAACCTGCTCGACCTGTTGACCTACTACCCGCGGCGCTACGTCGACCGCACGAACGAGGCGCGGGTCAGGGACCTGGTGGTGGGGGAGGAGGCGCTGGTCCTCGTCACGGTCCAGCGGGCGACGTCCCGGCGCACCCGCGGGCGCCCCCCCAAGCTGCTGGTGACCGTGGACGTGACCGACGGCAGCGGGCACCTGCGGGTCACCTTCTTCAACCAGGCGTGGCGGGAGCGGCAGCTGCGTGCCGGCATGAACGTCGCGCTGTTCGGCAAGCTAGAGATCTACGCCGGTCGCAAGCAGATGACCAATCCGGTCGTGGACCTGATCGGCGATCGGACGGGCCGCATCGTCCCCATCTATCCCCAGTCGGAGAAGGCGGGCCTGTCGACGTGGGAGATCGGCGACTGGGTCGGCGAGGCGCTGCGCCGCTCGCAGGTGCGGGGCCTGCTCGATCCCGTGCCCGGCTGGGTGCTCGACCGGTTCGACCTGATCACCCGGCCGGAGGCCTTCGCCGGCATCCACGCCCCGGACTCGATGGCGCATCGGGACGTAGCGCGCCGGAGGCTGGTGCTCGACGAGCTGCTCCGGGTCCAGTTGGCGCTGGTCCAGCACAAGCGCCACATCGAGCGGACCACCCGGGGGATCGCCCACCGGGTCGCCGGACCGCTCGTCGACGCCTTCGTGGCCCGGCTGCCGTTCGACCTGACGGGCGACCAACGCTCCGCCATCGCCGAGATCGAGCACGACCTGGCCGCGCCCCACCCGATGCACCGGCTGCTGCAGGGCGACGTCGGCAGCGGCAAGACGGTCGTCGCCGTCTCGACGCTGCTGGCGGCGGTGCAGGGCGGCTACCAGGGGGCGTTCATGGCGCCCACCGAGGTGCTGGCCGAGCAGCACGCCCAGGGCATCCGGGAGCTCCTCCTGGGGGTCGAGGTACCCGACGACGGCTCGACGCTGTTCGCGGCGCGCCCGGTGCGGGTCGAGCTGCTCACCAACCGGGTGGGGGCGGGGGACCGCCGGCGCATCCTCGCGGGCCTGGCGGCGGGGCAGGTCGACCTGGTGATCGGCACGCACGCGCTCATCCAGGAGGGTGTCGAGTTCCGGGCGCTCGGCGCGGTGGTGATCGACGAGCAGCACCGCTTCGGGGTCGAGCAGCGGGCGGCGCTGCGAGACAAGTCGGCCGGTGGACCTGAGGTCGAGCAATCGAGCGAGACCGGGGCCCGAGCGGCCCGCAGCCGAGCTGCAAGAGCGGAACGCATGGTGCCCGACGTGTTGGTCATGACGGCGACGCCCATCCCGCGGACGGCGGCGATGACCGTCTACGGCGACCTCGACGTGACCGTCATCCGGACACTGCCGGCCGGCCGCCGACCCATCACCACGCGGTGGGTCCGCAGCGACACCGACGAGGAGGCGATGTGGGACGCGGTCCGCGGGGAGGTGGCGTCCGGGCGGCAGGCGTACGTGGTCAACCCGCTCATCGAGGAGTCGGAGAAGCTCGAGGTCCGCTCGGCGGAGGAGACCTACGCGCGGCTCGAAGCCGGGGAGCTGGCCGGGCTGCGGCTGGGACTGCTCCATGGCCGCCTCGGATCGGCGGACAAGGAGGCCACGATGCACCAGTTCCGCGAGGGGCGGCTCGACGTGCTGGTGGCGACGACCGTGATCGAGGTCGGGGTGGACGTGCCCAACGCCACCGCCATGGTCGTCCTCGACGCCGACCGCTTCGGCATTGCCCAGCTCCACCAGCTCCGCGGTCGCGTCGGCCGCGGCAGCGAGCGGTCCTGGTGCTACCTGGTCAGCCGGTCGGACACCCCAGAGGCCGAGGCCCGGCTCGGCGCCCTCGTCGAGACCACCGACGGGTTCGCCCTGGCGGAGGTCGACCTCGAGCTGCGCGGCGAGGGCACGATTATGGGCGAGCGCCAGAAGGGCCGCAGCGACCTCAAGCTCGCATCGCTGCGGCGCGACCGGGAGTGGGTGGAGCGCGCCCGGGAGGTGGCCTTCGCCATCGTCGACGGCGAGGGCGGGCTCGAGGCGCACCCAGACCTTCTCGACGAGGTCGCGCTCTTCCTCGACGAGGACGACCAGGAGTTCCTGCTCAAGGGCTAGACGTGGCGCCGCCGGGCCCGGTGGGCCCCGTTCCGGCGTTCGCTGCCTGTGGTTGTCGCAACGAGCGAACGCCGGAACGGTGGCCGCGTGCCAGGCCGCGTAGCCCGCCGGCGGCCCGGCACCCTGGGTCAGGTACTCGACGCCCGCGGGCCCATGAAGAGGTCCGCAACCGCGTCCCGCTTGCGGACGTCCTCGCGCATGTCCCGGCCGACCAGGCCGGTCAGTGCGCTGAACGCGCCCACAACGGCGAGCACGACGATGGCGATATCGATCATGACGCGATGATCGGCCGGTCGCGGTCGCGCGACGGCGTCATGTGACACAGAACGGGAGTGTCAGGCGGCACACGGTGGCCGCGGTCGCCGGCGGGATCAGTGGTCGTCGGGGCCGGCGGCGGTGTCGTCGTCGTGAATCACGACGTCCCAGCGGTCGAGGCAGTCCTCACACCGGTAGACGAGCAGGTCACCGGGCTGCCAGCCCCACTCGGGCGGCTCGGTGAGCAGGTGGGCCCGACCGCCACAGTCGACGCAGGTGATGATCGGGTCGACCTCCATCCGAGCCCAGCTAGTCCCCGCGGTCGGCCTGGTGCTCGCCGAAGCGGGCCACCCCCGCGGCGAAGTCCTCGCCGAAGATCACCTCGCGCCCGAGCCGGTCCTCGTTGGCGAGCGCCTCGGCCACGCCCAGCCCCAACCCGTCGTAGACCGCCCGCCGGTCGCTCATCACGCAGCGCCAGGGGAAGCCCGCGATCTCCTCGGCAAGCTCGACCGCGGCATCCACGGCGGTCCCGGCGGGGACGAGGCGGTCGACCAGGCCGATCCGTTCCGCCTCCTCGGCGCCGATCTCGCGGCCGGTCAGGATGAGGTCGAGCGCCCGGCCCAGCCCCACGATGCGCGGCAGCCGGTAGGTGCCGCCGTCCACCAGTGGCACGCCCCAGCGGCGCTCGAGGCAGCCGAAGCGGGCGCTCCGGCCGGCGACCCGGAGGTCGCACCACGCGGCCAGCTCCAACCCGCCGGCCACGCACCATCCCTCGATCGCAGCGACGACCGGCTTGGACAGGGCCAGGCGGGTCGGCCCCAGTGGCCCGCTGTCGCGCAGGCGGGGAAGGTCACGCAGGTTGGCGCCGGCGCAGAATGCCTCGGTGTCGCCGGTCAGCACCGCGACCTTGGCGGCGTCGTCGTAGTCGAACGCCACGAACTCGTCGTGCAGGCGCTGGGCGGTCCTGGAGTTGATGGCGTTGCGGACCTTGGGTTGGTCGATGCGGATGAGCCGCACCGCCTCGGAGCTCCCCTTCATGGCAACGAGGATGCCATCCGCCGCCGCGGCAGCCACCTATCGTCGCGCCGTGCGAGTCGTCGGTGGCAGCGCCCGGGGACGCACGCTGGTGGCGCCGCCGGGCGCGCGCACCCGGCCGACGTCGGACAGGGTGCGGGAGGCGATCTTCAACGCCCTGCGCAGCCGGGATGTGGTCGAGGACGCCGACGTGCTGGACCTGTTCGCCGGCAGCGGGGCCCTGGGCATCGAGGCGCTGTCCCAGGGCGCCGCACGGGCGACCTTCGTCGACTCCGACCGGGCCGCCCGCCGGGCGGTGCGGCGCAACCTCGAGGCGTGCGGCTTCCTCGACCGTGCCAGCCTCGTCGCCGCCCCCGCCGAACGGTTCCTGGCGAGGCTCGGGGCGGAGCGGTTCGACCTGGCGTTCTGCGATCCCCCCTACGCGTTCGCCGGTTGGGACTCCCTGCTGGCGGCCCTGCCCGCGGACTTCGTCGTCATCGAGTCCGACCGGCCGGTCGCCGTCCCCGCAGGCCTCGCGCTCGTGCGCGAGGGTCGGTACGGCGACACGTGGGTCGGGTTCGCGGCCGCCGCATCCTGAGCGGCCCCGGATGCCGGGGTCGTGCCCGCGGCGGGGGGTACCGTTGAATTCGTGACCACGGTCCTGTACCCCGGCTCGTTCGACCCGATCCACAACGGGCACCTCGGGATCATCGAGGTGGCGTCCGGGCTGTTCGATGAGGTCGTCGTGGCCGCCGTGCGCAACCCGCAGAAGGGCGAGCCGCTGTTCAGCCTCGAGGATCGCCAGGCGATGATCGACGAGTCCGTGGCGCACCTCGACAACATCAAGATCACGATGTTCTCGAGCCTGGTCGTCGACCTCGCCCGCGACGTCGGCGCCGACTTCATCGTCAAGGGCCTCCGGGTGGTGTCCGACTTCGAGGCCGAGCTGATCATGGCGCAGATGAACCGCGCGGTCTCGGGGGTCCACACGTTGTTCATCCCCTCCGACCCTGCCCACTCGTTCCTGGCGTCGAAGCTGATCCGCGAGATCGCCCGCTTCGGCGGGGACGTGAGCTCCATGGTGCCACCGCCGGTCGCCAAGCGACTGGCCGAGCGATTCCGGAAGTAGCGATGCCGAGCGAAGACCAGTCCTTCGAGGTACGGGTGGCGCAGCGAGCGCCGGGTGGCGACGTCGAGGCGCTGCTGCAGCGTGCCCGTGAGCAGATCGATGGTGCCCGGCCGGCGGCACTCTCGGCGCAGCAGGTCAAGGTCGACCGCGACGAGCTGCTCGACCTGCTGGACCAGGCGATCGAGCGCCTGCCCGACGAGGTCCGGTCGGCGCGCTGGCTCGTGAAGGAGCGGGAGGAGTTCCTGGCGCGCACCCAGCGGGAGGCCGACGACATCCTGGCCGCCGCCAGGGGGCAGGCCGAGCGCATGGTGCAGCGCTCGGAGGTGATGAAGGCGGCGGAGGCGAAGGCGCGGCGGGTCCTCGATCAGGCACGCACCGAAGCGGGCCGGCGCCGCAACCAGGCCGACGACTACTGCGACAAGCGGCTGGCCCAGCTCGAGACCGTGCTCGAGCGGACCATGAAGGTCGTGGGCACCGGTCGCGCCCGGCTGCGTGGCAACGGCAGCACCCCGGGCGGGGGAGCGGGCGGCGCGGCGGCGGGCGAGGGCACCGCTGGCGCGGCGGGGTCCGGCACCCCCGCCGTGGATGCGAGCGCCGAGGGGGGAGCGTCCGGCGTCAGCGCCGTTTTCGATCAAGACCGGGTATAAGGGCGGCGACATGTCGCGTCCCTTCGTCGTCTCCACCGGTGAGCTCTTCCGCCACCCCGGGGCTCGGCAGCGGGTCCAGCTCGCCGGGCCATTGCCCGGCGTGGCGCTGTCGACGTCGCGCCTCACCGACGACGACGTGCAAGCCGACCTGACCCTGGAGGCGCAGGGTTCGGCCCTCACGGTGATGGGACGCGTGGTCGGTCGCTGGACCGGCGAGTGCCGGCGCTGCCTCGCGACGACGGGGGGCGAGCTGGAGGTAGGCCTCCAGGAGATCTTCGAGCCCGATCCGGTCGAGGGCGAGACCTATCGGCTCGACCGCGACCAGGTCGACCTGGAGCCGGCACTGCGCGAGGCCCTGGCGCTGGCGCTCCCGCTGGCGCCGCTCTGCGACGACGCGTGCGCCGGGCCCGACCCCGAGGACCACCCGGTCACGGTCGAGGACGGGAGCAAGGATGACGGCGCCAACGGGACCAGTGCCGAAGGGCCCGCCGATCCCCGGTGGTCCGCACTCGACGCCCTGCACTTCGATCAGTAGGGGCCTGCGCCGCGGGATGGTTGCGCCCATCGGCGCCCGGCCCGCTAGCCTGTCTCGTTTGCGCCCGCCGGGCGTATCGTTGCCCCTCGCACCGAGCGCGGCGCGACCCGCGAGACGCCCCAGGAAGACCGATGGCTGTCCCCAAGAAGAAGACCTCCAAGGCCAAGGGCCGCAGCCGCCGCGCCGCCGCCTGGCGCCTGGAGGCGCCCGCCCGCAGCGTCTGCCCCCGTTGTAACTCCGTGAAGCTGCCCCACGTGGTCTGCGGCAACTGCGGTTGGTACGGCGGCCGGGTCGCCGTCGAGGTCGACTGAACCCCATTTCGCGGAGCACTGCCGCGTCGGGCCGATGCTGCCGATAGCCATCGACGCCATGGGCGGCGACCACGCCCCCGCCGCGATCGTCGAGGGTGCCCGGCGCGCCGCGGACGAGCTCGGGGTCCCGGTCGTGCTGGTGGGCAGGCCCGAAGACCTCGACCCGCTGCGGGGCGACCTCGACGTGGTGGCGGCGTCGCAGGTCATCGGCATGGACGCCGACGCGGGCTCCAGCGTGCGCACCATGAAGGACTCGTCGCTCGTGCGCGCCGCCGAGGCGGTGCGCGACGGGAGCGCCTCGGCCATGGTGTCGGCCGGCAACACGGGCGCCACCATGGCGTCGGCGCTGCTGCGGCTGGGCCGCATCAAGGGCGTGGCGCGCCCCGCGATCGCGACGCCGATCCCGGTCCCCGGCTCCACACCGACGGTGTTGCTCGACGCGGGCGCCAACGCCGAGTGCCAGCCGCAGTGGCTGGTCCAGTTCGCCCAGATGGGCGCGACCTTCGCCCGCGAGCGCTACGGCATCGCCGAGCCGCGGGTGGGGCTGCTCTCGATCGGCGAGGAACCAACCAAGGGCAATGCATTGGTCAAGGAGACGCACGGGCTTCTGGGCGCCGTTGGGGCGCTCGACCGCGCCGGGGCCCGCTTCGTCGGCAACGTCGAGGGTCGCGACATCATGACGCCCGACATCGACGTGGTCGTCACCGACGGGTTCACCGGCAACGTCGCCCTGAAGACCCTCGAGGGCGGCATGCGGTCCCTGGTCACGGCGGTGATCGACGGGTTGAGCGCCACCGATGTGGCCGACACCGCCCTCGGGGCGCTGATGCCGCTGTACGGCACCCTCGACCCCGACCAGACCGGCGGAGCCATGCTCCTGGGCGTGGACGGCGTCTGCATCATCAGCCACGGATCGTCGTCCGCCACGGCGGTCGTCAGTGCCACCCGGGTCGCAGCCGAGATGGTGGAGGCCGGCGTCGTCGAGCGCCTGCGATCGGCTGTAGCCTCCGCCTGAGGGGCCAATCCCGTAGCCGCCGCGGGGGCCGCGACCGCCCCGTTGCGGCCGGGGCGACCGGTGACCGGTTCACAAGCGCACAAACATCGGTCCCGGTACACTGCGCCGCGTTCTGCCCGAGGACAGGAGAATCACACGTCGTGCCCGCCGAGACCCACGTCGAGCGCAGTCCCCTCGATCGCGAGCAGGTGTTCGACCTGATCCGCGACCGCTTGGCCGACATCCTCGAGGTCGAGCCGTCGACCATTCACGAGGCGGACTCGTTCACCGACGACCTCGACGCCGATTCGCTGGCGCTCATCGAACTGGCCGAAGCGCTCGAGGAGGAGCTGGGGGAGCGCAGCGTGGGCTTCCGCATCGAGGACGAAGATCTCGAGGACATCAAGACGGTGCGAGACGCCGTCGACTACGTCCTCGCCCGGTTGTAGGGGCGCACCGATCTCGCTGCCCGTTTCGCGACTCGACGAGCTGGCCCGGAGCCTCGGTGTCAGCCTGAACGACGCCGACGTGTTGGCGCCGGCTCTCGTGCACCGCTCGTGGTGCGCCGAGAACCCGGGACACGAGTCCAACGAGCGGCTGGAGTTCCTGGGCGACGCGGTGCTGGGGCTGATCGTCACCGACCACGCCTTCCACGCGTACACGTCGCTGAGCGAGGGCGAGCTGACCGACGTGCGCAAGGCGGTCGTGAACGCTGTCACCCTGGCCGAGGTCGCCGATGAGCTCGGCCTGGGCGACTACCTGCTGCTGGGCAAGGGCGAGGAGCAGTCGGGCGGGCGGGAGAAGCCGTCGATCCTGGCCGACGCCCTCGAGGCGGTGCTGGGCGCCGTCTATGTGGCGGGCGGCATGGGCGAGGCACACGACCTGGTGCTGCGCCTGCTGGGCGAGCGCGTCGCCGAGGCGCACGCCGGCGGACCCGGCGGGCAGGACTACAAGAGCCGGCTCCAGGAACTGGCCGCGCGGCACTTCGACGAGGCGCCGCGCTACGAGACATTGGCCGAGGGACCGGACCACGCCCGGCGCTTCCACGTGACGGTCGCCGTCGGCGGCATCGCCCGGGGCATCGGTGACGGACGGTCGAAGAAGCAGGCCGAGCAGGTCGCGGCGCGCGACGCCTACGCGAGCCTCCTGGCCGACCTGGAGACCGACATTGCCTGAGCTGCCCGAGATCGAGACGGTGCGGCGGGGTCTGGAGCGGGAGACGGTCGGGCGACGGGTCAAGTCGGTCGACGTGGTCGCGGCCAAGGCCACCAACCGCAACGGGTCACGCAAGGCGTTCCAGACGCGGCTCGAGGGCGCCAAGATCCGCAACGTCGATCGCCGCGGCTCCCTGCTCGTGCAGGCGCTCGACACCGGCGAGCTGCTGGTGTTCGACGTCGGCGAGACCGGCACCCTCCTGCGCGCCGCCCCCAAGGACGACGCGCCCAAGGACCTCCTGCTGTCGATCACGTTCACGCAGGGCGGCCAGCTGCGGCTGGCTGATCCCCAGGCCAGGGCCGAGGCGTTCGTGGTCACGCCCGAGCTGCTGATCGAGGAGGTGCCCGCCCTCGCCGACCTGGGCCTCGACCCGGTGGCGGCCCCGGTGTCGTGGACCGCCTTCGCCCAGTCGCTCGTGAACCGCCGGAACGAGAGGCTGAAGGCGGTGCTGCTCGACCCGACGTTCGTCGTCGGGCTCGGGGGGCTGTACGCGGACGAGATCCTCTACGACGCCGGGCTCCGCCCCGACCGCGAGGTGTCGACGGTGTCGACGATGGAGATCCGCCGGCTCTACCGGTCGCTGGTCGAGATCCTGCACGAGGCGACGAAGCACCACGGCACCTCCACCGACGAGCATCCGTTCACCGACCTCCACGGCAAGCCGGGCAGCTTCCAGGAGGAGCTCCAGGTGTGGGGCCGCGACGGCGAACCGTGCCGCCGGTGCCGCAGCACGGTCACCAAGGTGCGGAGCGGCGGCAAGGTCACGTACTGGTGCCCGAGCTGCCAGGTGTGAGCTCGCCGGGATCCCCGGACCGGTCCGGGCGGCCACGTAGCCTGGCGCGTCGATGTTCCTCAAGGCGCTGACCCTCAAGGGGTTCAAGTCCTTCGCGGAGTCCACGACCCTCGAGATGCAGCCCGGGGTGACCGTCGTCGTCGGCCCCAACGGCTCGGGGAAGTCCAACGTGGTCGACGCCATCGGCTGGGTGCTGGGGGCGCAGGCGCCCTCGGCGGTGCGCAGCCAGCGGATGGACGACGTGATCTTCGCGGGCACCGCTCGCCGCCCGGCGCTGGGCCGGGCCGAGGTGAGCCTGACCATCGACAACGGCGCCGGGCTCCTGCCGATCGACTTCACCGAGGTAACCGTCACCCGCACCTTGTGGCGATCCGGCGACAGCGAGTACGCCATCAACGGCGTGCCGTGCCGGCTGCTCGACGTGCAGGAGCTGTTCAGCGACACCGGGGTCGGCCGCCAGCAGCACGTGATCGTCGGGCAGGGGCAGATCGACGCCGTGCTGAACGCCAAGCCCGAGGAGCGCAGGCTCATCGTCGAGGAGGCGGCCGGCATCCTCAAGCACCGCAAGCGCAAGGAGCGCTCTGAGCGCCGCCTCGCCGCCACCGAGGGGAACCTCCTGCGCCTCGGCGACTTACTGCGCGAGGTGCGCCGGCAACTCCGGCCGCTCGAGCGCCAGGCCGAGGCCGCTCGCCGGCACGGTGATCTGGTCGCCGAGCTGCGGGCGTTGCACGTGTACGTCGCCGGCCGCGAGCTCGCCACGCTCAAGCGACGGCTCGGCGACCTGACCGCCGCCCGGGCCGAGGTGCGCAACGAGGAGACACTGCTCAAGCGGCGCCTCGCCGAGCTCGACACCGCCGTGGTGGCGGCCGAGGCCAGGCTCGGAACGCTCGGCGGCAGTGCCGTGGGTGACGTCCTGGCCGGGCTGGAGGCCCTCCGCGAGAAGGCCCGCGGCCAGCTGGCCCTGCTGGCCGAGCGCCGCCGTGGCGTCGACCGCGAGCGGGCGGCCTTCGTCGACCAGGACGTGATCGCCAGCCTCGAGGCCGACTCCGCCCGCATGCGGGCCGAACTGGAAACGCTCGACGCTGAGGCGGACGGGCTGGCGCCCGACGCCGAAGCGCTCGCGGAGGCCGAAGCCGGGCTGGGCGAGGCCCGCGCCACCTTCGAGGCGGAATGGGCCGGCGGGGTGCCGGAGGCCACAGGCCACGCCGCGGAGGCGCGGGGCGAGCTCGGGGCGCTCCGCAGCGCCCTCGGGCGGTCGGACGCCGACCAGCGCCGGGCGGCGGCCGGGGCGCAACGGCTGCGCTCCCGGCTCGACCGTTTGGATCGCGAGGCCGCAGACGTAGCCACCGAGATCGCCGCCGCCGAGGCCGCCGGGCCGGAGCTCGCCGCCGCCGTGGAGGCCGCGGGCGCCCGCCGCCGCGCCGCCGAGGCCGCTGCGCAGGCGGCCGATGAGCGCCGGGAGTCCGCCCAGGCCGACCACCAGGCCTGGTCCGCCCGGCGGGACGCGCTGGAGCTGGCGCTCGACGACGCCCGCGCCCGAGCCGGCGTCGAGCGACTGGCCGGGGTCGAGGGCGTGATGGGCACGCTGCTCGACCTGGTCGAGATCGATGCCGGCTGGGAGGCCGCGGTCGAGTCCGCCCTGGGCGAGGCGCTGGCCGCGGTGGTGCTGGAGTCCGTGAGCGCAGGACGGCGGGCGCTGGGCGTCCTGGCCGCCGGCGACCTGCCGGGTGCGGTCCTGGCCCTCGACGCAGCCCCGGCGTCGCCGGCCGCCGCATCGCCCGTCGGTGAGCCGGTGCTCGCCCACGTGCGGCCGCGGCGGGCCGAGCTGGCGCCGCTCCTGTACCGGCTGCTGGTCGCGGCGGTCGTGGTCGACGGCGGCTGGGAGGCCGCACTCGATGCGGCGCTCGCCCACCCCGACGCAGTCGTCGTCACTCGCGACGGCGGCCGCTTCGGCGCCACGGGCTGGCGGATCGGCGCCGGCGGCGCCGCCGCGACCGCCGCCACCGGCCAGGCGCTCGACGAGGCGCGTGAGCGCTCGGTGGCTGCGACCGCCGAGGCCGAACGAGCGGCCGCCGGCCATCGCGCGGCGCGGGCCGCGCTCGACGAGGCCCGGCGGGCCCAGGAGCTCGCCGTGCGCCGGCTCGACGAGGCCGGCGCCGCCCTGACGGCCGCGACCGGCGCGCGCGAGCGGTTGGCCGCCGAACGCGAGGACGCCGCCGCCGAACTGGCGGCTCTGGAAGCGCAGCAGGCCGAGGCCACCGAGCAGCTTGCCCGGGATCGCGCCCGCGCCGACGAGCTGTCGTCCCTCCTGCCCGAGCTCGAGGTCGAGGAGGCGTCGCGACGGGAGCGGGCGGAGGCGATGGCCACGACCCGTCGCCGCCTCGACGAGCGGGCGGCCGAGGTGGCCGCGATGCGGACCGATCTCGACAGGCGCCGTACCGCCCTCGCGGACCGGCGCGACTACCTGCGCCGCCGGTTCACGGAGATCGAGGAGCGCCTCGCCGGCTCGATGGCGGCGCGGCACGAGGCCGAGACCCACCGGAGCGAGCTCGACGCGGCCGAGGTGGCGCTCGACCGGCTCGCCGCGTTCGTCCGCGGCCGGCTCGAGCTGGTCGACGGGCGGTTGGCCGCCGTCCGTGAGCGGCGGCGGCGGGAGACCGACGCCCAGCGGGCTCTGACGGCGGAGCTCGATGGCCTGCGCCGCGAGCGGAGCACCGGAGAGCGCAGCCTGGCCGAGCTGCGGGAGCGCGCGCAGCGCGCCGAGATCGACGAGGCCGAGGTCCGCCTCCGACTCGAGCAGGCGATCGAGCTGTGCCGCACGCAGCTCGACGTCGAGCCCGACGCCGCAGTCCAGGCGGAGCCGCCGGAGCTGCCGGACGGGGTGGCGCCGGCGGCGCGGGTGCGCGAGCTCGAGCGCGAGCTGCGCGTGATGGGCCCGATCAACCCGCTGGCCCTGGAGGAGTACGAGGCCCTGTCGGAGCGGCACACCTTCCTGGCCGAGCAGCTCGACGACGTCAAGGCAAGCCGCCGCGAGCTCAACAAGGTGATCCGCGCCATCGACGAGGAGATCGTGCGCGTGTTCGCGGCCGCGTTCGCCGACGTCAGCGAGAACTTCGAGCAGCTCTTCGCAACGCTGTTCCCGGGTGGCGAGGGACGGTTACGGCTGACGAACCCCGACGACCTGCTCCAAACCGGCATCGAGGTCGAGGCCAAGCCGTCCGGCAAGAACGTGAAGAAGCTGTCGCTGCTGTCCGGCGGCGAGCGTTCGTTGACCGCCCTGGCCTATCTCTTCGCGGTGTTCCGCAGCCGGCCGTCGCCGTTCTACGTGATGGACGAGGTCGAGGCCGCCCTGGACGACGTGAACCTGCACCGGTTCCTCGACCTCATCTCCGAGTTCCGCCAGGAGGCGCAGCTCATCATCGTGAGCCACCAGAAGCGGACCATGGAGGCGGCCGATTGCCTCTACGGCGTCACGATGCAGACCGGCGGTGCCTCGAAGGTCGTGAGCGAGAAGGTCGCCGTCGGGGCGTAGGTCACACGCCGGCGGTCGCGGTGGCGGTCCCCCCGGGCCCGGTCACCGTCAACGTCCACGTGCCGGGCTGGTGGGGGCAGAAGGCCTGCGATCCCTCGGCGCCGACGGCGGCGACCGACCCATCCGGGGCGCCGATGCTCTGGGCGGTTCCACCGGTGGACTGCCAAGCGAGCATTGTCCCCACCGTGCCCGGCCCGCAGGCGTCCGCTTGCACGCCGGCTCGGAAGCCGCCGATGGTCGGCGGCGCGGGCGGGTCGGTGGTCGTGGTCGTCGGCGGCGCGGTCGTCGGTGGGGGTCTGGCCGGCGGTGCGGTCGAGCCGGCGGAGGTGCCGGTGCCGGCGTCGACGGTCGTTGAGGTCGTCGTCGGGGCCGGCACCGCGGGCGGCACCGTGCCGCCTCGCGCGGTGCCGGGTGGGATCGACGTGCTGGTCGTGGCGTCGATCGTGGCCGTGTCCAGCTCGCCATTGCCGGCCCGCCCCGCGAGCGCGACGACCAGGCCAAGGGTCACGACGACCGCGGCGGCCACGGCCGCAAAGCCGACCGCGGCGGCGGCCTCCTGCGTGCTTGCCCCTTCACTCATGAGCCAGAGCGCGTGCCAGCGGCGCACCTCTTTAGCATCTTTACACTTGCGGTAGCGCTGCCTTAGAGCGGTTTTCAGTGCCGTGCGACTTCTGGTAAGATTCGGGGCATGGCACCATATCCGACAGCACTCCGCACCCGTGTGGTGGCAGCCGTGGAGCAAGGGGACATGACGATTGGAGAAGTCGCGCGGGTCTTTAACGTGGGGGTGACGTTTGTCAAAAAGATGCTGCGCCTCTACCGTGCGGGGGAAGACTTGGCTCCGCGGCAAGGGGGCGGGTCGGCCCCGAAGCTGACGGAGCCCGACCGTGAGTTGCTGCGAGACACCATCGTGCTGTACCCGGATGCGACGCTGGCCGAATGCCAAACCGTGCTGCGCGAGCAGAGCAACCGCCGGGTGAGTGTCTCGACCGTGTGCCGGGCACTGCAAGAGCTGGAGTTGCCGCGAAAAAAAAAGTCTCGTCGCCAGTGAGCGCGAGGAGCGGGCGCGCACGAAGTTCCGCAAACTGACGGGGGCACTCGATGGAAGGAAATATATCTTTATTGACGAGATGGGCAGTAACTTGGGGCTGACCCGGCTCTATGGCCGCGCGGTCCCCGGCCAACGGGTCCACGATGCGGTGCCCGGGGATCGGGGCGGCAACGTGTCCACGATTGGCGCGATGGGGCTGGAGGGCATCCGCACGGGCTTGAGTGTCCCAGGCCCGATTGATGGGGAGACGATGCTCTTCTTTGTCGAAGAGCTGCTCGTGCCCCTGCTGAAGCGGGGCGACATTGTCGTGATGGATAACAACCCCATTCATAAACTCGACGAGATTGAGGAGGCCATTGAAGCCGCCGGGGCCTGGGTCCTGTTTCTGCCGACCTATTCGCCGGACCTCAATCCGATTGAAAAGTGCTGGTCGAAAGTGAAAGCCCGGCTGCGCTCGCTCAAGCCGCGTACCTTGCCAGATTTACTTGATGCGTTGGGAGAAGCCTTCGCGTCGATTACCCTGCACGATATTCTCGGCTGGTTTCACCATTGCGGCTATCGGGTCGCATCCACCTGAAAACCGCTCTAAGCGGTATGCCTGACCCCGACCCCAGCCGAGCGTCGGCTTCGTCGCTCACTCCCGCACCGCCTATGACATTCACTCAGACGATCTACTACGCTCCAACATAGTTTTGTCAGTCAACCAGGTAAGACCCCATACGCGGTGAAATGTGAAAAGGAAGAATCAACGACTGATA
>Ga0081455_10001210_pt1 | contig 32325 bp, 29 predicted proteins | sample TabmetS3T2R1_FD_70207 | JGI IMG/M metagenome (GOLD analysis project Ga0081455, IMG submission 70207) | Tabebuia heterophylla rhizosphere microbial communities from the University of Puerto Rico - S3T2R1 | ecosystem: Host-associated > Plants > Roots > Rhizosphere ...
CCGCGCGGCTCGAGCAGGTGGCGCAGCAGTCGCACGCGCAGAGCGCCGCGATTCGCGACGAGATCGGCGAATCCCTCGTGCAGCTCCAGTTTCAGGATCGCGTCAGCCAGATCCTGAATCAGGTCACGACGAGCATGGAGCAGATGCTGAGTGCGCAATCGGCCGACGGCGCAGCGAGCGATGCGGCTCACGCGCGGCTCGAGGAGATGAAGAGCTCGTACACGACCGAAGAACAGCGCCGCAACCACGAAGGCCTCGCTCCGCAGGCGGTGGCCCCGCGCGAAGTCACTTTCTTTTAAGGGGGATGGCACGCGCCATGGCCAAGCGAATTCTGATCGTCGATGACTCCACCTCGGTGCGCACCGTCTGCGGCATCGCCCTGCGCGAAGCGGGTTACGAGGTGATCGAAGCAAGCAACGGGCAGGAGGGCCTCACGCGCCTCACCGGCGAGCGGATTCATCTGATCATCAGCGACGTGAACATGCCTGTGCTCGACGGCATCGGCTTCCTGAAGGAAGTGAAGCGCCATCCGAGCTACAAGTTCACACCGGTGATCATGCTGACCACCGAGTCCGGCGAAGACAAGAAGCAGGAAGGTCGCGCTGCGGGCGCGAAAGCCTGGATCGTCAAGCCGTTCCAGCCGCGCATCATGCTCGATGCGGTTTCGAAGCTGGTGCTGGCGTGAGCCGCGCCGCCTGGTCATGAGCGTCCAGATCGCGACCTCGCACGGATGCGTCCAGATTCAGGGAGACATGACCGTGTATTCGGCGGCGGAACTCAAGCCCACCCTGTTGGGTGCACTTCCGGTCGCGGGCCAGGTCGAGCGACTCGATCTGGCGGGTGTTACCGAATTCGACTGCGCAGGACTGCAGCTACTGCTCGCAAGCCTGCGTCGTGCGGGCGCTAACGGCACGCCATTGCGCATCGTCGCGGCGAGCGCAGCGGTGCGCGAAGTGCTGCAGCTGTGTGGACGCGCGGACCTGCTGGCGGAGGTGGCGTCGTGAATCTGAATGACGTGCTGCCATCGTTCATCGCCGAATCGCTCGAGCTGCTGAAGGAAATGGAGACCGGGTTGCTCGAAGCCGGTGGCGGCGCGGCGACGGCGGACACCATCAATCAGATTTTCCGCTCGGCGCACACGATCAAGGGCTCCGCGGGTCTGTTCGGTCTCGAAGACATCGTGGCGTTCGTCCACGGCGTCGAGACGGTGCTCGATCGCGTGCGGCTCGGCGAAGTGGAGCTGGACGATCGCCTGATCGGCGTGCTGCTCGGCTGCAAGGATCAGATCACGGAGCTCGTCGAGGCGGCGCTCGATGACGTACGGCGGAAACGGCCGGAAATTCAGGCTCGCAGTGCCGCGCTGCTCGCGATGCTGACGGGGCAAGCCCCGCAGCCCGCGGCGCCCCGCGGGATACCTTTGCCGACCGCGCTGGCATCGCAGGCAGCAGTGGCTTTGCCGGCAGCACTGGCTTCGCCACTTGGCGCCGCTGATGCGACATCCGACGCAACGGCCGCTGGAGCGTGGCGCATCTCGCTGCGCTTCGGGCCCGACGTACTGACCTCGGGCATGGACCCGTTGTCGTTCATTCGCTATCTGACGCAGTTCGGCGTGATCACCGCGGCGACGATCATCGAGGAGGCACTGCCGTCGCTCGATGCGCTCGATCCGGAACGCTGCTACCTCGGTTTCGAGCTGGATTTCCGCACCGACGCGGATCGCGAGAAGATCGAGGCGGCATTCGAGTTCGTGCGCGAGGACTGCACGCTCGTGCTGACGCCGCCGGCGCTGATGTCAGCCTCGCCGGCTACACGGGCGCCGCTGTCGGCCTCGCCGACTACGCCAGCGCCGGCGGCCGCCATGCCGATACCCTCCGTGCCGAGCCTGCCGCAAGAATCCGCTGTTGCGGCGGCGTCGGCCAGCGTGCCTCGCGCTGTAGACAAGGGCACCGGCGGCCCGAGCGCCGAGAATCAAACGGTCCGCGTCGATGCCGGCAAGCTCGACGAGCTGATCACGCGCATCGGCGAGCTGATCATCGCGGCTGCCGGCGCCCAGCTCGCCGCCCGCCGCAGCGGCAACGCTGCGCTCGAAGAGAGTGTCGCGACACTGTCGAGCCTCGTCGAGCAGGTGCGCGGCGGCGCGCTGCAATTGCGGATGGTCAAGATCGGCGCGACGTTCAGCCGCTTCCGGCGTGTGGTGCACGACGTCTCGCGCGAGCTGGGCAAGGAAATCGAGCTGCTCGTCAGCGGCGAGGACACCGAGCTCGACAAGACGGTGGTCGAGCGCATCGCCGATCCGCTGACTCATCTGGTGCGCAACGCGATCGATCACGGCATCGAGCCGGCCGCGACGCGCCTCGAACGCGGCAAGCCCGCGATCGGCGCCGTGCGGCTCAACGCGTTTCACGACTCCGGCAGCATCGTGATCGAAGTCAGCGACGACGGCGGCGGCTTGAAGCGCGACCGGATCTACGCGAAGGCGCTGGAGCGCGGCCTGATCGAAGACGGCCGCGTGCTGAGCGATGCCGACGTGCATGCGCTGATTTTCGAGCCCGGCTTCTCGACCGCGGAGCGCGTCACGAATCTGTCCGGGCGCGGCGTCGGCATGGACGTCGTGAAGCGGAACATCACGGCCCTGCGCGGCGCGCTTAGCGTTTCCAGCACTGAGGGCGTCGGCACCACCATCACCGTACGATTGCCGCTCACGCTTGCGATCATCAACGGCTTTCAAGTCGCGCTCGGCGATTCGATCTACGTGCTGCCGCTCGAGACGATCGAAGAATGCATCGAGTTCTCCGCCGTGCCCGGCCACGACTTCACGAGCTTGCGCGGCGAGATGCTGCCCTTCATCCGCCTGCGGGACGTATTCGCCACCCGTGCACCGCTGCCGCGCCGCCAGAGCATCGTCGTCGTCAGGCACGCCGGGCAGCGCGCCGGCATCGTGGTCGACACGTTGATCGGCGAATCGCAGACCGTCATCAAGCCGCTCGGTCGCATGTTCCGGAAGGCCGAATGCGTCAGCGGCTCGAGCATTCTCGGCACGGGTGAAGTCGCACTGATTCTCGATGTACCACTGCTCGTGCAGCAGGCCATTGCAGGCTGCAAAGCCGTCGCACGCGGCCGCGAACACGAAGTGGCGTTGCCCCTTACCGCATAGATCTTTTGTCTTCGGAGTCGCAGTCAATGTTTCAGAACATGAAGGTTTCCACCCGCCTCGCGCTGGCATTCGGCGTCGTGCTGGTTCTGCTGCTCGCCGTGATCGCGGTGGGCATCAGCCGCATGCAGCTCATCGATGACAAGATGAGAGACGTCACCGACGTCAACGATGTCGAGATCCGGCACGCAACCGATATGCAGTCATCACAGCTCATCGTCGGCAACACTGTGCGCGATCTCGTGATCGCGTCGGACGCTACGGTGCAGAAGGAAAGACTGGCGCAGATGCACGCCAGCGTCGCGGAGCTGGAGAAGCAGGCGGCCGAAATCGAGCGCATGTTCGCACAGGACTCCGGCACCACGCAGGCGGAGAAGGACTCCCTCGCGAAGATCCTGACGATGATGAAGGAGATTCAGCCGCTGCGTGACCACGTCGCGAACGCTGCGACGACCAATCACAAGGACGAAGCAATCAGAGTGATGACGCAGGAATATCAGGCAAAGAACGTAGCGTTCCGTGAAGCGCTCGGAGCGTTCGTCGAGCAGCAGGTGAAGGTGAGCGACGCCGACGCGGAAGAGGCGCATGCGCAGTTCAGGAGCGCGCGCACTCTGATGCTGAGCATCGGCGCACTCGCGGTGCTGTTCGCCGCGGTGGCCGCGGTCATCGTCACGCGCAGCGTGCTGAAGCAGCTCGGCGGCGAGCCGGCGTACGCGGCGGAGCTGCTGAGCGCGGTCGCCGGCGGCAAGCTCGACGTCGAGGTCGTGACCAAGAAGGGGGATGAAGCGAGCATGCTCTTTGCCGTCGCGAGCATGATCGAGCGCCTGAAGCGCGTGATAGCGGGCCAACAGCATCTCGTGGCAGCCGCCAATCGCGGCGATTTCAGCGCGCGCATCGAGCTCGACGGCCTCGCCGGTTTCCAGATGGAGATGGGCGAGGGATTGAACGCGCTCGTCACGACGACCGGCTCGAGCATTGACGACGTCGTGCGCACGATGCGCGCCCTGTCCGAAGGCGATCTGACGCGGACGATCGACAAGGATTACCAAGGCGCGTTCGGCGAGATGAAGGAGTACGCCAACAATACCGTGCTGAAGCTCTCGATGATCATCGGCGAGGTCAACAGCGCGGCCGATTCGCTATCGAGCGCGGCTGAAGAAGTGAGCACGACGGCGCAGTCGCTCTCGCAGGCCGCGAGTGAGCAGGCGGCCGGCGTCGAGGAGACGAGCGCGTCGATTGAAGAGATGACGGCCTCGATCGCGCAGAATACCGACAACGCCAAGGTCACCGACGGCATGGCGACCAAAGCGGCCAGTGAAGCGGCCGAAGGCGGCGATGCGGTGCGTGAGACGGTGGGCGCGATGAAACAGATCGCGCAGAAGATCAGCATCATCGACGACATCGCCTATCAGACGAATCTGCTGGCGCTGAATGCAGCGATCGAGGCGGCGCGCGCCGGTGAGCACGGCAAGGGCTTCGCAGTAGTGGCCGCCGAAGTGCGCAAGCTGGCGGAACGCAGTCAGGTCGCCGCGCAGGAAATTGGCACGGTGGCGACCGGCAGCGTCGAGCTTGCTGAGAAGGCGGGTCGGCTGCTCGACCAGATGGTTCCGAGTATCAAGAAGACGTCCGATCTCGTGCAGGAAATCTCGGCGGCCTCGCAGGAGCAGTCTTCGGGCGTCAGCCAGATCAACTCGGCAGTCACGCAGCTCAGTCAGACGACGCAGCAGAACGCGGCGTCGTCGGAAGAGCTGGCGGCGACTGCGGAAGAGATGAGCGGCCAGGCCGAGCAGCTTCAGCAAACGATGGCGTTCTTCCGGACGAACGCGAGCGGCGCGAAAGACGCGGCGTCAACGGCGCGCAAGCCGGCGGCGAAGTCGGCCGCGCGCCGAGGCGGCGTCGCGCGAGCGGCCGGCAGCGTCGCGTCGAGCGAAGCCGAGCCGGACGAAGCGCAGTTTGCGCGGTTCAAGTGAGAAAGGCCCGCCATGGCTGAAGCAAACCGACAGCAGACGGCGACGGGCGCAGCCGCTGAGCAGATTCAGCAGCACCTGACATTCATGCTCGGCGGCGAGGTGTTCGCAATCGGCATTCTCGCGATCAAGGAGATCATCGAGTACACGACGCCGACGGAGGTGCCGATGATGCCTGCGTATGTGCGAGGGGTGATCAATCTACGCGGCGCCGTCGTCCCGGTAGCGGACATGTCCGTACGGTTCGGCCGCAAGGCGAGCGGTGTGACGAAGCGAACCTGCATCGTCATTGTCGAGATCGCGGCCGACAGCGAACGACAGGACGTGGGGCTCGTGGTCGATGCGGTGAACGAGGTCGTCGACATTCCGGCGAGCGACATCGAGCCGCCGCCGACGTTCGGCGCGCGGATCCGCACCGAATTCATTCGCGGCATGGGCAAGGTGAACGGCAAGCTCGTGATGCTGCTCGACGTGCACCAGATGCTCGCGCTCGAGGACCTGGTGCCGCCGAGCGTCACCGTGGAGGCGCCGGCAGCGTGACTTCGCGCCCCGCCGCGCATGGCGTCGACGACACCGCTCTGGCTGCGCGGATTTCAGATCAGGAATTCGCGCAGTTTCAGCGGTTCATCTACGACGCGGCCGGCATCAATCTATCCAGCGCGAAGAAGTCACTGGTCAGCGGCCGTCTCGCCAAACGGCTGCAGCACTGCCGCGTGGCGAGCTACGGTGACTACTTCCGGCTGCTCGCCAGCGGCCAGGCGGCGCAGGAAGTGCAGATGGCGGTGGATCTGCTCACCACGAACGAGACCTATTTTTTCCGCGAGCCGCGCCATTTCGACTTCCTGCGTGCGCAGCTCGACGCGCTGGGCGGCGAAACGCGCAGCATCCGCATCTGGAGCGCTGCCGGCTCGACCGGCGAAGAGGCCTACAGCATCGCGATGACGCTCGAGGACTGCCTGCCCGGCACGACTTGGGAGGTCGTCGCCTCCGACATCAGCACGCGTGTGCTCGAGCGCGCTCGACTCGCGCACTACGTGATGGAGCGCGCGAAGAACATCCCGCACGAGTACCTGCAGCGGTTCTGTCTGAAAGGGCGGGGCGAGCACGAGGGCACGCTACTCGTCGAACGGAGTCTGCGAACGCGGGTCCGCTTCCTGCAGGTGAACCTGAACGCGACGCTGCCGCAGCTCGGGGCATTCGATTTCGTGTTCCTGCGCAACGTGCTGATCTATTTCAACGCCGAAACCAAACGGCGCGTCGTGCAGCGGGTGCTCACGACGCTGAAGCCCGGCGGGTGGCTGCTGATCGGCCATTCCGAGAGTCTGCATGGCGTCGTCAACGAGCTGCAGTCGGTGGCACCGTCGATTTATCGCAAGCCGCTAGCGGCTCGAGGCAGCCCATGACGGCAATCAAAGTTCTGGTGATCGACGATTCGGCAGTCATGCGTCAGGTGCTCGTGAACCTGCTCGAAGATAATCCGGAAGTCGAGGTGCTCGGCGCGGTGGCGGATCCGCTGTTCGCGATGGAGCGCATGAAGAAGCACTGGCCCGATGTGATCGTGCTGGACGTCGAGATGCCGCGCATGGATGGGCTGACGTTCTTGCGCAAGATCATGCACGAGCGGCCCACGCCTGTGATCATCTGCTCGACGCTCACCGAGGCGGGCGCACCGACTTCGGTGGAGGCGCTGGCGGCGGGCGCGGTTACGGTGATTACGAAACCGAAAGTCGGGCTGAAGCAGTTCCTCGAAGAATCCGCAGCGGAGCTCACGAATGCGATCCGAGTGGCGGCGCGCGCGAACGTGAAGCGGCTCGCCGCTCGCGCGAGCGGCGCGATCGCAGTTGCCCGGCCGGTGCCTGTGCGGCACACCGCGGATGTGATTCTGCCGGCGGGTCGCGAGAAGGCGATGACGCAGACGACGGATCGCGTGGTCGCACTCGGAACGTCAACGGGCGGGACGCAGGCTCTGCAACAGCTGCTAACGGAGCTGCCGGCGGTGTCGCCGGGTATCGTCATCGTTCAACACATGCCGCCGCAGTTCACGGCGGCCTTTGCGGCGCGCCTCGACAGCCTGTGTGAGATCGATGTGCGCGAAGCGCGGCACAATGATCGTGTGCTGCCCGGGTGCGCGCTGATTGCACCGGGTGGAAAGCACATGCTGTTGAAGCGGAGTGGCGCGCAGTACTACGTCGAGGTGAAGGACGGACCGCCGGTGAATCGGCATTGCCCTTCCGTTGACGTGCTGTTTCGCTCCGTGGCGCGATGTGCCGGGGCGAATGCGCTCGGCGTGATCATGACCGGGATGGGCGATGATGGAGCGCGCGGGCTTCGAGAGATGCGGGACGCGGGGGCGCGGACCGTTGCTCAGGATGAGGCGAGTTGTGTCGTGTTCGGGATGCCCAAGGAGGCAATCCGGCTGAATGCGGCTGAGCGGGTTGTGTCATTGGATGATTTGCCGCGACTGGTCTTGAGCGCCGCGTAAGCGTGCCAAGCGGCGCGCTTGAAACCCCTCGCTTGGACCTACGCCTCCGAGCTCGCCGTGCTGATCTGCTTCTTCAAGAAATGCTCGCGCCACAACACGATCAATCCTGCGGCAATGACGAGCGGTCCGCCGATCCACACCGAAAGCTGCGGAACTTCGCCGAAGAACGAGTAGCCCAGCAAGATCGCCATGATCATGCTCGTGTACTCGAGCGGCGCGATCGTCGACACCTCGGCGTACCGATACGAGTACGTCATGAGGAGCTGTCCGAAGACGCCGAAGAGCCCGGCGAGAACGGTGAGAAACGCTTGCGTCGCTGTCGGCATCGGCCAGCCTTGGATGGCAGTCAGTCCGGCGCAGACCATGAAGGTCAGAGAGAAGTAGAACGTAATCGTGATGGCGTGCTCATCGAGGCTCATTGCACGCAGCGAGGTCATGGCGATCGCCGTGAATAGCGCAGCGCTCAACGCAGCGACCGATCCCAGTGAACCGACGGTTCCGACGGAGAAATGCGGGCCAATCATGATGAGCACGCCCACGAAGCCCAGAATGAGCGCGCCCCAACGGTAGCGGTGAATTCGCTCGCCGAGGAACACCATGGCCAGAATCGTCAAGAACATCGGCGCCATGTAGGTGATCGCCGTGACATCGGCCAGCGGGATCATCGTGAGCGCAGTGAATAGGCAGAACATACTGATCGTGCCCGACAACGATCGCAGGGCATGCCCGCGCCAATTGCTCGTCTTCAGCAGATGCAGCCTGTCCGTGCGCCAAGCGATGAGCGCGAGAACAGCGATCGAGATGAAACCGCGCGCGAAGATCGTTTGGCCGGCCGGTGTGCTCGGTCCCAGCATCTTCACGCACACCGTCATGCCGGAAATAAGAACGAGTGAGCCGAGCTTCAGAGCGATGCCCAGGACTGGGCGCTGGCGCGAGGCGTGTGCGGCGTTCAAATGGAAGCGGAAGAGGTGAGAGCGAAGGCGGCGAAGTATAGGGGGTACACTGGCCGCCGCGTAGAAAGAAGAATGCAAAAGCGCTGCAAGCTATTGTTTATTATTGACAGTGGCGCTGCTCGCGGTACCCGGCCGCGAGCAGGTGCGGACGTTGTGCGCCTCAGTGGCCGACGCGGTGATCCCCACCCGACGTGGGATGGGCTGTCGGGTCGTCAGGGTCCCAGCCGATGGTCTCGCCGCTCGCCAGCGTGACGCGACAGCCGCTACGGAAGTTGCCCTCTCTCATGATGGTGAGCGTCTGCGCCTCGTCCACCTTCGTGTGCTCCTCTTGGTCCGTGCGGTATGGCGACAGCTCCGGAAAAACGATTGTGAGATGACCCTGTCCCTTGAAGTGATACTGAACCGTGTCGCCCACCTTCATGAGTGGGAAGGGCGGCTCCGGCAGGACTTCCTGTCCCTGTTGCACGATTTCGATGTCGTGATGTGACATGTCAGTTACCTCCCGGTGAAGTCCGGCTCAACAACTGTCTAAAGCGGACGTCGCGCGAAAACTCCGCCAGATCCGGATGACGATCGAGCTCGCGCAACAGCTCGAGCCCCGCCTGGTCGAGAACGTCCACCGCTTTGCCCCGCTCGCCGAGCGCCTCATAGGTGAGCACTGCGCGTCTCACGACCTTGCTGTCACCCGGCGAGAATTTGAGTGACTCCTGGATGTAGTCCTCGGCGATGGACCGCTGGCCCAGTCGCGCCGCGAAATACGCAACGTACGCCCTGACGAGTCCGCGGCGCGGGTTCTGCGCGAGCTCGCTGCGTGCCAGGTTCACCGCGCTTTCGTAAGCCTCGGTCGCTTCGGATGCAAGCGCGAGTCGGCGCGCGGAGTCGCCCAGATTGAGCCAGTAGACGTAGTCCGTGGCATCGAGCTGCACGGCGCGCCGATACTGCGCCAGCGCGTCCGCGTCTTTCTTCTGGTACGCGCGAATGGCGCCGAGGCTGTTGCGGGCGTTCGCCGTCTCTTGAATCTTCAGTGATGCCACGAGCGCGCGCTCGGCTTGCGCGTCGTCGCCGAGATCGGAGTAGGCGGCGGCGAGATTGGTGTAGTCCTCGATGCGCCCGGGCGCGAGCTCGATGGACTTGCGAAACTGCGCCGCCGCCTCGTGGTACTTCGCTCGGTAGTAATAGAACACACCGAAGTCGTGGTACGGCTTGTAGTAATTCGGTTGCAGCTCGATGGCTCGGCGGTATGCATCGACAGCCTGCTCCGCCATATCGAGCTGCTCGTAGATCTGGGCCGTGCGCAGATAGCTCTCCAGATTGCGGGGCTCGAGCTCACGCACGCGCTCATAATCGACGCGCGCCTTCTCATACTCGCCTTCGGCCTCGTGCAGCATGCCCGAAGCAAGGCGCACAGCCACCGAATCCGGGCTCAGACTTTCCGCCGCACGCAACGCGCGATGTGCGTGCGCGAGACTCGCGCCGTCGGTCGTTTGCTTGAATTCCAGCACTCGCGCTTCCGCCAACGCAGCGAGCGGCAACGGCGAGCCCGGATCCAAGCGCGCGGCGGCTTCGAATAGCGGAATGGCGCTGACGAATCCCCGATCGTCGTTGCGTAGATAGTAGAGGCCCTGGTCGTACGGCACGGTTGCCGCAGCAGACAACGCGCGCAAGCTGATATCGCCGCTGAGTCGAAGAGCCAGTGACACGGCGCCCGCGAGCGCCGCGGGCAGATTCCCGACGGTTGCCGGGGAATAGCGGGCCGTCAATGCGCCGGAATTGACCTGCGTGCTCAAATCGATAATGGAGGCGCTCGCGACGATCTCGTCGCCTTCCCGCTGCAGCGAGGTCTTCAATGCATGCGTCGCACGCAAAACGAGCTTGGCTTGGGCCGGTGTCCGAACAGAGCTGCGCAACGCTTCGTGCGGCCGTATGACCAAGACGGCGTGCCGGCCGCTGCGCAGTTGGGCCACGCGATCGGAAACATCTTGCAGCACACCGAGCGGTAGCGAAGGGTCGCCTGCCTGATCGTCGAGCGGCAGCACGGCGAGCCGGATGCTCGGTGGCTCCGGCCAGAGGTGATCTGCGAGCCAATCGTGCACGGGGCGCACCTGTGTGACGATCGCCCCTAGAACGGCAAGCACCAGCGCTGACGCGAGCACAGCCACCGTCGACACGCGCGGACCTTCGAGAGCGCGCAGTACTTGCATCGCATCCTGCGGACGCGCATCCGGCGACGGGTCGAGGCATTGGCGAATCACACGCGCCCATCGCGAATCGATATGCGCTGAAAGTTGCCGCCGCCCGGAGATCATCTCGCAGAGAATGACGCCGAGCGCATAGATGTCCGAGGCTCGCGACGTGCCCGCTCCCTGCCACAACTCGGGCGCCATGTAGTCCGGCGTGCCGGCGATCTGCTCGGACTCCGCGGCGAGGCCGCCCGCCAATCCGAAGTCTGTGATGACGGCCCGCACGTCGGCCGTCTCGGCGCGACACAGAATGATGTTGGCCGCCTTCAAGTCCCTGTGCAGGATTCCGCTCCGGTGGGCTTCCGCGAGGCCCGCGCACAACTGGCGCGCGATGCGTGTGGCTTCGTCGCGCGGCAGTCGCTCGCGGCGGGAGAGGTGTGATGCCAGCGTTTCACCCTCGAGCAGCTCCATCGTGAGGAAGTCGACATCGCCGTGCTCGGTGCTCGCCGTGTGAATCTCGTTCACGAGGCAGATGTTGGGGTGGCGCACTTTCAGTGCACCCTCGAGCTCGGGTGACAACAGTGTTTGGAAGCCGGGTTTCGCCGACTTGATCGCGATTCGCTGCCGGCGCCGGCGATCGTACGCTTCGTAGACGACCCCCATTCCGCCGGCGCCGATCTGGCGCACGATCTCGAACCGGGTGGCGATGACCTGTCCGGACTGGAAAGGCTGGGCAGCAGTCAGGAAGCTCATCATGGGCCGCTGCAGGAAGTCGCCCATGCGGTGTTCCCAGGTGAGGGCTTCGACGACGTCGCCAAAGAGTTGCGGCTCCTCGTCGCGGAGAGAATTGAGGAGCGCGTCCCGTGCATCGTCCGGGGCATCGCGCGCCGCCGCGATGAGGCTCATGAGGCGGCGATCGTATTCGGCACCGCTTTCCATTGTTGCGTACTCAGCCGCTCGAACAGCCAGCGGCGCGCTCGATACCATTCGCGCTGCAGGGTGTGCAGTGACAGCCCGAGCGCCTCGGCCGCTTCTTCATCCGTCATTCCCAAGAAGAATTTCAGCTCCACGACCGCGCGTCGCTGGTGCGACTCCGTTTCCAACTCATCGAGCAGCGAGTCGATGCCGATGGCCAGCTCCAGCGGAGTGTGGGAAAGGACGTGCTCGGGAAGTCCCTCCATCGGCAGGAACTGCACGCTCGGCTGTGAGCGAGCGTGATCGATGAGGTAGTGGCGCATCACGCGGGCGGCGAGGGCGAGGAAGTGACCACGGTCCTGCCACTCGATCTTCTTGCCGGTCGCGAGGCGAATGAAGGCCTCGTTGACGAGCGCAGTCGGTTGCAGCGTGTGATCGGCGCGCTCATCGCGGAAGCATCGCCCGGCAATCCGCCGCAGGTCCGGCAGCAATAGCTCGAACAGCTTGGCTTCCGCCCGCCGATCACCAGCGCGCCACTGCTGCAGCAGTCGGGTGATTTCGCCGGTGTCGTTGGGCACGTGGGAGTCCCCAAATCGAATCACCCGATTTTAGCGCAAGGTGGCGGGCTTTTTCCGCGCGTCTCGCTATGCAGGGGTAGAGAGGAGACTCATATATGACCACCAACCACACGTCTTTGCTGCCCGTCGGAGTGTTCCTCACCGCGCTCGCGCTGGTGGGGTGTCGCGTCGATGCTTCGACCGCCGACTTTCAGGCACACGTTCCACAAACACCTGCTGCACGCGACAGCTCGGCGCTGCTCGCGCGGGCCGAGCGCGCCGTCCGAGGGTACGTGGGCGCGTGTACGACCGGCGATGCGAGAGCGCTGAGCGAGGTGACGACGAGCGACGTGCGCATCGAGTACATGCTTCGCGAGCCCGGTACTTATCTTCGGCTGGACCCTGATTCGCTGCTCGCCGAGTGCGCGGCGCTCGCCAAGACTTCGACGCCGCGCCCGGACGTGACGGATCTGTGGCTCTTTCCGACGAACGATGCGAATGCCGTGTTCGTCGAGTACTTCGTCGGCTCGGAACGAGAGCTCGCACTCATCGAGTTGAGCGGCGATCGCATCGCCAAGGTTCTCGATTTCACGTCACGCCAATACCAAGGAGACAATCATGAAGACCTCCGAGCCGAACACTCGCCTTCATCCGCTGCTGGCCGGCAGCCTCGCTGTGCTCTTGATGAGTCTTGCGGGCACTGATGCATTCACTAGCCCGCTGGACACGACGTATCGCGTGAAGATTCCGTACAACCGTGGCGATCTGGATACGCCGAGGGAGACAGAGAAGCTCTATCGAAAGATCAAGAACGCTGCCCGCACGGTGTGCGACCGGGCGAGTGAGCCGTCGGACCCGAAACGGACGCGTCACTACTGGGAATGCTACGAGACTGCTCTCACGCAGGCCGTCAACGACATCAATAGCTCGCACCTGACTGCGCTGCACCAGCAGCAAGACAAACGCCGGCGTCCGGGTTGAGAGCGGAAACTAGACACACTGGGACGAATAGGAGTGGGTCAAGCTTGCATGGGCATGCTCCTGGGAGTATTTCGTACTCGCACCGGGCGCTCCATCGCAATCACAACGCACGCGCCTGGCTGTTCCAGCACAGCAGTGAGATTCGCACCTCTGTCACAGGGAGAACGACAATGCCTGATCTCAAAGCATTCCTTTCGACTCTGGCGACTGACGCACAGCAGCTCGGTCGATTCATCCATGATCCCGAAGGGACGATGACTGGCGCGGAGCTGTCGAACGAGGACAAGGCAGCGCTGCGCAGTGGGTTTCCGGGGCTCATTCACGCGCGGCTGGCAGGTGTCTCGGTTGAAGACGCCTTCAACGTCACCTTGCGGCCGCCGGTGAGCCCGCAGCAGTTCGTGTTTCAGATTCAGCTTCAGCAGCTGCCGCCGCAGTTCATTCACCAGCAGTTGCCGCCGCAATTCATCCACCAGTTGCCGCCGCAGTTCATTCACCAGCAGTTGCCGCCGCAATTCATCCACCAGTTGCCGCCGCAGTTCATTCACCAGCAGCTACCGCCGCAATTCATCCATCAGTTGCCGCCGCAGTTCATTCACCAGCAGCTACCGCCGCAATTCATCCATCAGTTGCCGCCGCAGTTCGTCCACCAGCTGCCTCCGCAATTCATCCATCAGTTGCCGCCGCAATTTATTCACCAGCTACCGCCGCAGTTCATTCACCAGCTGCCGCCGCAGCTGCCGCCGTTGTGGCGGACTGCCTAGTCCCGTAGCAGGTTGGTACACACGGTTCTTCGAGGAGCGGACAATATGGAAACCGTCAAGCCGAATCAGGGTTCGCTGGTGGTGGTTGGCACGGGCATCAAGACTGCCGGCCATCTCACGACTGAAGCCATTGCGTGGATCGAACAAGCCGATGCGGTGCCCTATGTGGTGGGCGATCCGATCGCTGAAGCCGTCATCAAGCGGCTGAACCCCAAGGGCGCCGTGTCGATGGCGGGCTACTACGAGGAAGGCCAGTCGCGCATGTACGCCTACAACGCGATGGTCGAACACATTCTCGGTTGCGTGCGGTCCGACAAGAAGACCGTCGCGGCGTTCTACGGTCACCCAGGAGTGTTTGCATACCCCTCGCATGAGTCCATCCGGCGGGCCAAGCGCGAAGGGTATTCCGCGAGGATGTTGCCGGGGATTTCGTCCGAGGACTGTCTGTTCGCGGATCTCGGAGTGGACCCTGCCGTTGGCGGATGCCAATCCTACGAAGCCACGGACTTCATGCTGAACGCCATCAACGTGGAGCCTTCAGCTCAACTGGTACTTTGGCAAATCGGCACGCTCGGTGATTGGACGTACAAGACCCGCTTCTATGACATTCGTGCGATGCCGTTGCTCGTTCGAAAGCTGGCACGGTTCTATCCGCTCTCGCATGTGGTCACCGTGTACGAAGCGCCCATGTTCCCGGGCGTCGAGCCGCTCATCGCGCAGATACCGTTGTATTGGCTGAGTGACTATCCGATCACCGCAGCGATGACGCTCTACGTGCCACCCGCCTGTGCGCGTGTGCCAGATTCGGAGATGGCCGCGTTGTTTGCGATGAGTGCGCCGTATGCCGCTAGTTCCATGCAGCCGAATGGAACGGGCGCCAAGAATGGTGCAGGAGTCGCGAGTCCGCAGCTGGGAGTTGGCGTGGGGCAATCACCGAGCGCTTCGAGCGGGCAGTCGGGCGCAGCGAGCGGTCCGCGCTAGCCCGATCTGCTGAGCGAGCCATGAGCGCGCGTTAGGGCGCGCTCATGCGTCGTCGTGCCGTCTGCTCGGCGAGCCACGTCCCGCCACTCCCATAGATAAGGAGACGTTGGGGGTAGGGCCGAGGCTCAGCATGTTTTCCTTGCCTTGAATTTTGTAGCGCAGCCTCCAACATTCGGCGTCAGTGGGCCGCGCCATCAGTAGAAGCCCGCGCTCATCCCGGAGCTTGTATCCTTTCTCCTGTGACCGTGCCGGCATGTGCTGCCGGTACGCCTGGTACGCAGAGAAGAGAAAAACTTGAAGAATGAACCGGTTAGGGCGACCCCTGATAGGGCGCGACACGGCTCGGGATGTTATGGGATGACCCATCTGGTGCCCGGGAGAGGACTCGAACCTCCACGGAGTTACCCGCTAGCACCTGAAGCTAGTGCGTCTACCAATTCCGCCACCCGGGCAGGGTGCGAAGGCGCGGCAATGTACGCAGGGGGTCGGGGGCTGTCAATTGAATAGAGTGGGGCGCCCGGCGGTCGCGCCTCGAGGCATCGGATGAATAGAAGACGAAGCAAATTCGGGCGACGAGATCGGGGCCGAGGCGCATCCGCGAGTGGCGCGCGAGGTGGTGCGACGAGCGCGACGGATCAAACCGCGCGACACGCGCAGCCGACGAGCGCGCGCGATCGCAAACACATCAAGGCAATCAAGGCCGGACGCGCGCAGGCGACGCGAGCCGGCGGTGGTGCGTTCGCGCGTCATCAGGGCCACACGCCAAAGCGTAGCGGCGTCGGTCGCGTACGCGCGGGCAGCGAGGGCGTGCTCTCCGCCGGCGGCATCGTCGAGGGCACCGTCAGCGCGCATCGTGCGGGCTATGGTTTCTTACGGGTCGAAGGCGCAAGCGACAGCGTCTTCCTGCCGCCGCGCGAAATGCGTGGTCTCATGCATGGCGATCGCGCGCGCGTGCGCGTGAGTCGTGACGCGAGCGATCGCTGGCTCGGTGAAGTCGAAGGTGTCGTCGCGCGCGGCGTGAGCGCATTTCTCGGCACGCTCGAGATGCACGGTCGCGCCGCGTGGGTGACCGCGGCTGACCGACGCTTGCAGCTGAGATGCAGCATCGCGCCCGCCGATCTGAACGGCGCGCGCGACGGCGACTGGGTCATCGCGCAGATCACTCGTCATGCAAGCGGTTCACAAGCACCGCAGGCGCGCATCAAGAAGCGTCTCGATCCCGATCGCCCGGTCGAGCTGTCGACCGAATCCGCGATCGCGCGTTTCGAGCTCCCGCACGAATTCTCGGCAGCCGCCCTGCGCGAAGCGCAAGCCTTCGGCGACAAAGTCGACGCGAGCGAAGTTTCGCAGCGCGCCGACATCCGCGACCTGCCGCTCGTCACCATCGACGGCGACGACGCGCGCGACTTCGACGACGCCGTGTACGCCGAGCCGCATCCTTCCGGCTTCCGTCTGCTCGTCGCCATCGCAGATGTGAGTCACTACGTGCGCCCCGGCACCGCACTCGATGACGGCGCGGTCGAGCGCGGCACCTCCGTGTATTTCCCGACGCGCGTGCTGCCGATGCTGCCGCACGCCCTGTCCGACCATCTCTGTTCGCTGGCGCCGAAAGTCGACCGGCTGTGCTTCGTCGCCGACATGATCGTGACGAAGCAGGGCGCGCTGAAGTCCGCAACGTTCTATCCGGCGACGATGCGCTCCGCGTACCGCCTCACCTACACGCTCGCCAACGAAGCGCTGTTCGAAGGCAAGCCGGCCGCACGCGATCAGCTCGGCCCGTTGCTGGACAAATTGATGGTGCTGGTCGACGTCTACCGCACGCTCTACAAAGCGCGTACGCGCCGGGGCGCGCTCGACTTCGATGCCGCCGAAGCGGAATTCGTCATCGATTCTGCGGAGCGCGTGCGGGCCATCGAGCTGCGCGTACGCAACGACGCGCATCGACTCATCGAGGAGTGCATGGTCCTCGCGAACGTCGCCGTCGCGCGCGAGCTCGAGAAGGCGAAGACGCCCACCCTCTATCGCGTCCACGGTGAGCCGGAAGAGCAGAAGATCGAGCGCCTCGTCGGCGCGCTCGCGTCGCTGAACATCGACGCGCGCTTACCGGAGAAGATCACGACGCGCGACATGCAGGCGATCACCAAACGCCTGCGCGACAGCCACGACCGGCCGTTCATCGAATCGCTCATCGTGCGCGCCATGCCGCAGGCCGTATATCAGCCCGAGAACATCGGGCACTTCGGACTGGCGTTGACCCAGTACGCGCATTTCACCTCGCCGATCCGGCGCTATCCCGACCTCGTCGTGCACCGAACGCTCAAGGCGTTGATCGCGGACAAGAGCGGCGCGGCCGTACGCTACGACGCGCCACAGCTCAGTGTCATGGGCGAGAGCACGTCCAAGCTCGAGAAGCGCGCCGACGAAGCGGACCGCTACGTCGCGACATTCCTGAAGTGCACGTATCTGCGCGAGCGCATCGGGCAGACGTTCCTCGGGCTCATCACGACGGTCGTCGACTTCGGCTGTTTCGTGCAGCTTCTCGATGTGGGCGTCGACGGGCTCCTGCACGTCGACAGTCTGCGGGACGACGACTATGAAATGGCTGATAACGGCCACGCGTGGATCGGGCGCCGGTATCGGCGTCAGCTGCGTACCGGTGGGCACATTCGCGTCGTCGTGACGGCGGTGAATCCGATCGAAGGTCTCATCGATCTCGCGCTCGCGGCGGAACCGGGCGACGGCGCGGACGGCGCGCAAGCCTGATGAAACACGAGACCATCTATGGGCTGCACGCCGTGCGCTCATTGCTCATGCGTCAGCCGCAACGGGTCGTCACGGTGCGGCTCGCAACGAGTCGCGACGATCCGCGCGCGCGCGAGATCGAGGATCTCGCGAAGAAGAACGGGCGGCCGGTCCAACGCATCGACGCGCACGCTCTCAAACAGACGCTTGGCGATGTGGCGCATCAGGGCGTCATCGCGGAGATCGAGCCCTTGCCGCCGTGGACCGAGGACGATTTGCTCGCCGCGCTCGAAACCGCGCGCGATCCGCTGCTCCTCGTGCTCGACGGTGTGCAGGATCCGCACAACCTCGGCGCCTGTTTGCGGACGGCTGATGCCTGCGGCGCGCTCGCGGTGATCGTGCCGAAAGATCGCGCCGCTCAGCTGAATGCCACCGCCCGCAAAGTCGCCGTGGGTGCCGCGGAAACCACGCCCGTCGTGGCCGTGACCAATGTGGCCCGCGCGCTGAAGCTGCTGAAGGAAGCTGGCTTGTGGGTGGTCGGGGCGGATGCCGACGGCCCGAAGCGTACCCACGAAGTGGACCTGCGTGGAGGCACGGTGTTGGTGCTCGGCGCCGAAGGCTCAGGCCTGCGCCAGCTCACCCGCCAGAACTGCGATTTCATCGTGCGGCTGCCGCAGCTGGGTACGGTCGAGAGCCTGAACGTCTCGGTCGCGGCTGGAATGCTGCTGTATGAGGTGGTTCGCCAACGGGGCGGTTGAGCTCCCGTGGACGCGCCGATGTCCGATTTCTCCGGAAGCATGTCCGAATCAATCAAATAAAGGACAGGATGATTTTGTAGGCTGCCGCTGCACCATACGCTCACTGCGGCAGCGACTCGGCTGCGCCGCGGGCGCGAAATTGGCCGAGATTCGGGGGGCTTGCGTGCGAAATTCCAAATATCTTCTTGCCATGCTTGCGGGCATGGCACCGGTCGGTCCTGCGCTGGCACAAGCGGCATCAGATAGCGGAGCGGCCAACCCGACGTTGCAGGAAGTCCTCGTTACCGGGTCGCGAGTCATCACGAACGGCGACGAGTCACCGTCTCCCGTGACGGTGGTCTCGGCCGACCAGCTGCTGATGGCATCGCCGGCGAACATCCCCACGGCGCTCAACAAGCTTCCCGTCTTCAGCGGCCAAAATGGCCAGAGCCTGGGTTTCGCTGCGACAGCGATCAGCGGGAACTTCCTCAATCTGCGCAACCTCGGGGCGGCGCGCACGCTCGTGCTGATGGACGGCAAGCGCGTCCCTCCCACGACGGCCGACGGCTTGGTCGACGTCAACCTGCTGCCGCAAATGCTCGTGCAGCGCGTTGACGTGGTCACGGGTGGCGTCTCGGCGGTGTATGGATCGGACGCCATCACGGGTGTCGTCAACTTCGTTTTGGACAAGAAGTTCGAAGGCATCAAGGTGCAGTCGTCCTATGGTCGATCCGAGCACGGGGACTATCCGCAGACGCGCATCGGCGGGGCCTTCGGGACGGGGTTCGCGAGCGGGCGTGGCCACTTCCTCTTGAGCGCCGAATACTTCAACAATCCCGGCTTGCCCTCGCTCGATTCGCGCGAGAACACGCGGCGCGTGTACTTCACCACGGGTAGCGGCACGGCGGCCAATCCCTTCGTGCTCAACCAGAACGTGCGCTGGACCGTCGCGAGTCCCAGTAACCTGGTCCTCGCGGTGCTGGGCCCGGACCCGGCCGGCCTCAGCGGACAGGTGTTCACCCTGGGTGGCAACGTGCGCCCCTTCGTCCATGGCGCGCCCACCAATACGCCGGGCTTCGAGTCGGGCGGCGACGGGTTCTATTTCAAGCGGTCCACGGTGATTGCGTCGCTCCAGACCAAACAGGGCTTCGGGCGCCTCGGCTACGACCTGACGGATGACCTGGAGCTCTACGCCCAGGGCAGTGTTTCGCAGTCGGAGAATTTCGGCACGGCCTTTCCGTTCACGATCTTTCCCACGCTCATCACGCCGGACAACGCCTTCCTGGCGCCGGCCGTCAGCAGCGCGTTGCAAAGTAGTGGAGCGGCGGGCCTCCTGATCTTCAAGTCCGCCGAAACCCTGCCGGGCGTCGCGACGGACGCCCAGAACCGCAATTACCAGGCCATGGTCGGACTCGACGGCAAGCTCGGCACCTCCCTGAATTTCGACGCGTCCTACTCGCGCGCACAGACCAAGCAGCGCGTGATCTTTCGCAACAACGTCAACAACACGAAGCTCGCGGCGGCGCTCGATGCCGTCTCCGTCGGCGGACAAATCGTGTGCCGCGCGGCGGCCCAGTTCCCCGGTTGCGTCCCCCTCAATTCGTTCGGCTACGGCTCCGAGTCGCCGCAGGCGTTCGACTACGTGACGGACGACACCCGCTCGGACCTGACCAACACGCTGGACGATGCGGCCGCGTCGATTTCCGGTTCGCTCTTCGATAGCTGGGCGGGGCCTGTGGCGCTCGCGCTGAGCGCCGAGTACCGCAAGGCCTCCCTGGAGAACTCACCCTATACCGGAAACTACTTCGTCAGCAGCCCGGGTGGCGTGCCGAAGGTCTCCCAGAACGTCAAGGAAGGTGCGTTCGAGGCGAACGTGCCTTTGCTGAAGGACAAACCATTGGTGCAGTCCCTCGATTTCAATGGGGCCCTGCGCTACGCCGATTACACGTCGGTCGGCGGGGCGACCACCTGGAAAGCGGGCCTCGTCTGGCAGGCAACCTCCGAGCTATCGGTGCGCGCCACACGCTCGAAGGACTTCCGCGCGCCCACCCTGCTCAACCTGTACGCACCTTCGAGCACCTCGATCTCCGGGTTCTTTGATCTCCACACGAACACCCAGCCCTCGAGCGTTACCGCCAACACGACCTCGAATCCGAACCTGGAACCGGAAATCTCGAATGCGCTGACGGTGGGAATCGTCTACAAGCCCTCGTTGATCGATAACCTGACGATGGCGCTGGATTACTACTCCTTCCGGATGTCGAACGCGATTACCGCAATCACGCCGGTGGATCTCAACGTCCAGCGCCAGTGCGAGGCCAGCAACGGCACCTCGCCCCTGTGCGACCTGATCATTCGCCCGGGTCCGTTCAGCGACCGCTCGCCGGCAAACCAGGCCACTGGCTATTTCACGAAGCCGCTGAATGCCGCGAACCTGAAGACCAGCGGCGCGGACTTCGAGGTGAACTACGCGACCGAGGTCGGCACGGGCCGCATGACGTTCAGGGGCCTGGTGGGCTTTCAGCCGCACTACGTCGCCCAGACCGTTCCGGGCGGGCCGGCCTTCGAAGTGTCCGGCGCAATCAACGGACGGTACAACGGCGCGGTCCAACTCCCGCGATATCGCTTCACCGGTTTCGTGGGCTATAGCGTTGGACAGGCTTCGGTCGATGTCGTCGAGCGCTGGCGTTCTTCGGTCCGGCGCGACGCGGATCCGAGTCTCGTGTTCGCGGATGGCAAGGTCGCTTCGGTTGCCTACACGGATCTCACCCTGAACTACCAGCTGGGCGAGAAACTGAAGAACTCGGCCGTGTTCCTGTCGGTGCAAAACCTGTTCGACAAGCAGGCGCCCATCGTCACCATTCCGAACGACACGCTGGTGGGCTGGGGCGGCGGACCGATCCTGTACCAGGACGATGAAATCGGCCGCTACTTCACCGTGGGGGTGCGCATCGCGTTCTAACGCCCCCGGGGGCGACGCCTGCGGCACGGCGGGCCGGGTCAGACGTGCCGGTATTCCTGCGGCAGACGCCACCGCACGGTCCGCGTTTGCCGCATTTGAGCTTGCGAACCTCTTTCAGTAGACTGCGCGCCCCCGTCGGGACCCCCCGCTGGGGGCCGGCCCAAAGCCGGATCTCCTTGCCACACCACGCAACGCCTCGCTGTGGGTGGCTCCCAATCCGTAAGGAGGAACCATGAGGCATTATGAGATCGTGTTCCTGGTCCATCCGGACCAGAGCGAACAAGTCCCGGCGATGATCGAGCGCTACAAGGGCATCATCGCGACCGACGGCGGTCGCGTGCATCGCCTCGAGGACTGGGGCCGCCGCCAGCTCGCTTATCCCATCGCCAAGGTTCACAAGGCGCACTATGTTCTGATGAACATCGAGTGCGACCAGAAAGCCATCAACGAGCTGACGGGCGCCTTCCGCTTCAGCGACGCCGTGCTCCGGCACCTCGTCGTGTCCATGAACGAAGCGCTCACCGAGCCCTCGCCGATGGCGAAGGCCGAGGACGATGAGGGCGGCGGCGGCGAGCGCCGTCGCGATCGCGCGCCGCGCGAGGAAGCGTCCGACGACGACAACGCACCTGCCGGGGAGGGCTGAGCCATGGCCATGAACGGAAAGAGCTCCAATAGCCGCTTCTCCCGCCGCAAGAAGTTCTGCCGCTTCACCGCCGAAGGCGTGAAGTACATCGACTACAAGGATCTGGCCACGCTCAAGGGCTACGTCACCGAGACGGGCAAGATCGTACCGAGCCGCATCACCGGCACGAAGTCGTTCTATCAGCGGCAGCTCGCCGTGGCCGTGAAGCGCGCGCGTTTCCTGGCGCTGCTGCCTTACACCGATCAGCACTGAGAGAGCGACTGCAATGGAAGTCATCCTGCTTCAGAAGGTCGCGAACCTCGGCAACATCGGCGACCGCGTCAAAGTGAAATCCGGCTTCGGCCGCAACTACCTGCTGCCGGAAGGCAAGGCCACGCTTGCCACACCGGTGAACGTCGCGAAGTTCGAAGAGCGGCGTGCGGAGCTGGAAAAAGCTGCGCGCGAGCACCTGCAGTCGGCCACCGAGCGTCAGGCCGCGCTGCAGGACTTCAGGCTCACCGTGCGCGCCAAGGCGGGCACCGAGGGCAAGCTCTTCGGCTCGATCGGCACGGCGGATCTCTCCGAAGCGCTGAACCGCGAGAACTTCAAGATTCAGCGTAGCGAAGTACGCCTGCCGAACGGTCCACTGCGCACCGTCGGCGACCACGTCATCACTCTGCATCTGCATGCGGACGTGGACGTGCAGGTCCCGGTAACGATCGTCGCCGAGGAATAGCCGTCATGGCGGCGGCTCTCTCCTGAGCAGCCCGATGGCGGAATCCGCAAAGGCCCGTCGCGACCTCGGCTCCCTAGCCGAGGTCCGCACCCCGCCGCATTCCATCGAAGCCGAGCAAGCCGTGCTCGGCGGCTTGATGTTGGATGCGAGCGCGTGGGACCAAGTGGCCGACATGTGCCGGACGCACGATTTCTATCGTCCGGACCATCGGCTCATTTTCGATGCCGTCGCGGCGCTGGCCGGCAACGGCAAGCCCGTCGACGTCGTTACCGTATCCGAGCAACTTCAGAAGCTCGGCGAGCTCGAGAACGCCGGTGGCCTGGCGTATCTCGCTACGCTCGCGCGGGATACCCCTACTGCTGCGAACGTGCGCGCGTATGCGGAGCTCGTGCGCGAGCGCTCACTGCTGCGCCAGCTGATCGAGGCGGGCACCGAGATCGCCGGGTCCGTGTTCAACACCGAAGGGCACACGGCGCGCGAGCTGGTCGACAAGGCCGAGCAGAAAGTCTTCGAAATCGCCGAAGCGGGCTTCGGCGGGCGCGATGGCGCCGTCGCGGTGCGCTCGATGCTCCCGGCGCTCATCGACAAGATCGACGAGTGGCACTCCAACCCCGATGCGCTGCGCGGTCTGCCCACGGGATTCAGCGACTTCGACAAGATCACGGGCGGGTTGCGCGCGGGCGATCTCGTGATCGTCGCGGGCCGTCCCTCGATGGGGAAGACGACGCTCGCGGTGAACATGGCCGAGTACGCGGCGGTGAATCCGTCGCGCAAGGCGTCTGTTGCGATCTTCAGCATGGAAATGCCGTCCGAGCAGTTGATGACGCGCATGCTGTCGTCGCTCGGCGGCGTGAACCTCGGCGCGCTGCGGAGTGGTCGTATTTCCGACGACGATTGGGTGCGCGTCACGAGCGCGACCAGTCAGCTGTCCGATGCGCGCATTTTCATCGATGAAACGCCGGGTCTCACGCCCACAGATTTGCGTGCGCGCGCGCGCCGCGTGAAGCGCGAGCATGGGCTCGATCTCGTCGTCGTCGACTACTTGCAGCTCATGCAGGTGCCGGGGACGAAAGAGAATCGCGCGACCGAGATCTCCGAGATCTCGCGTGGCTTGAAGGCGCTCGCCAAAGAGTTGGCAATTCCGGTGATCGCGTTGTCGCAGCTGAATCGCAGCGTCGAGCAGCGCGAGCACAAGAAGCCGGTGATGTCGGACCTGCGCGAGTCGGGCGCGATTGAACAGGATGCCGACATCATTCTGCTCATCTATCGCGAAGAGGTGTACGACAAGAACACCACGAAGAAGGGCATCGCCGAGATCGACATCGCCAAGCATCGTAACGGCGAGATCGGCACCTTCTTGCTGACCTTCCAGGGCATGTACTCGCGCTTCGCCAACTTCGCGCCGGACTCGTACGCGGAGGGCATTTTGCGGTGAGTCGGCTGATTCGGGCCGTCATCGATACGCGTGCTTTGCGGAGTAATCTCGCGACGGTTCGCGCGCGCGCGCCCGGTGCGCATGTGATGGCTGTCGTGAAAGCCAATGCCTACGGGCACGGGCTCGTGCCGGCGGCGTTGGCACTTGCAGACGCTGATGCGTTTGCCGTCGCGCGATTGGAAGAGGGGCTCGCGCTGCGCGCCGCGGGTGTGACGAAGGCGATCGTTCTGCTCGAAGGGGTGTTCGCGGGGGACCAGCTTCTCGAAGCCGCGCGGCATGGGTTCGACATTGTCGTGCACGATCCGCTCCAGATCGAGTTGCTCGAAGCGTTCTCGGGGCAACATCGCTTCGTTGTATGGCTGAAGATCGACACGGGCATGAATCGGCTCGGCTTTCGTCCTGCCGATTTTCCGGTCGCGCTGGCGCGTGTGCGGAGCATGATTCCGGCGCCGCTGGAGATTCGCGTGCTCACGCACCTCGCGCGCGCGGACGATCGGGACGATGCGGCGAATCGCGAGCAGATGGCGCGCTTCAATTCCGTTGTGGGTGCGCTCGACTATGCAACGAGCATTGCCAATTCCGCTGGTCTCTTGAGTGGCGCGGGCATTCATGCGGACTGGGTGCGACCGGGCCTCGCGCTCTATGGCGTATCGCCGTTCGCAGATCAGAAAGCAGCAGACTTGGGGCTGACGCCTGTTATGGCGCTCGAGAGCACCGTGCTGACTGTTCGCCGTGTGCCCAAGGGTGAAACCGTCGGCTACAGCGGCGTGTGGCGCGCGATGCGCGACTCCACGATCGCGATCGTGGCCGCCGGGTATGGCGATGGCCTACCGCGCAATCTTCCCAGCGATACGCCGGTGCTGATCCACGGCCAACGCGCGATGATCGCGGGCCGTGTTTCGATGGACATGATTGCGGTGGATGTGACGGACCTTCCGCCACCACACGTCGGCGACTCGGTCACGCTGTGGGGCGAAGGTCTACCCGTAGAAGAAATCGCCCGCCACGCCGGCACGATTCCCTACGAGCTCCTCTGCGGCGTCAGCCAGCGCGTCCCCATGGAGCTGCGCTAGGCCGTTTCGAGCTGCGCTTCGACGCTGGTCGGTAGCGGGAGTTCGACGAAGCACGACGCGGGATACAAGTAGTCTTCGCCGCTCTCGTCGATCACTCGGCGCATGCCCTCCGCAACCGCGGTGGGATCGTTGACCAGGCGATAGAACTTGCGCGGCTCGAGAGCCTCGGGATAGCCCCCGTGGTCGACGCAAAGAATGAATTTAGTGCTCGGTGCCATGTTCATCGATGAAGCGCTTGATCTTCATCTTGCGTTTGCCGATGCCGTGGGCCTCGTACCAATGCAGTTCGCACAAACGTACGTTGCCGGAAGGCAGTTGGACGAAGGCGATGCCCTTGAGTTTGCGCCAGCGAGCGCGGCCGAACAACTTGCGCAGCGTGGCCAGCTCACGAATGCCGGAGCTAATGGCGATGGCTTCGACGCAGTAGATTGGGCCAACGATTTGGATGCTCGCGCTCATGCACGAGCATCGTGAGGAGCCGGGGAGACGGCGTCAGCGAGCCTTCCTGGCGGAAATCACCAAAAATGCAACGCACCTAGAAGACGGATTGAGCGCGTGCGCTCACTTCGAGGCGAGCGCAGGCCGATTGCCTGCGCGATTACGCGCCTTCGAAGAACCCCATCTTCACGCCGGCGAGCTGGATGACGTCGTTGTCGGCGAGGCGGCGCGCGGTAGCGCCGATAGGTGAGCCGTTCAGCAGGGGGAAGTCGTTCTCCTTGCCGCTGTCGACGTGAACGATGAAGTAGCCATCGGCACGCCGCGTAATCGCGGCAACCTGAACGCCCGGACGACCCAGCGTCGTCAGCGCCTTGTTCAAATCCAATTCGCGGCCGGCAAATGCGCCCGACAGCACCTGCAATTTCGCTTTCTTCAGCGCCGCCGCGCCATCGAGCGCCTTGCGGGCGCCGGTCGCAGAGAGCGAGTTCGCCTGGCCATCGGACGAGGCAGCCGTGCGCAGCTTCTCGACCGGTCGAGCCGACGGCTGAATCACCATCGTCTTCTCGAACTCGTCCTGCGCTTCGTCGTCCTCGACGAACCGCAGCTGATGGTGCCCCACCGTCACCACATCACCGTGCTGAAGCGCGTGCTTCTTGATCAGCTTGCCGTTGACGTACGTGCCGTTCGTGCTGTTCAGGTCCTCGAGAAACGAATCGTTGAGGATGTTGATGATCAGCGAGTGGTGCCCGCTCACCGCCGGGTTGTCGATGCGGATGTCATTGTCAGGGAGGCGCCCGATCGTGTAGCGCTCCTTGTTCATGTTGTATTCCGCCATGACCTGGCTATCCAGGCTCAAGACCAACCTTGCCATTTGCTTGCCTCGCGCCTTTAACCGAACCAGCGGAAAATTTTGTCGAACACGCCCTTGTTGGCGGGAAATGCGTCCAGCACCTGCGCCATGACGGCCGACACGTTATCGCGCCCGCCGTTGTCATTCGCCAATTGGATCAATTGTTTAGCGACCGTATCCAGATTAGCACTAAAGGTGCTGATGGTTAAGTGAATGTCGTCGTCTTCCACCATGTCCGATAGCCCATCGGAGCACAAAACGTACACGTCACCCTTCTGAACCGGCGCTTCCTGCAGCTCGACTTCGACGTTCGGCTCGACGCCGAGCGCACGTGTGACGTAGTTCTTGTTTGCGGCTCGCTGCGCTTCCTCGGCCGAGTAGAAGCCACGGTCGACCAGCTCCTGCAGGAGCGAGTGATCCATCGTCACCTGCTCGAAGCGGCTATTGCGAAGACGATACATGCGCGAATCGCCGACGTGCGCCACCGAGATCTTGTTGTCGAAGAAGAGGGCGGCCACGATCGTCGTCCCCATGCCTTCACACTGAGGCTGGCTGCGCGCGGTCTGGTAGATGATCTTGTTCGCGCGATGGATCGCATCGCGCAGGATGATGCTCGGGCGTGACATGCCCGACTCGCGGTCGAGCACCGTGAGGTCCTCGCGCTCGACCTGCTCGCGAATGAGGTTCAGCACGGTCTTGACGGCGATGCCGCTCGCCACTTCGCCGGCGTTGTAGCCGCCCATGCCGTCGGCGAGCACCAGCAGGCCGATATCCGCATCGGCCGCAATGGTGTCTTCGTTGTGCTCGCGTACTTTGCCCGTGTCCGTGAGGCCGACGCAGCGAATCTTCGATCGCAGCGTCATCGGGGACCCGAACCTCTCTGGCGGGGCGTGCCGCAAAGTGTGAGCCGGGTCACAGGCACGAGGGCGCGCACGTCGCCGCGGCGCGTGTGATCGGTCACGAATTGTGTGCTGGAAATTGCCACGCAGGATCCGAGGCCTAGCCCCTCTCCCCACCCCGTTTCGAGACCTTCTACGCTAGCATTGCCCCGCGACAGGTCCGAGCGGGTGTTCACAAACCCGTCATCGGCCGCGCGGAGTGCGAATCGTAGCCCAATTCGGGGCGCGTGAAGCAGTTCGCGCATCTCTCGAGTTTGAGACTCACGCACGTACAAAGGCGCCATGGCTCGATCCAGCCCGGTTTTCGTCTGTTCCGAATGCGCTGGCGAGACGCTCAAGTGGCAGGGGCAATGCCCCCATTGCTCGGCGTGGAACTCGCTCGAACAGCGAGCCGCAGCGACGCGGTCGTCTGCCGCCGCAGGCTCCGCGCAGCGTGCGGTACCACGCGCTCTCGATAGCAATGTCGCTGCGGCCGAGGCCCGGCTTGGCAGCGGTCAAGACGAGCTCGATCGCGTACTCGGGGGCGGCATCGTCTGCGGATCGGTGACGCTCCTGGGAGGCGACCCCGGAATCGGCAAGTCGACGCTGCTCTTGCAGGTCGCCGCGCACGTTGCTGGGTCGCAGCGTGTGCTCTATGCGAGCGGCGAAGAGTCGGTCGCGCAGGTGGGCGGACGGGCGAAGCGGCTCGGCGTAGCGGCAGGCGGCCTCGATGTCGTCACCGAGACGGATCTCGATGCCATTCAAGCCTTGGCGACGGAGCGCAACGCCACGCTCGTCGTCGTCGACTCGATCCAAACGATGCAAATCGGCGCTCTTGCCGCGAGTGCGGGTGCCGTGACTCAGCTGCGCGAGTGCACGGCGGCCCTCGTCCGCTTCGCGAAGTCGACCGGGACGGCGGTAATGTTGATCGGGCACGTGACCAAGGAGGGCGCCATCGCCGGGCCGCGTGTCCTCGAACACCTGGTCGATACCGTCCTGTACTTCGAGAGCGAAGCGAGCAGCCGCTTTCGCATCGTGCGCGCCACCAAGAACCGCTTCGGAGCGGTGAATGAGCTGGCGTTCTTTGCGATGACGGAAGGCGGTTTGCGGGAGATTCGCAACCCGTCGGCGATCTTCTTGGCGCGGGCCCCGGAGCCCGCTGCCGGCAGTGTCGTGACGGTGACCCGCGAGGGCGGGCGGCCCTTGCTGATCGAGCTGCAGGCGCTGGTCGACCGGATGCGCTTCGGGGCGCCCCGACGCATCGCGCAGGGGCTCGATGCGAATCGGGTGGCGATGCTCCTAGCGGTTTTGAACCGGCATGGGGGTGTATCGCTTCAGGAACACGATGTGTTCGTGAACGTCGTGGGTGGGATTCAGATCTCGGAGACGGCCTGGGACTTGCCGGTCGTGCTGGCGTTGGCGTCCAGCCTCAAGGATCGGGCGTTGGATCAGGCCCTCGTCGCATTCGGCGAATTGGGCTTGACCGGTGAGGTTCGGCCGGTCGCCTATGGGGAAGAGCGCCTCAAGGAAGCGCAGAAGCAGGGATTCAAGGTGGCGTTGGTGCCGAAGGAGAACGCGCCGCGCAAGCCTCTCGATGGACTACGGGTGGTTGCCGTGTCGCGTGTGGATGAGGCGCTGAGAGCTGCGTTTGGCGGCGTCACAGATGGCGCTGCGGCTGAGGCCTGAAGGGGCTCGTGGCGGTGACCTGCGCTGGGAACGCGTCTTTTTGTTTATCTCAGGCGGCGACTTTCGGGGTCATTACTTGAACGCGCACGGTCTTGATCGTGTTGTCCCCCGTCTGCAGAACCTCGAACTGGTAGTCGCCCACGCGCAACGCCGTGCCGGGCTCGGGAATGGTTTCGAGTCGTTCGAGTAACAGGCCATTGAGCGTTTTCGGGCCATCCGTCGGCAGCTGCCAACCGAGCGCGCGATTCAGCGCGCGAATCGTCGCGCTCGCATTCACGATGTAGACGCCCGGCCGCTCCGGGTGGATATCCTTGTGCGTGATGGTCGCGGGGTCGGTCGTGAACTCGCCGACGATCTCTTCCAGGATGTCCTCCAGCGTGACGATTCCCTCGATATCGCCGTACTCGTTGACGACGAACGCCAGCCGTCGCCGATTGCGCTGAAAATTCGCGAGCTGCACATTGAGCGGCGTGCCCTCCGGCACGAAGTAGGGCTCGCGACTGCGCGCGATCTCGATCAGGCGCTCGCGCGTGAGCGTGCCGCGGGCGAGCTCCTGTGCAACGCGCTTCATGTGGAGGATGCCGAGCAGGTTGTCGAGCTCCGAGTCGTACACGGGCAGTCGCGTGTGCGGTGTCTGGCGCAATTGATCGAGCAGCTCTTCCCAGTTCTCGTCGATGTCGATCGCCGCGATTTCCTGCCGCGGAATCATGATGTCGTTCACCGTGACGCTGCCGAGATCGAGGATCGACAACAGCATCTGCCGGTGACGCTGCGGAATCATCGGTCCGGCTTCGGCGACGACGGTGCGCAGCTCTTCGGTGCTGAGCGTCTGATCGCTGCGCGATGCCTTCACGACGCCGAACAGGCGCAGAAAGCTATACGCCATCTTGTTCGTCACCCAGAGCAGCGGTCGCGCCACGGTAACCAGTGCGCGATAGATGTACGAGGAGCTGAGCGCCACCGGCTCCGGATGCGTGGCGGCATAGATCTTCGGGGCCAGCTCACAGAACACGATCATCACGACGGTCAGCAAGAAGCCGACGATCGGCACCGCATAGGGATTCCCGGTCCGTTGCGCGAGGATCGTTGCGATCGCCGAGGCGAACACGCTGGCCGCGGCGAGAATGACGAGGTTCGCGCCGAGCCAGTCGTCCGGCTTCTGCAGCAGCCGCTCGAGCATCTTCGCCGAGCTCTCGCCGTTTGCGGCCCGCGTTCGGATGCGATAGCGGTTCACGGACAGCATCGCCACCTCGGTGCCCGAGGAGAATGCGATCACGGTGAGCAGGGCCAGCAGCGAAATCAGCAGGATCGTCGTCGGAGCGTCGTTCAAGGCGGTTGTCCTCGGTTCTTCGCGCGCCGCATGGCCGCGGCGGCCCATCCCCGCCGCCAAGCATACGGGTCTCCCGCCCCGGTTGCCCGGAGCACCTATAATCGCCCGCCTTGTGCCCCCATTTCGGGCACGTCGCTGCCACACGGAAAACCGATGTTCGAGAATCTCACGGCCCGGCTCGCGCGCACGGTTGAAAGTCTGCGCGGCAAGGGGCGCATCACCGAAGACAACGTCGGCGAGAGCTTGCGCGAAGTGCGCATGGCGCTGCTCGAGGCGGACGTGGCGCTGCCCGTCATCAAGACGTTCATCGAGTCGGTGAAGACGAAAGCGCTCGGCGCCGAAGTCGCGCAGAGCCTCACGCCGGGTCAAGTCTTCATCAGCATTCTGCACCGCGAGCTCGTCGAGCTCATGGGCGGGCACGCTGAAGGGTTCAACCTGCGTGCGCAGCCGCCGATCGTCGTTCTGCTGGCTGGTTTGCAAGGTGCGGGCAAGACGACCACTGCGGCGAAGCTCGCTCGATGGCTCATCGAGCGTCAGCGCAAGCGCGTGCTGTTGGTGAGCACGGACGTGCGACGGCCCGCGGCCATTCTGCAGCTCGAGCGCCTGGCGCAGCAGGTCGGGGCGGAGTTTTGGCGGGCGGCGGATGGCGTGACGCCGCCTGATATCGCACGCGCGGCGGTCGAACAGGCGCGGCGCGCCGTTGCCGATGTGCTCATTGTCGATACAGCCGGGCGCTTGCACGTCGACGAGACGTTGATGAACGAAGTGCGCGACATCGATGCGGCGGTGAAGCCGGTCGAGCGGCTGTTCGTCGTCGATTCGATGGCGGGGCAGGACGCGGTGAATTCGGCGCGTGCGTTCGCGGGCGCGCTCGATCTCACGGGCATCGTGCTGACGAAGGCGGATGGCGATGCGCGCGGTGGCGCTGCGTTGTCGGTGCGGCAGATCACGGGCAAGCCGATCGTGTTCATCGGCGTCGGGGAGAAGACCGAGGCGCTCGAGCCGTTCGATCCCGAGCGCATGGCGTCGCGCATTCTCGGCATGGGCGACGTCGTCAGTCTCGTCGAGCAGGTGCAGCGGCAGGTCGATGTCAAAGAGGCGGAGCGGCTCGCCAAGAAGGTCATCAAGGGCAAGGGCTTCGACATGAGCGACCTCAAGGGGCAGCTCGAGCAGCTTCAGCAGATGGGTGGCGTGAGTGCGTTGATGGACAAGCTGCCCACCGCGGCGACCTCGAAAGCGATGCCGGCCGACAAAGGGGACAAGGAGATTCGGCGGCAGATCGCGATCATCAATTCGATGACGCACAAAGAGCGGCGCGATCCGGGGATCATCGATGGCTCGCGCCGGCGGCGCATCGCGGCCGACGCTTCGGCCTGCAACGAGTCTCGTAACGGCAGATAAGTGGAGAGCGCCATGATGCCGCCGAGACGCTTCGGATAGCGCAACGCAGCTTGCAGCGCGATGGCGCCGCCTTGAGAAAAACCCGCGACGACGATGCGTTGAGCGTCGATCCCAGCATCGAGCTGTGCTTGTATGTATCTGCGAACGACATTCTCGGACTCGCGAATGCCTCGTGCGTCTTCACGGCCGCCCGGCGCGAGCTCGACGATGTCATACCAAGCACGCATGACATAACCGCTATTGATCGTGACGGGGCGCGGCGTCGCGTGCGGGAAGATGAATCGGATGCGTAGCGCCGTCGGCAAATCCAGCTCCGGAACGATCGGCACGAAATCGTGACCGTCCGCGCCCAAGCCGTGTAGCCACAGGACGCTGGCGTCGGCAGCGCCGGAAGGTTCAAGCGTGACCGCATCCGCAGTTTCGATCGTTCGGTAAGTCACCGGAGGCCGCCATTAATAATGAGTCGAGCCATCTTACCCGCTCTCGATTACCGCGACGACTTCTTAT